>ERZ1370068.10187-contig-8905_pt1 | contig 33586 bp, 35 predicted proteins | sample MGYA00561227_ERZ1370068 | MGnify/ENA primary metagenome ERZ1370068 (study PRJEB38410, sample SAMEA6850437) | metagenome | study: Metagenomic assessment of the ecological functions of the soil: analysis of the soil microbiota associated with the...
TTGTACTTCGTTCGGTTACGTATTGCTCAACGCTGTTCGCGGGACCCCGAAGACACAACGCGGCAGCCGCTGGTCACTGCGTGCGGCCATCCGCGCGCCGCCGGCACTGCTTGACCTTCAGTTGACTCGTTTCCATCCAGCCCCCGACTTGCGAATGGGCGCTCCATTAGCTTTCCATGGGTGGGTTCTAGCCCGTCCCTCGCGCCGCGACATGAGGCAGAACTGCATGTCTGCGGGGTTTTCAGGGAAGCCCTCTGACGGACTCGAACCGTCGACCCCCTCCTTACCATGGAGGTGCTCTACCAACTGAGCTAAGAGGGCGCGCGGGACTGAGTGTAGCCCCCGGTTCCGGCAGCGCGGACGCGCGGCTAGAAGTGAAGCCCGCCTCCCAGGGTGTGCCCGAGCGGCCAAAGGGAACGGGCTGTAAACCCGTCGGCTCAGCCTACGGAGGTTCGAATCCTCCCGCCCCCACTCCAGCCAAGCGTTCCGTCTTGTCGAAGAGGGCGACGTCGACGAGGGCGCGGCTTTGCGCATCTCGAGGCTGAGGCGCGATCGACCGAGCGTCAAGCGGCGCTCTTCGCCTGGGGCTCGTGCACGATGAGGGACCGATGCAATGAGCGTGGCGTGCGATCGCGCTCGCTGACGCTCCCGGTTGTGCGGACGCCGTGGACGCCGCGTGAGCCGACGACAACGAGGTCGACGGTGTGCGAGCGCTCAACGAGGGCGGCGACCGGATGCGCGGGGATCCACGTCTCCACCCGATCGGTCCAGGCGGCGTCACGCTCGATCGCTTTGCCGCCGGTAGCTGCAACTTCACCTCGACCGTGCCGCCGAGGCGCCCGCGAGCTCTTCGGCCGACCGCAGCGCGGCGCTGGCGTAGGTCGAGCCGTCAAACCGACGACGATCTTGCGCGGCCGCCACGGGCGGTCGTCGGTGGGATACGGCCAGCAGGACGGAGCAGGCCGCGTCGTGCATGAGTTCTGTCCCGGTGTCGCCGAGCATGATTCCGAGAAAGCGGCTGCTCCGTCTGCCCCCAAGCGCCACGAGCGTGGCCTGCAGCTCGTCGCGTTCACGCCGGAGCACGTCCCTGGGCTTGCCGCGCACGACGCGAGCACTGCAACCCGTCCGGCCGCCGATGATCGTTTCGGCCGCATCACGGGCCAGCTCGGCCTCCTTCGCCAGTAGCTCGGCGAAATGCGCGGCATGGAATCCGGCGCGGACCGTCGGGGCCGTGTCGAGGGCGGTAACGGCGTGGAGGACGGGGTTCTCCTTGGGCGCACCAGCACGAGCGCCTGGCGGAGCGCCTCGAACCCCCAATCGGTTCCATCCACGCCCACAACGATGCGCGCGAACACGCTCATCCGGCCACCTTATCGGCGCATAGAAGGAGGCTAATGAGGTAGACCACCGTCTGCCGGACCGATCTCCGCTTGCGCGTGATTGCCGCGCAGGTCGGTCCCCGATTAGAGATGGTTTTGGGGATGCGGGAGCCTCAGAACATTCAGGGCCTCGCCCGGCGTCGTGTCCTGGTTGGAACCGGCGCGGGGATCGTCACCCTCGCAATTGCCCTGCTGGTTGGCGCGTCCTGGTCCGATTTCCGTCCTCGTCGGCTGGGATACCGTCACGCTCGTCTTCCTCGGCTGGGTCTGGGCGACCATCATGCGTGAAGGACGCGCAGGGAACGGAGCGTCTCGCGATGGCAGAAGACGACTCGCGTGCTGCCAGCGACGGTCTGATCCTCGGAGCCAGCGTCGTCAGCCTTGTTGCGATCTTCTTCACTCTCGCCGAGGCGTCGAAGAGCAGCGGAGCCGATGCCGTGCTACTCGCTGCGCTCGCCGTGTTCAGCATCGTCCTCGGTTGGGCGGTCATTCAGACGACGTTCACGCTCATCTACGCGCGCGTCTACTACACGCCGCCGAGCGGCGGGGTCGACTTCGAGGACGGGGATCCCGATTTCCGGGACTTCGCCTACATGGCGTTCACCATCGGCATGACGTACCAGGTCTCCGACACGGGGATCAGTCAGAAGCGGATACGCCACATCGTCCTCAGGCACGCAATCCTCTCCTTCGTCTTCGGCACGACCATCATCGCGGTCGCGATCAACGCGGTCGCGAACCTCGTGCGCTAGCAGGTTTCAGGCTCCAGACCCAAACTGTGTTTGTGCCAGCGCGCAACCTCTGAGCTCGCACGCCGGTTCGCGGGAAGCCCGGTTGGTCTACGGCAGGCGTCCCGACGGCGAGACGCCGGGGTGGCGGGAGGAGATCCTCACGCGCAGCGCTCGGGCCGGATGACGAACTCGAGTGGCGCCTGAAGCTCGACCGCCTCGCCGTCGATGCCGGCGCGCACCGGTACTGCCGCGTCCACCTCGAGCTGCGTCGCTCTCCAGGCCCGTCCGGGAGGATCGGGCTGGCGCGTGGTGCGTCAGAGCACGACAATGCCGAGCTCGCCGGTGTCGAGCCTCGGCCGGGTCCCCGGCGCGATCGGGCGATCGAGCGCGTAAGGAGTTGTTCGACACGAGCACGACGGCGGGGCGCCGGTGCTCGTTGCCCAGGTCGTCGACGAGGTGCAGTTCGGGCACGGCGCCGCTCGTGCCGAGCACCTCGGCGGCCGTTTCCACCAGCGTCCGCACCTTCGCGTCGCGGTAGGCCGGCTGACGGACGGCATCGCCGTAGATCCCGAGCGAGACGTTGTTGAGAAAGACGCGACCGTTCACCTCACCCACGTCGATCGATCGCTCGACGCCGTCCGTGAACGCATCGAGCGCGCCGACCAGGTCGTGCCGATCGACGCCGAGGTCGAGCGCGAAATGGTTGCGGGTGCCCGCCGGAACGCACACGAACGCGAGTCCGTGTACCCGTGCAGCCGCGGCGACGACCGCGAGTGACCCGTCACCGCCGGCGACGCCGAGCGCATCTGCGCCCTCGGCGACGGCTCCACGAACCAGCTCCCCAAGCTCTGGTGTGTATCGAGGACGATGACGTCGATCCCTCGTTCGCGCGCCCGCTCGGCCACCGCCGCGCGCGTCGCCCCTACCGCCACCAGACCTGGGGTTCACGAACAAGACCGACCGCCGCGGCGGAGTCGACCGGGCGCCAGCCGTGTTGCGAAAAGCCGCCCCATATGGCGATCCTACGGACGACGCGGAAATCGGAACCAACGAGCGCCCCGTTCGCGGCGCTCCTATCCCCGTCGCTCCTATCTTCCCCACTTCGGACTCCTCGAGAACGCGCCTCAGCGCTTCGAGTAGCTCTCGTAGTCCGCACTCGCCTCAACCCTTCAAGTGCGTGCTCGAACGGAGGCTCGAATCCTCCCGCCCCCACTCCAAACAGGACTCCAATCGTCCGCGTAGCAACCTAACCATGGATGAGCCGTTCCACACGAAAGGGGGTCGATTGGTGATCGAGCACGTACTGCATAAGGCGGCACTTTCGCCCGCTGGCCACCCGTCTAGAGAACGGCGGCCGCCCTGGAGACGATGAGGTCGGCCTCTTAGAACCAGCCGCGGCGTCTGAAAGGTCGAGCACCCAGACGGCGCGGGTGCCGTCCGGGTCGACCTTCGGACGCTCGTTGAAGCTAACGCTTGCCACGATGAGTGCTCTGCTCCCGCCCCATCTCGTGCCGTCGCCCTAGTAGCCAAACCCGCCACCGGAGCCCGTGGACGTGGTGATTTCGTCGCCCGAGCGACGACAGCACGTACCAGAGGCCGCCGAAGGCGTTCCACGCCCTGTCCGTTCGTGTCGCCGGCCTTCTGGTCGGCCGAGAACAGGTAGAGCGGGTGCCCGTTGTAGGTGACCTGTGGCTTGCCGTCCGAGCGGCGCGCTGGTCGCGACGAACGAAGCATTCGCTCCGCCGCCGACCGTCGGCTTGCCGGTCGCCCGCAGCGGCGGCCACTCGACGGCGCAGGCGCCGGTGCACGTGCTCTTCGTGCCCGAGTCCCGCTCGAACAGGTAGAGCGTGCGGCCCTGCGAGTCGACGAGGATCTTGCCGACGTTTTCGTTCGCGACGCCGACCGTGGCCGACTGTCCGTTCGCGGTCTTCGGCGGAGCCGAGGACGTTCGCGTTGCTGCCGCCGCTGCGCTACAGCCGGCGACCGCCAACGCAGCGACTACCAGCGCAGTCGCGCCGGCGAGGAAGGTGATGGACCTGGTGCGAGTCATGCTCGCTCCTTTCGTTGGATGCGTGAACTCGGTCACGCAGCGAGCATGCGGCCGCACGGCGGCGCTCGCCTCTAGGAGTCACCGGTGAGATCCCTAGTCGTGCCCTGGTCCGGCTGGTTCCGCCAAGAAGCGGTCGTATCGCCTGGTCGGTGTCGTGTGCCGGCTCGGAAACTCGCGCTCGGGATCTGATCCTGGTGCTGCGAGGCCGCCGTACCGGGAGTGCGCGGCCCTCTGATCGGCTGCTCGAGCGCGAGCACGAGGCGGGCACAGCGGCGCTGCTCGTGCGTGCGCGGCGAGGCGGGCGTCGGCAAGATCCGCGCTGCTCGAATACGCGCTCGAGGCAGCGCCGCAGGTTCCGGGTTACGCAGGCTGTCGGGGTCGAGTCGGAGATGGAGCTCGCCGTTCGCCGGCGCTGCAGCAGCTGTGCGCGCCGATGCTGGATCGGCTCGAGCGGCTGCCCGGCCCGCAGCGCGATGCGCTTGGCGTCGGCGTTCGGCCTGAGTGCCGGGCACCGCGCCGGATCGCTTCCTCGTCGGGCTGGCGGTGCTGAGCCTGCTGTCCGAGGTGGCCGAGGAGCAGCCGCTGCTCTGCCTCGATCGACGACGCGCAGTGGCTCGATCGAGTCTCGGCGCAGGCGCTCGGCGTTCGTGGCGCGCCGCCTGTTGGCGGAGTCGGTCGCCTGGTCGTTCGCGATCCGTGAGCCGAGCGAGCCGGACATGAGCTGGCCGGGCTTGCCGGAGCTGGTGCGTCGAGGGTCTGTCGTGACGGTGATGCCCGCGACGCTGCTGGACTCGGTGATCCCGGGACCGACTGGACGAGCGGGTGCGCGACCGGATCGTCGCCGAGACCCGGGGCAACCCGCTCGGCGCTGCTCGAGCTGCCGCGCGGGCTGACGCCGGCGGAGCTGGCGGGCGGGTTCGGGCTGCCGGACGCGCCGCCGCTGTCGGGCCGGATCGAGGAGAGCTTCCGGCGCCGGCTGCGACCGCTTCCCGGTCGAGACCCGGCGGCTGCTGCTGCTCGCGGCGGCAGCGAGCCGGTCGGCGACCGGTGACTGCTGTGGCGGGCGGCCGAGCGGCTGGGGATCGGGGCCGAGGCGGCGGCTGCCGCCGAGGCCGATGGCTTGCTCGAGCTCGGCGCGCGGGTGACGTTTCGTCATCCGCTGGTGCGCTCGGCGGTCTACCGGGCGGCGTCGCCGAGCGAGCGGCGCGAGCGTGCATCGCGCGCTGGCCGAGAGTCACCGATCCCGATCGTCGATCCCGATCGCCGTGCGTGGCACCGTGCGCACGCGGCGGTCGGGCCCGACGAGGAGGTCGCCGCGGAGCTCGAGCGCTCGGCCGGCCGGGCGCAGGCGCGCGGTGGTCTCGCCGCCGCCGCCGCGTTCCTGGAACGCGCGCCGACGCTGACGCCCGAGCCGGCGCGCCGCGCGCAGCGCGCGCTGGCCGCGGCGCAGGCCAAGCACCAGGCCGGCGCGCCCGACGCGGCGCTGGAACTGCTGGCCACCGCGCGAGGCGGGACCGCTCGACGAGCTCGAGTCGCGCCCGGGTCGACCTGCTGCGGCGCCCAGATCGCATTCGCGGTGCGCCGCGGCCGCGACGCTCCGCCGCTGCTGCTCACGGCGGCCAAGCGGCTCGAGCCGCTCGACGTCGAGGCTCGCGCGCGAGACCTATCTGGACGCGCTCGCAGCGGCGATGTTCGCCGGCCGTCTGGCCAGCGGCGGCGGTGTGCTGGAGGTTGCGCGAGGCCGCCCGCGCGGCGCCACCGTCGTCGCAGCCCCCGCGCGCGGCCGATCTCCTGCTGGATGGCCTGGCGCTGCTGATCACCGAGGGCTACGCGGCCGGGAGCGCCGATGTTGAGGCGGGCGCTGAGCGCGTTCCGCAGCGAGCGACCTCTCCAGACGAGGAAGGCGATCCGCTGGCTCTGGCTCGCCTGCCACGTCGCGCCGTGGATCTGTGGGACGACGAGACCTGGGACGTGCTCTCCGCCCGCCAGGTCCAGCTCGCCCGTGATGCCGGCGCGCTCACCGTGCTTCCCATCGCCCTCATCTCACGCATCGGCGTGCACCTGCTCGCCGGCGAGTTCGCCGCGGCCGCCTCACTGATCGACGAGGCTGGAGGCGATCACCGAGGCGACCGGGAGCCACCTCGCGCCCTACGGCGCCGTGTTGCTCGCCGCCTGGCGCGGCCGCGAAGCCGAGGCCTCCGAGCTGATCGAGGCCAGCATGGAGGAGGTGGTGGCCCGGGGCGAGGGACTGGGGCTGACCGTCATCGAGTGGGCCAGCGCGATGCTCTACAACGGCCTCGGCCGCTACGAGGACGCGCTCGCCGCGGCCCAGCAAGCCGGCGAGCACCCGCACGACCTGCTGTTCTCGACTGGGCGCTGCCCGAGCTCATCGAGGCGGCCGCCCGCAGCGGAAGGGCCGAGCGCGCGGCCGACGCCCTCAAGCGGCTCTCGGAGTCGACACGCGCCAGCGGCACCGACTGGGCGCTGGGCATCGAGGCCCGCTCGCGAGCGCTGCTCAGCGACGGCGAGGCCGCCGAGCACCTCTACCGTGAGGCGATCGAGCGGCTTGGCCGCACCCGCATCCGCGTGCGAGCTCGCCCGCGCCCACCTGCTCTACGGCGAGTGGCTGCGCCGCGAGAACCGGCGGATCGACGCGCGCGAGCAGCTGCGCACGCGCCCACGAGATGCTCACCGTCGATGGGCGCCGAGGCGTTCGCCGAGCGCGCGCGCCGCGAGCTGCTGGCCACCGGCGAGACGGTGCGCAAGCGCAGCGCCGACACACGCGATCAGCTCACCGCCCAGGAGACGCAGATCGCCCGAGCTTGCCGCGCGACGGCCTCTCGAACCCCGAGATCGGCGCGCAGCTGTTCATCAGCCCGCGCACTGTCGAGTACCACCTGCACAAGGTGTTCACGAAGCTCGAGATCAGCTCGCGCAACGAGCTCCAGCGCGTGCTCCCGAGCGAAGCTCGAGAAGCACAGCCGGTCTAGCGGACTCACGCGCGCGGTCGCGCGCCTAGGGACTTCGTTCCGAGGACTAGGGAGTCGACCTCGGGCGCTGCTCGATGCGAGCTCCTGCCCTTCTGACGCAAGCTCGGTGCACAACGTCAGGAGGAACTGAGATGAACAGCTCACACGATCACACCCCCGCCGATCCCGCCCGAGTCGTGCTTGCCCAGCGCAGGAATGCCGGTATCCAGGTGACGCTCCTCTGGGCAGAGGACACAAACGCCGTCGCGGTTCTCGTCCGCGACGAGGGCAACGACGACCAGTTCGAGCTAAGCGTGGAACCCGGCGCCAACGCGTTCGACACCTTCGAGCACCCGTACGCGTACGCCGCCTGGCGTGGTGTCGACTATCGGCTCGGCGACCCGAGGCGCGCGGCTTGAGCAACCAGTCGTCGTCTGGAGGCGCCCAGAGAGCCGGTCGAACCCTTCGCCGTCCCGGCCGAGTGCCGCCGGGACGGGAGCTCAGCTCCCGGACGGACGCGTCGTCGCTTTGCCGCTGATGCGCGCGGCGCGCTCGCGTTGTGGCACAACGGTGTACTTCCGGGTCGGCGGCCGACTGAGTGCCGGCTCGGTAGACGGCCAGGCGCTCGAACAGCGACCCGGCAAGGAGCAGTCCGCCCCCGATCGCCGAGCCCGCCCGCCTTCGCCCTCCGAGCGCGACGAGCCCCGCACCTGCCCCGGTGCAACCCCTTGGCCAGCCTCGTGAAACGGCCTGCGGCTCCCTGACGGTACGGCTCGCCGAGCAGCTGCCCGAGCCGCATCTCCATCGCCTTGGTCGCGGCCAGCTCCAGCAGGGCGCCTGCGATCGCCAACCGCCGCGCCGCACCGGCTTCCGCGGGCGGAGTCGCGATCGCGGCCGCAGCCCCGGCGCTCGCCGTCGCGGCGCTGCCGGCAAAGACGAGCAGCGTCGCGCCGCGCCTCATGCCAGACCGGCACGGCTGCGATCCAGCCCGGGAGTGGCGCGATCCGCAGGAGCTGGCTGGCTGCGATCCGCCGCCGCCGCGTCGGCGCCGCAGACTAGGGCACCGACTCGGCCCCACAGACGCGACGGGCCGCCCAACGCGCGACCCTTGATCGCACTACATCCCATCCACTCACTGGAGGTCACACATGTCCGCATCAAACATCGTCAGCGAGGCAGAAAGGACAGGGTCGCTCGGCGACGACGAGAGCCTGCGCGAGGTGCTCGACTTCCTCGTCACCGAGGAACAGCTCGGCGTGACGCTCGTGTCCGCCGCGATCGAGAACGCGCCCGGCACCCCTTCAGAAGCGTTCCTTCCCGTCTTGCGCAACGGCGTCACTCAGGAATACCTCCACGTGGAGGCACTCAAGGAAGCCGGCGGCAAGCCACTGACGACCAAGTACTGGTTCCCCGACGCGGCCCTCGACAACGGCGGCATCGGCGTGTTCGAGACCCTCGAGGTCATCGAGACGATCGAGATCAGCCTCTACCTGATCGGCGTCAGCGCCTTCGCCCGCCGCGGCGACGACTTCGGCGCCCGCCTGTGCGCAGAGGCGATGGGCACCGAGGCTGTCCACCGCGCGCTCGTACGCTTCGCACAAGGCGAACTGGGCAAGGAGATCGGCCCGCCCAACGACGTCGGCTTCGAGAACTTTGACTGGCCCACGCTCGGCGCGGTCCGCGAAGCCCTCGAGGCACTCGGCATCGGCTACGGAGTCGAGACCTCACAGCCCGGCAGGTTCTACGAATACCCTGGCGACCCGCTCGCCAACGGCCTCGGCACTCCCGTCAACCACACGCAGCCACGCTGAACGCAATCCACCGCGCGGCGCGCGGCTGCGTCCGGCGCGCGCCGCGCACACGCACACCAAGCAGACGGGACCCAGTGCCCGCAAGGTTCAAGGGGCGCAGATGAGGAGGGCTTGCGTAATGACTGGCGGGGCTGACAGCTTGCTGACCGTCCGATGGCGGGATCGCTCCTTCGTTCTACGCGCCCCGGAACAAGTCGACGAACTCCGCGCGGAGGCTTAGGCAGAAGGGCTTGGCTCCACATCGCGGAGTCGATTAGAGGCGCAGTGGCCGAGGACAAAACGGCCGCTTTGAAAGTCCTCAGCGACGCGGAGCGTGAGGCTGTCTGTGCCGTGTTGACTGACGCCGAGAGCGATCCGGCGCTGAGGAGAGCCTTCAATCTCTGTGCGCAGAACCGGAACCCTCGGAAGCGACCTAGGCTCCGCGTCGTAACCCTGGCTTGGGGACGTTCCGGTCGTTGGCGGCCTGCAAGTGTGTCGCGACCGCCGCTCTCGTCCGTTGCGAGCCGCCACTCACCCAAACAGGCGTTTGACGCAAAAGTGAGCGATGGTCGAACCGCGTCGCTGGCACCGCCGGGTCGTGAGAGCGGCTAAGCCAGCAAGTCAGGGATTGCTCTCTTTAGATCGTCGGCGTGGAGTTACGGAACGCGCGTGCCCAGCTCGCCTCGTCGGCAGAAATGACCGTTTTTCACGCTTCAAGCTCTTCGAGAAGACGCCCGAGCGCCTGGAGTAGCTCACGCAGTCCGCCACGCCGCAATTACCCACCGAGTATGTGATCAAACGGAGGTCTTCGAATCCTCCCGCCCCCACCTCGCTAGGGGTTACGCAGCGGCACGGCTGTTGCGTGACGCCGCGGCTATCAGGAGAAACTCGCCCCCGCGCCCAAGAACGGACAGAGGAGGATCTCGATGGAAGCCGTGTCCGCTGGCGAGCCTCGGCGCTTCGACCATCTGCGCGAGCACTCGATCGGGCTGCCGCAGGTGCTGTTCCAGTCGATCACGCACATGGCGCCCTGCGGCCGCGGTCGCGTACTCGATCTACATCTCCGTGCCGGATCGCGCGGCAGGCGCTGCCGCTGTCGGTCGGTGCTCGCGCTGATCGCCTGCATCTGCGCCGCGACGGCGATCGGACAGCTCGCGAAGCTCGATCCCGTCGGCGGGCGGCCTCTACACCTACGCCGCGCGCTCGCTCGGCCCTGGCGCCGGCTTCTACGTCGCGTGGCTCTTCATCGGCTCTTCGAGCCGCTCGTCGCGCCCGTTCCTCTACCTCGAGTTCGGCTGGGCGATGCACGGAGGTGATGTCAAGACCGAGGTCGGGCTGGCGACTACAGCGGGCCAGTGGTGGATCTGGGTCGCTCGCTGATGGCCGCGATCGTCTTCCTGCTCACCTACCGCGACATCCGCATCTCGACCGACCGCCGGCGTGATCCTCGGCGCGTTCGAGATCGCGATCTTCGGAGCGCTCGCGATCTGGATGCTGATCTCGAACGCCGGCGACCTGAACCTGCAGCCGTTCAACCCGAACCACGCGGTCGGCGACTGGAGCGGCGTCTTCAAGGGGATGGTCTTCGCGATCCTCGCCTTCATCGGGTTCGAGGCGGCCGCGCCGCTCGGCGAGGAGGCGAAGAACCCGCAGACGCACGGTCCCGCGCGCCGTCGTCGGCTCGGCGATCGTGATCGGCCTCTTCTACGTGCTCTGCTCGTACGCGTGGGTGTTCGGCGCCGGCTTCGACAACTTCGTCGACGCAGGCGACCGGCGCGGATCCGTGGCGCAACCTCGGCAAGGTCTTCTGGGGCACGCGGCTGGATCCTCGTGTTCCTCGCGATCTGCAACTCGATCGCGGCGAACTCGAACGCCGCCGTCAACGCGGCCACGCGCGTCTTCTACGCGCTCGCGCGCAACGGCCTCGCGCCGCGGCCGCTCGGCACGCACGCACCCCGAGTTCAAGACGCCGAACGTCGCGATCATCTGGATGACGATCTTCGCGGTCGTGCTCGGTCGCTGCTCCTCGGCTGGAAGTGGGGCCCGCTGATCGGCTTCGCGATGATCGCGACGCTCGCCGTCGCTCGTGGTGATCGTCGTCTACATGCTGGTCGCATCGGGCTGCATCTGGTACTACCTGGCACCGAAGCGGCGCAGCCAGTTCAACGTGCTCCTGCACCTGATCGTCCCGATCGGCGGGATCGGTGCTCTTCTTCTTCCCGCTCTACTACCAGTTCTACAAGGTGCCCGCCGACCTACCCGATCAAGTACGCGAACTGGGTCGCGCTCGGCGTGGATCGGTGCTCGGAGTCGTGCTCACGATCTGGTCTCGTACGGCGCAGGCCCGACCGGCTGACGGACATGGACCGGGTCTACGTCGAGGACGAGACGCTGGCTCCGGATGCGGCGCCCGCGGTCATCCCGAGCGTGATGGCCGTCGCCGCCGCGCATCGCGATCGCGCGACCAGGTCATCTGGTCGTTCGGGCCCGACCTCGAGCCCGTGCTCGAGGTCGAGCCGGGCGACACGGTCACGCTTCGAGACGAACGACTGCTTCACCGGGCAGATCCGCAGCGAGGACGACCTCGTCACCGAGATCGACCTCGAGCGGATCAACAGCGCGACCGGCCCGGTGGCGGTCGAGGGCGCCGAGCCCGGCGACTCGCTCGTCGCGGAGATCCTCGACGTGCGGCCGATCGAGTGGGCGTCGCGACGCTGATCCCCGGCTTCGGCCAGCTGATCGAGCAGGTGCAGGCGCCGGTCACGCGGCTGTTCGAGGTGACGCGACGGCGAGATCCGCATGAACGACCGCGTCGCGTTTCCCGGCGCAGCCGATGGTCGGCGTCGTCGGCGTCGCGACCGACGGCGAGACGCTCTCGAACGGGCTCGCCGGTCGGCACGGCGGCAACCTCGACGACCACCTGCACGGGAAGGGCGCGCGGATCTACTTCCCGGTGCGGCAGCCGGGCGGGATGTTCGCGGTCGGCGACATGCACGCGTCGATGGGCGACGGCGAGATCTGCTTCACCGGCGTCGAGATCGCCGGCGAGGTCGACGTCCGCTTCGACCTGCTGAAGGGCAAGCAGGCGACGTGGCCGGTGACCGAGCTCGCCGACCGCTGGGTGCCGCACGCGACGGCGGACGACTACGACGAGGCGCTGCAGCTCGTCTCCGAGGAGGCCGCGCGGCTGCTCGTCGACGAGCACGGCTTCACGATGGAGGACGCGTTCATCTTCCTGTCGGTCGCCTGCGACGCGGGCGTGGCGCAGGCGTGCAAGCCCGCGCCGGGGTTCGGGACGATCGCGCGCTTCTCGATCCCGAAGATCGCGGCAGTGCCCGGCGCCGTTCGGCGCGTAAGCTGCACGCCGTGGCCGCCACCTACGAGGTCGTCACGCGTCAACCGCGCCGGCGGAGAGCATCGGCGGCAGTACACGGCTGAGGACGCGCCTCTCTCCGGGCTCCGTCATTCGGCTCGACGGCCGCGACTGGCTCGTCGAAGCGCTCGAGGACGGCCGTGCGATCGCGGAGCCCGCGCGCTATCGGCTCACCCTCAGGCATCCCGACGGCCACGAGGAGGTCGGCGCGATGCGGCGCTATCGGCCCGACGCGCCGAGCATCGGCCACATGTTCACGACCGGCGACGTCAGCTGGCAGGTCGTCGACGAGCAGCTGGCCCGCGATGAGCGGGCCCTACCTCGAGCTGATGGCCGAGCGCGATTTCGGCGAGATCGAGGACCTGCCGAACCACGAGCTGGAGCATGTCGAGGCCAGACGCGAGGAGCTGCCCGACGCCGCCGCAGGCTGTCTTCGAGCGAGCCGAGACGGCCGGGCTGGAGCCTGAGCTCGTCGCGCTGGAGCCGGGAGGCGCCCGACTGGGCCGAGGCCGCCGAGTACATCGACGCACTGATCCTCGAGGAGATCGAGGACGACCTGCTCGAGCAGTGCGGAGTGAATCCCGCCCAGGATCCACGCGAGACGTGGCTGGAAACAGTCCAAGATCGCCTGCGGGAGGATCTCAGCGGGTTCCGCGACGACATCGAAGGCGACCACGACGAGATCGAGGAGTGGGAATTCCGCGACGGGCGGATCTTCGCGTCGATCGGCAGCTTCGAGGACGAGAGCAATCCGGACAGCGGGCACGGCTGGCTCTGCCGGCTCCTCGACGCGGGCGCCCTCGCGCGGCCGCGGGCTTCCGGCGGGTTCGCAAGGCGCAAAGTCCTCCTGCCGTAGGCTGGGCCGGTGGAACGGTTCGACGCGATCGTCGTCGGGGCCGGCCCGGCCGGCTCGACCGCCGCCTTTCGTCTCTCGCGCGCGGGCGCGCGCGTGTTGCTCGTCGACCGCGAGCACTTCCCGCGCGACAAGCCGTGTGGCGGCGGGCTGACCTACCGGGCGGTTCGAGGCTGCCGGTGCCCGTGGACGCGGTCGTCGAGGACGTGGTCGACCGGGTCGAGCTCGGCTTCGACTTCGGCCGGCGGCTTCGAGCGGAGCAGCGACGGCCCGCTGATCCTGATGACACAGCGTCGCCGGCTCGACGCCCATCTGGCCGAGCGGGCGGCCGCCGCCGGCGCGGACTTCCGCGACGGCGTTCGGGCGAGAGAGCCTCGAGCTGGAGCCCGGCGGCGTCACCGTCCGCTTCGACGGCTCCGCAGCCGCGGCGCCGGTCGTGATCGGAGCGGACGGCGTCAACGGTCTCACCGTCAGGGCGCTGGACCTGCTGGAGACGCGGCGTCACGGGGTCGCGCTCGAAGGAAACGCGCCCTTACGAGGACGAGCGCCGCTTCCGCGGCCGCGCGCTCGTCGATCTCGGCGCCGTTCCGGGTGGGTACGCATGGGCGTTTCCGAAGGGCGACCACGTCAACGTCGGTGTCGGCGGCTGGGAGCGGGAGGGCCCGCGCCTGCGCGAGCACCTCGCCCGGGCGTGCGCGGGGTACGCCGTTCCGCCCGAGCGCCTGTCCGACCTGCGCGGTTACCGGCTGCCGATGCGCGGACCGGGTGAGCGGCCGGTTCGCGGGCGGGTGCTCGCCGTCGGGGACGCGGCCGGCCTCGTCGACCCGCTGCTCGGGTGACGGGATCTACGAGGCGCTCGTGAGCGCACGCCTGGCGGCCGAGGCGGCTCTGAACGTCCTGGCCGGGCGCTCGCCCGACCTCGAGCCGTACGCGGCGGCGCGCTCGCCGGGGCGCTCGACCCGCTGACCTCGGCCGGCTGGGGCGCCAAGGTCGCCTTTCGACCGGCACCCGCGGCTCGCCTATGCGCTGACGCGGACTCCGCCAGCCTGGAGGCTCGCCAGAGCGCATGCTCCGAGGCGACTCTCTCGCCGCGGGCCGCGACGGGCGTGCTACGCCTTCCGGCGAAGGCGCTCAAGGCGCTCGCGGCCTAGCCGGGGCGCGGGCGCCGGAACCGGAACGTGCCGGCCACGCAATAGTCGCGCGGTCACCGCCAGCGCGACCACGTCGAACAGGACGTATCCGCTCATCGCACCGCTCGGCGGATTGCCCATCGGGAGCCCGAGGCCCGGCGTGATCGCATGCCATTGCCAGAGGCCGATCGCGGTGCCCCAGATCTCCGAGGAAGAGCACCATCACGAAGACACCGCCGTAGATGGTCGGCGCCCGACCTCGCGAGGAGGAAGAAGAGGAACGACCGGAGACGCCGATCGCGCCGCCGACGTCGAAGCGCGGCAGCAGCGTGAGGCCCGCGACGGCCCAGGCGGCGGCACAAGCCGCCACCGCGCCGACGAAGAGCCGCGGCCGCGCTCGGACGAAGCGCCGCTTGGCTCAGGCTGATCCCGCCGAGGTAGACGAGCCCGTGACCGGGGGGCACGAACAGCGGCAGGTTGTGCAGCCGGTAGGTGTAGACGCCCCAGAGGATCGAGCCGACGACCTCCATCCCCGTCGCGACGACCACCACGAGCAGGGTCTGCAGGCGTCGCTCGGTCGAGAGCGGGCGCCAACGCGGCGAGCAGCACCGCCCAGGTGATGGCTCCGCAGGACGAGCTGGCCGTGGAGGCCCACGCCGCGGTCGGCGAGGCCGAGAGCGACGAAGAAGAGGATGACCCCGAGCGAGAACAGCGCCGGACGATTGCGCACGTTCTCGATTCTGACGGCTCAAGCGGCGCGGCGTCGATGCCGATCAGCCCCTGCGTGGACCTGAATGCGGTACTCGGCCGCGCCGTGGAACTCGGCGCGAGCGATATCCACCTCAAGGTCGGCCAGCCGCCCGTGCTGCGGCGCGACGGCGAGCTCGGCCTGCTCCCGACCACCCGCCGCTCTACGACAGCGACCTGGAGGCCGCGCTCGCGCTCGTCGCCGATCATGACCCCGGCAAAGCTCGCGCACTTCCACGAGAGCGGGCGAGCTCGACATCGCCTACACGGCCGACGGGCCTGCCGCGCTTCCGCGTCAACGGCTACCGCCAGCGCGGCTCGATCTCGTTCGCCTTCCGCGTGATCCCGAACGAGGTGCCGAGCTTCGAGCGAGCTGCGCCTGCCGGCCGGCGTGCAGCGCCTCGCCGAGGAGCACCGCGGGCTCGTCCTCGTCACCGGCGCGACCGGCTCCGGCAAGACGACGACGCTCGCGGCGGTCATCGACCACATCAACCGCACGCGGCGGCAGCACATCGTCACGATCGAGGACCCGATCGAGATCCTGCACCGCGACCAGGGCTGCATCGTCAACCAGCGCGAGGTCGGGCTCGACACCGAGTCGTTCCTCGCCGCGATCCGGCGCGTGCTCCGCCAGGACCCGGACGTGATCCTGATCGGCGAGCTCCGCGACGCCGAGACCGCCGAGACGGCGCTCAAGGCCGCCGAGTCGGGCCACCTCGTCTTCTCGACGATGCACACGATCGACGCCGCCGAGACGATCGGCCGGATGATCGAGTTCTTCCCGCGCGGTCAAGCAGGACCAGATCCGCTCGATCCTCGCGGGCGTCCTGCGCGGCGTCGATCAGCCAGCGGCTGCTGCCGCGCGTCGAGGGCGGCCGCGTCGCCGCCGTCGAGGTGATGGTCAACAACTCGCGCATCGCCGACCTGATCCGCGAGAGCCGCGCCGAGGAGATCCCGGACGCGATCGCCGAGGGCCAGTTCTTCGACATGCAGACGTTCACGCAGGCGCTGATCGAGCTCGTGGTCGCCGGCGAGGTCGACCGCGAGATCGCCGCCAACGCGTCGACCAACCGGCACGACTTCCTGGTCTCGCTCGACCAGGCGCTCAAGCGGCAAGGCTGCCGGCGTCGAGACCGACCGGCCCGTCTCCGAGATGGAGCCGGAGCCGCCGAAGCCGGTGACGAAGCGCCGATGCCGGGCTCCGCGATCGCCGAAGCGCAGGACGGATGAAGCGGCTCGCGGCTGCGGCGGCACTGGCGCTCGCGCTCGCCGGCTCGGCGAGCGCCGACGTCTTTCGGGTGGTTCCGACGATCTGCGCCGGCCGTGCCGGCGCTCCTGCCGAGCGCGGAGACGCCGAACGCGCCGGGCTCGATCGCGTTCCCGGCCTCGCTGCTGAGCGCGCCCGGCGGTCGTCGAGGACGCGGACGCTACTCCCAGCTGCTCGACGCTCTGGCAGCGCGACGGCGCCGTCTACGGCGTCCCCTGGCAGGTGCTCGCTGCGATCAACAAGGTCGAGTCGAACTTCGGGCGCAACATGGGCCCGAGCTCCGCCGGCGCGATCGGCTGGATGCAGTTCATGCCCTCGACCTGGGAGCGCTGGGGCGTCGACGCCGACGGCGACGGGATCGCCAACCCGTGGAGCGCCGAGGACGCGATCGCCGCCGCGGCGCGCTACCTCGCGGCCTCGGCGGCGCAGAGCGACATCTCGCGCGCGGTGTTCTCCTACAACCACGCCCAGTGGTACGTGGACGAGGTGCTCCAGCTGGCCCAGCTCGTCGGCGGCAGCGGCGTCGACGTCGACGTTCACGCTCGACCGGCTCCAGGTCTCGCTCGACCAGGCGCGCAGGCGTCGTCGTCCAGGCGAACCGCAAGCTCGTGAAGGCGCTACGGCGGGAACTGCGCGCGCTCGCACGCCGCGAACGCCTGCTCGGCCGGCGCGGCGGCTGCCGCCACGCCTTCTCTCCGACCGGCTCGCGCTCGATCAGCGGGCCGTTCAGGCTCGGCGTCGTCCGCGCGGCCGCCCGCGCTCGCGTCGCCGATCTTCGCGCGACCCTCGAGCGAGGCCGAGACCGGCCTCGCCTCGGCGCGCAGACCGCTCGCTCGCGTCGTCGTTCTCCCCGGCCGCGGGCTCGTTCCTCGGCGCACCGTCCTTCGACGGCCGAGTACGTCTTCCCGGTCGGCGGCGGTCCCTCGCTCGTCTCGGTGTCGCACCACCATCACGACTACCCCGCGGCCGACATCGCCGCCCCGAGGGCTCTCCGGTCTACGCGCTCTCGGACGCTGTCGTCGAGCGGTCGTGGCAGTACCCCGACGGGCGCTGCGGCATCGGCGTGACGATGACAACCGCCGACGGCCAGAGCTGGACGTACTGCCACCTCTCCTACCTCGACCCGGCGGTCACCGGCGGCGTCCAGCTCGCCGCCGGCACCCAGGTCGGCCTCGTCGGCTTGACCGGCCACGCGACCGGCCCGCACCTGCACCTGCAGCTCAACCCGGCGATCCTCGTACCCGCAGCTGCAGCCGTGGTTCCAGCGCTTCGCGGGCGTCGCCTTCCGCTGGCAGGACTCCGGCCCAACCGACTCCGTTCCTGCGAGCGCCGGCGCCTGTTCGCGATCGTGGCGACGACGACCGCCGCGCGCTGCCGGGCCTCGGTCGTCCTGGTTCACCCGGTAGTGGGATGACAACAGCCCCTGTCCTGCCGAAGGGATGAGCATGCGGCTTGCGACGCTATTGCCCCGTGCGGTCATGGTGGCGCTCATCTGGGTGCTGGCGACCGCGGCGTTCACGCTTCGCCGCGGACACGACGATCATCGGCCCCTGAGTCCCAGCCCGGCTGCGAAGCCTGCCCGGACGCCTGAGCTCGTCGTCCCGTCGGTGACCGGACAGGCGTACGTCTTCGCCAAGGGGATCCTCGAGGACGGCGGCTTCGCCTGGCGCGTGACCGGCGCGGTCCGCGGCTACGCCGCGAACCGCGTTCTGACCCAGAGCCCGGCCGCCGGAACCGCGCGTCCTCGACACCGGCGCGCCGACGATCGTGCCGCGCCTCGCGCGCGGCGCCTACGTCGCGAGCACGGCCGGCCCGTCGACACCTCTCCGTACCGCGGCACCGACGATCAGCCTCGCAGACCTGGCAGCGGCAACCGTCGTGGCTCCCGTGAAGAAGCCGGCGCGCCAAGCCTGCTGCCAAGCCTGCCGTCAAGCCCTAGTCAGCCCAAGCGGAAGCCGGTCGCCAAAGCCGAAGCAGAAGCCGAAGCCCACCGCCAAGCCGGTTGCAAGCCGCCCGCCCGCGTTCGCCGTTCGCCGGCGCGCCCGAAGGAGCCGGTCGACGAGATCACGCTGCCGGCCCGCGCGCTCCGCCTCGAGGCTTGGCTCGCCAACCGTCCGAAGACACGGTAGCGAACGTCCAGCACTGGCTCTACCAGCACGCCTGGATCGTGACCGGCGCGAAGTTCGGCTGGTGGCACGGCGCGCAGGCGCTCGAGACCCTGATTCGCGTCGACGAGCGCGTCGCAGCGGCAGTGGGGCATCGGCCGCAAGAGCGAGGCCGTCGCCCGCGCCGACGCTCGCACAAGTCCGCCGCGAAGTCGCGATGAGAATGCGGCGCACGCTGCGCCGCCTCCGCCGAGAGGCGGGCTACACGCTCATCGAGATGCTGACGGTGCTCGTGATCATGGGCGTCGTCACGAGGCAGCCTCACGACGGTCTTCGTCCAGGCCTCGAACGCCGAGTCGGACATGAACAACCGCTTCCAGGCCCAGCTGACCGCGAGGCTCGCCCTCGACAAGATGCGCGCGCGAGGTGCACTGCGCGAGCGTGGCGACCCCGGCGGGCTCATCCTCGTCGGTCACCCTCACGCTGCCGTCGTACTGCAAGACCGGGCAGCGGCTCGATCACCTGGTGCAGCGCGCAACGTGTCGACGAACAGCTACGCGCTCTACCGCGTCGTCGGGTCGACGCTGCACGGGCGGCGTGATGTGGGCGGACTACCTCCCGACCTCGTCCACCGCCACGACCTGCAGCGGCGCGCTCTGCATCTTCATCCTACACCGGCCCAGTCCTCGACGTCGCCTCGCGAAGCTGCAGCGTCGACTTCCCGGTCAACGTCGAAGCTCGTCGAAGACCGTCGAGCTCTACGAGCTGACGGACGACATCGTGCTCCGCAACAGCACGCGCTCCTAGGAAAGTGCCTCGTTCGAGGGACGAGGGGCCGGCGCATCGAGGCCGATCCTTCGATCATGCGGCGGTGGCTTCGCCTGCCGTGCGTGCTGAAGTGCGAGCGTGGTATGGCGCTCGTGATGGCGATCGGCATCACCACGCGTGCCTCGCGATCGCCGGGCACGACTGCGATCGCCTACTCGACCTCGAGCTCGCACCGCAGTCCAGCCCAGACGCGACTCGAGGCAGATGCGCGTTCTCGCTGGCGGAGGCCGGCATCAACAACGTGATGGCCGTGCTGAACCTGCCGACGAACAACGCCCTCGACCCCGACATCCTGCCGAAGCGCACCAAGACGAGCTGCTCGACGGCACCTCGCCGTCGACCTGCGCGCAGCTCACCTACGGCGACGGCGCACGTGGTCTGGGGCGGAACGCTCGTCTCGCAAGCGACGCGCGTCTGGACAGTCGACTTCGATCGGTACTGCGCGCAACCCCGAGCCGGGCGAGCGGCGGCGGACGTGACGCAAGACGCTCGAGCGCGACCGGTGACGGTGACGCCGACGATCACGCAGCCGCTGAACAACCCGGTCCTGGAACTACCTGCTACGCCGGCCACACCGGCAACACGTGCGACCAGACGCTGAACAACAACATCGGCGGCGCCTCGCGCATGTACGTCGCCGGCAACCTCTGCCTCAGCGCGAACGCCAACCTCGCGCCGAGCGCCACGGTCGATCGTCGGCGGCCGGTCGACGTCGACAACAACGCTTCGGTCGGCGCTCGTCGAGCATGAATGCGCGAGTCGAGACCTACGTCGGCGGCAGCTGCCGCTATCGGACAGGGCATCGACTGGCGAACCCGTGCAGCCGGCAACCAGGACGCGAACCACATCTTCGACAGCAAGACTCCCAGACCAGGTCATCGTCGGCGTCAACAACAGCCGCGTGCTTGTCGCGGCGCCGACAGCCGACTTCGCCAGGCTGGTACGAGAACTCGATTCCGGGCCCCTCGCAGTCGTGCACGACGTCAGAGCGGCACGCCTCCGGCGTTCGACACGAACTACCCGAGCAGCGACAACAGCGTCTCGACGCCGCTCGACCCTCACGCCGCGGCCTCGTCCTACACCTGCCGAGTTCCGCGACCACGCCGGCTCGCCGAGCGGCGAGATCGCCGTGAACGCGACCACCAAGACGTTCTGACCGCCGCCGGGACGATCTACATCGACGGCAGCGCAAAGATCTCCGAATAGCGCGTTGAACGTCCTACAACGGCCAGGCACGCTCTACCTCTCCGGCACCTTCCTCGTCGACGGGTACGCTCTGCGGCGGCATCTCCGGCGTCGAACTGCAACTTCGCGGAGCTGGAACCCGAACTTCGACATGCTCGATGGTCGTGGCGAACGGGAACGGCGGCCAGGTCAACCGCCGGAGACAGCATGCAGATCGACAACAACTGCTCGCTACCAGGGCGGCGCTGTACGGCACGAACGGCGCGATCGAGTTGGGCAACAACGTCAACGTCGGACGGGCCGATCGTCGGCAGTCAGATCATCCTCTCCGAACAACGTCGACGACGAACGCCTTTCCGGAACGATCGCGATCGTGCCGGTCGGGCATGCCGTCGAACCCCGAGGTCTACGCGCAGCCGAACCCGCCGCAGGGCTTCACGGGCTAGACGCCTCAAGCCCGCGGCCTGCGCCGCCGATAGAGGCGTGCGTGGACCTTGCTCTCGGCCTGTTCGCCTTCTGGCCTGCGCTCGCGCTCGGCAGCTTCGTGAACGTCGTCGCCGCGCGCGTGCCTCTGCGCCGTTCCGTCGTGCGGCCCGCCTCTGCCTGCATGAGCTGCGGCACGGAGCTCGCGTGGCACGACAACGTCCCGGTGCGTCTCGTGGCTGCTGCTGCGCGGCCGCTGCCGCACGTGCGGCGTCCGCGATCAGCGCGCGTCTACCCGCTCGTCGAGCTCGCGACCGCGGGCCTCGTCGCGGCGCTGCTTCGTCGACGTTCGGCCTCTCGCGGCGAGGCGTTCGTGGCGTCGTTCTTCTGCGTCGTGCTCGTCGGCCGTCACGCGCGACCGACCTCACGCACCGGATCGTCCCGAACCGGATCGTCGTCCCCGCGGCCGCGATCGTGCTGCGTGGCGCAGACCGCGCTCGCAGCCGAGCCCCGAGTGGGCGCTCGGAGCGCTCGGCGCCGTCGGGCTTCCTGTTCGTGGCCGCGCTCGCCTACCCGGCCGGGATGGGCATGGGCGACGTCAAGCTCGCGCTGCTGCTCGGCGCGATGCTCGGGCGGCTCGTCGGCGGTCGGCCTGATGCTCGGCATGCTCGCCGCGCTCGTGCCGAGCATCGTACCTGCTCGCCCGCCACGGGCTCGGCCGCCCGCAAGATGGGCATCCCGTTCGCGCCGTTCCTGGCGCTCGGCGCGCTGGTCGCCCTGTTCGTCGGCGCAGCAGCTGCTCGACGCGTATCTGAGCACACTTCTAGCGCTCAGCTTTCGCGCCGGGTTCTGCCGATACCTCGTTCGAGGGATCCCGATGGACCTCAAGCGGCCCAACAAGCTCAGGCTGTCCGGCAAGTCCGGAGCCGCCGAAGCCCGCCGCCGGGCGGCGACGCCGGGCTGCCCGCGCGCCTTCGCGGTCAACGAGGTCGCCGAGCTCGTCGCCGACCTGATCGAGGCGACCGGCCTCGTCTCCGGCGACCGCCTGGCGCGCCGTCCGCGGCCGGGTCAAGCAGGGAGGCTCGTTCGCGCAGGCGGTGCTGGACGAGGGCGTCGCCACGCCGGAGGGCATCGCGCGCACGCTCGCCAGCCGCTTCCAGCTGCCGTTCGTCGACCTGCCGCTGACGGGCGTGGACGAGCACGCCGCCGAGCAGCTCCCGATCCACGTGCTCGAGCGCGTGGTCGCCTGTCCGTACGCGCTCGAGGGCAACGTGCTGCGTGATCGCGGTCGCCGACCCCGGCAACGTGCACGCGATCGACGAGCTGCGCCTGGCGACGCGCTACCAGCTCGAGCTCGGCGTCGCCTCGCGCGAGGACATCGAGAACGAGATCCGCCGCCTCGTCCGCGCCTCCGAGGCCTTCGGCGCTCGCGCCGTGGTCGACGAGGACGACGGGCTCGCCGAGGCGGTCGAGGAGGAGACCGACGACCTCGAGGTCGACGACGGCATCTCCGACGTCCCGCTCGTCCGGCTCGTCAACTCGATCATCTTCCAGGCCGCCGAGGACGGGGCCAGCGACATCCACTTCGAGCCGCAGGAGGACTCGCTCGTCGTCCGGCTCCGCATCGACGGCGTGCTGCACGAGGTGCAGCGCATCCCGAAGCGGATGCATGGCCGGCGTCACCACGCGCCTGAAGGTGCTCGCGAAGCTCGACATCGCCGAGCGCCGCAAGCCGCAGGACGGCCGCATCTCGCTCAACGCGGCCGCGGCCGGCCGGATGCTCGACATCCGCGTCGCGACGCTGCCGACGGTCGAGGGCGAGGCGGTCGTCATGCGCCTGCTCGACAAGTCGAAGAAGGCGCCGACGCTCGACGGAGCTCGGCCTCTCCGACGACGATGCGCGTGCAAGATGGAGGAGATCATCCGCCGGCCGACCGGCGCGATCCTCGTCACCGGGCCGACCGGCTCCGGTAAGTCGACGACGCTCTACGCGGCGCTGACCGAGATCAACCGGCCGGAGATCAACATCATCACCGTCGAGGATCCGGTCGAGTACCGGCTCGCCGGCGTCAACCAGGTGCAGATCAACCCGCGCGCCGGCCTGACGTTCGCCGCGGCGCTGCGCTCGATCCTGCGCTCCGACCCCGACGTGGTGATGGTCGGCGAGATCCGCGACGGCGAGACGGCCAAGATCTCGATCGAGGCCGCCCTGACCGGCCACCTCGTGCTCTCGACGCTGCACACGAACGACGCACCCGGCGCGATCACGCGCCTGAACGAGATGGGCGTCGAGCCGTTCCTGACCGGCTCCGCCGTCTCCGCCGTCCTCGCCCAGCGGCTCGCGCGCAAGCTCTGCACGCACTGCTGCGAGATGTACACGCCGTCGACGGACGAGACTGATCAAGGCGCGCGTCTCGCCCGAGGTCGCGGCCGCCGCGGACGGCGTCGTCTTCTACCGCAAGAAGGGCTGCCCGCGCTGCGGCCAGACCGGCTACAAGGGCCGGATCGGCGTCTTACCAGCTGCTCGTGATGAGCGAGACGCTCGAGACGCCTGGCGGCCGCGAAGGCGAGCCGCGAAGAGCTCGAGCGAGCCGCGATCGAAGAGGGCATGCGAACGCTCTGGGACGACGGCCTCGCCAAGGTCGCCGCCGGCCTCACCTCGCTCGGAAGAGCTGCCGGGTCACGACTTAGCGGTAGACGCGTCGAGTCAGCGCAGGACTCGCGCCGACAGTGAGCGGACTGTCGCGAGCTTAGCTAGCCAGCTTGGATGTCGCAGCCCAGGTACATCAGGGCCTCGACGGCTTCCGGTCACGAACGCCGTCGCCTCGCGGGCATCGGCGAACGTGTAGGGCCCGGGGCGGGTCGGCGTCGGAGCGATCACACCCGGCGGGTAGACCTCGGCCTCGACGACGCAGGAGTCGCCGTTGTCGACCGCGCGGATGACCGCGATCGAGCGGCCGTCGCGTGCGCGCGTGCCGCACGAACAGCTCGCGGCCGGCGGGCGTCGGGGAGGCGCCCTCGGCGCTCACCTGGCGAGCGTGTCCGCGTTGGCGGCGGCCTGCGCGACGGTGTCGCGGTCGGCGAAGCCGTTCAAGCGGACGAAGAGCTGTCCTGGGGCGCTGGAAGACCAGCACCGACGGCCCGTCGAGGACGCGGTCGGCCGCGCGTCGGGCGCGCCGGTGAGGAGCGAAGCGAGCGGCGAGACGATCTTCTCGTCGGCGACGCTGAACGCGACGAAGCCGGCGCCCGCGAGGGCGGCTCCCGTGCTTCGCCTCCGCGGTCGCCATCTCGTCCACGCGACGAGCCGCGGCGCGTAGAGCGAGACGACCACGACGTCGTGCGAGCGCCAGTGCAGCGGCGAGCGCGGCCGGCATGCCGTCCGACGACCGCAGGGCGGGCGTGCGCCGTTGCGCTTGGCTACCGAGGCTTCGCCGTAACGGTCTTCGCCGGCTTGACCGCCTTGACGCGTTGCAGCCGGCTTCGCCGCAGCGCTTCTTCGACCGGGTGCAGCGGCTTGATCGTCCTGACCGCCGCGCTGAGAGGAGCTCTGCGCCGCCGCCGAGCACCAGGAGCCCTGCGGCAAGCGCAAGCACGGCCACGAAGAGCGCCGCAGCGAGAATCCGGACGCGAGGACTCAGGCTCACCGATGTTCCTATCGGCATTTCGTAGGCTGCCGCTTGACCGGAAAAGACGAAGGGCGCGGTCTCCCGCGCCCTTCGCGAAGCTCGCTGACGGTCGCGCCTAGCAGCTACCCGTCTTGATGTCGCCGGACGGACCCGGACTTGTGGTGACTGGACCGTGCCCGGCACGTGTTGACGATGCAGTAGCTCGTCGAGCGTGGCGACCGAGATCTTGATGTTCTTGATCCCGGCGTCGTAGGAGCCCTGGAGCTTGGTCAGCGTGACGCCCGTGTAACCGGTGGCGTGGTCGGCGTTGAACGCCTCCATGCCGGGGACGGCAGCGCGGACGTTGGCCTGCGCAGCGGACTTGTTCGCCCGGGTGCGGAAGCTCAGGTACGAGGGATCGCGATCGCAAGCAGGATCCCGAGGATGATGATCACGACGAGGAGCTCGATCAGCGTAAAACCGCGATCGTCCCTCGCCAGGCGCGTGCCGCAAGCTGTTCATACGCTGTGCTCCTTCTGTCTGGGAACTGCGGTGGCACCCAAGCAGATCGGCCTGCGATGCCTCCGGACCTGCACCCTCGGAAGAAGTGAGCCGGCCCTCAGCAGCTGCCGGACCTGATGTCGCCCGAGGGCCCGGACTTGTGGTAGGTGACCGTGCCCGGCGAGGTGTTCTCGAGGCAGTAGCCGCCCTGCGGTCGCGACGCGGATCGTCACGTTCTTGATGCCGGCGTCGTAGGAGGCCTGGAGCTTCGGCAGGGTGACGCCCACGTAGCCGGTCGCGTGGTCGGCGTTGAACGCCTCCATGCCCGGGACGGCAGCGCGGACGTTCGCCTGCGCGGCGGACTTGTTCGCCCGCGCTGCGGAACGCTGAGGTACGACGGGATCGCGATCGCAAGCAGGATCCCGAGGATGATGATCACGACGAGGAGCTCGATCAGGGTGAAGCCGCGCTCGCTCGCGCGCGACGGTGCTGCCGCGGTCCTCGCTGCACATCGTGTGAGCCGTATCGGCTGCCAGAGCCGCGCCGGCGTTAGGGCAAAAGAAAGGGCGCGGTCTCCCGCGCCCTTTCGAGTCCGGTGCAAGACGGGTGCCTAGCAGTGACCCGGTCTTGATGTCGCGCCGGACGGCCCGGACTTGTGGTACGAAGACCGTGCCCGGCGACGTGTTGACGGATGCAGTAGGTCGTCGAGTGTGGCGACCGAGATCTTGATGTTCTTGATCCCGGCGTCGTACGAGCCCTGCAGCTTGGTCAGCGTCACGCCGGTGTAACCGGTGGCGTGGTCGGCGTTGAACGCCTCCATGCCCGGGACGGCGGCGCGGACGTTGGCCTGCGCCGCGGACTTGTTCGCCCGGGTGCGGAAGCTCAGGTACGAGGGGATCGCGATCGCAAGCAGGATCCCGAGGATGATGATCACGACCAGGAGCTCGATGAGGGTGAAACCTTCTCATCGCGCCGCACCTGGCCGAGTCGGTGCGAAAGCCGTGCAAGCATGCTGTAGTCCTCCTTGAAGGGGTGCGCAGATGGCCTGCGCCCTGCTATCGGCCGGCGGACTCGGCCTCGCTCACCCCCGATTGGGTGAACGCCGATCGCCGCGCGGACCCGCCGAAGCGACCCTCAAGTCAGTGAATGGCGCTGCCGATAGCGCGCGCAGCGGCCATGGCGGACACCCTGTACTCGATCGACGATCTGCTCGAGCAGATGGTGGCGCGGAACGCGTCCGATCTGCACGTCGCCGTGGGCGCGCACCCGGTCGTGCGCGTGCGCGGGAAGCTCGAGCCGCTGCAGGAGATCCCGCCGCTGACGCGGGACATGACGCAGCAGCTGCTCTACCGCGATCCTCTCGACCGAGCAGCAGAAGCACCTCGAGATCGAGCCGCCAGATCGACCTCGCCCACTCGATTCCGGGCCTCGCGCGCTTCCGCGTGAACGTCTACTGGCAGCGCGAGGCGCTCGGCGCCGCCTTCCGCCTGATCCCGACGGAGATCAAGACGCTCGAGGAGCTCGGCATCCCGTCGACGCCTGCACGAGCTCGACCGACACGCCCGCGCGGGCTCGTGCTCGTCACCGGCCCGACCGGCTCCGGTAAGTCGACGACGCTCGCCGCGCTGATCGACGAGATCAACCGCAAGCGCGCCGAGCACATCCTCACGATCGAGGACCCGATCGAGTTCGTGCACCGCCACAAGCGCTGCGTCGTCAACCAGCGCGAGATCGGCGTCGACGCGACCAGCTTCGCCGAGGCGCTCCGCGCCGCGCTCCGCCAGGACCCCGACGTGATCCTCCTCGGCGAGATGCGCGACCTCGAGACGATCTCGACCGCGCTGACCGCGGCCGAGACCGGCCACCTCGTCTTCGCGACGCTGCACACCCAGAGCGCGCCCGGCGACGATCGACCGCGTCATCGACGCCTTCCCGGCCGAGCAGCAGGACCAGATCCGGATCCAGCTCGCCGCCACGCTCGCAGGGCGTCGTCACCCAGGCGCTCGCTCCCGACCGCCGACGGCACGCGGCCGCGTGCGCCGCGCTCGAGATCCTCTTCCCGACGACGCCGTCCGGAACCTGATCCGCCAGGCGAAGGTCGAGCAGGTCTACTCGGTCATGCAGACCGGCACCGCCGCGGGCATGCAGACGATGGAGCAGTCGCTCGCCGACCTGACCCTGCGCGGCGTCGATCACGCTCGACGTCGCGCTCTCGCGCTCCAGCCGGCCCGAGCAGCTCGTCGGCCTGCTCGAGCGTGCCGGCTTCGACGTTCCCGGCGGCCGCGTCGCGAGCCCGCTCCGAGCCTGCGGGTGGCGGAGGCGTAGCCGATGGTCGACTGGAACGAAGGAGATCGTGCAGCCGCGAGGAGCCTGCAGCCGGAGCTGCGAGCGCTCGAGACGGAAGCCCGCTCGCCCGAGCCGTCGAGGAGGCACGCTGTCGAGGAGCCCAGCCGGTCGCGCCTGTACCGAGCGGCCGAGCCGAAGCCCGAGCCCGTGACGGAGCTCGAAGCCGGAGCCGAGCAGGCTCGAGGACGAGCCCAGGCGAAGAGCTCGTTGCTGAAGAAGGAGATCTCGCCGTTCCGGCCGCAAGCCGAAAGGCGCCGAAGCCCAAGCCGCGGACGAGACGGCGGACGGGAGAGGCCGCAAGCCGGCGAAGGAGCGCAGCCAAGCGCGGCAAGCCGCCGCCAGGCGCGGAGCTCGCGAAGCGCGCCGAAGCGTCTCGTCGGCCTCAAGATCGGCGGCTCGCAGCTCGCGGCCGCACGCGATCGTCAACAACGGCATCCCCGAGCTCGTCCAGGTCGCGCGCGAGCCGCTCGAGCCACGGCATCATCGTCGGCGGCGAGCTGCGCGAGCCCGAGCTGCTCGCCGACGCGCTGCGCGCGTTCTTCCGCAAGCACAAGCTTCCGCGCCAGGGCGTCCGGCTCGGGATCGCCAACAACCGCATCGGCGTCCGCATCTTCGAGATCGCCGGCATCGACGACCCGAAGCAGCTCGAGAACGCGATCCGCTTCCGCGCCCAGGAGGCGCTGCCGATCCCGATCGAGGAGGCGGTGCTCGACTACCACGTGCTCGGCGAGCGGGTCGACGACGAGGGCAACACGGTCCGCCGGGTTCTGCTCGTCGTCGCCTACCGCGAGCTGATCGACCGCTACGTCGCCGCCTGCAAGAAGGCCGGGATCCGCCTGTCCGGGATCGACCTCGAGGCCTTCGCGCTGCTACGCGCGCTCGGCGAGCCGCTGCCGGCGGACGACGCCGCGCGCCGACGCGGCGCTCGTCGTCGTCTCGATCGGCCACGACCGCTCGACCTTCGCCGTCTCCGACGGCCGCGTCTGCGAGTTCACGCGCGTGCTCGACTGGGGCGGCTCAGACGCTCGACGTCGCGATCGCGCGCGAGCTCGACTGCGCGCCCTCCGAGGCCGAGCCGGTCAAGCGCGAGCTCTCGCTCGCCGCGGCGAACGTGCCCGGAGGGCTGACCGCAGGAACAGGCGGACCGCGCGCGCGAGGCGGTCCGGACGCCAGCTCCAGACCTTCGCGCGGGAGCTCGTCTCCTCGCTCCAGTTCTACCAGAACCAGCCCGGATCTCTGGGCATCGGCGAGATCGTGATCACGGGCGGCACCGCGCACCTGCGCCGGGCTCGCCGAGGAGCTGCAGCGGCTGATCGGCGTCCGCGTCGCGGTCGGCGATCCGCTGCATGCGCGTGAAGCTCGGCGCAAGAAGTGCGCGAGACCGAGCAGCTCGGCTCGCTCGCCGTCGCCATCGGCCTCGGGATCGAGGACTGACGTGCGCGCGATCAACCTTCTTCCGCGAGACGACGCGCGGCGCGGCCGCGCAGAAGACGCAGTGGATCGTGCTCGTTCCGGTCGTTGCTCGCGGTGCTGCTCGACGGCGGTGCTCTCCGCGATGTTCCTCTCGGCGCAGCGGCAAGGTGAAGGACAAGCAGGCCGAGCTCGCGACGCTTCAGGACGAGCTGCACGCGATCCCGACCCCGGACGCAGCCAAGCGTCAAGAGCGCAGAACGCGCCTCGCTGCCGACAAGCAGGCGCGCGTGACGCGCGCTCCAGCGCAGCGCTCTCGCGCCGGGTCGCCTGGGACCGAGATCTTCCGTGAGCTCTCGCTCGTGCTGCCCGACGACGTCTGGCTCGCGACGATCGTCGGCGAAGGCGCCCGTGCTCGTCCTCGGTCGGCCGTCGCCGCCGCCGGCCGCCGCCGCAGGCACCACCGTCGCCGCGACCGCAGTTCACGCTCGACGGCTTCACGTACTCGCACCCGGCCGTCGCGCGCCTGCTGAGCGCGCCTGGCGGTCGTGCCCGACCTCGTCAACGTCCAGCTCCAGCAGAGCACGCTGGCAGCAAGGTCGGCACCGCGAACGGCCGTGCACTTCGTCGATCGTCGCCGACGTGCGGCGGCCCGGGAGGCGGACAGTGAAGCGCCGATCCCGCAGCCCGCTCGTGATCGCGCTGATCGTCGCTCGGCTTCCTGCTCGCCGGCGCTCGGCGGCTGGTTCCTGCGTGATCGGCCCGCAGCGCGCGAAGGCGGCCGACCTCGACCAGCCAGATCGCTGACACGAACAGCGCGATCGACTGCTGCCCGCGCGCTGACGCTCGAGGCGAAGAAGGGCGCGACAGATCCGTGTCGCCGACCTCTACCGGCTGACGAAGGCGATGCCCGACCAGGTCGACATGGCGGGGATCCTGCTCGAGCTGAACCAGGTCGCCGCAGGACAGCGGCATCACCTTCGAGCAGATCACGCCCGCGACGACCGCGACGCCGATCTCGGGCTACCTGGCGATCCCGATCACGGTCGAGTTCCAGGGCAACTTCTACGACCTCTCGGACTTCCTCTACCGGCTGCGGAATCTCGTCGACGTGCGCCACGGCGCGCTCGACGCGACCGGTCGCCTGTTCGCGATCGACGACGATCGACTTCGCCGAGGCGCCGCCGCCGCCGGGCTTCCCGGAGATCCGCGCGCATCTCGTGATCGACGCGTTCGTCTACGGCACCGGGACCGCGCCGACCGTCGCAGGCCCCGACCGGGACGACGGGTGCCACCGGCACGACCGGCGCCACGGGCGCGACGCGGCGCGACGACCACGACTGCTGACCCGCCACGACCGCCGCGGCGCCGACCGACGCGACCGCGGCTCCGGCAGGAACCTAGAGCATGGCGAAGAAGATCGACCCCAAGGCGAAGGCCAAGCGCCAGAAGATCTACGCGCGGCATCGGCGGCGTGCTCCTGCTCGGCCGTGCTCGCGTTCCAGGTGCCGCGCACGATGAAGATGCTGCACCCGCCGAATGCGAACGACTCGGCCGCGCTCGACGCCCGCGTCGACGACCGCGACCGACCGGGCTGATCGCGGCGCCCTCGCTGAGCGGCGGCAACGCGACCGCGGTCTCGGCCAGCGCCCGGCGGCGACGGCATCGCGGACCCGGACGCCGTGCCGCGCCCCAGTCGGGCCAGCTGCTCGCGTTCGGCCGCTTCCGCACCAAGGATCCCTTCGCCCAGCAGCTCAACGCCGGCGCGACCGGCGCGACGGTGCACTCGGCGCGGGTGGTCAGACGGGTGGGGGCGGCTCCATCCGATCGGGCGGGCCGGCGGCGAACCCGCAGAACCAGCCCTCGGCTGTTTCGTGCTGACCTCGGCCACCATCGCGGTCAACGGCGTCAGCGAAGCCGTCCAGGTCGGCGGGCAGTTCCTGCCCGAACCCGACGTTCGTCCTCGTCTCGGTGACGCACACGACCGCGAAGATCGGGATCGCCGGCGGCCCGATCCAGGCGGCCAGCACACTGCAGACCCTGAAGAAGAACAAGCCGCTCACGCCATGAACACCGCTGACGGGACGCGCTACGTCTCAGTGGCTCCCGTCCGTCAGCTAGTTGCCCGGACCGCGCCACGAGCGGGGGCCGACGAAGCCACTGCAACTGTTCGCTTTCGCCCCTCGCACGCGACGCCTTACCCGATCACTCTGGTTTGATCGAGCGAGAGCAGCCTCGCCCATCCGAGAGTTCCTGGACGGCCGCCATGTGTGTGAGTTGGAGAGGCTGAAAACGCAGGCGCGCCGAACTAGTGCCGCTCTCGCGCGCATCATTGGACGTGCGGGTGAGGGCGCCGGGGCGCTGCTCGAGACGGTTACGGGGGTGCTCTGACAGCGTGGTGGGCCGGGTTGGCATGAGACGCTCCGCCTCGTCGTTGTAGGCGCAAGAGCGGTAAACGAGCGAAGAAGGGAGCGAGCTTGCCTGGATACGCGATTGTCAACCTGATGGAGCTTGAGAACGGGGCCCGTGAGGGGGGCCCGACGCTGGAGGCGCGCTTTGCGCGTAGCGCGATCGAATCGGAGCACATAGGCGTCAGTCACTTCCGCTACGCGCCCGGCCGGCGCAGCAATCGAGGCCACAGCCACACCGAGCAGGAAGAGGTCTACGTCGTGCTCAGCGGGTCGGGACGAGTCAAGCTCGACGACGAGCTGGCTGACGTTCGTCCCTGGGACGTTGTCCGCGTCGCGCCCGGGACGTTCCGCGGCTTTGCTGCGGGGCCTGAAGGGCTCGAGTTGCTCGCGATCGGCTCCGATCGGCCCGAGGGGGCGACGGCGTTCAGTCAGACGACGACTGGTGGGGCGACTAAGGCACCGTGTGTGCCTCGCTCGGCTTCTAGTGACATTCCCGCACGCTCGCCCAATGTCAGGCTCCCACCACCCGAGTAGCGGATCAAAACCGGACCTAACGGTCTTCTCTCAGTTGATCGCCTGATTACCGCCGAGCGCTCGGGTTGACCCAGCGCGGCAACCACGAAGCGACGAGAATCAGGAAACAGGGTGATGTTCGAGGCGAACGCGCGAGAGCGGTTGTTCCACACCACGCGTTGGCTGTTCGAGGATGTCCACTAGACGGGCAAGGCTTCGCTCGACACGGCGCTTGTGACGACGCGTTCCTCACGTTCCGCCTGCTCCGCCTGCCGCCGGGAAGCAGCGACGCCATCACGAGCAGGAATGCCAATCCTGCGAATGCGAGCAGGCCGACTTGGAGTTGATCGACGCCCTTGTTCCTGACCTTGACAATCAACACGATGACGTCCACCGCAGCCAACACGATCAAGAGTGCGAGAGAGAGGCCGGGCGCTGTGGTCGCTTTGAGCCAGGCGCGGATCCACCGGCCTGTCCGGAGCCGACGGCTCCACGTCGTCATGGCGGGATACTAGGGGAGGAGCTGAACGGGCGAGTCGAACGCGCGTTATAAATCTGACTCCGGTGGTTTTCGCCCTCTTCGCCACCGCCGTGCCACCGTGACATTTCCCGCAATAAGCGCCCCAGACGAGACCGCTACCACCTGAGTAGAGTATCAAAACGTCCATAACAGAACGCCGGTCTGACGCGAAAGAACCTATCGCCGCCGATCGGCGCTCAGCGCCTTCGAGGCCCGGGCGCCGTCCTTCGCGAGCTCGTCGGCAACCCGTTCCGCTCCTGGAACTCGAGCGAACGTGACCCCGCCTGGATACCGGGCCACCTGCGCTTCGACCTCCTCCTGAGCTGGATCAGGTGCTCGGCCCGCGCACGCGATGCCCCAGAGAGGCTGGCCGAAGACCACCGGCGAGTCCATCCGCACGTGAAGCCGACGTTGCGCCCGGCGTCGGCCGCGGCCCGCAGCGCGTTCCGAACCGCCGTGCACTGGCAACGTTGTTCGTCGCGTCGCCGAGCGCTTCCGAGCCGAGCAGGCGCACGCCGCCCACGACGGCGCGCCCCGCCCCGGCAGTATGCCGTCTAGGCATGGCCGCGCCGTCGCACCGGATATAGACCCTCATCTCCTGCCTCCACTCGGATGGTCACGCGGTCGGGGTCGAAGCGATTGGCAAGTCCGCGCACCAGCCGGCCCGACCGTCACCTTGTCCGTGCAGCCCAGGCCGCCCCGACGAGGTTCGGGGTGACCGCTTAAATCCTGCCGGCGAAGATCCCCTGACCGTCTGCGAAGCGGAATACGTCCTTGATCTCGATAGAGAACGGCACGCCATCAGCCTACGTTTCAAACGTGCGAAGCGGCGTCATGTCATCGCGGAGCACTATGCAGCCAAGAGTCGGGTACCGAGGAGTAACCGACGGGAGCTGGTGGGGCGACGGGCCAGCACCCCGCCGAAGAAGTGTTGACGCCACGGAGAGATGGGCCTTGCGCGCTATGCCGGGGTGACTGCCGATTCACCGTTGCCACCTCTCGCGCGCGGCGTACAGGTGCCTCGCCCACTTTGAGCAGGACGCCGCGATCCGTGAAGGCAAACGGAGACTCCGCACCACCAGCTCCTTCACCGTGCTAGTGAGGAGAACTTCGCTCGCGTCGGCTTCGCCCGCCACTCGGGCGGCCGTATGAACTGCGACTCCAACCAGTTTCCCATCTGCCTGCTCGCATTCGCCGGTGTGAAGACCGGCACTGACCTCGACACCCAGGTCGCGCACAGCGTTCTTAGCCGACAGGCGCAGCGAAGCGCGCGGGCTGGCCGTCGAACGCGGCGACGAAGCCGTCCCCCGCCGTATCGATCTCCTCCCACGGAAACGAGCAAGCTGGCCGCGAACGTGGGTGTGGTGTTCTCGATCAGCTGGCGCCAGCGCCGATCGAGCGCCTGCGCACGATCGGTCGACGAGAGCAATACGTAACTGAACGAAGTATC
>ERZ1370068.5727-contig-4739_pt1 | contig 33585 bp, 49 predicted proteins | sample MGYA00561227_ERZ1370068 | MGnify/ENA primary metagenome ERZ1370068 (study PRJEB38410, sample SAMEA6850437) | metagenome | study: Metagenomic assessment of the ecological functions of the soil: analysis of the soil microbiota associated with the...
TGCGCCTAGCGACTGCAGAAAGGCGCGGCGGCCTTTGTCGGCCGGAAACATCGTGCGCATCACCGCGGAGGCGACGACTTGCTGATAGCGTTTGTCCCTCACTTTCGACGGCTACGCACTGCAGTTGTCTCGCGGCATCGCGCTCATGCTCGGCCTGGCTGACATGGCGACCGCATGCGCAGCCGCTGCCATTCAGAGACCGCGACGGGTCGAATGGATTGTCGAATGTGGACATAGCTACGCCCTCCGTTAGACCGGACTCGGACCCGGTAATTGGCCTTGGATGTGCAATCGACGTGCCAAGCCAGTGCCAAATCAGGCGGCAGTTTGTTCGGGCTGGTACGCTGTTATTCTGGGCTAGCGGAAGCCGCACCCACGAAATTGCTCGATTCCTGGGCAAACGCTTCAATCTTCGGCAAGTTGAGGGTAGCCCTCTTAATTTGCGCGCGGCCTGAACAGGTATATTCGAGGTTCGGCATGCAAGACGCGGCACATGCACTGACGAAACAATTTCTTGCCTGGGTATCGGAGGCGCCGCGCAGCTATGCGGACGCTGAAGCCTGGCGACGAAGTTGCCCTCACTTGTCGGTTTGGGAAGACGCCATTGCTAATGGGCTGATTCAGTTCAAGAACGGCAGCGCCATGAAAGACGCGCAGATTTTGCTGACCGCTCGCGGTCGCTCTTTTCTCAAAATGAATTGATCACTTTCGGACGCAGTTGAGGAAATTAAAACACCGTGAGGGGTTTGGCACATGATTTGTTTGTGCAGGACTCGCCATGAACCAACCCGCCGATCCCCGACTCGTCTGGATGGCCACCGTGCTGGCGGCGGCAGTCTTCATCCTCTACGTCACGCACATCTAGGCTTGGGGCTCTCTCGTCGCGCATAACCCCATTCCCTTGCGGCTTGACGGGGCTTGTGTACTTGACCACATTAGAACAAAACATGAACACAAGTGCTCAGGCGGCCCAGCTTCTGGGCCGAATAACTTCGTATCTTCAAAGATTTGTCGATGGACAAGCAACTTCGTCAGCACCTTCTGGCCCTGCAAAAAGCCCCGGGATGGTGGATCGCCCCAGCCCCTGCCACTTGGCATTCCCGCCATCGACAAGGTGCTTGGCGGCGGACTGATGCGCGGCGCACTGCACGAAATCGCGTCAGCCGGTGAAATCCATCTTCCGGCTGCGGCCGGATTTGCCTTGGGGCTGGCTGTCTCTGCTCCTCTCCTCGGATGTTTGTGGATCACAGAGGACATGGGGCTCGCCGAAAGCGGCGCACCGCATGGTGCCGGCATCGATGCTTTCGGTTTCGCGCCTGAACGGCTGGTGACGGTTTCAACCGTGCATCGCCGCGACCTGTTGTGGGCGATGGAAGAGGCACTGCGTTGTCAGCGCCGTCGGCGCCGTGATCGGAGAAATGCGTGCCGGCGAAATCGGCACGGTGGCGGTGCGACGCCTTTCGCTCGCAGCAGCGGAGAGCGGCACACTCGCACTCCTTTGCGCGCCGCGACACCAAACGATGCATCCACTGCCACCACCCGCTGGGTTGTCGGGGCTGCCTCTTCCATCATTCCGGGGCGCGAGCAGAGCGAACGGACATTCGGGCCATCCCGGAACGACAGGGAAATAAGATCACGCTTTTACCACCCACCTTGTTCGCAATCGTCACGGCCCGACCGGATCCTGGATTCTGAATGGAGCGACAACGATGAGCGATTCATTCTCACAACGCTTGCTCAGTCTGTGGCTGCGCCGATTTTCAACCGATCGCATCGCCAGGTCGCGTAAGTCATCTGCGCCACTTGTCGTCACCAACAGACGCGGCAATTCCGAAATTCTTATTGCCGTCGATGACGCGGCCGAACGACTCCGGCCTGTCTCCGGGCCTCGCATTGGCACAGGCCCGCGCGATGCATCCCGGCATCGATACGGTGCCCGAAGATACTGAGGCCGATGCCGCCCTGCTCGAGTCCGTTGCCGACTGGTGCCTGCGTTACACGCCGCTGGTGGCCTGCGATGCACCCGACGGCTTGCTACTCGACACCAGTGGTTGCGCGCATCTTTACGGTGGCGAGCGCGAACTCGTCGCTGACCTCAGCGGTCGGCTAGAAAATGCCGACTTTGGCTATTCGCTTGCCATTGCCGGCACCATCGGCGCTGCGTGGGCCGCCGCACATTATGGCGAACCGGCAAGCCATGCCTGTGGCGAGGAACGTGCAATCCTCGCGCCATTGCCTCTGTCCGCATTGCGGCTACCGACAACGACGGTTGCGGGTCTCGCCCGCGTCGGCCTGAAATATATCGGCGATATTATCGATCTGCCGCGAGCGCCGTTGACCGCACGTTTCGGATCCGGAGTGCTGCGCCAACTCGACCGTGCCTTGGGTCATGAGCACGAACCACTGACCCCACGGCTTCCGGTGGCACCTTATGTAGCCGAACAACGTTTTTGCTGAGCCGATTGCCCGCGAGGAAGACGTTCTAGCAATTACCGGACGGCTGGCGCGACGGCTGCAATTCGCCCTGGAACGGCGAGGCGATGGCGCCCGCCGCATCGAACTGGCCTTGTTCCGCACCGACGGCGTGGTACGCCGCATCGCCGCCGGTACTTCCCGGCCGTTGCGCAATCCGGACGATATCCGTGAACTATTCGTAGAGCGGCTCGTTGCACTTGCAGATGCATTCGATCCCGGCTTCGGCTTCGACATGGCAAGGCTGTCGGTTGTTGTCGCCGAACCCTGTCCGCCCGAACAGATCGGCATAGCCGGCGGCGAGGATGCACCGGAGTTTTGTCGTCTTGTCGATCGTCTGAGCGCCCGTTTGGGAGCACGTCGCGTGCGCCGACTGGTCGCTCAGGACAGCCACATTCCTGAACTGGCCGAGACCGTCCTTCCTGCGCAGGCCGTTAACGGTGATGCCGGCTGGAGTGGGTTTCGACAATACCGCGAGGAAACAAAGCTCCCACCGCGCCCGCTTCGGTTGCTGGACCCGGCCGGAGCCAATCGAAGCTTTAGCGGAAGTCCCGGACGGCCCGCCGCTGCGTTTCCGATGGCGGCGGGCCTTGCACGAGGTGATTGCCGCCGAAGGTCCCGAGCGCATCGAGGGCGCCTGGTGGAGCGAGCATGGCGGGCCTGCACGCGATTATTTCCGTGTGGAAGACAAGAGCGGCCTGCGCTTCGGCTGTTTCGTTCCGGGCTCTACCGCGATCTCGCACATAGGCGCGCGGGCGCGCCAACATGGTTCCTGCATGGGACATTCGCATGAGAGGTGAAGCCAAGAGAACAAAGCTAGAAAGTCTGTGTTCGTATGCGTTATCTCGAATTTGCCGTTGCCTCAAATTTTCTCTTTCCTTCGCGGAGCCTCGCACCCCGAAGACCTAATGGTGCAGGCTGCGCATGCCGGTCTCGCCGGGATCGGATTATGCGACCGCAATTCCGTTGCCGGCGTCGTGCGCGCACATCTGGCAAAGCGCGAGCAGAACTCTGCCGCTGCGCTACCATCCCGGTGCGCGACTTGTGTTCGCCGACGGCACGCCTGACATCCTCGCCTATCCACGCGATCGTGCCGGTTGGGGAAGACTTACCCGACTGCCGACTGTCGGCAATCTGCGCGCCGAGAAAGGCACCTGCACTCTTTATATCGATGACCTGCTGGCACATGCCTTCGGGCTCGAGCTGATCGCGATGTCGGGAAGCGCCCCGTTTCTCGCACGCCTGCGTGAAACTGCGCCGCATCGCGTCCGCCTTGCTGCCTCCATGATTTACCGCGGCCGCGACGGCGCGCGCCTTATTCGGCTGAAAGATCATGCGCGCACTGCTGGCGTCCCGCTGATCGCGATCAATGATGTGCTCTATCATCACCCCGACCGGCGGGCGCTCGCCGACGTACTCACCTGCATTCGCGAGAAGACCACCATTGATCGGGCCGGGCGCAAGCTCGCCGTGAATGCCGAGCGTCATCTGAAACCGCCGGACGAAATGATGCGGCTGTTCCGCGACGCGCCGGAAGCGGTCGATGAAACTCTGGCGCTCAGCGATGCACTTTCATTCTCGCTCGACGAGCTGCGCTATGAATATCCCGATGAGCAAGTGGATGGTTTCGACAATGCCCAGGATGCGTTGACACACTTCACCTACGAGGGCGCTAGCCCGCCGCTATCCGCAAGGCATTCCCGACAAGGTACGCGCCAATCTCGAGTACGAACTCAAGTTGATCGCGCAACTGCAATATGCGCCTTATTTTCTGACCGTCCACGATATCGTCAACTTTGCTCGCTCAAGAAATATTCTCTGTCAGGGCCGCGGCTCGGCCGCCAATTCCGCCGTTTGTTATTGCCTCGGCGTAACCGAAGTCGATCCCCAACGGGCCGACCTCCTGTTCGAACGCTTCATCTCGCCCGAACGGCGCGAACCGCCCGACATTGATGTCGATTTTGAGCACGAGCGGCGCGAAGAGGTCATTCAATACATCTACGGCAAGTACGGGCGCGAGCGCGCCGGCATCGCCGCAACCGTGATTTCCTATCGCGGCCGTTCGGCGATCCGCGAGGTCGGCAAGGCTTTCGGCCTTTCCGAGGACACTATCGGCGCACTGTCGTCTTCTATCTGGGGCGGCGGCGGCGGTTCGGTATCGAAAGATGCTGTCACCCGCACCGGTCTCGATCCGCAAAGTCGACGCATGCGCCAGATCCTCACGTTCGCGCAGGAAATCAATGGCTTCCCACGCCATCTCTCCCAACATGTCGGTGGCTTTGTCATGACCCGCAGCCGACTCGACGAAGTCATGCCGATCGGCAATGCGGCGATGGATGACCGTACCTTCGTCGAATGGGACAAGGATGATCTCGATGCCCTTGGCATTCTGAAAATCGATGTCACTCGGTCTCGGCATGCTGTCTTGCCTACGCAAGGCGCTTGATCTGGTGGATGAGCACTATGGCGAGCGCTACACGCTTGCCACCATCCCGCCCGAGGACCCCGCCGTTTACCACATGCTGTGCCGCGCGGATCCGCTCGGTGTGTTCCAGGTGGAAAGCCGCGCGCAGATGACCATGCTGCCGCGACTTGCGCCGAGAAGTTTTTATGACCTCGTAATCGAAGTGGCGATCGTGCGACCAGGACCGATCCAGGGCGACATGGTGCATCCCTATTTACGCCGCCGACGCGGACAGGAGCCGATCTCCTATCCGTCAAAGGAATTGGAAGCTGTTCTATCGAAGACCCTGGGTGTACCGCTGTTCCAGGAGCAGGCGATGAAGATTGCCATTGTCGCCGCAGGCTTCACGCCATCGGAGGCCGACCGGCTGCGCCGCGCCATGGCGACCTTCAAGCGTGTCGGCACCATCGGCACTTTCCAGCGCAAGATGATCGACGGGATGCTGGCCAATGGCTACGAACGCGAATTCGCGGAGCGCTGCTTCCAGCAGATCGAAGGTTTCGGCGAATACGGTTTTCCGGAAAGCCACGCGGCGAGCTTCGCGCTCCTGGTTTATGCTTCGGCCTGGCTCAAATGCCGCTATCCGGATGCCTTTGCCGCGGCACTGCTGAACGCGCAGCCGATGGGTTTTTACGCCCCAGCACAGATCGTGCGTGATGCGCGGGAACATGGCGTTGAAGTGCGACCGCCTGATATCAATCATTCGTGCTGGGATTCGACGCTCGAACCGGGCCCCCGTGCAGCCGAACGTCTGCATGAACTGCATCGCGAGATGCGGGACGACATCCACACAACGCACGCGGTGCGTCTCGGCCTGCGCGAGATCAAAGGGCTGAGCGAGGAAGACGGTAAATTGATCGTTGAACGGCGGATGCGATCATCATCGTCGGACGAGTCGAAAATTTCTATCGCCTACGACTCCATGCGCGATGTCTGGTTGCGCACCGGGCTTTCTCTGCGCGTTCTGGAAAGACTGGCCGATGCGGATGCTTTCGGCTCGCTCGGTGTCTTACTCGCCGTGAAGCACTTTGGGCAGCCAAAGCGCTGGGCCGTGTCGGAGATCGTGACGACGATCTGCCGTTGTTCACCAGCCGCGGCGGCGCACCGGCACGCATTGTCTCGCAAGAGCCCGAAGTACGCCTGCCACCTATGCCGATCGGCGAAGAAGTCATCAATGATTACCGTTTCCTACACTTGTCGCTGCGCGCACATCCGGCGCAATTCCTGCGGCCCGACCTGGATGCCCGCGGCATCAAGCAAAATGACGCCTTGCGCCGCACCCTTCAGGCATGCGCGCCCGCATTTCAGGGCTTGTCACCTGCCGGCAGAGGCCCGGCTCGGCCAATGGCGTCGTATTCATGACGATCGAAGATGAAACAGCGGTCGCCAACGTGATCGTATGGCCGAAAGTATTCGAACGCTTGCGGCCGATCGTCCTGAGCGCGCGTTACGTGGCGGTTATCGGTGTTGTGCAGGAGGAAAGCGGTGTCATCCATGTCGTCGCCGACCAGCTGGAGGATCTCACGCATTTTCTCGCGCGGCTGGCCGAACACGGCGCGGACATTGACGGACTGGCTCGCTGCGACGAAGTGCGCCGGCCCATCGAAGAACAACGCGAAGCGCGAATTGCCGGCGGCCGCCATAACCGTCTTGTCCAGCTCATGCGCGAAATGCCCGAGCTTGCGGGGATCTCGGTGTCTCCGCACGCGGCTCGGCGCATGCGCCGGCGCGGCGTGCGCGCATCAACTGAAAACGACTCAACCTACATCGGCGGCGCCACGCCGCGTCCGACATTGACGCGCGCCGTCATCAGGGTGCCGTCGGCCTGTCGGGTTGCCGCCGGAATATAGATGCTGGCGCCCGGTTTCAGCTCTTCTCTATTGCCAGGCATGTAGCTCACGATCACCGTCTGAGGCGTGACATCGATTTTCTTGGAGCCTTCCTTGTAGTTGAGCGTCAGGGTCGCGCCTTCCTCGCTCGCAACAGTTCCGGTCGTGGTACTTTTTCCCATGCCATTGACCGTTCCATTCGTCATCGTGCTTTGCGGTTTGTAGTCGTACGGCCTGTCGCCTTCGCCGGTCCCGCGCATTTCCTCTGGAAAAATGTGAACTTCGACGGCCTTCCAGGTGCCGTCCGGCTGCGGCATAGCCGTCGATCCGACGAATGAATTCGGCTTGATGTCGGCGAGCGACGCTTTCACAAGCGCGACAACCTTGCCTTCGTCGGCCAGTTTTATCTTCAGCGTATCCCCTTCCCTCGATTTGACGGACATCACTGGCTCCGTCAATCTGCTCGATCGTGCCACGCACACGCAACGGCTTGTCCTGCGCAAATGCCGTGGTGCAGGAGCCAACAGAACAGCGCATGTCGCGCCAATCATCGTCAGTGCTTTCACGCGACTCCTCCTCTTCTAACAACTGCGCCGCCTCAGAGCGGCGGCGCGGTAACAATGAAAAACGATATCGACGCACCTCACATCGCGGGCGTCAGGCTGCGGCCAACATAGAGCGTCTTGGCAAGAATCGAGCCGTCAGGCTGCTTGTCGGACGCCATGATGATGATCTGAGCACCCGGCTTGAGCTCATCTTTGTTACCCGGCGCAACCGCGGTGATCGCCGTCGCCGGCGTGACGATAATTTTCTTTTCACCTTCCTTATATTTCACCATGATCGCCTGACCGTCTTTGTCAGTAACATTGCTTTCGACATAGGCGTTCGTCATCGTGCTTCCGGGCTTTGCATCCCAACCGAAGTGGCGATCGGCGACGACGCCGCGCTGCGCGGGTAAGAAGATGTGGAACCGAAAACGCCTCGATGCTTCCGTCCGGCCGCGGCATGCCAGCAACGCCGATAAAACTATCGTTCTTGACGTCAGCAAGCGAAGCTTTGACCAGCGCGGCCACCCGCGCATCGTCGGCAACCTTGACGTCGAGCATTGAGCCATCGCGCATCTTCAACGAGAGCGTGCTGCCATCGGCCTTCTCGATCTGGCCGCGGATACGAGCCGGCTGTTGCGCGGAGACAGCTGTCGTGAAGAGCAAAGCAATTACAGGCGGCACCGAGCGCCCGCCACGTCATATTCAGGTTGAACATTATAATTTCCTCCCCGCTTCCGGTTACGGCACAAAGATGGCCTCAATCAGGCGGATAACCCCGATATAGTGGTCTTATTCCGCGCGTCGGTACGCTCACGTTTTCTTGAGGAGATCGGCCTCGACCAACGCGCGCAGTTCCGGCGTTACCTCTGGTCTAATTCCGAACCAGAGCTCAAAACCACGAACCGCCTGGCGCAATAACATGCCGAGTCCGTCGGCCGAACGCAGTCCACGCGCGCGGCCGAGGCCAGCAGTCCTGTTACCAGCGGCGCATAGACAATATCTGCTACTACCATTGATGCAGGGCAGCGCAGATTAAGATCGAGCGGTGGCTGACCGACCATGCCTAGCGTCGTCGTATTGACAAGCAGTCCCGCGTCCCCGAAGCAGCCCGTCGTTTCATCCCAGCCGGCAACCTGCACGGCCGAGCCGAATTTCTTGCGTAGGGCCTGGGCCTTTTCCTTCGTTCGGTTGATGACGTAGATTCGCCCGACCTCGCGTGTAACCAGCGCGTAGACAACCGCGCGCGCTCCACCACCTGCCCCGAGCACTACCGCAGTAGAGAGGCCACGATCCCAGCCGGGGGTAACAGCATCGAGATTTGCTAGAAAGCCTTCGACGTCAGTATTGGTCGAGCGAAGCCTCGCCATCCTTGTACCAGAGCGCGTTGGCAGCGCCGACCGCGCGCGCCCGTTCGTCCGGCTCGGACAATTTTAGCGCCGGCTCTTTATGCGGCACCGTAATATTGGCGCCGATATACCCGTGCTCGTGCAGGTGAGTGACGAACTCAGCGAATTTATCGGGCGGCACGGCCTCGCGCCGATATTCGGCATCGAGTTTATGCTGCTTGATCCAGTAGTTGTGGATGAGCGGGGAACGCGAATGGCCCGCGGGCCAAGCAATGACGCAAACCGCTTTCTGTTCTTTACCCATTACTCGACTACGTTATGTTGCGGCGTCCGGTGCATTGTAGTCCGGACCGCGGGACCCGTCAACGTTTGTCGGTTTTATCCACTTCCGCGGCGTTTTGTGCCTTTTGGAACGATCATGAAAGCTGTTTTCCTGGACTGCAACGACCAGTTGGCACCCGTGTGGGCGCGAGTTGTGCGCCCGGACGATCCGCCGATTGATGTCAACCGTAAGGCATTTGCGCGCGACGAACTGCCAAAAATTATCGGCGGCTACGAGATCGCAATCGATGACCATTCCTACATGCCTACACCGCTCGTAGCGCAATGCCCTGAGCTCAAGCACATCGTCTTCCTCGGCACCGGGCCGGCCAGCTACATGAATGTCGGCGAGTTAAACGAGCGCTGGCATCAAAGGTTCACATCATTAAGGGTTACGGAGACACCGCGGTTGCCGAGCATACGATTGCGCTGCTGTGGGCCTGTGCCCGCGATCTCGCACGCATGGATCGAGAGGTGCGTAGCGGAGTCTGGACACCGCATGAAGGAGTGCAACTTCTTGGCAAGACGTTGGGGGTGATCGGGCTCGGCGGTATCGGCCGCGAAGTCGCGCGCATCGGCAAAGGCATGGGAATGAACGTTGTCGGCTGGAATCGCACCAAGCAAGCCGAGATTGACGTGCCGTTGGTCGACATCGACACGCTGCTCTCTCGCGCCGACGTCGTATCGATGAATTTGACTCTCGGCGACGAGACGCGCGGCTTCCTTTCCGCCGACCGGATCGCCCGGATGAAGAAGGGAGTCATCTATGTCAATACTGCGCGCGGCGCCTTGGCGGACGAGGCCGCACTGATTGCCGCGCTGAAATGCGGCCACATACGTCACGCAGGGCTTGATGTGTTTCACAACGAGCCGCTCCCGGCAGATCATCCTACTCGCGAAGCTCGAGAACGTGACGCTGTCGGCGCACGCGGCGTTCCGCACGCCGGAGGCTTCCGAAACGCTGCTGCGTCGCGCGATCGATATCGTAAAGCGAATTAGTGCCTGAATTTCGCGGCACGCGGACGTATCGCGAGCGGAAGCCCTCATTGACCTGTTCGCGTTCGCGGTCACAATAAGAAAAAGAGTGACGGCGCTCGGTCAAAACGCGCGCCAACAGCGGGGAGGATAAGTGAAACCGGCGCCATTTGCATACAAAAAGGTGCGGACGCTTAAGGAAGCGGTAGCGCTCCTTGCCAAGCACAAGGACAACGCGCGGCTGCTGGCGGGTGGACAAAGCCTGATTGCGACCCTCAACATGCGCCTTTCGGCGCCAGCCTTGCTGATCGACATCAATGGCATCAGGGGCTCGACGGCATCACAAAGAAGGGCAAATTTGTCGAGGTCGGTGCGCTCGCGCGTCATGCGCAGGTTGAAAGGTCCGACGTCATCGCTCGGTACGCACCGCTGATTGCGCTTGCGATGCCGCATATCGGGCATCCTGCCATCCGCAACAGGGGCAGCTTTGGCGGCTCAATTGCCTTTGCTGATCCGGCAGCGGAGTTGCCGGCCTGTTTGCTGGCGCTGGGCGGCGAGGTCGATATCGCAAGCGCGAAGGGTAAGCGCAAGGTAAAAGCCGACGCTTTCTTCAAGGGCCTGTTCGAGACCGCGCTGCGGCCTACATGAGCTCGTAACGGCCATTCGTATCCCGGTTGCTGACAAGAATACGCGCGTCGGCTTCTGCCGAACTGGCGCGTCGGCACGGCGACTACGCCATGGTCGGACTGGCTGCCAGCGCGCGCGCTGACGGCAAAGGACTTGCCGATGTCCGACTCGCCTATTTCGGCGTTGGCGATACGCCGATCCGCGTGAAAACAGCCGAGGCCGCGCTTGGCCGACGGCAACATCGATGCGGCTGTTAGTGCGCTGGATCTTGAACCGCACGACGATGTTCAAGCGACAGCGAAACGTGAAGAAGCACCTCGCCGGCGTATTGCTTCGTCGCGTGGCTGCGCAACTGTTGGAGACGCGGCCGATGAACGATCGCGCTCTCGATATTTCGCTGACAGTCAATGGCGCGCGCGTACAGGACCGTGTCGAGGCGAGGAAGACTTTGGTCGACTTCCTGCGTGAAGACCTCGCCCTCACCGGCAGCCACGTCGGATGCGAGCATGGCGTATGCGGCGCCTGCACCGTGCGCGTGAACGGCGAAATCGTGCGCGGTTGCCTGATGCTGGCAGTGCAGTGCGATGGCGCAGCGGTGGAAACTATCGAAGGCCTATCGGATTCGGGCGAAGTTTCCGACCTGCAAGCGGCTTTCGAACAGCGCAATGCCCTGCAATGCGGCTATTGCACACCCGGAATGATCACGGCCGCCCAAGACCTACTCAGGCGTTCAAAAAAGGTCCCAAGCCGAGATGAAATCCGCGAGCATTTGTCGGGCAATTACTGCCGATGCACCGGGTATCACGCGATCGTCGACGCTGTGGAAGCTGTTGCGCAGGCACGAGCGGGGCCAGGAAATGAAAATCACCGACGACTCCCCGCCAGTGCTGACCGCACTCGATCGGCCAAACTCCTACATCGGACGCTCGGTGCCGCGGCCGAACTTGCAGCGGCTGACACAAGGGCGCGGGCAATATGTCAGCGACGTCACTTTACCGCGCATGGCGCACGTCGCCTTACGTGCGCTCACCGCACGCGCATGCGCGCATCGTCAATATCGCTACCGAGGCCGCAAAGAAGGCACCGGGCGTGATTGCCGCAGTTATCGGTGCTGAACTTGCCAAGGTAATGACCCCTTGGGTCGGCGTCCTCACCCATCTCAAAGGCCTCAAATCGGCGCCGCAGGCTCCTCATCGCGGTCGAACGCGCGTGCTGGCAAGGCGAAGCGGTTTGCGCCGTGGTCGCGCGAACGCGCGCCGAGGCCGAGGATGCCTGCGAGCTGGTCGAGGTACGTTACGAGGAATTGCCGGCGGTCACCGATCCCGAAATTGCTCTCGATGCCAAAACGCCGGTGATCCATGCCTCGCTTGGCGACAATCTCTGCTTCGAAAGGAAGCTCGACGTCGGAGCCGTCGACAAGGCCTTCGCCGAATCCGATGCGGTTGTTGAGGCGACTTTCCGTATTCGGCCGCCATACCGGCGTCACCAACCGAGCCGACGCGCGGTCGTCGCCGACTGGAACGAAGGCGAGCAGCGCATGACCGTCTATCACGGCACCCAAGCGCCGCACATGATGCAGAACCTGTTCGCCAAACATCTCGGATCGCCGAGCATCAGGTGCGCGTGCTGACCAAGGATGTGGGCGGTTCATTCGGCATCAAGGTGCACACCTACGCTGACGAGATGGCGACTGTCGCGTTGTCCAAGCTTCTCAAACGGCCGGTGAAGTTCGTCGCCGACCGCATCGAAAGCTTCGTCACCGACATCCACGCCCGCGACCACCGCATCAAGGCCAAGATCGGCGTCAGCAAAGACGGCACCATCACGGCCTTCGAGATCGACGACCTAACCGGAATTGGCCCCTACTCGGTCTATCCGCGCACCAGCGGCATCGAGGCCAACCAGATCGTCAATCTGGTCGGCGGTCCTTACAACTGCCCCAACTACCGCGCGCAGGCGCGCGTCGTGTTCCAGAACAAGAACGTCATGTGCCAATACCGCGCAGTCGGCCATCCGATCGCGGTTGCGGTAACCGAAGGCCTGGTCGACCTCGCCGCCGCCAAGATCGGCATGGACCCGCTCGAGCTGCGCCGCCGCAATCTCATCGCCGACGACGCCTATCCGACACAGTCGGCCTCGGGCCTGAAGTTCGAGCTGCTCTCGCACCACGAAGCACTCGCTCATCTTGATCTCGATGATGAATTACGCCGGCCTGCGTGCCGAGCAGAAAAGCTGCGCGGAAAAGGCATCTATCGCGGAATCGGGTTCGCGAGTTTCATCGAGGTGACCAACCCCTCGGCCGCATTCTACGGCGTCGGCGGCGCGCGTATCACAGCGATGGATGGCGCCACCGTGAAACTCGACGCACAAGGTGCGATCATCGTGCACACCGGCGTTACCGAACAGGGTCAGGGCGCCGAAGCCGTGGTCGCGCAATGCGTCAGCGTCGTCGTTCGGCGTGCCAATCGAGAAAGTGCGCGTCATCACCGGCGATACCGACAACACGCCCTATGGCGGTGGCACCTGGGCCTCGCGCGCTGCCGGCATCGGCGGCGAAGCGGCGTGGCAGGCCGGCAAGGCGCTGCGCGCCAATGTGCTCGCGGTGGCGGCGAGCATTCTGCAGGCCAAGCCCGACGACCTCGACATTCGCAACGGCCTCGTCGTGGACAAGGACACGGGCACCGAACGCCTGCCGCTCGACGAGCTGGCGCGCATCGCCTATTTCCGGCCCGACACGCTGCCGCCCGGCTTCCAGGCCGAGCTGATGGCGACGCGCCATTATGTCCCGCGCGCGTGGCCGTTCGCATTCACCAACGGCATCAGGCGAGCTACCTGGAAGTCGATATCGACGACCGGCGTTCGTGAAGCTGCTGAAGCATTGGTGCGTGGAAGACTGCGGCACCATCATCAACCCGCAGCTCGTCGACGAGCAGATCCGCGGCGGCGTCGTGCAGGGCATCGGCGCGCGCTGTTCGAACACTGCCTCTACGACGAGCGCGGCCAACTGCTCAACGGCAACATGGCGGACTACCTGGTGCCGATGGCGGTGGAAATGCCCGACATCGAATGCGGCCACGTCGTTTCGCCTACCGCCGACAGCGAGCTCGGTGCCAAGGGCGCCGGCGAAGCCGGCACCGCTGGCGCGCCCGGCTCCGTGATGAATGCGATCAACGATGCGCTGCGCCCGCTCGGGGCGCAGCCGCTCACCGACATGCCCTTCACGCCGGATAAAATTCTCCGGGCACTCGGAGAAGTATGAGCCGAGCTAGAACTTAATCATGTCGCTGCGGGTAAGCGTGGTCTTCGCGGACACCGACGGCGCATTCATGAATGTAAAGACCGTGAATACTCGGCGTAAGGATCGACTGCCGACATCCCATCGACCAGGAATGATCACATTCATGCCACGAAACGCCGCACCGCTGGCCGGTGTAGAGTACGGCGCCATTCGACGCGGTACCAACTGCGATCACCGTCGTGATGCCTTTGTCCTTCAAAATCTTCTCCAGGTCAGTATTGCGGAATTTGTCGGGGCCCGAGAGCACATGCGGCTCCTCCGCCAGCGGCGCCACATCCTTGATGACATCGGCCGGAGTGCTGTTGGCGATGATCGAATATACGACAGGCACTTTGTGCGCGCGCGCCTCGGCGAGCAGCTTCTTCATTGCCGGAATCGTTTCGAGACAGCGCGGACGCTGGCCGCAATTCTGATTCATAAAATCGAGCATTAACAGCGCAGTGGTCTTGGGGTCGACGGTCACTGCCTTGAGCTCCGGCGCTTTGGGAGCTTTCACGCTGGCCCACTCGTCGATAATATTGGCCGCGTGGGTCGGCGACGCGAGTATCATCGATACGGCAACGGCAGCGAATAGATTGCGTTTCATGAATATTCTCCCTGAGTGACACGTTATGCGCCCCGCGGGGCCGGGATCATGCGCGGCCGCGACAGGTTCTGTCAAAACACCGACGTCGCACCCGGCTTGATGAAAGCACCGGTGCTCTGTGCAATATTGCATCGATAGCTGGCGGCAAATTTGACGCCGCGAAAAGATAAAAAGCCGGAAGGAAGCTCTTCATGAACATCAAGGTCGGCAAACAAGCGATCGCCGAAGCCACACAGAAACTGAAGAACTGGGGACGATGGGGCAAGGATGATCAGATCGGCACCCTGAACCATGTCACTCCCGAAGATATCGTGAAGGCTGCGAGCCTGATCCGATCCGGCAAGATTTTTGCGCTTGGCATTCCGCTCGATCGCACGGGGCCCCAGACCGGCCTGTTTCGGCGGGCGCTTCAATCCGATCCATCAGATGCTGGCGACCGGAACGGACGCCATCTCCGGTCAGCAGGACTGGAACAAGATCCGCTATGCCGACGACACCCTCACACTCTGCGTGCAGGGCGCCACGCACTGGGACGCGCTCGGGCATATTTTCTATGAGGACAAAGCCTACAACGGTTACGACGCAAAGCTGATCGACTCACGCGGACTTTCGGTTCTCGGCATTGAGCATTCCAAGAACAAGATGGTCGGGCGTGGCGTACTGCTCGATATCGCGCGCTTTCGTGGCGTGAAGTGGATGCAGGACGGCGAAAGCATTTCGAACGACGAACTCGATCAATGCGCGAAGCAGCAGAACGTATCCATCGGACGCGGCGATTTCGTCATCGTCCGCACCGGGCAAATGGAACGCTGCCTCGCCGAGAAAGAATGGGGCGGCTATGCCGGGGGCGATGCACCCGGAGTCAAATTCGAGAACTGTTATTGGTGTCAGGAGAAGCAGCTCGCCGCGATCTGTACCGATACCTGGGGCGTGGAAGTACGGCCGAATGAAACCACCGAAGCCAATCAGCCTTGGCATTGGGTGGTTATCCCGGCCATGGGCCTGTGCATGGGTGAAATCTTCTACCTCAAGGAATTGGCCGAGGATTGCGAACAGGACGGTATCTATGAATTCTTCTTCTGCGGCCCGCCTTTGATCATCACGGGCGGAACGGGATCGCCGATTAATCCGCAGGCCATCAAGTAGAGCGCTAGGCAATTCAGATGTGGGTCACCCCTGGGCTTGACCCGGGGTCGATGAGGCGTTTCAACTTGGCGAAACGCAATATGGATGGCCGAGTCAACCTGGGCCATGACACGGAGCAGTGGCACTGCTGCGACAAACCGGAGGATGACATCATGCCCCGTTGGCTCAAGCGCGGAATGGATGCGGGCGCAATCAAGGCCGCCGACGCCAAGGTGCGCGAGACGGTCGAAGGCATCTTGGCGCAGGTGGACGAAAAGCAAAGACGCGGCAATTCGTGAGTTATCCGAAGAAGTTCGACAAATGGTCGCCAAAAGACTTTCGTCTCGTACCGCAGGAAATCGAGAGAGCCATCGCGCAGGTCCCCAAACGCGACCTCGATGACATCAAAGTTTGCCCAGGCCCAAGTGCGCAACTTCGCGCAGAAGCAGCGCGAAACGATGCACGATCTTGAGGTGGAGACGCTGCCGGGCGTCGTGCTCGGCCACCGCCATATTCCCGGTGAATTCGATCGGCTGTTACGTGCCGGGCGGGCGCTATCCGATGGTCGCCTCGGCGCATATGTCGATCGTCACCGCGCAAGGTAGCGGGCGTGAAGCGGATCATCGCCTGCGCGCCGCCGTTCAAGGGCGGGCCGCATCCGGCCATCGTCGCGGCAATGCATTTCGGTGGCGCCGACGACATCTACGTGCTTGGCGGCGTGCAGGCCGTCGCGGCCATGGCGCTCGGCACGGAAACGATCAAGGCGGTCGACATGATCGTCGGCCCCGGAAACGCCTATGTGGCGGAAGCCAAGCGGCAGTTGTTCGGCCGCGTCGGCATCGACCTGCTGGCCGGGCCCGACCGAGACGCTTGATCATCGCCGATGACAGCGTCGACGGCGAAATCTGCGCCACCGACCTGCTGGGCCAGGCCGAGCACGGCCCGACCTCGCCAGCCGTTCTGATCACCAATTCCGAGAAGCTCGCGCGCGATACAATGAGCGGAAGTCGAGCGGCTGCTGACGATCCTTCCCACCGCCGACGCGGCCGGTCAGGCCTGGAAGGATTATCGGCGAGGTGATCGTCTGCGACAGCGAAGCCGAGATGATCGACGAGGCGGACCGCGTCGCGTCCGAGCACGTGCAGGTGATGACCCGCGATCCGGATGTGTTCCTCAACGAAATGAAGAATTACGGCTCGCTGTTCCTGGGACCGCGCACAAACGTCGCCTACGGCGACAAGGTGATCGGCACCAATCACACGCTGTCCGACCAAGAAAGCCGCGCGTTACACGGGCGGACTGTGGGTCGGCAAGTTCATGAAGACCTGCACCTATCAGAAAGTACTGACCGACGAGGCCAGCGCGATGATCGGCGAGTATTGTTCCCGGTTGTGCGTGCTGGAAGGCTTTCTCGGCCATGCCGAGCAGGCCAATATCCGCGTGCGCCGCTACGGCGGTCGCAACGTGCCCCTACGCGCAGGCAGCGGAATAGCAATCGGGCGTTCAATGGTCGACCTCACATCCACCCCCTCGTTTCGGCTCGATGGGAAACGCGCATTGGTGACGGGCGCCGGGCGTGGCATTGGCTGCGCGGCGGCCTCTGCCCTGGCCGACGCAGGAGCGCACGTAACCTTGGCCGCGCGGACATCGAAGGAGGTCGAGGAAGCAGCCGAAGCAATCCGCTCGCGTGGCCAGCAGGCTACGCCGCTAACGCTTGACGTTCGCGATGTCGAGGCTGCGGAGAAGATGATTGCGGCGCACCAACCATTTGACATCCTCGTGAACAATGCCGGTACCAACAAGCCGGCGCCTTTGTCGATGTGAAGGTCGAAGACTTCGATTTCGTGATGTCGCTGAATGTGCGCGCCGCCTTTTTCGTGGCGCAGACGGTCGCGCGCCAACTGATCGGGGCCAAACGCGGAGGATCTATCATCAACGTGTCCTCGCAAATGGGCCATGTCGGCGGCCCGACGCGCACGGTCTATTGCGCGACCAAACATGCGATGGAGGGCTTTACCAAGGCCATGGCGATCGAGCTCGCCTCGCACAAGATCCGCGTCAACACGCTGGCGCCAACCTTCATCGAAACGCCTATGACACGACCGTTCTTTCAGAACGAGACCTTCCGCGCCGACACACTCAAACGCATCAGCTTGGTCGCCTTGGCCAGCTCGAGGACCTTACTGGTGCGATCGTTTTCCTTGCCGGTGATGCCGCCGCGCTGATCACCGGCACATCGCTGGTCGTCGACGGTGGCTGGACGGCGGAATAGCTAGAGCTTCGGCAGATCCACGAAATATTCCGGGTGCTCTTTCTCGACCTCGGCCATGAACTGTGGTCGGAACAGACTCGGCACGTCGAGCCGCGGTGCGCCCTTGAGCGTGTTCGTGATCACCTCGTCCTCGGCATTCTCGAAGGCGCGTAGCACGTTCGGCGACATGCGCGGGTCGAAGCTGATATGCTTGATTGCTTTCTGCCGATGGCGACGTCGGTCCCCTGCACCCACTTCGCGAAGATCTCCACCGCCTCATCGCGGTTATTTCGCGTGAAGTGCGAGGACTGAGCTAGTCCGGCAGCGATGCTCTTGATCACCGCTGGCTTGGTCTCAACCGTCGGGCCGTGCGCGACCGCAACCATCACGTAGGACATGTGGTGCCCACCGCGGATCACGAGATAAGAATCGGGCACCTGGGTAAGTGCCTGCGTCACGTAGGGCTCCCAGGTCACGATTGCGTCCACCTTGCCCTCGGCGAGCGCCGGCGCAAGACCGAACTGCGACCAGATGTTCTCGATGGTGAGATCCTCGTATTTCATCTTGGCGCGGCGCAATACCATCTTGAAGAATTCGTCTGATGTCTGCCCGCGTGCGAGGCCGATCTTCTTGCCCTTGAAATCGGTGACCTTGCCAGGCTCGATGCCCCTGCCCTTCTTGGTAACGATGGCGAGCGGGTCGTCGCAGTTATCGCGGGTGGCATCGTTCATGATGAGCCCGATCACCTTGAACGGCTCACCGGCATGCACTGCCTTCAGGTAGGTCGTCGTGCTCATGTCGCCGACCTGCGCTTCGCCTTTGTGCAGAGCGTTGACCATGTCTGTGCCGGTATCGACCACCTTGAAACTAGCGTCGACGCCGTGCTGCTTGAAGAAACCCTTCTCTGCACCTATGAACATCGGCAGATGGCCGAAATTGTTGGCAATCACCACGTCGAGTTTGGGTAGAGCCATTTTTCCTCCGGGCCGGCCGCGCCAGCTGCTCACATTGCAACACGCCGCGCCCGCCCGATTGCAATCACGTCCCCAATACCTGCGGGTTCACGCAGTTCGGGGGCACGCGCCCACCGAGCAAGCGCCTCGATATTGTCGACCACGATGTTTGCCATCTGCGCACGTACCTCGACCGTCGCGCTGCCGAGATGCGGCGCGAGCACGACGTTCTTCAGCTTCTTCAACTCCGGTGTGCACCTTCGGTTCGTGTTCGAATACGTCGAGCCCGGCACCGGCGATTTTCTTTGATCTTGAGCGCGCTGCACCAGTGCCGCTTCGTCGATAATCGCGCCGCGCGCCGTATTGATGATGAAGGCTGTCTTCTTCATCAGTCCGATTTCGCGCGCGCCAATCTGATGGCGGGTTTGCGCATTGAGCGGCGAATGTAAAGAAACGAAATCGGACTCACGCAGAAGGTCGTCGAGCGGCGCAAAAGTGAGGCCGGCTTCGCGTTCCTCGCCTTCGGGCTTGCGGCGGGGCGTCCAATAGAGGACGCGCATGGAAAAACCCGTGCGCGCGACGCGCCACCGCCTTGCCGATCAGCCCGCCGCCGCCGATGAGGCCGATGGTCCTGCCATGCACGATCGACCCGAGCAGATGTCGTGATTGACCGCCTGGAAATCTTCCGGCTCGCACCAACCGGTCGCCCTCCATCATGCGTCGCGCAACGGCCAGCATCAGTCCGAAGTTGAGATCCGCGGTGGCGCCTCGGTCGTCACCGGCGGAACGACGGTGACCGGAATGCCGCGTTTGGTCGCTTCCGCGACATCGACGTTGGATGGAGATATGGACTGCGAGGCGATGTGACGCAGCGTCGGATTGGCGGCGATGACCGCCCGGTCGATCTTGTCGTGCAGCAGGCAGAACAGGATATCGGCCTTGCGAACGGCTGCGATCAGTGCGCGATGAGGAATAATGCGGCTGTCGTCAGGAAACACCTTGACGCTGCCAAGCGCACGCAAGCGCTTTAGTGCGCTGTCGGCGATCGGCTGGGTGACAAAGACGCGCGGTTTGGCCGTCACCGCAGCCACCGCACGATGCCGGCAACACCATCGACGGCGCATTGCGCACCGTCGGGAATCTTGCGAGTGGCGTCGAGCACGCCCAGCACCATCGGGATGCCTCGCTCGCGCGCGAGCGAAGCCAGATGCGAGGTTGATCCGCCGAGCTCGGCGACCACGCCAGACGACTCGCGGCAAGATCGGGCTGAGAGCCGGCCCCGCGACGCGAGTCACGAGCACGTCGCCGGGCGCCACCCGCGACAGCTCACATTCGCAGTTCACCACCACCGCACGCCCCGAGCCCCAGCCAATGCCGGCGGGATGTCCGTTCAAGGCCTGGATGCTGCAGCCAGATCTCGTCCGGCACGATTGCCGGCTCCATATGGAGCGGACGCGACTGCAAAAGCCTGAAGCCGTTCTCGTCCATCGCCCATTCGATCTCGACCGGCCCGCCAGCAAGATCCGCGCATTTGCGCAGCAGACGGCCGAGCGGTCACCGCCTCTCCGGCAGAGAGGCATGGTTCGCTGACAAGATCTTTTGGGACGAGTTCCGGCGCAGACACGCCATGCGTGCAAGTGTCGCGATGGCCTTTGCGTCCGGCTTCCGACCGTGCGCAGGAAACCTGTTTTGCTGAGCACGATGCGATCGGGCACGACCTCGCCCTGGGCGATCGCGGAGCCAAGTCCCCAGGTCGCCGAAATCATCATCTGTCCGTCGGCTGTCTCGCTCAGACCACCGCCGGAGACGCGCGCGGAAATCAGCGGCTGGATCAAGACGCCCATCGCGGTGTCCGCAGGCGAAAGTTCGTGATTGTCCATGTAGCGGCGCGCATGCGAGGTCCAAAGTGCCGCCCAGCAAGCGCGCACCGCTGTCAGGAATTCGGTTTCATCCGACAGACCAAGGAAGCTTTCGAATTGACCCGCGAAGTTGGCGCCCTTGCGGTCTTCGATCAGCGCCGATGAGCGGACGACACCAAGCGGCGCACCCTCACGCTGCTTTCGCCACGCGCCGAGCAACGGCTCGAGGATTTCCGGCGCGATCGGGCGTCTCGTAAAGCGCCAGCCTGACCTGGATCGAGATCCGGCGCGAAGCTGGCAGGTCGGCTTCGCTGTATTGCCGCAGCAGGTCATCGATGCCGAGATGACGCAACTGATGTCGATAGGCATCGGCCGTCAGCGCAAAGCCGCCCGGCGTCGGCAGGCCGGCCTGCATCAACCCGGCGAGATCTGCCGCCTTGGGCCCGACCCGTTCAGGATCGGTGGCGACAGGATCGTCGAGGTGAAGGATAAAGGAGGACATCGCGATCGCTGATGCTTTCCATTGGACGGTCGCGGTTGTCCGAGCCATCCGCTCAGGCGATCCCGGATTTAGATCCGGGGATGACTTCGGGTAACCTGGCCGAAATTACTTCACATGATCTCCGTAGCCCGGCAGCGGATCGACAACAGTGATCTGCTTGACGGGGAAATTCGACACGATCTCGATGTCGTTCTTCTTCACGATCAGCATTTCCTCGATGCGCACGCCGTACCGGAAGCGTTTCCCGTGCTGCGTCTCGAGCGCGAAGGTCATGCCTTCCTGAATTTCGACCGGATGGTCGAGCGACCAGATGCGCGAGATCACCGGCGGATCGTACTGCGCGAGGCCGAGGCCGTGTCCCCAGAGATTGGCGGCCGCCTGGTCTTCGTCCTCGTAGCCCCAGGTTTCCATCGCCGAAGGCCACTTCAGCGCGATGTCGCGCGTCGTCGCGCCGACCTTCACCGCGCCAATCGAGTCGTAGAGCCATCCGAGCGCGGTCGCGTAAGTGTCCTTCTGCTCTTTCGTCGGCTCCTTGCCGACGCAGTACGTGCGGTAATAGCAGGACTTGTAGCCGTTCCAGGTGAGCGCGGCCAAATCCATGAACACGATGTCGCCGGGCTGGATGATGCGGTCGGAGAAGTTGCGCCAGTTCGGCCAGGTGTTCGGACCGGACGACACGATCACGTCTTCGACGTCTTCCATGCCGGGAATGTTGTAGAGATATTCCATCAGATGCGCGGTCACCTGGTTTTCGGTGATGCCGGGGCGCAGGAACTTCATGCATTCCCAGTGCGTCGCATCGCCGATCGCGCCGACGATGCGGAAGCATTCCTGCTCGTCCGGACTCTTGACCGCGCGCGCATCCATCATCGGGGTCATGCCGTCGACCCAGTTGATGTTGTTCTCCTTGAAGATGTTGATCATGTTGATGTCGATGAAGTCGACGCCGAGCTTCTGGCCGGCGACGCCGTTGTCCTTCATCGCTTGCAACACCGCCTTGGTGAACTTGTTCACCTGCTGGGTCGAGGCAGGACCGGCGGCGCCTTTGATCCAGGCGAACGAATGGCGCACGTTTTCCTTTCGGAATCCACGGCGAGTGCCGCTCGATCTGAAAGCCGAGGTCGCCCTGCTCGAACAGGATCGGGCGCCCGTCGCCGCACAACATGGCGTAGCGCAGACCCGGCTTGAGCCTGATTCCATCCCGGCGTCAGCGTGCCGGTGATGTAGCGGACGTTCTCGTCGTACATGCAAAGCATGGCGCCGAGCCCATGCTTCTTCATCATCGTGCGTGCGCGCTCGATGCGATACTCGCGCAGCCGGTCCCAGTTGACCCGCTGCTGCCAATCCAAGCCGGCAATGCCGAAATTTGCACCCATGGCGGTCCTCCCGACCGGGCGCGGTTGACGCGCCCTTTAATGATTGGTCGAAATCCTAAGCCGGCTGGCACCTAAAGCCGAAATAATATATTCTGCGTTCAACCATCAGTTTTTCTAATACCCCGCATTTTGAGCCAGTCATGGCCGACAATCCCGCTGCGGACAAATCCGCGCCGTTATCGCGGTGTGTGAGGAAGGTCTCGTTCACGCGCGCGGCGCAGCGAGAAAATGCAACACAATCCGGGATCTCCCAGCACGTCGCGGCCGTCGAGCGCGCGCTGAAGGTCAAGCTGTTCGAGCGGACGGCCGGCGGTGTCACGCCGACGCCGGCGGGACTGCGATACTACAAGCGGTGCGTCGAGGCTGTCGGCACGCTCGAGCATGCTGCCGAGGAAGCGCGCTCGCTGGCGGGCGAAGTCACCGGCGAACTTCGCATCGGATTGATGCCGACGTTCACGCGCGCGGTGCTGGCGCCCGTGCTTGACGATTTCGTTCCCCGGTGCCCGGAAGTGCGGCTACACATCGTCGAGGGCTACAGTGCGCTGCTGACCGAGATGGTGCTCGATGATGTGCTAGACTTCGCGGTCGTGCCGGCATTTGAAGGCACCATCGGGCTAAAATCGCGGCTGCTCGTGCGAGATCGCGAGATGATGATTTCAGGCCCTAAGGCGGGCTTCAAGGCGCTCGCACCGCTGCGTCTCTCGGACTGCCGACCACTTAAGATCGTCGTTCCAGGTCCCGACAATATCCGTCGCCGAAATCTCGAGACCTATTTTCAGTCGCACGGCGTCGAGATTGCCGCAATGCTCGAGATGGACGCGATGATCGCAACGCTGGAATTCGTTGCACGTTCCGACTGGGTGACGATCCTGCCGAGCGTGATCTCGGTCAACGACATCAGCCGCGGCGAACTGATCGTCAACCCGATCGCCGAACCAGAACTACACGCGGAATTCGTAGTGATTCAACCACGGCGGCGCACGCTGTCGACGCAAGCGCGTCTGTTTCTAAAGCGTTTCGAAGCAAGAAGTCGCGCATATTCACGACGTGTGGGATCACACCATCGCAGGCAACAAAAGACTTAAGGCTACGGCATAATAGTTATTTCCGGACGCGACCCTTTATAGCGTTGGCAAAAGCGCTGCAGAGTGATCCGGCCTGTCCGCATCCGGCAGGAAGTTTTGCACGCAAGCGCGCTTTCACCGTTTCCACTTCGTCACGAGACAGCGCGTCGACCGTTGCACGGACAGACCCGGCACCGGTACTTGTCGTCCAGAAGTCATCGAAATTCGCAAACGTCCGCTGCACCGTAATCTTGCGCGTCTCCACCGCTTCCAAGTCCCGGCGTTGCCCCACAGTTCGCGCAAGGATTCCATGCGCGAGGCTTCGGCGCTCGGCGGACCCACGGTCTCTTTTCCCAGCGCGCGCACTTCCGAAAGAATCGGCGTCATAGGAAATCCTCCGCCCAGCATGTCCCACGCATAGGCGGCGACGGCACCTCCCGGACGCACCACGCGGGCCATCTCGGCAACACCTTTGGCTGGTTCCGGAACGAAAAATGACCAACGCCATGGTGGCGGCATCAAACCTACTATCGGGGAATGGAAGTGCCATGGCATCGGCTTGACGAAACTCCGCGATTTTCGCGGTGTGTCGCGTGCGGGCAAATGCAATTTGTTCGGGCGAAGGGTCGATCCCCTGAACTTCAACCGGCCGACACCGCTCAACCAACACTTCGGTGAATGCGCCGCTTGCCGCAACCGACGTCCACACATTTCAGGCCCTTCGGCAGATCTCAACCAGTCGAGGAAATCCTCGCCGACGCGCGCGGCTCCAGATTCCCATCATGCGTTCGTAAGCAGCGCCGTCGTCAAAGCGAATTTTCTGGGCGGCCATGCGTAGATCATACCGTAAAATGCATGAATCGACACATCGGGATGGCTGCCCTGACTACGGGTAAGGGCCATCGCAGCGGCCTGCGCTTCCGGCACCACATCGTGGTCGTAGAGCCGTTTGCGGAATGCAGCGTGAGCGGCAATCTCCGTATCGCGAACGCCCAGGTCCGCATAGGCTGAATCGTACCGCATACCGTTCTCGCGCGCGCCACGCTGGACCTGCGCCACGCGTTCGCGACGAAGGCGCTCATAAGCGACAAGCGCCGCCGGCACGGTTGTGCGATCTGCGCGCGCGAGGATCGTCGCGAGCGCCATTCCGTCTTCTATGGACTGGTTGGCGCCCTGCCCGAGATGCGGAAGCATCGGATGCGCGGCATCGCCCAGACAGCGTCAGCCGGCCGCGCGTCCAGGTCGGAAGCGGCTCGCGATCGTACAGAGCCCACCGGAACGTCATCTGCACCTGCTGCAAAAGCGTCTCGATGCGCGGATCCCAACCGGCAAACTCACGGCGAAGCACATCAGGATCGCCGGGCGATGACCACGATCCTTCATCTGCTCGTCGGCCGGAACAAATCCGACGTAGTTGATAAGCTGCCCCAGCGCGAACAGGGAAAGTGAGAAAGTGTTTGGCTTTGCCGAGCCACATCAGCCAGCGAGTCGGTCGGCCAATTCGGAACGCGTTCGTGCGGCAGTACGCCGCGATAGGCGACAGATCCCGAGAAAACCGGATCGGACGGAGGAAAAACGCAGGGCCGGAGTTCGGAATGGATCCTGTCGGCTGCAACAACAGCATCGGCTTCGACAACCGCGCCATTTGAAAAACGAAACCCGCGCCACGTCATCGCGCTGGTCAAAGCCTGTGCAGCGGTGCCCGGTGTGAACCACGCCGGTCAGGCAGCGCGTCCGGCCAGAGTTCGACGAGATCGGCGCGGTGCATTCCGAACGTCGCATTCCAGCCCGAGGAGTCCGTGACCTGCACACGGCGCGATCGGGCTGCCATCGTGCCGGAAGTAGCCGGGAGCCCGGGCCGACCCGCGCTCCCCATTTCTCCACCGCCGGGCCTAGCCCACTCTCCAAGCTGGCGTACGCTGTTCGGCGTCAGAACACGCCGGCGCCCACTTCGCCGAGCGCCGGTGCCTGCTCGTAGACCGACACCTGAAGTCCCTGCGCGATGAGAGCGTTCGCAGCGAACAAGCCGCCGATCCCGCCACCAACAATCGCAATGTTGGGCCGCGAGCCGCCCATCGCCAACTCCTGCACGCCGGATACGTTGTATCCTCACATAAACTTGAAGCACTCTCGCCATCACAAAGACGCCGGGTCAGGCGCGGCTGCATTGGGAGGATTTTTGAATGCGTAACCTGCCGACGCTCGTTGCTCCATCGGCAAAAACATGGCGGCTTTCGTATCTGGTGTCTTCAGTCTCTTCGGCTTGGTCAGCGCCGAAGACTATCCGGATCGCGCCGTGAAGATCATCGTGCCGCTTCCCGCCGGCGGGACGGCGGATGCGGTCCCGCGAATTGTCGGCAGATTGGCTGTCGCGCAAATGGGGCCAGCCGGTCGTCATCGAGAACCGCACGGGCGCGGCCGGAAACATCGGTGCCGAAGCGGTCTATCGATCGTCTCCCGACGGCTACACATTGCTGTCGGCGCCGCCGCCACCGCTCGTCGATCAATCAGAATCTCTATCCGAAGCTCGGTTACGATCCGACCAAGTTCGAACCGATCATTGTGATGGCGCAGGTACCGAACGCGCTGATCGTCAATCCGAAACACCATCAAAGCCTCGAGCCTGCCAGAGCTGATCGCATTATCTGCAGCAAGAATCCCGGCAAGGTCACCTCCGCGACGCAAGGCAACGGCACGACATCGCATCTCACGTCCGAGCTTTTCCAGCTGATGGCAAAGGTGACGCTGCGCCATCGTGCCCTATCGCGGGTCGGCACCCGCGCTGCAGGGCTTGCTCGCCGGCGACGTCGATCTGATGTTCGACAATCTCGGCGTCTCGTTGCCTCTGGTCGAGGCCGGCAAGCTCAAGCTGCTCGCGGTTGCATCGCGCCACGCGCATTGCCGAGCTTGCCGAACGTGCCGACGATCGCCGAAACTGCTGCCCGGCTTCGAGGCGGTCGCCTGGTACGGGATCGTGGCGCCGCCGAACACGCCGAAAGCCATCATCGACAAGATCAATGCCGACGTGAACGAAGCCCTGCGCCAGCCCGAGGTGCAGGATCAGTCTGAAGAAACTGTCGGCGGAGATTTTGGCGGCTCGGTCGAGAAGACCGCGAAGTACATGCAGCGAGGAGGTCGAGCGCTGGGGCAACGTGATCAAGGCCGCCGACATCAAGCTCCAGTGACGCCTCAAACGGTCATCCAGGCTCCGCTGGCGCCGACCGATTTGAACACCGCTTCGAGCGCGGCCGCTGTTTGCAGAATGCCGTCGGGCGAAATGGGAATTTGCTCCTGCCCCAGCGCGGCCTTCGCGAAATAATCGAGATTGCGGCCGAGGTGGTTGTCGGCCGGCAGATCGAAAACGCTCCAGTCTCCTTCCCGGCGTGGCGCACAATCGCGCGCGTCGCTCACGCTCGCCGCCCAGCAATTTTCGCCGATAAATCGCGATGCGCCAGGCGAAACGGTGTCTCGATCGTCGTGCCAAGTGTGCCAGTTGCGCCGTTCTCAAATTCGATCAGCGCGGAGGTCGTATCGCCTGTGTGCAACTTGAGAGCACGCGCCTTCGACAAGCGCACTGACTACGCTTCATTGGCCCCACCGATGATCACGGAAGCAATCGAGCACATGGATGCCCATGCCGGTCATGCCGCCGGCCCGGCTTTCCTCGCTCGAAGGCGCCAGCCGTCGGCCGGATAGTTCGCGAGCCAATCGTGACTGTAGTTGCCTTCCGCATGCATGATGGTGCCGGAAGGCGCCTTCTCGCCTTGCAGTTCGGCGAGGACGCGCATCGACGGCATCAGCCGGAAGTGATGACCGACACCGATCACGATCCCGGCGCGTCGACAGGCATCGAGCGCGGCCTGCGCATCGGCCTTGCTGAGCGCGAAAGGTTTTTCGCAATAGATATGCTTGCCAGCAGCCGCGATCGCTTCAACCTGCGCACGATGCTCTGTGTGCGGCGTCGCAAGGATCACCGCCTGGATCGATTTGATCGGCCAGATACCTCATCAAGTGACGTTGCCAGCGCGATCTGATGCTCGGCGGCGAAGTCCCGTCACCGTTTCAGGCTCGAGCGTAGACGCCGCGTACGAAGCGCAGCGGCGCGCCGAAGATCGCGCGCCGATTTCACCAATGTTTTGCCCCACCAGCCGAGGCCGACGATTGCGGTATTGAGCATTTGCGAAGCGCTCACGCGTTTATGCCGCCGGCGCGCCGGGCTGCTTGAGCGGATGTGTCGAGCGCAAACGCATCGATCTTAGCGCAAGTTCGCGGCAATGCGCGCTGACGGTTGGATAAGGCGCGAGGTCGACCTTGAAGAAATTCGCGCCGGCCGCCTGACTGGCCACGCAAATGTCGGCCATCGTGACCTGCTCGCCCTGACAATAAGTTCCGGTTTCCTTCGAGCTCGACAGATTCTGCTCCGAGCGCCGTCAACGCCAGCCTTATGCCAATGCTGCGCCCATTTGATGACGCCAGCTTCATCAACCTTGAACTCATGGGCGAGATATTCGCGCACCCGCGGCACGATCAACGGATGAGTCGCAGGCAGCCAATCTGCAGAAAGGCCCGCGAACACGCGCACGCGCGCGCGGATCGCGGGGCAGCAACGGCGGATTGGGATGGTCTCGTCGAGGATATTCGATAATGGCCAGAGATCTCGAAGAGAACCGGCCCATCGCCGTCAACCAGCGCCAGGAATCGCCATCATCGGATTGACGGCGCGGAATTGATGTCTTTGGAGATCCCGACGAGGCCGGCCACGCTGTCCCGTCGCGTTGCGGACAGGACCTTGCTCGCGAGGTACCAGCGTCCGGATCGGGGAGTCGTGCCGACTCTTCCGAGCAGCGCCTCTCCGCCTGACGATCTCGCGCTCGTCGCGCTCCGTGGACACGGCCAGATCCTCGGAGACGAACCGCAATGGTGCGGCCCGACCGCATCGGACACTTCCGTCAACCCCAGCGCATCCGCGAACGCTCGGTTGATGCGCGTGAAGCGCCCCCTTGCGCATCCTTGAAATAGATGAGGTCGGGAATGTTGTCCATGAGCGCATGGAGCAGGTCGCGCTCGCGTGCCGGCCTGACGCCGCCTGCTGCGCTCCGCGCCGCGCGCTCCTCCACCTCGCTTGCGAGCTTCTCTTCGGTGCGGCGGTGCCCGCGGATCTCCTCCTGCAGCTCCGCCGTTCTCTGCCCGGACCTCGGCCTCAGCTCGCGACGGCGCGCCTCGCTCGGCTCGGATCCGCGAGAGATAGCTCCACGCCAGGGCGGTGACAATCGTGAGCGCGAGCAGGGCGCGGGAACCACCAGGTGGCCCAGAACGGCGGCGTGATGTGCAAGACGAGCCGCACGCCCTCGTCGTTCCAGACTCCGTCGTTGTTGATCCACGCACGTGCAGCGTGTAGTGGCCGGCGCGAGATTGGTGTAACTGGCCGTGCGTTGGGTGCCGACCCAGTTCCAATCGCGGTCGAATCCTTCCAGCTGATACGCATACTGGTTCTTCTGAGGCACGATGAAGTTGGAGGGCCGCGAACTCCGAAGGTAACGACCGATTGGTCATGGGAGAGCGTGAGCTCCTGCCGTCTCACCGATGGGTTTCGAGCACGGAGCCCGGCGGGCCCGGGACCACGTCCCTGTTGAAGATGCGCAGGCCAGTCAGGACCACAGGCGGCACGGCGCGATTCGCTTCCAGCTGCTCGGGAAGAACGCATTCACCCCGCGCTGGCCGCCGAAGAACATCTCGCCCGACCGCGCGCAAGGCCGCGCCGTGGCGAAACTCGTACCCCTGCAGCCCGTCGTACACATCGAAGTTGCGGAAGACCGGCTTCTCGGGTGACGTCAGCGCGGCGACGAACTGGGAGAGGTTCCGCGGTGCGTTCCCAGCCACAGCCCGCCCGCGCCGTCTTCGAGGATGCCGGTGACGCTGTCGTGCGGCAATCCGTCGGCCGCCGAATAGCACCGCCACTGGTTCGCGGTGGAATCGAGAAGGCAGAGGCCGCCCTCGGTGCCCGCCCAGATCCGGCCCGCCGTATCGACGTGCATCGCATAGACGACGCCCGGCCGAGGGTGCCCGCGCTCTTGGCGTCGTGGCGATAGACCGTGACCGCGCCGCTGCGCATGTCGATCCGCTGCAAGGCGGCGTTGGGATCGTTCCCGCCACCCAGAGGTTGCCCATCGGATCGCGGACGAGGAGCCACACGAGGCCGTCGACGAGCTGAGGGTGGCGCTCGGAAAGCCGCCGGCTGCGGCCCGTGCGCGGATCGAACACCTCGACGCCCGCCCGGTCCCGACCAGCAACTCTCCCCCGGTCCGTCCACGACCACCCAGGCGCTGTCGAACGCAGGGAGCCGGAATCGCGCAGAGTCGTGCTGGTAGCGCACGAAGCTCCGCGCGCCCGGGCGCAGGAGATTGAGCCACCTTCGTACGTGGCGACCCAGAGGTTGCCGGCCGCGGCGCTCGTGTGCAGGCCCAACACACTGTCGTCCGGATCCGGATGCCGCCGGCGATCGTGGCGGGTCGTGACGGTAGGCGGTGAACGGGCCGGTCTGGCGATCGAGGCGCACCTTGAGGCCGCCGCCGTCCGTGGCGACCCAGAGGTTGCCGCCGTGATCCTGGAGGAGTGTCGATGATCGTGGGATCAGCTGAGCTCGCCGGGACGCGCACGGATGTGCCGGAAGCGTGCTGCAGTCTGCGGCGAGAGGTAGTTCGATGCGCCGCTGAAGCGTGCCGATCCAGAGGATCCCTGATCGTCGATGATAGAGCGCGTTGATGGCGGTGGAGGCGAGGGTCGTCGGATCGCTCGCTCACGGGCCCATGCCGCGTGAAGCGACTCCGGTGCCCGGGTCGTAGACCGAGGCCGCCGTTCCTCCGCGGGCCACGGTGACGGTGCCGCCCGGCGTCCCCTGCCATGGGTCGGAACGCGCCGGGCGTGGCCGTGGGCGTGAGGATTGCCCTCCTCGGGAGTGTCGGAAGCGCGTCAGCCGGTCGCCCGCCGCGCTGAGACGAAACGAGCCCGTCGCGCAGGGTCCCGACCCAGAGCTGGCCGATCGGGTCCTCAGAGGCTCGCCACCCAGCCGCGCGGGCGAGCGCCTCGCCGGCCGCGCCCGCGAGCGCCACGCGCACGAAGCGCCTGACCCTTGCGGGATCGAAGCGGTGGAGGCCGAACTCCTCGAGCCGACCCACAGGCGCCCGCTGCGATCGGACGGCGATGCGAGCGGACGCGATTCGGCGTGAGCGTTCGCCGCGCGCGATTCGAGGCAGAACGCAGGAAGCGGCGCTCAACCGTCGGGGCGTACGTCGGAGGCGAGTCCAGGCCCACCTTCGGTTCAACCAGCACGAGCGCTCCGGTCGGCGTCCTCGACGCATCGCTTCGATGCTGGCGCCGCTCGGCTCCATCGGTCTTGCCGGTGACGGGGAAATGGGCGGAACCGATCGCGCTCGCGCTCGAAGAGGGCGAGGCCGCCGCCGTCTTCCAGCCGGAGCCCAACGGTAGCCACACCGGCGCTGGCTTGTCCTCGAAGATGCGCATGACGGCGCCGAAGGTGAGAGCGCGCCCTCCTGCTCGCCGCGGGCCGGCAGACGCGGAACGTCTCCCGTGGAATCGGATTGAGGCCTCCGCCGTGCTGAAACCACTACGAAGCCGCGGCTGTCTTTGTGCAGATCGAGAGCACGCGGCTGTTCGGAGAGCCGCCGTCCTCGACCGAGAGATGCCCAGCGCAGAGCGGGCTCCGCCGCAGGCAGACGCACGGCCGCCGCGAGCAGAACGACCAGAGAGAGTAGGACCCGAAGCGCAAACGAGACCCGTATGACCTGCGTCCTCCGCAACACCTTAAAGAAACACGGCGGCCGCGAAAGTTCAATGTGTATTCGTGGCTTCACATTCTGGTCATGCGGGAAGTCCCGCAGACGCTATGGGGCGGCGGTGATCTGGAGGCCTCGAACACGGCCTGAAACCTGCCCTGATGGGAGCCGCCGCCATGACCCCGACCTGACAAGGACCTTCCCCGGAAAGTACGCCTGCCGCACGACCTGGAAGAAACGGTTGTCGAGGGAGTAATCGATCAGTGACGAAGTCGCCCTTTCGAGTCAGCTTCAGCCAGAGAGGCTTCTGGACGTCCTTTCGTGAACATAGAGCCGTCTCGAGAAACCCCTCGTCACCACCGTGCGACGACATCGCGGCCGTCGACGCGCTCGACGCCCGTCTTGAGCCAGGTCTTCCTCGTCGATCCGGATCATCAGGCCGGCCTGATCGTACTGGACCAAAGTAGTCTCCCTGAAGCTTCACCGTGACGGTGAAATCGCCTTCCCGCCTTCGGAAGTAGAAGTGGCCGTTGCTCGCGACGCGCGCCGAGCCGCCAGAAGTCGGTCTTCGCTTCCGCCGAGAGGAGGGATCCGTCCTCGCGGTCGCTCCAGGTTTTCGGCGGATTGAGCCAGGACCTCTGCTGTGGGCACTTCTGCGGCAGCCAGGGGGCCTCGGGCGAACACGGTCGCGAGCAACAGCAGAACCCAGGTCTTCAATGCCGATTCCTTGCTGTAAAAATCCTCCTTCCCTCCGCGTGTCAAGGAAACCGGGGCTGCACGCGTGGCGCGTCAAAGACTTCGCGAGATGCGACGTCTGAATCCGCGAGGCGCGTCGTCTTAACTAGTAATCGGGAACAGGTCTCGATGGGATAACGACAAGGAGTGAAGATGAACTTCAAAGCGCATGGAATGAAATTCGCGGCGCTTGCGATGGTGCTTGCCGTAACGCTGGTCGTGATGTTACGCCCAGTGCGATGGCCCAGACCGCATGCCCGGCGGGATTCTGCAACGGCGGCCCCCGGCGGCGCCGTGGGTTGTATTGCTCCAATACATGTTGGTTGGATTCGCTGGCGGCGCCTGCCACTCGGGCGCAAGAACGGCAGCTGGTCCGGCAGTAGCCAGTACATCTGCACTCCCAACCGTCCGGGCGGCACCGCCAACTGCCGCAGTTGGACGAGCGGCGTCATGGCTGCACTTCGTTCCTGTAGGAAAACAAGGTGGAGGCGTACACCTTCTCGACCGGAGGTCTTTCGCCGCCACCGTTCCTCGCGCGCAAGGGACCCGTAGCGACGTCACTTTCATCCTCGGCCTGTTGGCGGTATCGCTAGCCTTCAACGTAGTACCAGGGGCTTCAGCCTCACCGCCGCAGAGCCTTCGGGGCCGTTGTTGATTGCAGCTGGCAACGTCCGTGCCGCCACTGGAAGTCCACGGCCAGACGGCCGCACCGTCACCATCGATTATTCCGGAGAGGAGAAGCCAACCCTCCTGTACGTCTTTTTCCTCCGTCGTGCGGCTGGGTGCCATAAGAACGCCGTAAACATTCGAGAGCTCTTCGAACGGCGCAAGTCCGACTACAGGTTCGTTGCCCTTTCGCTCGGCGAAGAGGGCTTGTCGTCTTATGTCGAAAGCACGGGTCTGCCGTTTCCGGCGTACTGGGCGTGTCGGCGGAGGCGCAGCGCAGACGACGAAGGCCACCCCGCAAACGCTCGGGGTGGACGAAAGGCAAAGTGGTCAAGAACTGGGCCGGCTCCTATGCCGGGCCGACCGCGGACGAAGTGGAGAAGTTCTGCGATCAAGCTCCCTATTCCGAATCGAAACAGGCTCTGATGTCCGCGGCGAGGGATAGCGGGAGAGGGCCCGGCCACCCGGCCCTCTCCGACAGCGCGAAGGGCGGGTAATACACGACGACGGAACACTTCGCGCTGCTGATCCGCCGAATGTCGGTCACGGTGAGCGTACCGTCATACGTCTTGGAGGCTTCGGTTCCCGAGTAGCTGTAGAAGCGGCGCGTGTGGGCCTGGCCCGCTGGCGGTCAGTTCCGTCGGTGAACGACCATTCCCACGACAGCAGCGTCCGGGCCGGGCTGAGCGTAGCTGCTGCCATCGCTGAACACCGACTCGACGGCTATGTGCCCCCACGTGGGGTCGTTATGCAGCGGGCAGCGGGTCGAGCAATACGTAACTGAACGAAGTACAT
>ERZ1370068.8428-contig-7282_pt1 | contig 33577 bp, 56 predicted proteins | sample MGYA00561227_ERZ1370068 | MGnify/ENA primary metagenome ERZ1370068 (study PRJEB38410, sample SAMEA6850437) | metagenome | study: Metagenomic assessment of the ecological functions of the soil: analysis of the soil microbiota associated with the...
GTGTACTTCGTTCAGTTACGTATTGCTAAAATCTACTCTCTTGCGTATTATTGCGGGCGCCGAAACGTTTACCGGCGAACGAAAATGGGAGAGCATAATGTTGACGAGAGCTTTTATGCTCAACATCAGCTCGAGGCGCTAAACGTTAATAACACGATTCTCGATGAAATGAAAGAATGCGGTAGCCAGATGACCGAATTGGAGTTGAGATCGCTGGTTGGTCTGCTTTATTCAGTGGTGACGACGCTGATAAGCAGATAAAAATATTGAGCGGGGTGAAAAAGGCGAGAGTTGCGTTGGCCGAACGATCATCAGCAAGGCTAATTTCCTGATGCTTGATGAACCGACCAACCACCTCGACATGCATAGTTGCGAGTTATTGATAACGAAGCATCAGAAATAAAACATGAGGGCACAACAATAATCCTGGTAAGTCACGGACCGCTATTTTGTTTCCAAATCGTGCCAGAACAAGATCTGGGGGGAGATAGTGGACCGTGGAATGAAAAGAATTCAAAGCCGCGGTTACGAAGTAGTGTGCAGCCCGGGAAAGAAAGGATGGCAAGGCATGAGGAAGGAACAGGTTGCCAGGGACATGGCGACAAGAGCGGGTAAACTCAAAACCCGAAACACGTAGCTGAAACCTGAAGCGAAACCCGAAGCTTACAGGAAACCAAAAAACTCGAAGCCTGAAACCCGGATTGTCATTTCCGGGTGAACACAGGGACCCAGCACCTATCAACAAGGTGTAGTGAAGAAAAGAATTACAGAAGCAACAGAGTGCTATCTCCAAACAATTGGAAGAGTAAGATCGCTAGCGTGCGAACAAACAAAAAAGACTGAACTGGAAGCTTCTCTGATTGATCCCGGTACCTATTCACAGATAAGAATAAGTTCACACAGGCAAAGAGGGGCAGCCTTTATAACCACAGCAGGAGTTAAAGAGCGCCCAATCAACAGTACGGAGCAAGTGCTCGAAAAAATTATGCAGTATGGAAGGCCACTTAACGGACCAGAGTGCAATGGTCGGCACTCGATCTCACAAGACACTTTCTAGTACACGATTTAAATCAATCCAAAAGGCTTCTGTCTGATGGGATCGATTATTTTCAATCAAATGTGGCTTTCTGCAGTGAAAATTCAGCGATTACCGCTTACACATTATTAACTTAGTAAACTTAAGGGCTTAGAAAGAGCAACAACCTTGTTACCTTAGTGTGACTTAAGTGCTTAGAAGAGTAACAACCTTATTACCTTAGTGACTTAAGAGCTTAAAAGAGTAAGCAACCTTATTACCTTAGCGACTTAAGTGCTTAGAAAGAGTAACAACCTTATTACCTTAGTGACTCCAAGAGCTTAAAAAGAGTAACAACCTTATTACCTTATTTCACCAGGGAGGCCAGCAGTGGTATAAGTGCAATAATAAGTGCTAGAAGGATTTCAAACAGCCAGGGTGTTACTAAGGTAATAGGTTGCTGTAATCACGTATATCCCGACCTTAGTAATTCCTAAGTCTGGTTGTGATCCCGGCACTGGATCGAGGGGAATTTGGATTAAACGTAAACGATCTTCCAGACACCGTCAGGACACATTTAAATCAACCTATGGTGCCTAAGCTGATGGGATCGATTATTTTCACCCCAAACGTATCGGCAGTGAGAAAATTCAACGATTACTACTTTTTACGCCTTATTACCTCAGTAACTTAAGAGCTTAAAAAGACTTCACGAACCTTGGCTGCCTTTATTTCACTAGGCGGCCAGCGGAGTTAAGGCTAATAAGGTTCAGAGTGATTTCAACAGCCAGGGTGTTGGCCGAACGTAATAAGGTTGTAATCACGGTACATCCCTGACCCTTAAGTAATTCTAAGTTTTACAGATCCAGGCTCTGTGTATCGGGGGAGTTGGACTAAATCACCGTTCTACTTCCTGATCCGTTTTGAGATCGAGTCTCCTGATCGGTTAAGTTTAAAATGGCTTGCAACATTCTTCGCCTGCCACCGGCGATCCTGGAACTCCCAGGGCATTTCACAAGTGTATAACCCAATGCGTCGGTGTGGTGTGGCGATTTCGACCGTCACGCCGGGCGGTTCCGTGAAGCTGTCGCCATCGTTCCATAATTTATCCATGTCAGGCAAATGCTTTTGTGTGCAGTTTTTCGCGAGCTGGTCGATATAAGAGCTAGCCCGATTTCGGTTGTACCGTCTGAACGCACCTGGAATGAGCCGCTACGCTCATCCAGCGGATCTATATAATTGAAGGTATAAGTATAAAATGTCCCTTTCCATCTGTTGTTGCTGTCTCCTGAGGACGACTAGCTGCACTGTATCCAGATTTAACCCACATAAAAATACCATAACCTGATTTACTTTATAGTCCGAACCCGTCTTGCAGACTCCAAGGTTCAGATACCTGCCTTTCAGCGTCTCTAGGCTTTATACGATTATCTGTGTCGCCTCGCTGGGACCATCGGAATCTCGATAGTTCTGCCTGTTGTGGCGGCATCCTCATCCAGAGCATTTCATGATTGTGACACGAATGAGGCTCCGAGGAAAAGTAGTTGAATGATATAGACGACAGCTTGTTTCATTTGCGACTACACGTAGTATCGAAAGCAAATTCTTATTTGTCATCCGTACTGAATTTCACGAAATCGCTCACGAGGAAGAGTAACTGATCAATTTGCCGCTGGTAGCGTCCGTTCTTCCATCGGACAAGCGGTGAAAGCTCCTTCGCAAATATGTAGATAGGCGGGTTTGAAGGCCAGTTTCGCGGCAGTGCTTACAAATTGCCGGGCGTGGATGGGCTGGATACCCACAGAAGTCATCGCGCTGCTGAGGTGTTCTGGATGCCATCGAGGTCAATATCGATACCGGTGAGTGTATCATCCAGGTGAAACCGCTGGCGTGGCCCGGCTTGTGAAAATGTTCCTTCTCATGGATGAAAATGTCTTCAAAAGAAATTGATACAATCGATAAATGGATTATTGACCATATCCACCCAAACATTTTGCTGAATATAATTCTCATGCAGACCGATCACGCAATATTTCTGCAGGTAACCGCTCTTCTTCGGCATAACGAAAGCATTGCCGCTATGTCTTCCCTTCCATCGGCCGATAGTCGGCGTGTGCATCCAGGTTTTAGCGCCACAATTTATTTGCGGTAATGGAATCATACCATCTTATGCCAACCCTTGGCGGCACCCTTTATTAACGGGTATGAGTTGTTATGTCCCCCGCCTATTACTATCGGTATCTTGTTATAAGCCTCGAGATCGTTTTTACCGGGCGCTCAACTTCATCATCAATCGTATTTGCAGCATGACGGTAGGCTTCTATTTTTTCATCGCTGCTCTTGGCTGTCGTGTCGATGAGATATTCAATATCGCCAAAGTCAAGAAATGCCCCGGCAGTAAAATCTCCTCGCCAAGGTCTCAAAAATCATTGCTTTGTATGTTAACGAAACTTTGCAGAAAAGGTATCCACAACGTATCGGCTCCGCCAATTCCGAAATTTCCTTTGGCGCCGAGATCCTTCTGGTATTCCCAATAAAACATATTTGGCTGTACAGGTAGCGAGGGAACGTTCAATGTCATTGTCATGGATCACCTGCAACCTCTCTCCCAACTTTTGTTTCAAATCTGCGCAGTTTTGTCAATGAAAGCACATCCTGCCTGTTGTAAATCTTCCAGGTGTTGCATCTTTACTTTTGTTTTCGCTGGCTGGCATCCTGGTTTCCAGTTTTTCCATAGATTTATTTTTGTACCGCGTGTTAAAGCTATGGATTTTTAAGCATCCCAAAAAGCTGGACTAACTAAAGGCCAATTTTTTCATTGACCAGCTTCAGGATCTCTCCTTCCAAAGCGATAGCCTTCTTTTGAACCTCGCCGCCCGGTGGCAAGTATGTCCTGAACAAAATTCGGATCGTCGTACGATGTTGCGTTAATTCGTACGTTCATATATGCCCCCATCACCGCGCTTCTTGCACAAAGAGCGCCGACACCGGCATCAGATACAGAGTTTGGATTGCCTGTTTCCGCCATTGCCCGGATCACTTCCATGCTATCGTAAGAGGCCTGCATGACTTTGAACGGGACTTCAGTTGCAAATTTTGTCGCCTCCTGTATGGCCCTGGCGCGAGCCGACTTTTCCTGGTCGTTAGTTTTAGGTAAACCAAATGCCGACATGATCGCATTGAATGCTTTGTGTCCATGTCGACCAATCTCAACAATTCTTCCTTGTATTGCTGGCCTTTTTCTGCCCAATTGCTGAACTCTTCCCAACGATCATCCCATCCTTTTTATGGGAGGAAGATTGGCCTACCATCGTTCCGAAGCGAGATGCCCAACGAACCAATATAGGCAGCAATTGACCCGCCGCCGGGCGCAGGGCTCTCGCTTGCCGTCTCATCGGCAAAATCGTTCAGCTTCATATTGACTAACCGGCTGTCAGCTTTATCATTCAACATATATTCAATAATTTTTTCCTCGGATTTAAAAGGATATAGCTCATCCAACCCCATTGACTTTTACAGCGATCTTTATCAATTCCATTTCCGATACACCAGTCGATCGTTTTTGTTTTCTTAAGAAATATTTGCCGGCATCCAACATGGACTTTAGGGTATCAGTCCGACAGAGTTCGCTTCCGGTAACCCTGATGCCTCGTGCTTCCGCCTTCTTACACACTTCATCAAATGCAATATGAACCGGAGTGACATTGATGTTCGTAAGATTGATTGATATTTGAGCAATACCATATTCCTCGATATACCAGCCAATGGCCTTCACAGATTTCAAAGAACCTGGTTGAACAATTTCTTCTGCTTCTCCACCTGCGGAAGAATCATTTTTTATTTTTCTTCCCGCTTCACGCACATCAAATGCTATCGCATTGGCTCTCCTGGTGGAAGTAGTATTAAGGTTGACATTATAAGCGACAAGGAAATCTCTTGCTCCAATTACAGTCCCGCCAGTGTTTGCATCAAAGTCTCCGGGGCCAAAATCGGGTTTCCATTCGGGCTCCCTGATTTTCTTAAAAACCCTTCATATTCTCCTGCCCTGATGACTGAAAGATTGCTGCGGCTTTTGTCAGGCTGAGCTGATTCATAGAGATAGACCGGTATTTTCTAATTCTTCTCCTACCCTCTTTGCCAGGTCTTAGCGCATATTTGGCTGTTTCTTCCATTGATATATTTGCAACAGGGATTAAAGGGCAGACGTCGGTGGCTCCCATACGCGGATGAGCTCCTTTATGTTTTTGTCATGTCAATGAGCTCGCCCGCTTTTTGATTGCCAGGAAAGCTGCTTTTACTACAGCCTCGGGATGACCGACAAACGTGACGACAGTGCGGTTGGTTTGCTTTTCCGGGTCGACGTTTAATAAACGCACTCCTTCTATCGATTCGATTTGATCTGTGATCTGTTTGATAATATTCAGATCATTTCCTTCGCTGAGAATTGGGCACACATTCGATGATAGGCTGCATGTAATTGAAGTTTGAGTTGCTAAGATAATGGGATTGATGATTTATTATTGATTTTAACCGGGGAACAATAATTCTTTATCTTTCATTGGATAAAACTAACATCACCATGAATCCTTCGCTGTATTTGTCGATTTTTCTTTTTTTGTGAAATCGCCGTTTGTTCCATTCTTTCTTCGTCGGTTTCAATATCGAATATTGAACAAGAAATAATGAATGACGAATTATTTTTGATATGTCGGCCACTCAACAAATAGCACACTCACGCATGGCAACGGGCTCTGTCTGATCATTATCCTTTCTAAACGGCGTTTCCAGATATTAATTTACCTCGTCAATTTGATACGAAAACCATTACCATTAATAATTAAACAGTTAATTATGGAAAGCAACAACACTGCAACCAATCCCCGTCGTCAATTCCTCGGAACGATCGCAAGCAGGGTTGCCGCAATTGGCATTTCTTCGGTAATTGCTCCTATGTCAGGCCAGGCCCAGGGAAAATTTTTGCATGGACCCGATGATCCTGATGCATGGTTTAAACAAATTAAAGAGCAAACACAAGATTGTCTTTGATGTCCCTCAATCCAACGAGATATTTCCTTTTGCATGGCCAAGAATATTCCTGGCCACCAATGCTGCCACAGGCACCCCGGAAAAAAGATTGCAGCGTGGTAGTAGTGCTTCGTCACTACGGTATCGCGTATGCTATGGAAGATCGTTTGTGGGCAAAATACAATTTTGGCGAAGTGTTTAAAGCTAATGATCCTAAGACGAAAAAACCTTCTACACGCAATCCATTCTGGAAACCTAAACAGGGAGATTACAATATTCCAGGCGTAGGTGTGGTGCCCATTGGCATCAATGAATTGCAGGATAGCGGCGTATTGTTTTGCGCTTGTGACATGGCCCTCACGGTCTACAGCGGTGTAGTGGCCCAATCAATGAATCTCGATGCAGCTGAAGTGAAAAAGGATTGGGTGAGCGGGATATTGCCGGGAGTAAAAGTCGTTCCTGCCGGAATTTGGGCGCTCAATCGTGCGCAGGAAAAAGGTTGTTCATATTGTTTTGCAGGATAGGAATAGCTAAGAGGTTAAACGAGTGAAAGAGAAGAACCAGGAGTGTTATGTATACAGTGAAGATTTGATCGAATGTGAGTGACCCGGAATTAGTCTCCTATCTCTTCCTCCTTTAACCTCTTAGCCAACCAAATTCATTCTCTTTTTGATCTCATAGAATCTTGGATCATCGGCTATACCTTTATAGATAGGAGAGTAAAGACCATAACTGACCGGAATTTTTTTATCAAGGGCCCTGAAGAAATGATGAAATGCTTTGTCTTTGTCTCCCATCGCCCAGGATATCATGGCAAGGTCCTGGTCAACCACGGAACCAGGCTCTTCTGTCGCACGTTGTTCGATCTTCGAAATGCAATCTTTCAGTTTATCAGTCTGTCCCGTCTTTGCTAAGCATAAGCCAATGGGGAAAGACCTTTGGGAAATTCTCAATATTCCTATAGTCTTATTTCATCCACTCCAACTCCCAATAAATTCTTTGCTATCTTATTAAGATCTTCCTTACTTCCCGTGAGATGAATGGTGCGATGGAGGTGATGAAGAGTTTGTCCAGGTGCCAGTGCTGCGGCAGGCGAAGAACTTTCGACTTCGTAAAATTTTTCCCATTTGTTTGCCATCAATTGGCCCGTCATTATAGGAATTCACCGCATCGCCATTAAAAAAGGGTTGTCCTGAATTTTCCATAAAGAATTTACATAATCAGCCACTCCCGGGTGTAAACTGAATTGCGCTATCGTCAACACATTATTCACTGCATCAAAGCTGCCTAATAATGGCAAAGCTCTCTTTGGAGAAATGCCAATCTTACTCCGATGATTCGCATCTGCCTTAAACAGCAGGAGACCATTGCCGATCTTTAACCGGTCGGCAGGTACTTTGCCAAAATAGTCATCAGTGACGACAGGACCCAGGCGCGCAGTATCACCATCCTTTAGAAATGGGACAGCCACCGTTGTCTGGTCCGACGCATTCATCATGCTCAATATCCAGATAGAGAGCATGCCGGTTTTCTCTTATTCCAGGCTTTGTCGCCTTTATTGGTGATGCTGTTGTCGGGATTCGAAGCCAACCGCCTTTACTGTTGCAGGAACATGAGTATTCAAGGCGCTGTCAATGGAGAGATTTGCTCAACAGGTGAATGGTCCTTTGTACTAAAAGATCAAATTTATTACCAGAGTAATTTTCAAGGTGCATTTCTTTTCAAAGCTCGCTGCCGATTCGGTGGAGGAAACAAGTTTAAAGGGCGCTCGGTGTCGAATTCTTTAGGCACATACCAATTCTCAAATTTGAACTCACTGCCTTTCTTGAAGTAAATCGAGAATTGCCCACCCTCAGGCCCCAGCCAAAATCGTTCCTCACCACCAAACGCATTAATATGCTCAGCGGGTTTACCAGATGCGATCAAGTCATGATTGACCCAGCCGAAACTCAGCCCGTTGTTGCCGTCGGCGGTGCTGGTCATCACCCTGCCCTGGTAAGCTGGAACAATGATGATCTGCGCAGAAGAGCTATCTCCACCCAGGCGCACGGAGATCTTTGTGATATTTCTTCAAAAACCCGAGGTCATCTCCAAAACTTCCTTTGGCATAATCTTGTTTCGACTTGTCGGCTCCGTCAGGGGAGGAATTGTCGTTGTTATTATTACAGGAATATAGTAACACCAGTGAGAAAATAATTAAAATCTTGTTCATACAAACGGTTTATCACTTACAAATTAAAGGAAATAACTTTGTTCTTTATCCGTGAATCCGGTGACTTACGATTCACAACTGATAGTCCTGAGTCCTGAAGCCTGAGCCCTGAGCCTGCCCAAGGGTCGAAGGGCGGATCAGAAAAGCCGGTTGAGGGAGACCTGGAAAATCCTTGCCTCTTTAGAAATTCCATAAGTGAGAGTGGCCGCCATTTTATACAGAGGGGCAAATATGATTCCGCCTCCATAGGATGTGTAAACATATTTTGAATTCTCATCCGGCATCCAAACCCTGCCATCATCAAAGAATAAGAGGCAACCGATTTTTGCATTCATCAAACGTGTGTTCATCCTGGTGATGAAACGAAGTTCATTATTGTTATAAAAAGACGACTGACCCCAAAAGCGATCGAGCCGGAAGCCTCTTAAGGTCTCGGGCCCACCGATGATCGCATGCTCATAGAATTCGGCACTGTTCAACACAGCCGGTTTGCATCGCACAGTGGCTCCTCCCGCCTTCCACCGCAAGCGAGAATTTATTTCCCATGGGAAGGTATACTTGCAGGCGGCCGAAATACTTTTGAAAAAACTCTTTTCGACTGGTATTGGAGAAGAACGATGCATTAACCGAGAAAGTAATGCCTCTTGTCGGTAAGATCGAAATCATTGAGTTCTAAATACGTATAGTTCAGTAGCGCACCTGCATAGTCGTTCGGTTCAAATGCATCGTTCTCCAGCGGCAAGAAAACCTTTGTAAGATATTTCCCCGTATCGGCAATGATCTTAACGCTTTGAAAAAATCCGGAAATGGCGAACGTGCTTTTTCCCAACTGCCTGCTGACTCCAACATTTGCCAGCCACTCAATCGTGCGAAGACGGAAATAGTCTTTGCTGTAGTCCGTCAAACTGGTTTCGTTACCTAATCCAAAGAAATTGGCCCATCTGACTGCATCGTAGTTGGCTGACCAGAACACGTTCCACTTCCTGCCGATCAGATTTGTGAAACAAAGCCTGGTAGGTTAGACTAAAAGCGTTTTGACAGAGCGAATAATGCAGATCGATCGATTGTTGAGTAGCAAACGGACTCCGTCTCCATTTATAATTTGTGAATCCATATCCCTAAACCTATATAAATCCTGTCCTCATCATTATAATAAGCCGACGGCTTAAATCCTTTTTATTGTGATGGTGATCAAAATAGTCGAAAGCATGAACCGTGCTATCAGAAGAAGGTGAAGCCTCGCGCGATCGGTTTGAAACGAATTGTTGCGGTCATCATAAATATGTATTCTGCTCTGTCCTTGCTGAATAATCGAGTCTTTATCCCTGCCGCCAATGATAACGATCTTGATCGTCTGGCTGTTGCCGATCATTGAATATTTGTCCTCACCCGCGATCCCATAGATCCTGATCGTTTTTTGTTTCACCCGGTTTGAAGATTCGTGAAAAAAACAAGTTCCCGGTTCACCTTCCCTTTGCCGGGACTAAATATCGTTATTGACACTTGCCCGGTTTCATTGGCCGTTATTTCAAAATATTCGGATTTCTTACTGCCGGTTATCTCCACTTCTTTAGCAAGAACAAGATAATATTGAGAGGCGTATTCTATGGAGATGGCCGCGACGTGATTCCAGCTTGTCTATGATTTCCCTTGCCAGATACCGCGAATATTTCCGGGGGCAATTGCTCGGATCGATTGCTCGATCACTTCGTCTGATAGCGATTCTCTTGAAGATCCCTGGCTGCAGAGGTCCGAGTCATCCAGGCTCAGTGAATTTGTAAAAAAGGGTCGATGTTTTGTTCTTCCTTGTTGAGAGCCGAAATATTCTTGCTATCATAATCAAAATTCTGCATGTAGCCATTCCCAATTGCAACCAGCGCTTTGTCAGTTAGAAACCCGTCGTGCTTGTAAAATACCTGGTCACGGTCTCGGGATAGTGGGAATGAAGACCGATCCTTCAGCTTTGCTTACGTTCACCCCATTTCCACTGATCTTCGTGCCGGTCCCAATCTGCAGAGCAACATGTCAAATAATCGCGCTTTGATAAATGCGTGTTGATCCGCAGTATTCAGATTATCGTCGAGGAGTTTGTCCACCATTTCATCCGTGCCGATAAAATCACTGAAATTCCGAGGTTGTCTGCGTCACTCCAATCCCCACTTAATCTCTGTTCAAAAAGATAAAGATCATTCCCGTACTCTTCATTCAGGCTATCGAGAGCAGGTTGCGTGGGTAAATACACAAGCCGGGGTTTAGTATGATAAACTCCGGCATGCTGCTCCATGATGGGCAAAGCAAAAGCTCGCATAAGGTTGCGACATCGATACACCGTCCCGGATAATGTCTTCTACAAAAGTATTTTTCACTTCTTTCGGTACCACATCGCTTCTGGATTTATTGATTGATCGAAGCGCATATTCTTTTCCATTTGCAGATTTGAGTCTTAAACCTTTGGTTTCATTGCCACCGTTTGTCCTGGATGCGGTTAGGCCGCCATCGAATTTGTCAAGGTATAATGTTGGAACGTTCACAGGCGTTTTCCAATCAACCCGCCAATTGCGACCCCAGAGCTTTTGCCACGATAACGGTTTGCCATATTCCGGACCGGCAACAACTATCCTATATGCGGATGTATCCTCAGTCGTAGTTTGGGTCAGGCCGTGATAAGCTAAGAAGATGCATAAAGAAAATAAGCAAATTTGGTTTAGCCGGAACATTAAATGCTTTAAATACAAAGTGAGTGCCAACCGGGCGGGTTTAAATTTCATGGTTTAATCTTCCAAATTAGGTCAAGTGGGTAAAAATTTTCTCAAATGTCGGAGGGCTGAAGGATGTGATTAAGGTTTTCTGACTTTACTCCTGCCTTTGGGTATCCCCGGTGGTCTTTGCGTAGACTCTGTACACTTGGCGGGAAACCCTTTCGAAGAGCCGATCTTCTCCCCATCCCGGTAGCGGCGCAGAGTCTCGTTCGCTTAATGCAGTTCGCGAAAAAGGATCGGGAGAAAAAGTTGAAAACTCATTAGCTTTAAGTTGAACTAAAATTGCATCAATGACCATCAAACAAGCAAATGTCACCGTCAACATTCAAGAGATGGATCGGTCCATTTCTTTTTATCAATCGATTGGCCTGACAGTAAGAAATCGCTGGGGTAATTTTTATGCGCAGGTTGAGGCCTGGTGTCGCGATTGGTTTGCATCCGAGCAAAAACCGTGGTGGGCAATTCAGGAAATGTTTCCATCGGATTCACTACCGATAACCTGGAGGAAACAAAACGATCTCTACAGGACTTGTCTATCGCAGTAACAGAAAGAAGCTGAAAGAAGGAGGAGAATTTCTTCATTTCAATGATCCGGATGGGACTGCATTGTATTTCATTAAACCGAAATGGGGAAGCTGATGCGGATGATCAAATAAAGTTGCCCTGGATCATTACTTTGTCGATGAGATTGCTGCCAAATGAGTAAGGAAGGTAGGCCAGCGAAGGAATCGGCCGGGTAAAGATCAGGTTGGCCTTCTTACCTGCAGTAATACTACCCACCTCATCCTGCAGTTCCATTGCATATGCACCGTTGATCGTTGCCGCATTGATCGCTTCTTCCGGAAGCATCTTCATCTGAATGCAACTCAATAACGACTCAGGTGTTCATATTTCCCGATGGGGATGAACCGGGATTGTAATCAGATGCAAGTGCAATAGCGCAACCAGCATCGATTAATTTTCTTGCAGGCTGTAGTGGCATCCGGAGAAAGAAAGCTGCTGTTGGTAATAAGGTTCCTATCGTATCTCCTTTGGCAAGGGCGCTAATGTCTTCATCCGTCATTACTTCCAGGTGATCCAATGAAACCGCACGGAAGCCTGATCCCGGTTTCAATGCCCCCAATACTGTTTAGCTGATTCACGTGCAATTTTGGTTTCAATCCATATCCCAAACCCGCCTTACAGATCGTTTCGGTCTCCTCTGGAGAAAAGAAGCCGGTCTCACACAGAACACATCGATATAGTCAGCTAACTTTTCCTTTGCAATGACCGGTAGCATTTCATTGAATGATAATATCGATATAGCCCTGGTGATTTTCTTTATATTCCAAAGGATACGTATGAGCGCCGAGAAAAGTAGTTTTAATCGATAGGTTGGATCTTTCTTTCAGCCTTTTGATGACGCGCAGCATTTTAATTCGCTCTCCGTGGTCAATCCATAACCGCTTTTAATTTCGACAGCGCCCGAGATTCCTAATTTGCTCACGTCGTCCAGCCGTTCGCACGCGAGATTGAATAGCTCGTTTTCCGAGGCGGCGCTCAACTTCCTGGCGGGTAATATCACCTCCTCCCCGCGCGGCGATCTCAGCATAACTAAGGCCCTTTATCTTATCAATGAACTCTTCTTCCCGGCTGTGTGCAAAAACAAGGTGGGTATGTGAGTCGCACCAGGCAGGCAAAATCGTTTGCCCCATCGCATCCACCTGTTGACTGAAATCAAATTCACGATAGACAAAATCGTCCATCTTTCCATATGCCATTATAATCCCATCCTCCAGGATCAGAAAAGCGTTAGCTATCGATGATAATTTGGCCAGTTGCTTTCCCTTCAGGAGAAGGTTATCCTCTCTTACGCCGGCAAAGCAATTTTATATTTTAACAAGTGTTGAAGCCATACGGCTCTTTTAATATATTTTAGTGAATGCTAAATGTTGAATTGATTTGTTCATTCAACCTTCAACATTTATCATTCAGCATTACCTTTCTCCTGCGCTGATCAATTCCGCCAGCTCTTTCCTGAAATCATACTGCAGATCTTCATGCAACGTCTGCAATACCGCATTGATCTTTTTTAACTGCGAATTATACAAATTATTGATCACTGGATTTCTCTTTATTGGTATCCCTGAATTTTGCAATTGAATGCAAAAATAAATGCGCAATTCCACTTCAGTCGATTTGATTCCACTATACCGGCAATATTTTATTGATGATCCTGACGATCTTCCTCAGGCTCTTCTTGGCATAATATAAATGAGAAAGATTGATATCTCCAAACTGTTCATCAATTTCCTTTTTGATACCATCGACATAACCGGGTTCATTATGGGCTTCGAACAAAAGATAGGTAAGCAATTCCTTGTTCTACTTTTTTTAAACCGGCTCAATCGAAGACAGAGCTCGGCCACTTCAGCAGGCTTGAGGGTGGATAACTCCTGTTTTATTTCTTGAATAGTAGCGCGATTTCATGGCCATGAAGATATTTTATTCAGTCTTGAAAGATCATATTCGGACCAAAAAATATTAATTTAGTCTTTCACCTTGCTCTCCGCCTCAGGATTTATTCACACAATTTGTTTATTGCTATGGTTATTCTCAGCAAGGTCGGAAATGTTTTTACAACAATGCGGGCCCATTATTTTTACTTGTTTTCTTTCCCTTTTGGTTTCCTGCGGCGTTGCACCCGGTGAACCAGCAATGCCCTTGCCCGGCGAAGGAGCGGCTGTCAATACTCTGAGCCCGGACCTATGCGCCATCGTGAACGATCCGGATGGGGATAAAATGCAAGTCAGGTTTTTGGAAGGATAAGAACAGATAGCGGTGAAAAAAATTTACTGTTATCATCCTGCCCGATACCCAACACTACACCCAGGAACCGAAAAGCAGTTATGGAGGGGGTATTGAAATGTTTTTATGCCCAAACAAAATGGATCGCAGAGAACAGGCAGTCGAGGAATATTGTTTACGTGGGTCACCTTGGTGATTGCGTGCAAAACGGGGATGATCCCCGGTCGGGGATAAAGAAAGCTGAGTGGAAAAAAGCCGGATTTGCCATTAGCAATTTAGAAAACCCTCAATTGACCGGGTTGCCCGAGGAATTCCATTTGGCATTTGCGTCGGAAATCACGATGAGACTCCCAATGGCTCGGCAGCTGGAACGACCACGTACTACAATAAATACTTTGGAGCCGATCATTTCAATAATCGCAGCTATTATGGCGGACATTATGGATCCAATAACAATAATTATTACGAACTATTTAATGCCAGCGGAATAAAATTCCTTGTGATCTCCATGCAATATGATCAATCGCCGGCATTTTTGTCCAACGGTGTATTAGATTGGGCCGAAGGTCTGGTAAAAACATATAGCGACCGCAAAGTGATCGTGCTGACCCATTGTGTGATCAATGAGGATAAGACTTTTAGTCCCCAGGGCAGGGCCATCTATGAGCGATTGAAATCGTATCCGAACTTCAATTTGTTTCTGGGCGGTCATCGTCACAACACTTAATGGCGAAGCCGAGAGAACCGATGTATATCGCGGCAATAGCGTGCACTCAATGCTTTCTGACTACCGAGGCGCGCGGAGGTGGCGGCAATGGACTGCTGCGCATCCTGGAATTTGACCCCGAGCAAAAACAAGATCTCCGTCAAGACCTATTCCCCTATACCCGACAGTATGAAACCGATGCCGACAGTCAATTTGAGCTTTCCTTCAACATGCTGCCGCAGATTGCCATTCGATGCGGTGGCTTCAGGAACGGAATTGCATGTTATCACGTGGCCCGGTCTTTTTGGCGATACCCGCTATGAATGGAATATGGAGACATATGATGGACTGAACCTCACGATCGGACCTGTATGGCACTTTATGACCTCCCATCAATGATTCGTTATACTTCGCCTGCTTCATTTTTCTGAATACTATTTAGCCAACAACAGCGTTATAGCCGAATGCACAACCACCAACGATGAAACACCTGTTCCTCCTCGCCTATTTTACAATCCCTCTCATAAGCAAAGCGCAGATGATCGATTCACTCAACCACGGCGAAGAATTGTGCTAATATGACACAGGAAGAACGGGAAATGATCTATGAAATAAACCGTGTGAGGAAGCAACCCTGCATCCTACCTGCAATACATCGAACCGATGTTGGAGACGTCAAAGAAAGTGCTGAAGAATTCCGGGAAAGGATCAAAAAATTACAGCCTGACCTATGGGACCACCACAAAGGACGGAAAGGAAACGACCACGATTGATACGACCTGGCATTTTACCAATGAAGAAGAAGTGAGAGCCCTGTCGACATTGGTGGCCGATCTAAAGAAACTTAAAGCTATCCGTGTTGATCGCCGATAGTGGGATTTATCATGCGGCCCAGAAACATGCACGAGACCAGGATGCCCATAATTGGAAATTGTTTCATACAGGAAGTGATGGCTCGTCGCCGTGGGACAGGATCATGCAATTCTCTCCATCGATGTCATTCGGTAATGAAACATTGCTGGCCGCGGCGGTATGGTCACCACTCCAAGAGATCTTGTTATCCAGCTATTGGTTGACTCTGGTATCCCCGGCTATGGTCATCGTTACAACCTGCTCGATCCCCAATGGACGCATGTTGCCTGTGTGCTGAGCAATTTTAATGGAATGGAATGGTGCATTCAGAATTTTGGAGTGCTCAATCATCTAATACCTGATAAACAGAAGCCATGAAATCAGGAAGGACATTGAGAATTGGCGTCGTGTCCTTTGTGTTTTCTTGCTGTTCTTTGTGTTCCAGATCTCTGGAACGCGAAGGGCCTTTAGATCAAATTAATCAGAAGCGATGGTGGTCTTTGTGTAATTCTCTGTGTTCTTTTGTGGGAACCCTTATGCAGCGAGTGATGTTTCCCACAAAGGGGCAACAAAGGACGCACAGAGAGCCACGAAGAAAGGACCACGAATACACCAGGTGAATTGTCAATCATTCAATGCCTGGTAAGCAAGAGCCCTGAAATTATCTGCCAATCCTCCATGCGTGGTCCGCTGTAATTGACGATAAAAAGCAACACCATTTTTCCTTGGGATCCACAGTAGGATGTAGCGTATGCACCACCCCAACTGTAGCTGCCCGCTTGTGCAGGTACATTGCCGTCCTGTTCAGTGACAATCTGGAAGCCTAAGCCGAATTTATCACCACCACGAAACTCAAGATCGCCGATCTGGTTCATGGTCATCATGCGAACAGTATTTCGACTCAATATTCTCTTGCCGTTGTACTCTCCCCCATTTAGCAACATTTGTAAAAACACGGCATAGTCATAAATGGTTGAAGAAAGACCAGCGCCACCGGAATAGTATTTCTTTTTCCAATAAAAAGGATAATCCCGTACTGACGGGTCCATTCAATAAGCCGCCTTTTTGATTTGGACAAATGCCCGATTGAATCTTCCGTATAAATATTAACCAGGCGACCGCCTTTTTTCTTTTGGAATGGTAAAATAAGTATCCCTTCGTGCCCCAGTGGCTCAAAGATGCGGGTTCTGAAAAAATCACTTAGGGTCATTCCTGAAATAACTTCGACCAGGCACCCGAGTAAATCGCTGTTTAGCCCGTAAGTCCACTTCTCCCCTGGCTGATGCATCAGGGGCAATGTGCCGAGACGCGTCATGGCCTCGAGCAGGGGATTCATCGGTACCGCCGATACCCGCTGTCAGTTTATTCTTTGCATAGATGGCATTGGACTCTCTTGATCCAATCATTTGCATAGCCGATTCCGGAAGTATGAGTCAACAGATCCTTTATCGTCACCTCCCGGTGAGCCGCCACGGTGGTATAACTGGTGTCGCTCATATTGAACTTATCCAATACTTTTTGATTCCTGTACGAAGGAATGTATTTTGACACCGGGTCGGTCAGTAGCAGTTTGCCTTCTTCAAACAAAATCATGATGGCTGCGCTGGTGATTGCCTTGGTTTTGTGAGGAGCGATACGAAAGATGGCATCTTTTGCCAATGACGATTTGGCTTCGACATCATTATATCCGGCTGTCTTATAGTAAACAATCTTCCCGTTTCTTGCAATAAGCGCCTCACAATTCTGCATCCAGCCCTTAGCTATCCAGTCATTGATTGTATTGTCTATCCGCTTCAGCCTTTCGGAAGAAAATCCAACGGCTTCAGGGTTTATAGCTTCAAAGAGGTCTTGCCTTTTGGGCTGTGGCGATTAAGTTCGTCGCCAGTAAGGCGGCGATCAGAAAGTACTTTCTCATGTTTTTATTGTTTAGCGTTCTTTGGGTTCGTGAATAAAGATATTCGAAAAGACATTAGCGTTTCAGGAAACAGTTTGAATCTTTTCCACTCGTCTGCGGTCATTTCAAATTTGATTTCACCCTTGCCATGCAGTGCCGATTTCCCTCCACCCTGCCCTGCGATAAAAGACCTCGGCCTGTGTGTTGGGAGCCGTTCCCAACCATATCCCGTCAGTGGTTCGACTGAAATACCAATTCATCATCTCGTCATGCAATTTCCTGCCAATTCCTTTTTTATCATGACCGGGCTGCATAAATAAGGCCCATACATTATGATCGGTTATGGAAACAATGGCGAACCCAACGATCGAATCGTCAATTTCACATACCCATCCTTTGCCGCGATTATGAATATAGTCTTCCACGTCCTCATCAGGCACCAGTGCAGGAGTTGGAAAGCATGTTTTCTTTAACCGAATTGCGAACGACCTGTATCTGCGGTATATCAGCCGATGTGGCTACGCGTATGATCATTGATTTGAATAATAAAAGACAAATATAAGACCGGAAAAAAAAAGTTCCCGCAGGGTGCGGGAACTTTTTAAAGAATGAATTATGGAGTTAGATTAGTAAGGTCTGATAATCGTTATACTGTTGCCATTGGCTCCTGTCACATACAATTTTCAGGTAATAAGGAGCAATGCCGGGGCAGGATGTTGGCTCACCATTCGCGTTGAGACCAAAAGTAGCCGTTGCTGAAAGAGATCCAACGGTATGCTTCACCTTTCCGCTGGTCAAACGGAAGTTACACGCTTGTCTTATCACTAAAGGTTCAACGATCGAAGTTGCGAAAGCAACACCGAACCTGTTTGTTCCCCATTCAGCGATGCCGGTATTGTTGCCATCAGTATGTGTACCGGTTGTAGTAATGACGAGCGTACCGCCATCGTTTAGTTAATACTCTTTGCTTGGACACTTTCAGTTACGCTGCGAACCATTATCGAACGTAACAGATATTCCATCACTCGTGATGCTATGGGTCAGAGATGCGCCAGGTTGCAAAGGCTAAACACCAGACCACCACTTACGTTGGTGTATACTTGTGAGCCATTAATTGTAATGACTTTATGTTGTCGCTTAAGCGGGTGATCTTTAAATTCTGAACAGTAACAGTGACAGCAGCGCCAGCATTTTTCCATTGCACGTTAGCGGGCATGGATATAATCACTGTTACCTGTACGCTTGTGGAAGGCGCCGGGACAAACTGTGCCATCATAGGTAATGTGTGATGGTGCGGGGGTCGCCGGCGATGTTGATAGTTACGTTAGCGTCGCAGATTACGGGGCCACTGCGCTCCCTGGTAACGGCCGGTAAATGGAGGATTCGATTCAATAGACTAACGTCTGCATCATTGGCTACGGCGTCGATCTCCGTGGAAAACTGCTCCTGGTCGTCAGGTGAGCCGTGATCTGGTCATTGTCATTGTTCTTGCTTCCCTCTTTTTTACAGGCTGCAAGGTTGATCAGTAAAGCAAAAGCGGATAGGTAAACGAATAATAAAGGTCTTTTCATAATTGTTGATTTGTTATTAATTCGGGTCATAGACTTAGATGGCATTCGAGGGTTTAAAGTTGCAAAAACTTTTTCCTGTTTTTACGCTATGACTTTACATAACTCATCATTAACGGCTTTCATGCGGCATTTATTACAAACGATGGTTGGGAAAAATACCAGGCAAGAGGGTGAAATATTACGATTATCGGAGCGTTGCTGGATTATTGATTATTAATTACTGATTATTGGCTGCCAAAGGTACGGTGCTGTTTTAGATTCGCACGACAATAAATACCATTTATGGGCTATCAACTATCGAGTCTTTAAAGCAGTCGCCCTTCGAGCTAACCGCACGAGTAATAAATAATCAATAATAAATAATCAATCATTATAGGGATCCATCAGACCGGATGGATTGTACCCAATTTTTCGCCAGAATTGTGCGGGATTAATACTACCACTGAACTCATTGCTGTAAATAGTGACCATCCCGTCGTCATCCCGTTTGCGTGGCTGCCTTGTTTGTAGACCTGCAGCGCCGCTCTCAGCCGGGTTTGAAATCCGCCCTCATAGACTGGTGTTGCAAATTGCCAGTACTCCTGGGGTGCGAGGTGCAAAGTATGGTAGCTGTTCCCGCACCAACTACTTTGGGCGGAGATATTCGATGTCCTTCCAGCCATTGTTTTGGGTCCAAAGCCTGGATAGTTAAGTAGAGCCGGCTATCCTGCGCCGGAAAAAATGCAGTATCTGTTGCGGAATTAACAATAAAAAGTTTTTTAGCTTTTATCGTCTTGTTCACCGAAGCATCATCATCGGATAGATAGAAATTGAGTTTTCCTTTTGAATCCATTCAAGCGAAGCATCCTGCCCCGGAACATTTTGGACCTGGCCCAGCCATTATAACCATCTTCGACGCCACTATCGTCGAATATGCGTAGTAGTAACCCGGTTCATATAATCTATGTTAGAGAGGCCGGGCTATTTCGGAATAACCAGGTTTCTGTCTCCAGATTATGTTGCCACTGCGGTCAACATAACTTAATCTCGTCACTTGCGTATCATCAACGAGCCTTCATGGAAACCACGAAGGATCATACTCGTCAAAACTGATGGTGGGCGCCTGGTTCTGTTCAAGATCCCAAAATCGCCATGTTCTTCCAGCGTTATAGAACAGGGCGTTGGTTGCCCGGCAATTGCCATCGGTGGCGGAGATATCCTGTTTCATTAAGACATGGGCATTCGTATCAATGACCTGCCATCCGTTTTCTCCAAGTACAAATGCCCTTTCCATCTGCAAAGCCTTGTCCAAGTTTATTGCGATAGGAAATGTTGCCGACGCGTTTTCCCGAGGCATCAGAGATAAAATCCGTCGCTACGGGTTAACGCAAAAGGCGCGGTTGTTGCTAAACGGATAGACTTCGGAGGAATTTTGATCGTTGACCACCAGGTTACCTTGTTTTATCAATGAATCCTGCATAACAATCGTCTCCACGAGTAATTTTCTCTTTTGCGAGCAGGTGGACCTTGCAAAGTGCCCCGTAAATTCGTCCTGCTTCAGATCCTTTTGTCGGTTATTTTAATTGCAAGCTTGCCAGTATAATCTATGAAGCCAACATAATCCCCCTCCTAGTAGGAGTCTGTACTTCCACCCTGGATAAACCGTTTTTGAACGGCCAAATGTAGCGATAGGCTCCATATGGCACAATAAATTTCCATGTTGTCGATCGCGCCTACGTCATCTGTGTAAGTCGGAGACTTTTATTTTTTCTCCACGGGACGATAATGAGGTTGTTTTCTGTCGGCACAATCTCGGTAAACGAAGTGTCAACGACCAGCTTACCCCTGGCATCAACCATCCCTTTTTCTATGGGTTTCGCTTGTGACAATAAACCTGTTCTCGGCTTACCATTGTCAATTCGGGATAGAATTTTTAAAGATAGGGTTTACCGTCCTTCGGATCATCTGCAGGAATGGCATCCTCGTAAACCAGCGCGTAGCCGTTGTTAAATGCATAGACAAAATCAAAGTTTAAAGGAATGACAGTCTTCCCTGGGTGTTAATGTACCCGTACTTTCCCTTTTGCCTTACGGCGGCCAGCCCCTCTGAAAAGCTTCAGCCTGTTCAAATTGAGGTTTGATAACGATGCTGCCCTGGCGGTCCATATAACCCCATTTGTCATTTTCTACAATGGGAAATAAACTATTGTGCGGTTTGGGCGCCTGGGAATGGGTGCAGGCAAAATTGAAGAGGAAAATAATGACGACCAGTCTTTGCATGAGGTTTATTAATTAAGATGCAGCGGTCCTACAACTTTCATACGTCTCTGCAAAAAAAAACAGGCACCGGGAATGCTGGTAGTGTCTCCAGTGTGAAATTCGTCACGCGTTAACGCAAGATACATAACCACGGAGAGCTCGCCGAAGTATTATACACAGAGGGCCACAGAGGAGTTTTCTCCGCATTAGCTAGCGGTAAGGCTTCAGCACGGACTTAAAAATCGCGTTAATCTTTTTAACGGGAATATCCTTGGCGGGATCCAATAAGAATATCTTCATTCTCGTCCTTTTTCGGCAAGCAATTCCGGGTGATCGATTTTGTGTCCGTCCACGATCCCGATATATGGCTTGTGATATTTTTATGTATCCAGAGGTAACAAAATCGTTTTGCCCTTATAATAAAAGAACGGCATTCCATAGAGCCACTGTTCGGTAATATCTTCGTCGAATTTCAAAATGTAATCCCTCAGGAACTGCAGACAGCTTTTTATTGGCTCTTCATTTTTGCAAGAAATAATTATCGATGGGTCTGAGCATGGTGAGTTAATTCAAAAACTGTGGCGATATCATTGTGCATTCCTTGCAGGCTCCAAAGATCCCAAAGATTGCCATAGAGATCCTGGAATACAGCCACTGTTCCGTAGATTTCTGTTTTTCAGCTCCGTCACGAACACGACTCCTTTTTCACCAAACGCCTTATAATCTCTCCAAAAATTGTCGGTATAGAGAGAAACAAGAATACCCGCCCTCCCTGCCTGGTTACCAATTCGGCTTTTCTGCTCGTCATTTGCGGCCTTTGCCAGTAACAAACAACTCTCGGTCAGAACCTTTCGGAGCTACCAACACCCATCTCTTGGTTTCACTTAAAATGGTATCCTCCAGGAGGTCAAAACTCAGTTTCTCTGTATAAAAAGCAATTGCTTCATCATAGTCTTTTACAACGAGGGCCATGTGAGCTATATGCTGCTTCATTTGATTGTAATTAGAAATCAAATTTAAGTGTCTTTGATTGTTAATTGCTATTAAGTATGGCCCAACATGATAAATCTTAATCCGACAATAATTTTTTTGATGAGCGACATCGCAGGAGGTCCATCACTATCGAAAAAAACTACCTTTAGCCTGAATTAATTCTTTTTTTATGATAGGTAGTATGAAGTTAGTTGTCTTTCTCTTAACCGGCATTCTGATCACCCTCTCCTGCAAACTTATGCCAAAGAAGGAAAAAGGAAGCCGGTGTAATAAACTCAAACCTTACACATCCTGCGTGGATCATGCAAGGAAATATTTACGGCAGGTGAACGTGCGCCAATACACCAGTGAGGGCACATTGGTTGCTTTTGGAAAAAACTTGCAGCGACTAAAAGATATGGGCGTGCAAACGTTATGGTTTTATGCCGCTGAATCCTATTGGCAAGATCGATCGAAAAGGGGCATTGGGGAGCTACTACGCCGTTTCCAGTTATACAACCTTGAATCCTGAATTCCGGAACGTTGGATGACTGGAAGGGGCTTTGTCCCAAGGCACACGAGATGGGGTTTAAGGTTGTTATTGAGCTGGGTGCCGAATCACACAGCTGCCGATCACGTTTGGTTAACTACGCACCCGGATTTTTTATGTGAAAGGATACGCACGGGCAAAGCCGCTGTGCCGTTCGATTGGACGGATACCGCGTCAACTGGATTACAAGAATAGTGAAATGCGGGACAGCATGATCGCAGCTATGAAGTATTGGATAACAGAATCCGACATCGATGGTTTCGCTGCGATGTGGCGTGGAATGTTCCAGGTCCATTCTGGACAGAAATGTATTGGTGAATTGAAGAAACTGAAAGCGGACCTGTTTATGCTGGCCGAGGGAGATAAACCCTATTTGCATCCCAGTGGCTTTGATGCTACTTATTCATGGTTGATGTTTAAAAAATGGTGCAGGTGGCTAAGGGGAGAGAGACCCGCGTTTGCATTGGACAGTGTGAGAGTTATTATGATACACTATATCCAAAGAATGCGCTGGAATTATATTTTACCAGTAATCATGACGAGAACAGTTGGAACAAGGCGGACTATGGCACGATGCCCGGAGCGATTCATGCGCCATTCGCTGTTTTCACTCTGACAATGTATCATAGTATTCCGCTTATTTATAGCGGCCAGGAAGAGCCTGTATTGGATAGCCTCAGCTTTTTTTACAAAGACGCCATCAATTTTAAAAACTATCGAAGGGCAAAATTTTTATCAAACATTGCTGGAATTAAGGAAAAACAATCCTGCGTTGGCTTCAGATGCACTCATTCAAAAAATATCTGTGGGCAATGATAGGCGCCCTTTATTCTTATGTTAGGGAGGCCGGTAATAAAAGGTTTTTGTGATACTCAATTTATCTTCCTCGGGGCAAACGATAAAGGTGACTGATTCTTCTTTGCAAGGCAACCCCTACAATGTATTTATGGGAACGAAAGAACAGCTTACCGACAAAGAATGGAAAATAGAACCGATGGGGTTATGTGGTCTATGCTTATTGATCAGCCACGATGTTTTGTAGCTCGGCAAGCGAGTGAATAATAAAATCAGGTTGCTGCTGGGCAATTTCTCTTTCATTTTGGGTTCCGGAAAGTATTGCTGCGGTTAAAACCCCGGCATTTTTCCCTTCCTGAATATCGGCGATGGTGTCGCCACATTTAGAAATTGATCGTTGCGAATACCGCATTTTCTCAACATATCAATGATCATAACGGGATCAGGTCTCCCCTTTCCTAATTCCTCAGCTATGCCGATATAGTCAAACCAGCCGGTTGCTCCATCTTAAGTGGGCCAATATTTTTCAAAAAACATCCTCGGGCAAACCTGTACCAAGACCCACAATTATTTTTTGTCCCTCATGTAGTTTATTGTTTCAGTTGCCTCTTCGTTTGCTAAGAAATTATCCATGTTGTCTTCCAGGTGAAACCTGAACGAATCAATATCGGCACGACAAGATGAAAAGGATGATCAAATTGATTTAATACTCCCGTGATCATCTCTGCTTTGTCCTTGCCCCTGCCTGCAATTATCAGCTCATCGCTTACCATGATGCCATGGTCCTCGAATGCCATCTGAAAACATCGATTGATCACCGACGGATCCTTTTCCATAACGGTTGTCCCTATAAAATCAAACAAGTATGCCTTTAATGTTAATCATAACGATGTATAATTACCACTTTCGTGGTATAGGGTTCAGATATTTCATGAAATATCTTTACCATCACGCCCAGCCCTTGTCTGCAGTCTTCTCATTAAACCGAACGTCATGACGTATCAGACCTATAAAATTATCGTTTTTTCATTGTGGATCATTCTTCCGATCCTCCCGGCTTTTATTCTTTACAAATTTCTTCCCAAAAACAAGGTACTTGTCAAAGGGGCCATTTAAGGGCCTGACGGTGTGATATGGCGGGAGCTTTTGCAGGTTATTTCTTGTTGTTCCTCACTTCTGTATTTTTGATCAAAGAGTATGATCTTCAGAAACGCCTCAACAAGAGCGAGGTTTGGAAAGTAAAGGTAAACGTGATGGATGATAAAAGGCCGGCCTCTCGATGAAAGAGAAACAGGCCCGACATTACCTTTACCCACAGGCATCGATCTACAATGGCGTCTTTCAATTCGATATACCTGTAATCATTGATAATGACGTCTACGATTTTCCCGGAATAAGTTTTTCCGCTTATTCAGACGATGCATCCAAACTTATTTATCTCGAGCGATCTTAACAACGATCTTTACGACCCTGATGTGGTAAGGCCGGGCGCTAGTACGAAACAGCAAAAGGGCAATTGGGATTATGATTACAACAGGAGAATATTAACCTATACGTGTCCAATAAGAATGATAAAGGAATCCGCGGCTACAAAGGCACCCATGTCCATTGTGGTAATGGACATTCCGCCGAGCCCATAGAGCACATCTGAAATCTTTCAAATGGACAAGATTAAGTCAATCATCGTCGCGTTCGCCATGATCCGCGGTTACAGGGCCCAGCGGGGACACAGTCATTGGCCGGAAGTCTCAAGGGCAAGTGTATTACGATCTTGGCCATAGCAAGACCAAAGTTGCCGCGGGCTTGAAGTATGGCTTATTCCCAATATCAGTCAAAACAGCAAGGTGATCAAGGCCTCGTCCATGTACGACGCGAATTGTAATGAACAGCTGTTGAGATCGGCGGTCAATTATAAGGAGACGATTACTGACAAAGAGGGATATTATTTCTTTCCAAATATCGGCGCGCGGAAATATCTTGTAAAGATCTGCACTTATTACGGGGGCTATTATTCCTTTACCATTAAATCCAACTTTACGGGCACCTACAATCTTCCCGATTTTGAAGCCGATCCACCCATCAGGCAATCCAAATAGCTCACGTCATCGAAACTTCACTAAGAGGGAAAACGAGAAAAGAGGAAGAAGAAAAACCACTTCTCTTTTTCTCCTTCCTAGTTTACGACCTCTTAGCCTCATTTATATCTGCACTTTGAATTGTCGGCTTTTATAAAATAAGATTTATAATTTAAAAGCCGACTTATCCATGCAGCCTTCCAGGTTTAGCAATTCCACTTTTCTGAATTCGACAGGATGGCTCTCTGCCTGCAAGGCGAATATAGCCCGAACTCAGAGAGTACTCCTGCCTTTGTATCCATTGCGGGAATCTGCGGCAAAACCACCACTGGTCAGGTGAAGGTCATTGTTGACAAAACCACCACCGATTTGGGGATGTTCGTAAGTAAGCACCGTGTCGCCGTTGATGATCTGATGAATGACCGAATCGCCCAATACAATAGCTTCAGCCGTGACCCATTCATTGACCATGGAAGTTTTCGAGCTGGAGTTGATGCAATGCGAATTGACGAGGCTACCCTTCATGCACTTACCTGTGTGCCCGGTGTACATAGATTTCCATTTGTCCTTTTTGCTTTTCATCACTGGCGAGCAGTTGCATTTCTAATGAAACGGGAAAGGATTGATTGAGACTCAACGACGCGGCTGACTGCGAATGAGAAGCATCACTCCACTATTCAGCCAGGCATAGCCGGGGCCGCCTTACAATTGTTGACCCGTAAAACGGTATTCGACCCTAACGATGTAATAAGAAAATGGTTCCTTATAATAAAGATGCCCAAATTCCCCATTAAATTTTGAATAGCCGCTATAATCCACCTTCAACACACTGTCCTTAACATAAAAATTGTTGTTGAAATTCTTCATTCAATGGGTGCTTTGCGATTTTAATGTCCCAACCAGTAAGGTCCTTTCTGTTGAACAACTGGATCCATTCTTCTGAATTGTCATTGCCGGCAGTGATGCAACCTGCGAGCAGGAAGCAAAGGCCTACACTAAGAATGTTTAGATATTTCATTGTGTTTTTATGGGGTTTTATACTATTTAATCCGGGGTGTTTGTGTTTTTTTGATCTTCCACCCCTCTCCTCTTAGCCACACCCAATTAGTTTCAAAGGTCCCTTTTGGTTTTACGGTGTCCGCTTATTATTTATCACGCAGCAGTTTGATTAAATCTGCCGCTCTGCTCATCGCTATGTCTTTATTGAAGACGATCTTCTGCGATATAGAAGAGACTGACAGCACCCGAACATTTGTAAATGTCGCCAGGAATCTCTGATCGAGTCCGCCCATGAGCGATGTCGCCCAGATCCCCATCGACTGTGTATAGCATAGCAATTGAATCCGCATCCATTTTCAGAATAAGGCGATCATAGGTTTTTAGCGCCGATTCAATTTCTTTTTTCTGTCGGGCGCCTTGCAACTAAAAATAAATGTCGCCAAAATTGCCTAGCAAATAAGATGGTTTCACACATATCATAAGATCAATTGTGAGCAAATGTATCGATCAGCTGCATCACCTTCACCCTTCTTCCCCACTGCAGGGATTGGGGCCACGATCTAAAAAATAATTCACCACATTCTGGATCATCGGCTGCTGACGACATGCTGGAGCGGTTCGAAGTCAATTTTTCAACTTTGCCGTCAACCGTCAGGAGGATCGGCTTGTGTTCAAAAGCTGAATTCGATCTTGCCTATGTCGCCAATGATCTCGCAACAATCCCTTTCGAGTTCTGGGGCCACATTGAAACACCGGTTCCGCTAAATACAACCCGGAATCAAATACAATATTTCCGACAACTATATCTTCGGCAGCATATTGGCCCGATTGGTTGCCGGCAAAGCCAGATGCCCTGGCAGGTTCTCCAAAAAAATAATACATGAGATCGAGCTGGTGAGGAGAAAGATCATTGAATAGGCCTCCCCGGCGACGGCGGTCAGCTCGCCACGCCCCTTCCGGGGTTATTCATTTCTTCAGCAGTGACTGATTTTTATGAATATCCGATCTGACGAGCCTCACTTCTCCGATGGCCTTATCTTTTTATCAACTGTTTTACTTTGTTGAATAGCTGGTGACCCCTGCGATAGTGGGCTACGACCAGCTTGATATTTTTTTCATTGGCTGCCCTGGCCATCCGCGCAGATGAGGCAGCATCCACGGACATTGGTTTTTCAACGTAAACGGGTTTACCTGCATTGATGGCTGCAATGGTATATTCTTCGTGGGATGATGGTGGAGTGGCGACATAGATCGCATTGATATCGGGATCATTGATTAATCGGTAGGCATCATTATACCATTTGGGAACATTGTGACGGCGGGCATAATCCTTTGCCTTCTCCGCATCGCGGCGCATGACGGCGACGAGAGGAATTCCCAACTTTGTTAAATGCCGGGCCGCTTTTTAGCTTCGGTCACATCGCCACAGCCAATGATGCCCCAGTTGATTTTGTTCATGATTTCATTGATAATTGTGTTTGTACCCCGGTACTTCACTGAGAAGATCGAGGCCCCTATCTTCCAATCTTCTAATTGGACACATGGCGCTTCGAGCTCACGGGTTTTGGTCCACGAAGAACACGAAGTCCCGCTTGTCCAGCGGGACACAAAGGTTACGACGTCGTGTTCTTCGTGGTCCGTCGTACACTTTTGTGTTCCAAAACTTACGGCCACACGAAGCATCCACGCAAAGAACGGAACCTCGGATCGGTAGCTCCTACGATGTTCGTTAAAGATACTTGAAATCGATTGGACCTATCTATTACTGTATTAAATTTTGTACTTCACAAACCAACCACAAAATATTTCTAATGCATTTAAATTTGATCTATGGAATTTTTGTGGACAAAGATTCTATCGTAAGAAAAATCTGGGGCAAAGGGTGACACCGTCCTCTTCGTGTTTGCCGGCGCTTCTGCCGAATTTCGCGTTGAACACAGGCCGTTGACTGGTTATACTTCACGGGTCGTCTTCCCTGCCGATCCATTGGGCAGATTATTCTCTACGGTAATGTATGCCCGCCAGATCGTTTTTTCTGAAAAGGCAGTGGCAGAGAAAGGCCATTGATAAGATTACCTCGATACACACTGGAGTTGAAGAGAGCCGTGGCGCCAGGATCCTGATTGGGCCTACCGGGATGTGTTGTTCATGCTCATTCACTATTCGCTTGCTTCCATATGAATTGCTGGAAAGAAAATTGACGGATGTTGAAAAACAGGATCTATTTGACACATTTTATCGCATGGGAACAAGAATGGGACTAAAAGGACTACCTGCTGACTTCAAGGAATGGGTAAAGATGAGGGAGGACCACTTACAACAAGACCTGGAAAAAAGTTATTACACTACTGATCTATACAAGCAATACAGAAAGCATCTGGGTTTTGTGAGATACCAGTTATTGATAGAATCGCATAAAAGCTGGTGGTGCCTCAAAGGGTGTTACAATTGCTGAACATAAGTAAATTTTCCTGGATCACGCCTATTCTTGCAGTTTATAAGTTAAGCAGGAAAATAAAACTGGATTGGTTTTTAGAAATCGATTATTCTGCCGACGCAATACAAGAAGCAGATAAAGGATTTGGATATTGTGCCTTCGTGATGAATACTAATTGTCGGCAACTGTGTATTGGAACTTCTTTAATTATAGCTTTCTTTTGCCCGTCCTCGTCAATGTAAATTATCTCAACATGAACGTTATGTTGACCAGGTTTGTCCGGAGCCTTAAATCTGAAATGGGCCGCGCCGTCGAGGCTCAGAGGTGAGTCTTTCCCGTTAATAATTATATGAGGTGCAGCTGTATTAGTGAAAGCTCCAACACCGGCCGTTATTTCAAGTTTTTCGCCAGCCTTCACATAGCTGCTATTGATAGCAGCGAACCCCAAATAGAACTGTATAATAGTCTCTAATTGAAGTCATTTGATTGCCGCAGAACTCAATTGTCTTATTTTCTATAATGCGGACGTTATTTTGAAATTTACTCAACATTGCCCAGGTTCCAACAGTGGTCATGTCTTCAAAAAGGTTTTGCCAAATGACCGGGTTGGGATCTGCATCGAACAGAAGACGTGGTTAGAACTAAAGGTTTGACAAACTCTTTCCAGAAGCCCCGAATCAGCAGCCAGCACATTGCTTTGATATTCTTTCAAATGCTTATAGAGATCTTCGGCAAACTTTTTTGATAAATATCTTCGTGACTGCATTTTTATCACGGCAATTTGTAGGATCCCCTACTCCGTTAACTGCTTCAGTCCACTGCTTCGGCTTTAGATCAGATCTCAATCCGTCAATATAAATGAGGACTTCTTTTGAAAGTTCTCTTATGGTGAGTGGCTCTGGGATACCAGATCTCAGCTTTTCTTTTGTACGCGGGCTGGATAATTTCTCTTCTAAGTTTCGATAACTATCTGTCCGTTGCATCTTGAATAGTTCGATTTGAACTAATCAAAGCTTTCATCTCAAGGCTTTAAAGGCCACCAGGTCTGTCTTTTACCCGGTCAGCACAAGAAGTCAAAAATATAATTGCTAAAAAACAGACTAATAAAGCCTGCATGCACTGGCTGCGTGGTTTCGATGGCATAAAATTGGTTTGAAATTGTCCTCTTAGGTATTCAATCAACGTACAGAATAACACAGGTATTGCGTAGACTGGAACTCATTTCCAATTAGGAATTTAATTGTGGTCTTTGTGCTTCCTTTGTGGCCACTGTGGGAAACATCACGCTTCGAGGGTTTACCACAGAGAGCACGAGAAAGTGACGCACAGAGAACACAGAATGAAGCTATCTGGACGCCTGCGTCATTCACGAAATAGGTTTGACCCGGGATAAAAGGAAGAACCGGCATGGACTAGAACCTCACTGTGGTCTTGGTGTATTCTTTGTGCCCTTTGTGGGAAACACTCGGTCGCTAAGGATAATTGACAACATATTCGACTTGCGTGATGTATGTATTCATTTGGCCATCCGGATCTTACATAACTGAGCTCGATAGGTACGGAGTGTTTACCTGGTTTATCGGAGCCTGGAGCTTTGTAATAGAGCGGGCCCGTCAATTCTACAGGAACAATCTTTCCCTTCAATTCTAACAGAGGGACTTGGAACTCTTCGAAAGGACCCAATCCCCGATAATTTCCATGCGTTGATTTGCATTCACAAAGTTGCTGCTCACCGAAGCAATTGCTGATAACGGTTGGTAATCCCAACTGACGGCCGCGATCTGAAAATGACAATGTCTGAGGTAGTCTATTTTCAATCAGCTTTCATTATATTTTCGAACGGTCAGCCGGAGTCAATGCAGCCCACCCATCGTTAACAATATCATCAAAAAATGTACTTGGTGAAATCCTGCGGATGGGGGTTTAACCCCAGAATCAAATGAGCGGGTTGTTGCTGGCCCCATTGTCGCTTTGCTGAACTCGTTTGATAATCCGGGGATCGCCAGCAAGGATGTCTGCTTGTATTTTGAGGAGGCGCTCGTTGCAATTCAGTTCCCTTTTTTCTGCTCGGCGAATAAACGCATCACCGCATTCTTATCAGCTTTCCTTGAACGATCTCGAGCACCTTCTTTTTTCCGAGTCCCGCTTCGCTCAAACTCTCCTTCAACTGGTGTGATGGTTCCGAAGCCGCCCAACGAGGAAGAGCCTCCCGAACATGGCGCTGGCCGCCGGCTCTCGGCAGCCTGATTTCAAGTCTTCCCGTATTCCGCATGGTCGGCTGGTTTGGTTTATCCGTCACCGAGAGTAAAAGCATTTTTCATTCTCGTTGTTCATTGGAGTATTCGAATTGACCGGGCTTTCATCCAACGCCTTAAATGCGACTAAAGTCGGTCTGCATCTTCTCTGCGCAGAAGTAAAAATAATCAAAACTGAAATAATGAGCGAAGGCAATAATGCACTTTGCTTCGGTTGGGTTGCCAATCGATTTCGAATCGCACTGTAAGATCGAGTTTTACAAATTGAGCCACGAAGGAGTTAGGCTAAGAGATCACAGAGTAGTAAAGAAGACCAGGAGTATTCCCATTTTCCTGTTCTGCTCCTCTTTCCTCGTTTTCCTCAGTTTGTGTCAAAGGTCAGCGATTGATCCAGGCGAGTAATTCATGGTTAGATTCGGGACTGACGATGATTTCGATCGCGCTTGGATCAGTTTTACAGAATTGAACCTGAAAGTTAGGCTAAGAGATCAAAAAGAGTAAAAAGAGACAAGAGAGGTATTCCCATTTTTCCTATTCTGCTTCTGTCACCTCTTTCCTCCGCGTTTCTCGTTTTATGATCCAAATTCAGATTGATCTAGAGCGATGAAATTTAGCGCATGGTTAAAGTTGGAAGGGCAATGATTTCAGATCGCATGGGATCAGTTTTACAAGTGAATGAACCTGAAAGTTAGGCTAAGAGATCAAAGAGTAAAAGAGACAGGAGGTATTCCCATTTTCCTATTCTGCTCCTCTTTCCTCGTTTTTCTCGTTTGTATCTCAAATTGAATTGATCCAGGCAGATAATTCTGTGGTTGGTTAGCAGAGGCAATGATTTCGATGCATGGGATCAGTTTTACAAATTGGAACACCATGTTAGGCTAAGAGATCAAAGGAGTAAAAAGAGACAAGGAAGTATTCCCTCCTCTTTTCCTCCTTCTGCTCACTTTGATCTCTAGCCGATTCTCTTTCCTCTTTCAAGCTCTTAGTTTAACTTTGAGCAAATGGTCACCACCCATGGACAAACCCGCATATCGATACCTACTGTTTCTCCGCCCACTACATGCGACAACTGGCAGCCATCCATGTTTACTGACATGACTGGTTATACGCTGATGATGCAGAGAGGATGAACAAAGAAGCCAAGATCTGAGGGATCGCCAGCGGCAAGTACTCAAATCATTGATTACCGCTCATCATGGAAAGATCTATCCAGTATTTCGGGGACGGCCACTGAGTATCTTCGGTAGCGCTTTGTTGATGCTGTAAGATCGGCGATTGCTATCCAAAAAAGGTTACAACAGAACCTAGGGTCCTCTGAGGATCAGGAGCTGCACTCAGGAATATCGCACGATAAGGATGGCGTCTGGTGATTCCGTTAATCTCATCAAGGATTGAGGCGTTAGAGTTGCGTGCCGTATTTATTTCTGATAAATCTTTGATGAAGTAAAAATCAAACATGAGATCAAGACGGCCCTTCTTGGAAAAATTCAACCTCAAGAATGTAAAACGCCAGGTGAGGTTTATGCCATTGCGCCAATGGTGGCGGGTTAGTCGTACCATCTGCCCCGCACAATAGCGTAAAAGCCGGTTCGAAAAAAGCGCTGCCGTTTGCCATTTGTCAATATGAGTGCCGATCCGAGAATAGAGATATTTCGGTGATGGCATTTCAGAAATTCTCATGCGCTTGCAAAGTGGAAGGTTGCAGGTGACAGCCACGCTGCTACTTGCTTTCTCGACGGAGGCAGAATATAAGAACAATGAAAGCTAAACTCTGGCGTGACTGCGCATTCTCGAGGGCGAGTGTAAGAAAAGCGGAAAAAACTTCAGATTACAGCCCAATTGATCAATACGGCGGACGGATATCATATCTGGTCGAAAATTGCTGACTTGCGATCTCGAAGATATATTTGTCGAGGATGAGATATCACGCTTAAGATCGTCACGAAGGCTTAGGAGAACTTTTCTGTTACTGGACCCAAAGAACCGATGATAAGAAACCGGCAAAGAAAACATCGATGCTTACTTAATCTGTGCCCAAAGGTCAGTTATTACTGGAACAAATCGAATCCCACAGGATATCAACAAGGCCATAAAGACATTTGAAGAGTGATTCAAATTGATCCGGCGTTTGCCCACCCTATTGCGCCATTTCTTATTGTTATTCCTTTTCAGGATCTGCTGGATTGGTGGCGCCCGGCCTCGCCTTTTCAGAAAAGCGAGACTACATTGCAAGGCTCGGAACTCGATCCCAATCATGCCGAATCGCATCTTTCATGTGGCTACTATTAAATTCTTTCTCAGCTGGGTTTGATGAGCCGAGGCCTCGCTCAATGAAGCGCCCAGCCTGAGTCTTCATTCTCTTCATTGATCAGCAGGTGCATGGTTGGTTTTGATCGCGAATTTGACTTCATAGCAAAGGCGATTGAGCAATACGTA
>ERZ1370068.9358-contig-8142_pt1 | contig 33575 bp, 36 predicted proteins | sample MGYA00561227_ERZ1370068 | MGnify/ENA primary metagenome ERZ1370068 (study PRJEB38410, sample SAMEA6850437) | metagenome | study: Metagenomic assessment of the ecological functions of the soil: analysis of the soil microbiota associated with the...
TCAGCTTACGTATTGCTCGACGGCGGCTGCAGCGGCAGAGGATCGCCTGCGAGGCTCGAAGTCAGGACAAGCACGACCGCGACTCTGGCGAGGCCGTGTATGAAGTCGCCCGCGAGCAGCTTGCTGACGCCAGCATCGGGATCGCTGAGGAGCGTGCCGGGCGCCGCGAGCGAGGTGAGCCATCGGTTCCTCCAGAGCCCCGTCCGCCCGCAGATCACGCCGACGATCACGCCTCCGAAAACGCAGCCTGCAAGCGTGCCCCACACTAGACCGGCGCCCAGCGCGTCGTCGCTATTCGGCACATGTTCCGCCGCGATCGGAACGCCGAAGAAAAAACTACGACGACTACGGCGATCACGAGGCCAAGAAGGCCGACCCAGCTAGCCTTAGAGAGATCGTTCGTATTCAAGTTCATGTGCCCCACCGGAGGAAGCGGTGCAGGTCGAGCGACACCAGGCGGATTGGTCCGGCGGTGACCAGTCCCTTGTGTCGATGCATGAAATCATCGCTCGTCGGTCCACCCGGGTCGGGTGTCTTCGGGTAGATGAGTCGTATGAGGTTCAAAAAAGAGCCGACCACCGGCCCGTTCTGCTTCGCCGCGTTCGGTCCCCAAGAACAGAGTCACAATCATGCGGCCATCCGGCAGAGATCACCGCGTGGCACGTGTTGATGAGTCTTTGTCGAGGTTGCTCCGGCAGTCGAGCGGATAGATACCGTCAGCGTTGCAGGTCTGGCCCGGCTGCAGAGCTGCGTCGGGCACTGCAAGCCGGCGGCATCTGTCGCTTCGCAATGTTCTGGCTTGTAGCGGAATCGGCTTGTTTGAGTTGTTCGTGACTGGCGCAAGGCCTAGAGGATCGGTGAAGGTTGACGGGGTTGTCCTCTGCATAGGCGTAGAGGTTTAGACCCCCAGCCGGCCTCGATCGGGTCTTCGCTCAGAAAGCGGCCGAGGTTCGGATCGTAGTACCGCGCCCTAGTAATACAGCCCCGAGGTCGCTGTCCGGCTCCGTGACGTGAACGCATACCCGCTCCAGGGTGCGGTCGGCGGCTGCCCGAAGGAGTCGTAGCTCCGGCGACGCTTCCACGTTGCCGCCGGCGTCCGTGGTCTTCACCAGGCTCCCCAGGCCGTCCAAGTGGTAGAAGCGGATGAGGCCCGCACTGGACCCGCGGGCCAGCGGCTCTCGTCGATGCCGGGGCCGTGCACACATTCGTGAAGGTCCCGAAGGGCCCTGTCTCCACCAGGATGTCCTCGCCGTCGTAGGCGAAGCGCGTGAGACCCAGGCTCGTCGTCTTCGCCACGCGCCGCCCCAAGGGGTCGTGCTCGAACGACGCGACGCTCACCGCGTTGTCAGAGCACGGACGTGAGCCGGTTCTCCACGTCCCACACGCAGGTCCCGGGCCGGGCTGCCGCTGCGCGAGGTCTGGTTGCCGTTCGGGTCGTACCCGAAGGTGGTGCCGTTAGCCCTAGGCAGCCGTTGCGGTCGCTGTAGCTCCAGGTGCCGGGAATGCCCAGGGCCGTGAGGCGGTTCCCACCAGGTCGTAGCGTGTACTCCTCCTGGCGCACGGTGGGCGTGGGCAGCGTGCGGTCCGCGCTGGTCAGGCGGGAGAGGTCGTCGTAGCCGTACTCAGGCGTGTGCCGTCCTCGGTGCGCGCGGTCCGGTTGTCGAGGTCGTTCGATTCGTAGGAGATCTCGCTCAGCACGGCCGGTCTCTTCTCGAGCCGGATGAGCGAAAGCCGCGAGAGCAGGTCGCAGCCGTACTCGGTCGTGGTGTTGTTGGGATAGGAGAGGGTGCTGGCGGCGATGGGCGGGATCGTAGGCGGCAGGCTGAAGACGACGCCGGCGGCCCTGGTCAAGGTCTGGAGCAGGCCGTCCGGTGGTAGCCGTAGGTCAAGTCCGCGCCGTTGAGGCGCAGGGTCGAGCGCTGGCCGGCCAGGTTGTAGAGGTACGAGACGGTGGTGGCGTTGCGGGTGCTGGCTTCGCTCAGGACCTGGCCCGCGAGGTCGTAGTCCCACGACAAGGTGTCCGCGCTGTTAGTGGCCGAGGTCAGGAAGCCGATGTCGCCGTTCCCGTCGTACACGAAGCTGACCGCGGGGCTCCCGTCGGAATAGGTCTTGCCGGTGAGCCGGCCCTGGCCGTCATAGGCACACGTGGTCGGCGACGCCTTGCGGTCCTTCCGGCGTGGCCAGCCGTCCCGCCGGGTCGTACGTAACTCCCTCGATGGGGAGGGGCTGGGCGGGGCCGGGATAGGTGATCTTGGTGACCCGGCGATAGGGGTCGTAGGTGAACGACGTCTGCTTGTGTCGCGCATCGGTGAGGGACGACTCAGGTTGGATCATGAGGTCGTAGCCGTACCCGGTCTCGCCGTTCAAGGGAAGCTATCAGGTCCGTGAAGAGCGATGATTTCCCAGCACCAATCGTCGATTGCCGCCCGGCCGGAGTTGCGCATTGACGGCTGCCAATACCGTGGGATCAGCAGCGCGCCGCTTGTCTGGGTCACAGGTCTTGAAGTGCAGCCGCGGTTCCTGCGTCGCCCTCTCCTTCGGGCGGGCTACCACCGCAGTCACGCTCCTCTGCTCGCAGGGTATCGAGTGCCTCGGCGCATCCGCCACGTAGAGGCTGGCCGTCGTCCACTGCGCTGCATGAGCTGCACCTGGACCGTGCGCTCGAGCTGCAACACACGAGGTGTGCATGGCGCAACGGCAGTCGTGGGTGGCGGGCCGCCCCTGCTGCGTGCTTGCTTCTCCTGGCCCATTCCACACCCGAACATCGCGCCGCACACCATCACGGCTGCACACTCGGGGCCTGTCCTCATGGACATTTGACTGTCTTGATGAAGTAGTACGACAGCGTCATGTGGTCGAGCAGCCCGGGTTGGGGACCGGGAATGCAGTTGTGGATAGCCGGCTCGTGGATGATGACGCGTTTCCAGCAGGACCATGGCGGCGGGCTGGTTGCTCCGGGCAAACGCGGATACCGCTGGGCGGGTTGGCGAATGCCGGGCTCCGTGGCCGCTGCTCGACCGCATTTGGCAGATCGGATCGTCAGGCGACAGGCGAGTGATCTTCGTGCTGCGGCACTGCTTCGCCATGCATCGCCGCACCCAAGCGTCGGGATGGACTCCTGCCGCCGATGCGCCGTCTCTCGCGCCGTTCATAACGTCGGGCGGACACTCGCCGCCACACTTCATGGTGGGCTGGGCGACCCAGCCCGTGGGATCTATCAGATTGACCGGGTTTCCCAGTACGTAGGCATACCGGCTCAGCCCGTCCTGGAAGTCCACAGGATCCTCGGACAAGAGGATCCCACAGCTTCGCCTCGTAGTACCTCGCTCTGTAGTAGTACAGCCCAGCCTCGCTGTCCACTCCCGCGACGTGAACGCGTACCCGTTCGCAGGCGGCGTTGGCTGCCCGAACGAGTCGTAGCTGCGGGAGCCCTCCACGTTGCCGCCGGCGTCCGTGATCTTGACCAGGCTCCCCAGCCAGCGTCCAGGTGGTAGAACCGGATGAGCCCCGCGCTGGACCCGCGGGCCAGCGGTTCGTCGATGCCGGGAGCCGTGCACGTTGGTGAAGGTCCCAGAACGGTCCCGTCTCCACCAGGATGTCCTCGCCGTCGTAGGCGAAGCGCGTGGGAGACCCAGGCTGGTCGTCTTCCGCCACCGCGCCGCCCCAAGGGGTCGTACTCGAACGACGCGACGCTCACCGCGTTGTCGAGCACGGACGTGAGCCGGTTCTCCACGTCCCACACGTAGGTCCGGGCCGGGCCGCCGCTGCGCGAGGTCTGGTTGCCGTTCGGGTCGTACCCGAAGGTGGTGCCGTTGTAGCCCTGCAGCTCGTTGCGGTCGCTGTAGCTCCAGGTGCCGGGAATGCCCAGGGCCGTGAGGCGGTTCCCCACCAGCGTCGTACGTGTACTCTCTCCTGGCGCACGGTGGGCGCGGGCGGCGTGCGGTCACGCGCTGGTCGGAGCGAGGAGAGGATCCGTCGTATCCGTACCCAGGCGCGTGCCGTCCTCGGTGCGCGCGGTCCGATTGTCGAGGTCGGCCCGATTCGTGCGTGGAGGTCTCTCGCTCAGCACGGCCGGAGCCCCTTCGCCGAGCCGGATCGAGCGAAAAGCCGCCTGCGAGCAGGTCATAGCCGTTACTCCGGTCGTGTCGCCAGTGCCATGCCGGGATGAGGAGAGGGTCTGGCGGCGATGGGCGGGGTCGCATCGACCGGAGGCTACGAAGAACGACGCCGGCGGCCCTGGTCAAGCGTCCTGGAGCGGAGCCGTCAGGGGCCAGTAGCCGTAGGTCAGGAAGTCCGCGCCGTTGAGGCGCAGGGTCGAGCGCTGGCCGGCGCCGTGGTTAGCCACCACAGAGGTACGAGATTTGGTGGTGGCGTTGCCTGTGGTCGCCTGGTTTCCCGCTTGGCACCTGGCTCCGCCAGGTCGTAGATCCGCCACGACAAGCTTGTCCGCGCTGTTCGGAGGCGGAGGTCAGGAACCCGATGTCGCCGTTCCCGTCGTAAGACGAGACTGACCGCTGGGCTCCCGTCGGATTGTGGAGTCTTCGCCGGTGAAGGCCGGCGCTTCCTGGCCGTCATAGGCAAACGTGGTCGTGACGGCCTTGCGGTCCTTCCGCGTGGCCGGCCGTCCCGCCGGGTCGTACGTGAGCTTCACTCGGACGGGAAGCGGCTGGGCTGGGGCCAGATAGGTGACCTTCAGGCTGTCCCGGCTGACTGAGGAGTCGAGTGGGCGAGCGACGCCCGCATGTGTCGCTGCATCGGTGAGGGTCTCCAGGTTGGTTACATGAGGTCGTAGCCGTGCCCGGATCCCTCCGTTCGGGGCCGTCGAAGACCTTCGGAGAGGCGGCCATAACCATCGTACTGGAACTCGCGTCAGTTTCGTGTTCGGCGGAGTCCTGGTAAGGCGGAGCCGGCGCCTCCACCGTCAGTGCCGGTAGGCTGCCACGAAGTAGGACCCGTTGGGGTTCCGGACGGCGCCAGAACGCGGCCCAGGGTGTCGAAGGCTCGTGGGACGGCGCCGAGCCGGGTGTTCGGGGGAGCCGTCGCCGCCAGGCTGATTGGTCTTCTTCTCGAGGCGGCCCATCGCGTCGTAACGCGAACGTGGTGGCGGTGGGCCGGCGACCGCGTCACCTGCGGTCCAGGTCGAGAGGTCTCCTGCGCCGGATCGTGCAGGGTGGTGGGTCCGCGCCCCCAGGGGATGTCGGTGGGCGAGGGTGGGCTTGCCCTGCGTGTAGCCGATCCGGTGGTGCGCGTGAGACTCCTGCGACACGGTCTCGGTGATGAGCTCGGGGCCGGCCGCGACGGCCAGGTCCAGGTGGTCGAGCGCCCGCCGGTGGGGACCGGCGCGTGTGCATGCGGAAGCCCGTCGGCGTAGTAGGTGTAGGTGGTCAGTGGGAGCGAGAGCTGCACCGAAAAGCGGCGAGAACGCGGGCGCCGTCGACCGACATCAGCCGTTGCGCTTCGGCGTCGTAGGTTGTACCACGGTGACGTTGCCGCCGCCGTCCGTGTAGGAGGCGACGCGGCGGCGGCCGCGGTTGTCGTAGGTCCACGCTCTGCACGTCGCCGCCGCGCTGCCCTCCGCAGGACGGGCACGGCCCGGTGACCTTCGCGATCCTGCGGGCGCCCCAGATGTCCCGCGCTTCCGCTCGTAGGTGGTCTTGTTCAGAGAGGAGCCGGACGGAGCGAGAGGTCTTGAACTCGGCTTTTGCGAGTAGGTCGAGGTGGCGTACTTCCTCCACCTCGTCGGAGGAGATCTTCGTTTCGGTGGCCAGGCCATTGGTGTAGAGTGTGGGTCTCGAGGATCTTTGCCCGCGCCGTCGGTGACGGTCGAAAGGCGCTGGTCGGGGGTCGAGTACGCGAAGGCAGAAGGGACACCATCGGGTTGGCCGCCGCCATCGCCGTCGGCGTAGGTGTCTTTGTCGTCGCTGGAGGTTGTCAGGAGCCCATCACGCGACGTACGTGAAGGGACGCGATGAGGCCAGCGGGACCGCTGGATCTGCTGGATCAGCGACCCGGCTGCTAGGATTCTGCAGAGTGAGAGTGCGCGTCCGCCCGGGTCGGTGGGTCGATGGTCGAGAGCTGGCCGGACACATATGTGAGTGGTGGACGTACGCCGGCGGCGATCGGGTAGGGGCTGCTGAGGGTCGCCGCGATGCCCGGGGTGCACAACCCGACCGCCGAGGTCGCGCCGATGGAGTTCTTGCGCATGACGTCCGCACTCCCGGCCGGCCGGCGTCGTTACAACTCGGTCGGACTCAGACTCGATAGCGAACCGGAAGATGCGGTTCTTGGCCTTGGTTGAATGGCTACTTGATTTTCAGCGATGCGCACGAAAAAGCTTGCGACCGGTCTGAGAGACCTACTGCTGCTTGAAGATGGCGTCGAGTGGAGGCGGTCGCGATCGAGTGGTAGCCGGGGCGGGCCTTTGGCGTGAGAGCGCCTTGCCGCACTGCCGGCGTTGTCTTCGGGTTGTCGTGCAGCGCCTGGTAGAGCGGCCGGAACTCGCGGCGGCCCTGGCCCAGCAGGAAGCGCTCCAGGGACGCGAACGCCGGCTAGTAGTCGCTGCGGACCATGTGCAGCAGCCAGGCGCTCAGGACCTCGGCGTTGCCCGACTTCGAGAACGCGAACGCCTGGTCGAGGGCGATCCATCTGTGCGGTGCGTCATCGTCCTGCGGCAGCGCGCCCAGGAAGTCCAGCCACTCCGCGGTGACCCAGTCCTTCTTCACGCCTGACAGCGAGCCGTCCTTCGCGAACGCCTCGCCGCGGCCCGCGTCAGCTCGCGAAGCGCTGGCGAGGGCGGCACCACGTTCGCCTGGCAGGCGGGGACCGGTGATCCACTCGTCCACCTGCGCCTCCGCCCAGGCCGTCTGGTCGCCCTTGAACAGGTCGCGCTTCAGGATCTCCAGGAAGGCCGGCGTGGTGATGCTCTCGAAGCGGTGCGCGTCGAAGTAGCCGCGCAGAACGCGTCGAACGTCGCGCCCTGAACCGGGTCTCCAGCATGCGCAGGAAGGCGGCTCCCTTGTCGTAGACGATCGCGCCGCCTCGTACGTCGTCGGGATCCTGCGCCGGTCGAGCGTCGCGATGAGACGACCGTCGCGCGCGAGGCTTCGGTCGCGGCGTACGCCAGCAGGACCTGATCTCGCGGTGGCTGAGGAGCGCCGCCATCTGCGCCACGTCCACGCCGTAGATCTCCTCCACCAGGCGGATTCTCGATATAGCTCGGTGAAGCCCCTCGTTGAGCCAGAAGTCGCGCCAGGTCGCGTTGGTGCACCGAGGTTGCCTGACCAGGAGTGCGCCAGCTCGTGCGCCACCACGTTCGTGAGCGCTGCGGTCGCCGGCGAGGACGGTCGGGCGTCGCGAACGTGAGGCGCGGGTTCTCCATGCCGCCGAACGGGAAGCTGGGCGGCAGCACCAGCACGTCCCAGCGGCCCCAGGCGTACGGCCCGTAGAGGCGCTCCGCCGCGGCCACCATCTTCCTCCGTCGTCCGCGAACTCCGCTGGCGGCGCGGTCCAGCACGCGCCGGCCCGCGTGAGACCGACGCTGCGCCGGCCCAGGTCGCGGCGGGCGATCTCGCCCACGGCCAGCGCAACGAGGTAGGGCGGGATGGGCTGCGGCATGCGGAAGCGGAAGACGCCCTTCTCCGGGCTCGTGCGTGCCTGCCTCCGCGCCCATCACCGCGGTCAAGCCAGGGCGGCACGTGCACGACCGCCGTCGTAAGTGAGCCGGACGCCGGGGGCTGTCTCATGCACGGCACCCAGCTGCGCGCGTGGATCGACTGGGACTGCGTGTAGCATGGAACGGCCGCTTGCCCGACGTCGGTCTGCCGCGGCGCCAGCCACTGCAGGGGCCGTGGCGCCTGGGCCCGTGCGGTAGCTGATGCGGACCAGGCTGGGACGGGCTTCGCGGCAGCGTGATGCGCAGCCGCTGGCCCAGCAGCTTCACGGGCGGCTCCAGGACGAACGCGAGCGGCTTGTCGCCCTGGTCGGTGACCGCCTGGATCTTGAGGTCGCGCGGCGTGTCGAGGGTCCAGCGTCGTCGCCTTCTCCTCGCCCTGCGGGTACTCGAGCGACAGGTCGGCGCGGCCGAGGATGGTCTTGTCCGCGAAGCGCACCGTCAGGTCGAGCGCCACGTGCGTGGTGCGGACGAAGATGGGGTTGCCCTGGCTGTGCGGGTCCACGTCGGGCGAGACGCCAGCGGCCAGGATCGCCGAGCAGGGGCACCATCGGGACCTCCGTAGGCCCGCATCCTAACGGCATTTTGGCGCGGGATATCATCCAGGTCGAGTGAGCGCGCTCGCACTGGCAGCCGTCATCCTCGCCGCACCCGGCCCCCACCCCGCAGACCGTGCACCTGGCCGGGCTCGCGCACGGGTATGGGGCTACGTGAAGTACGTCCATCCCGCGATGGCCACCTCTGAGCCTCGACTGGGACGCGGCGCTCGTGCGCGCGCTGCCCGCCACCGAGGCCGCCCGCGACCGAGGAGGAGTACCACCGCGCCGTCGCCGCGCTGCTGGCGGAGCTGGGTGACCCGGAGACGCACGTCGTCGAGCCGGAGAAGGCCGAGACGGCGGGGCCCGCTGCCGGTTGGGTCGAGCATTCGGGTCGACGCCGTCGATTCCCGGACGGCCGTGGCGGTTGTTCCCGGCGACGCGGATCTCGAGTCCGCTGGCGGACCTGCAGTCCCAGGTCTGCGCGGTCTTCACGGACGCGGCGCGCGTCGAGCGCGTCGTGGTGGACTTTGCGCGGCCCCACCGGCGGGCGGCCCGGCTGGCTTCTCCCCAGCGCGATCGCGAAGTGCGCCGGGCGCCTCCTGGGACAGGACCTGACCGCTCCCTCCGGCGCGCTACCCGACGCACGGCTTCTAGCATGATGCAGGGCGTGACGGGTGGCGCGGGCGGCGGGCTCGGGCCCTGGGAGGTCGGGGCTGACCGTGGCCAGCAGCGGCTCGGTGCGCGCCGAGGCCCAGCGCACGCCGCGGCTCGCCTTCGTCGTGAACCGCGCAGCCCCGGATGTCTACGCCCTGCTGATGGCGCTGCAGGACGAGGGCCTGGCGCAGGTGGTCCAAGAAGGCGACGTGAGCGCGGCGGGCGTCATGGTCACGACGTTCGACGGCGAGCGACGGGCTCCAGGTCGCCGTCCGCCACGGCGAGCGGCTGCGACGCCGACGGCGGCGCGGGCTTCGTCGCGGACGAGAGGGTCACCGCCGCCGGCGATGCACGGGCCCGCGCGATCGGTCTCCTCGATGGCCCGCCGCCCAGCCGACGGCCGCGTGAAGCGATCCCGGTCCCGTACGCGCCCGGCGCGTTCGTGGAACAGGACTACTCCGAGAACGCCGTTTCCCGATCGGCCGCTCCGGCTGCTGGCGCTGTTCCGGCTGTAGCGCCGTGATCGAGTCCTTCTACCCCTACAAGGCGCTGATGGATCGGCCGTGGGACGAGACGCTGCGCGACTTCATCCCGCGGATGATCGCCGCGAAGGACGCGACGGAGTACGCGCTCACGGTCTCGGAGCTGGCGACGCGCCTCCAGGATCTCGCCACGTGACGCTGGCCTCGCCAGGTGCTCGACGAGGTCTTCGGCACGCACCGCCCGGACGTGCGTGTGGACCGCGTGGAAGGCGAGACCGTCGTCACCGAGGTCGCTCCCGCGCTGGCAGCCGGCGGGGCTGGGCGTCGGCGACGTCGTGCTCTCGGTCGACGGCGAGGAGGAGCGCGGCGCGGCGCGCGCCTGGCGCGGTACCTGCCCGCGTCTACGCGCCGGGGCGGCTGGAGAACAAGATCGACGTCCAGTTCCTGATGGGACCCAAGGGCCGGCCGGCCGAGATCAGGCGCGCGGCGCCGGACGGGACGGTCCGCCGCGTCACGATCGCGCGCACGCTGGAAGGGCCGGCTCCCGCAGCCGGGCGAGGAGCACGCCCGTCTACGGGCTGCACGCCTCGGGCTACGGCCGTGGACCTGCAGCGGCTCCACGCCGAAGGAGGTCGCCGACGCCTTCGAGACGATCTCGCCAGGCGCCCGGCGTGATCCTCGACATGCGCGGATACCCGGTCGGCGGCCTGCTCGGCCTGGTGCGGCGCATGGCGCGTCCCGAGTCGCCGCCCGCGGTTCCTCGCGGCGGCAGCATGCGCTACGACGGCACCACCGCGACCTTCTCTCGCTCGGGAGTCGCTGTGGACGCGAGGAGAGCGCCGGGCCCCGGTTACGCGGGGCCGGTGGTGGTGCTGGCCGACGGGAGCACGCAGAGCGCTGCCGAGCACGTCTGCGCGCTGCTGCAAGTCCACGCTGCGCACGACGGTCGTCGGGAGCCGGACGAGCGGCGCCAACGGGGCCGTGACGCGCCACCGTGCTGCCCGGAGGGATCGTGGTCAGCTCACCGGCCAGTCCATGCGCTTCAAGGACGGCAGCCGGCTGCAGCGCGTCGGCATCGTGCCCGACGTCGAGGCGCGAGCCGACGCTCGCGGGAATCCGCGCGGGGCGGGATGACGGTACTGGAGCGCGCCGTCCTGTTCCTCGACCGGTCGCGATCCGGCCCGAAGTCCTAGGCCTTCGGACCTGGGCCTTCCCTGCCGCGCCACCGCGTCCGCGCGCCTTCTTCGCGGCCTCGGCGTCGCCCGAGGTAGAAAGTGGCGCAGCGGCTGCAGGGTGGCCTGGTCCAGCTCGTAGACCAGCGGGATGCCGGTCGGGATGTTGAGCTCGACGGATGTCCGCCTCGGACACGCGGTCGAGGTGCTTCACCAGCGCGCGCAGGCTGTTGCCGTGCGCGGCGATGATGCACGCGCTGGCCGGCGTGGACCTGTGGCACGATCGCGCTCTCCCAGTACGGCAGGAAGCGGGCGATCGTGTCCTTGAGGCGACTCCGTCAGCGGCAGGTCGCCCCGGCGTCAGCGCGGCGTAGCGCGGGTCGCGGCCGGGATAGCGCTCGTCCTCCGGCGTCAGCGGCGGCGGCGGCACGTCGAAGCTGCGCCGCCAGATGTGGACCTGCTCGTCGCCGTACTTCGCGGCCGTCTCGGCCTTGTTGAGCCCCTGCAGCGCGCCGTAGTGGCGCTCGTTCAGGCGCCAGGTGTTGTGCACCGGGCAGCCACATGAGGTCCATGCCGTCCAGCACGATCCACAGCGTGCGGATGCGCGCGCCTGAGCACGCGAGGTGTGCGCGACGTCGAACGTGTAACCGGCCTCGTTCAGCAACCGTGCGCCCTCGGCCGCTTCCTCGGCGTCCCTGGTCGGTGAGGTCGACGTCGGTCCAGCCGGTGAAGCGGTTCTCCAGGTTCCAGGTGCTCTGGCCGTGGCGGAGCAGGACGAGCGGGATCATGGCTTGGCGACCTCCGTATCGGAGTCTATTCCAGGTGGCGGCGGCGCGTTCGAGGGCTTCCCAGCGATCGTGGTCCTGGAGCCAGAGCGTGTTCAGGTACGTCCGCACCTGGTCCTCGGGGAACGCGGCCCGCACGGCCGCGACGCCGCGCCGGGCCGTGTCCTCCGCGACGGGCCCGGCCGGACGCGCTCCTCCGCCAGCAGCCCGTTGTCATGCGGCAGCCCGGTCGCATCCAGGAACGCGGCCAGGAGCGCGCGCCGCTCGCCCAGGTGGAGCGCCACCAGCAGCGACGCGGCCAGCAGCTCGCTGGGATCGCTCACGGACGCGAGTGCCGCGGCCTTGCGCTCGGGGCTCAGCGTGCGCACGGCCTCGCGGGCGCACGTGCAGGACCTCACGACCGCGGCGTCGGCACATGCCGAGTGCCTCCGGACGCCGGGTCGCTCCAGAAGTGGCGCGGCGGCCGCCAGGCGATCCTCGCGTGCGGAGACGCCGCCAGATCCGCCCGGTGGAGAGGTCGAAGGGCACGGCCATCAGTATCTCGTCACTCGGGCGGAACCGCGAAGCCCGACGGCGGCTCGCCCTCCGGTGCCGCGCCCGCATCTCGAGGTAGGCGCGCTCGAGCTGTCGCACGGTGCGCGCCGTGTCGAAGAGCGGCAGCCGCGCGGGGTCGGGCGCGCAACCGCCCGGTGACGCCGTCAGCGCTGCGCGATCCGTCGCCAGCCGCACGGCGGCGTCCTCGTACTGCGCGTCCAGGCGGGGCGCGATCAGCTCCGGGAGCCCCGCCGCGGCCAGGAGGCTCGCGGCCACGCGTGACGCGAACGTCTCGCCCGGAGTCGTCAGTACTGGCCGGCCCGCCCACAGCGCGTCGCTCGCGGTCGTGTGCGCGTTGCACAGCGGCGTGTCGAGGAAGAGGCCGGCCAGGCGGTGGCGCGCCAGGTGGGCAGGCTTGTCCGCGAGACGGCGCGAACACCAGGCGCGCGGGGTCGATGCCGCGGGCCGCCGCCTGCCCACGCAGGTTCGACACGCTCGCGGGCGACGTCTCCAGCAGCCACAGCACGCTTCCGTCCACGCGCGCCGAGGATGCGCATCCAGGCGTCGAAGACGGCGGGGTCGATCTTGTAGTTCGCGTTGAAGCACGCGAACACGAACTCGCGCTCGGGCAGGCCCTCTTCCGACCGCGAGGGCGCGGCTCGGTGCGATCTCCTGGCGGTCGATCGTTGAGGCTGGTAGCTGCCGGGCAGGCGCACGACCGCCTCGTCGAAGGAGCGCGCTCCGCACCGTGAGGCACCGTCACCGGATCGGCCACGAAGTAGTCCACGAGGGGCCGGCCCACCGTCGCGGGATAGCCGAGGAAGTGGACCTGCACGGGCGCGGGCCGCAGCCCCAGGATCTCCGGCCGGCCGTGGCCGGCCCCGCCTACCAGGTCCACCAGCACGTCGATGCCGTCCGCGTGGATGCGACGCGCCGCGTCCGCGTGGCTGGCCGAGGCCAGGTCCACGAAGTGCTCGGCGTCCTCTTCGATCCGGCGGCGGTACCGCGTCCCGTCGTCGGGGCCGTACGAGTACGCGAAGGCCTCGATGCGCGAGCGATCGTGGCAGCGGAAGAGGCCCTGCGTGAGGTGGCCGACCGCGCGTTGTTGCGGAAGTCGCACGAGAGATAGCCGACGCGCACGCCGCTCGTGATCCGGGCGCGCGTGGGACAGCGCGAGCGAGGCGCGCAGCGGCGCCAGCCGGTACGCGATGCGCGCCGCGGCGGCGCGCGCCAGCGCGAGCTGCTCGTCCGCGGTACAGGGCACGAAGCGATGGGCGGCGGACGCGGAGAGGCGGCACGTCGCCGCGCGCCAGCGCGTCGCGGCTGGCCGCGCGCAGCGCGGGCGACGTCGGCCTCGCGCTCGCGCCAATCGCACTGCTCGGCGCGCAGCTCCAGGCGCCCGGCGCGTGCGGACGCGAGGCCGGGATCGAGCGCAAACGCCCGCTCGAAGGACTCGAGCGCGTCCTGCATCCGGCCGCCGCGCGCGGACCAGGGCCCGCTGGACCTGCGCCTCGGCCGATCCGGGCGCCCGCGCGACCGCGGCGTCCGCCGCCTCCAGCGCGGCCGGCGTCTGCCCCGTCCGCTGCAGCAGCCCGGCCAGGCCCAGGAGGGCCTTCACGTAGCCGGGCTCGAGCGCCAGCGCGTGGCGATAGCCGCGCGAGCGCGCGTCGTCGGTCCGTTCAGGTCGGCGTGAAGGTGCGCGCGGTTCAGGAGCGCCTTGGGGTGGCGGGGGCGGATGTGCAGCGCGCGCTCGAAGGCGGCCTCCGCGTCCCCGAGCGGCCGTCCTGATGGAGGGCCGGCGCCCAGGCTGTTCCACGCTTCCGGCGTAGAGCGGGTCGAGGCGGATGGCCTCGCGCAGCTCGGCGAGACCGGCGGCCGCGCTCCCGGCACGGCGCGAGCGCGTTGCCGAGGTTGTGCCGCGGCCTCGCGTAGTCCGGCTTCGAGCGCACCGCGTCGCGGAAGGCGGGACCGCGCCGGCACGTCGTCCGTCGCCAGCAGCGCGAGGCCGAGGTTGTTGAGGCGCGATCCGCGTAGTCCGGACGCAGCCGTATCGCCTCGCGCAGCGACCTCGGCGGACGCCGCGGCATCGCCGGACTCGCGCAGGGCCAGGCCCAGGTTGTTGAGCACCGCCGGATCGTCCGGGCGCGAGCGACGCCGCCGCGCGATGACACGCGACCGCCGACGGCCAGTCGCGCCGCTGCTGGTGGATGGCGCCGAGCAGCGCGTGGCCCGGTGCGTATCGCGGGGCGCGGTCGACCAGCCTCCGTGCCGTCTCCAGCGCCAGCTCGAGCTGTCCCTCCGCGAGAGCATCGCGACGCTTTGCGCGCTACAGGCGCTCGGCGGCCTTCACCGTTGCGCGGGGGCGCCGGGCCCGGTCGCGCCCGCGCGCCAGATGGTGCGCTCGCCCTCGACCGTCACGGTGTAGCGGATCTCGTCGGTCTTGAAGCCGAGCGCGGTCGGCCGCACCACGCCAGGCAGCGCGACCACGTCGTACAGCTCGCTCGACCACGCCCTCGAGCCGCAGCCAGTGGGCGGCCGTCGCCGGTCTTGAGGTCCACCACCCAGCAGGCCGCAGCGGGCCTCGGCTCCGCGCGCCTTCAGATTGTCGTCGAGTGCTAGCCGGTGAACGTGCCGTCGCGCGGCTTGCTGAGCCCGATGATCGCGTGCCTCGCCTACGAACGCGAGGCCGCGCGGGTAAGCCCGGGCAGAACGCGATCGGCTCGAACGCTGCCGCGCGCGAGGATCGACCGTGCCGAAGCTAGCCGGTGCCGGAGTCGAGCAGGTCAGAGCCGGCCCTCGATGAAGGCGCGGCGAGTGCGGCATGGAGAGGCCGCTCACGACGACCTCGCCCGGAGGCGCACGTCGATCACGATCCCGCCGTCACGGCGGCGCTCGCGCCAGCCGTCGGCCACGTCGGTGCGCGCGGCGGCGGTGACGTAGTGCGGCCGCCCGTCCTCGAGCGCGAGGCCGTTCAGGTGGCAGCGGTCCTCGCGGCCAGGCGCGAGACGAAGGGCAGGCGCCAGAGCGCGCGTGAAGCTGGCGGACTCGCTGACGGTCGCGAGGCAGCGAGAACAGCGGTGTTCACGAAGACGACCTGCCCGTCCGCGTCCATCGGCGACGTCGTGGACGTCCAGGTCGCCGGTCGTGTGGCCGCGTCCGCGGCACGTAGAGCCGGTCGAAGCCGTTCTGCGATCTCGCCGGGCGCGAGCGCGTTCTCGCACCGCCAGAGCTGCCAGGCCGTGGACATCCAGAGGGCCTGGCCGTCGGCCCAGAGCCCCATGCAGCGGTTGAAGGTGCGCTCGAAGATCGACAGCTCGCCGGTGGGCTTCAGGCCGACCAGGAACAGCTTGCCGCTCTGGTAGGTGCTGAACGCCAGGCTCGTCCTCTGCGCCGCCAGGAAGGCCGCGAAGTGTGCGTGAGGACTGCACCTGGAAGGATGGGGGCGGGGGTCGCCATGCGGCCGATTCTAGGCCGGGGTTCCCCGAGCGCGACCCGAATTCCGGCGGCGAAGCGAAATGAAATTGAAGCGCTGACACGAGTGGGTGTAGAAGCACGCAGGGAGGGCTCTGATGACCCGACGGGTTCGGTTCACGCCGTTCACGTGTGCCCGGGCGTTCCTGGTGGCCGGCCTGGCGGCGGGGGCATCCTGATGCCGAGTGCCCTCCGCGCCTCGGCCTGTGCCCTTCGCGCCTGCGGCGGCGGCATCTCGAACCCAGCCGATCCGTTCGCGCTCGCGTCGGCGGACGTGGACCGCGACGGCGACCTGGACCTGCTGACCGGCGGTAACGGGCGCGTGGCCTGGATCGAGAACGTGAGCGGCGGCTCGGCCTGGACCGATCGCACGATCGCCACGAACGTGCTCTTCGCCACTTCGGTCATAGGGGCCGACGTCGATGGCGACGGAGACATCGACGTCGTGGCGGCGACTGATCATTTCCCACGGCGTGTTCTGGTACGAGAACAGCGCCGGCAACAGATCCGCGTGGGTCACGCACACGGTCGCTACCGGACTCAGCCAGCGGGTCTCGATCGCGGCCGGCGACGTCGACGGCGACGGGGACGTGGACATCGTCTCGGGCGACACCACCACGCTCCGTCTCCACCAGAACGTCACGGGCAACGGCTCGGGCGTGGACGACGCACCATCGCTACGGGCCAGAACTTCTGGATCTCCCTCGCGGCGGCGGACATGGATAGCGACGGCGACCTGGACGTGCTCTCGCTGCCGGACAACAACAACGTCTCGATCGCGTGGTACGACAACCTGGCCGGCGACGGCACGCTGTGGGTGATGCGGACGGTGACCACGTCGCTGCAGGGCCCGCACGGCGTCGCAGCCGACCTGGACCGCGACGGCGACACCGATATCGTCGCGGCCTGGGCGGCGGGCACGCCGTCGTCTGGTACCAGAACCTGACCGGCAACGGGCAGGCCTGGGCGATACACACCATCTCCACGGCGAACGAAGCGCCGGCCAGCGGTGAAGGTGGCCGACCTCGATGCCGACGGGGACCTGGACGTGATCACCGCCGACGCGATCAAGGGAACAGTGCCGTTCGGTGGCACGAGAACACCGCGGGCAACGCGACCGCGTGGGCCACCTCGGACCGTGGGGCCCACGGGCGAGCGGGGCCTCGCGACGCGATCGTGGCCGACCTGGACGGCGACGGTGACGGCGACGTGGCGTCCGTCGCGCGCTTCGGCAACCAGATCGCATGGTTCCGCAATCAGGCGATCCACGAGACGGCGTGCTTCCGGGCCGGCCAGCACGATCTTCTCGACGGACTCCCCGTTCCGGATCGGCCGCCGCGGACGTCGACCGGGACGGCGACCTGGACGTCTTGTCGACCACGTCGCACTCCGGCAGCAACGTCACGTGGAGTCGGAACGACGGCGGCGGTGCGGCACTCGGACGGCCTTCACAATCGCGACGGGGCACGAAACCTTCCTCGTGACCGGAGCCGGCGTGAACGAGGGACGGAGACCCGGACGCGCTCATCGAGGCCGGCTCGTCGAGGCCCGGCCTCGTGGGCCGGGAACTTTTTCGGCGAGGCCATCTGGTCGGTCCAGGCCATCACGACGCCGGCGGGATTGCCCGTCCTGGACCTGAAGGGCGCCGACATCGACGGAGACGGGGACGTGGATGCCCTTGCCAATCGGGGCAACCTGAATCTCCTCTCCTGGTACGAGAACCAGAACGGCCAGGAGACCTCTGGCTCCAGCACACAGTCGCCACCACCGCAGACGCGCTTCGGGGCGCAGGCGGTGGACCTGGACCGGGATGGTGATCTCGACATCCTCGCCGCGGAGACCCCATTGATCTGGTACGAGAACACGGCCGGCAATGGGAGCGCGTGGACGACGCGGACCATCTCTGCGACAGGAGCATTGGCCGGCCGTGCTCGACCTCGATGGGGACGGGGACCTGGACGTGGTGGCCTCCAATGTCACCTCCCCGTACGGGGTCCTCTGGCACGAGAACCTCGCCGGCAGCGGCACCAGCTGGGCGAGCCACTCCCTGTCGACCTTGGTCGATCTCAGCTCGATCGAAGTGCGCGACGTGGACGGCGACGGCGATCTCGATCTCGTCGGTCCAGCGCTCGGCGGGGTCCTCTGGCTGGAACGAACCGGACCGGGCGTTACCTTCGCGCCGCACACGGTCGTCGAGAACGCGCAGTTCGTGGGCACGATCAGCAGCCCCGACCTCGACGGCGACGGCGGGCCCGACGTTCTGTGGACGTCCCGGGTGGAGCGATACCGTCCGCTGGAATCGCAACGGCCGCGGCCAGGTCCGGCTCGACGCGCTGGACCAGGTCCCGGCCGGCGAGCAACGGCCGGAGTCTTCCCGGCGCTGCGTCTGACGCGTCACGCATGGAGGGCGCGCGGGGGACTCCGACCTCGAGCTGGCCCGCTTGGGCCTGCTCTTCGAGGAGAGCCCCGGCGATCCGCTCCGATCGGCCGCAGGGCGAACGCGCTGGTCGAGGAGCTGCGCGTCTACCGCGACTGCCGAACGGCAGCACTGGCACGTTCGACCCGGGGATCGACGTGCTGGTCGCGACCGTCCCACGCTGTCCCTCACGGGCGGCGATGCAGACGGTCGCGTTCGCCGATGGTGACCCGAACGTGCAGGTCGCGTTCGGGACCCCGCGGACGTTCTTCGTGGTCGCGCAGCTCACCGCGAACGCGAGCGACCAGGCCCCGAACGTCTTCCGCGTCACGCACCTCGCGCCGGTCGTCCGTCCGCCACCAGCGCGGAGGATCGCAACGCCGACATCCGCTCGCCATCGCCTGTCCCGCCGACCTGGCCACCGTGATGATCGGGCCGATCCTCCCGGTGGAGCTGACGGGCTTCACCGTCGAGTAGCCGGCTCGCCCGGACGCCCGCGCCGACTAGAATCCGCCCGGGTGCGGGGGCGCCCGTGAGCGGGAGTGGCTATCGGCGGGAGGACTCGGGCGGCTGCTGGCGATCACCGGCCTGCTGGTCCGCGACGGCCGCGTTCGCCGAGGACGACAGAGCAAGCCCAAGGAGTTCCCCGGGCTCAAGTACCGGCTGGTGGGGCCGGCCGCCGGCGACGCGTGTCGCGCGTCGGCGGCGTTCAGGCGATCCGCTTCACCTACTACGCGGCGACCGCATCGGGCGGCGTCTGGAAGTCGCACCGACGGCGGGATCCGACGTGGAAGCCGATCTTCGACGACCAGCCGGCGTCCTCGATCGGCTCGATCGCGGTGTCTCCGCAGTCAGAACCGAACGTCGTCTACGTCGGCGCCGGCGAGGCCAACATCCGCGGCAACGTGGCGCAGGGCAACGGCATCTACAAGTCCGTCGGACGGCGGCAAGACCTGGACGCACGTGTGGAAGCAGGACGGACAGATCGGCACGCATGATCGTCGCACCCGAAGGACCCGGACGTCGCGTTCGCGGCGGTGCTCGGGCAAGCCGTTCGGTCCCAACACCGAGCGCGGCGTGTATCGCACGCGCGACGGCGGCAAGACGCTGGCAGCAGGTCCTCAAGAAGGACGCCGACACCGGCGCCTCCGACGTCGCGCTTCGACCCGCGCAACCCGAGCGTCGCTGTTCGCCGGGCCTGTGGCAGGCGCGGCGGACGTCCGTGGGACCTCGCGAGCGGCAGGCCCGGCAGCGGCCTCTACGTCTCGCGCGACGGCGGCGACACCTGGAAGCAGCTCAAGGAGAACGGGCCTGCCGGAGGGCATCTGGGGCAAGGTCGGCGTCGCCGTCGCGCCGTCGAGCCGCGGCGCGTCTACGCGCTGATCGAGGCCGAGAAGGGCGGCCTCTTACCGCTCGGACGACGGCGGCGAGACGCTGGACGCTCTGCGACGCGGCCACCGCGCGCTGCGCCAGCGCGCCTGGTACTACACGACGCTCACGCGTCGATCCGTCAGCAACGCGGACGTGGTCTGGTTCCCGCAGGTGCCGATGCTGAAGACGATCGACGGCGGCACAGATCCGTGAGCGTGCGCGGGCATCCACCACGGCGACCACCACGACGTGTGGATCGACCCGCAGAACCCGCGCCGCATGATCGCGGCCAACGACGGCGGCGTCGACATCTCAGCGTGAACGGCGGCGAGACCTGCGTGGCGCGCGCCGGACTGCCGATCTCGCAGTTCTACCACGTGAGCCGTCGACGCCGCGGTGCCCGTACCGCGTGATCGGGCGCGATGCAGGATCTCGGCACCGCGCTCGGGCCCGAGCCACAGCCTCGACGGGCCGGCATCACCGCGGGCCGACTGGTACACCGTCGGCGGCGGCGAGGCGGGCACGCGGTGCCCGATCCGTCGCGACCCCGCACGTGGTCTACGCCGGCGAGTACCTGGGCATCTTCACGCGCTACGACCGGCGCACCGGCCAGGCGCGCAACGTGAGCGCGTGGCCCGAGAACCCGTCCGGGCCACGGCGCGCGAGTACCGCGCGTACCGCTTCCAGTGGACCGCGCCGATCGCGGTCTCGCCGCACGATCCCAAGACGGTCTACCACGGCGCGCAACGTGCTCTTCCGCACCGACGGACGGCGGGCAGAGCTGGACGGCGATCAGCGGCGACCCTGACGCGCGACGACGCGTCGAAGCAGCAGCTGGTCGGGCGGGCCGATCACCGGCGACAACACCGGCGTCGAGTACCTACTGCACCGATCTTCGCGATCGCCGAGTCGCCGACGCGAGAAGGGCCTGCATCTGGGTCGGCAGCGACGACGGGCTGCGTGCACGTGACGCGGACGGCGGCGAAGCAGCTGGACGAACGTCACCGGCCGCGGTGCCCGGGCATGCCCGAGTGGGGCACGGTCAGCACGATCGAGCCGTCGCCCTTCGACGCCGCGACCGCCTACCTGGTCGTGGACAACCACCGCATGGACGACGTGCGGCCGTATCTGTGGAAGACGAGCCGACCTGCGGCAAGACCTGGAAGAGCCTGGGCGGCTCGGCCTGCCGAAGGACGTCTACCTCCACGCGGTGCGCGAGGACCCGAAGCGGCAAGGGGCATGCTCTATCGCGGGCACCGAGCGCGGCGTCGTCGTTCTCGCCCGACGACGGCGCCACCTGGCAGGACGCTGAAGCTCGAACCTGCCGACCGTCGCGGTGCACGACCTGCGCGTGAAGGACGACGACCTCGTGGTCGGCGACGCACGGCCGCTTCGATCTGGATCCTGGACGACCTGATGGCGGTGCGCGACTGGACGCCGGCCATCGAGGAAGACGGCGGCGCACCTGTTCCCCGTGCGCAACACCGTCCGCTGGCGGACCGGCTCCGCCATGACGCGCTTCCTCAAGAACTTCGGCGAGAACCCGCCGCGCGGCGCCCTGTTCCAGTACTCGCTGGGCAAGAAGGCGGACGGCGAGGTCGCGATCGAGATCACGGACGCGTCGAGGCAAGCTGGTGCGGCGGCTCAGCAGCAAGAAGAAGGAGGACGGCGACGACGAGGCCGACGACGAGGACGGCGGCGACAGCGACAAGGACTCGCTGCTGCCGACCGACGAAGGCGTCCAGCGCTTCGCCTGGGGCCTCACTTACGAGGGCGCCAAGCTGATCAAGAAGGCGCGCATCGACTGGGGCGACCCCGCCGAGGGGCCGATGGTGCCGCCGGGGCGTTACACGGCGAAGCTCACCGCCAACGGGCAGACGCAGACCACGTCCTTCGACGTGCTCCCGGAGCCACGCCTCACGCTGAAGGCGGCGGACTACGAGGAGCAGGACCGTTTCGCGCTGCGGCTGCGCGACGACATCTCGAAGCTCACCGGCATCGTCAACGACCTGCGATCGGTGCGCGCGCAGGTGAAGGCGCGCAACGAGGCGCTCAAGTCCGTGCCCTCGGCGTCAGCGCTGGTGAAGGCGGGCGAGGCGCTGCTGCCGAAGCTGGACGCGCTGGAGGAGAGGCTCCACAACCCGAAGGCGCAGGTCACCTACGACATCCTGGCCATGAAGGGCGGCGCAGGCTGTACTCGCAGCTCGCCGCTGTACACGTTCGCCTACGAGGCGGACGGCGTGCCCACCAAGGGCATGCGCGACGTCTACGCGATCTACGCGAAGGAGCTGGCCGCGGGCGAAGCGGGTGGAAGTCCATCCTGGCGGAGATCCGAGGGGCTCAACCAGAAGGCGCGCGAGGCCGGCGTTCCCGCACGTGGTGCCGCCCGCGGCCGAGGAGTCAAGTGATGAGGCGAGCGATCCTCGGGCCGCGTGCGCGCTGGCGCTCGCGGCGGCCCCGGCGCGGGCGGCGCAGACGGTCACCGTCACCTACACCGCCGCCGTGAAGGCGCCGCTCGACGGACGGCTGCTGCTCCTGCTCTCCACAGACGACGAGAGGCGGAGCCGCGCCTGCAGATCGAGCGACACCGGCCCCACGAGCGCAGCAGGCCTTCGGCATCGACGTGGACGGCTGGACGCCGGGACGCGGCCGCGACGTTCCCGAGCCGGACGTGGTCGGCTATCCGGTGGCAGTCGCTGCGCGACCTGTCCCGCAGGCACCTACAACGGTGCAGGCGCTGCTGCATCGCGTACGAGACGTTCCACCGCGCGACGGCCACACCGTGAAGCTGCCCATGGATCGCGGCGAAGGGCCAGCAGTGGAGCCGCGCGCCGGGCAACCTCTACAGCACGCCGCGCAAGATCACGATCGATCCCGCAACGGCCGCGCCCGTGGAGATCGCGCTCGACCAGGTGATCCCGCCGATCCCGGAGCCGCCGGCGACACGAAGTACGTCAAGCACGAGCGCATCCAGCAGCGAGCGGCTCATCGAAGTTCTGGGGCCGCGCCGATGTACCTGGGCGCGCACGTCCTCGCTGCCGGAGGGTTTCGACGCGCACCCGCAGGCGCGCTATCCCGCTCGTCATCAACCACGGCCACTTCCCGCCGACGATCGACGGCTTCCGGCGAGCAGCCGCCCGATCCGAACCTCAAGCGCGAGTACTGCGACCGCTTCCACCTGGGCTGGCTACAACCGCATCCAGGAGGAGCTGGCGCTACCAGTTCTACAAGGACTGGACGGGCGCCCAGCTATCCCGCGCGTGCTGGTCGTCGAGATCCAGCACGCGAACCCGTACTACGACGACTCCTACGCCGTGAACTCCGCCAACCTCGGGCCCTACGGCGACGCCATCACGTACGAGCTGATCCCGCTACCTCGAGAAGAAGTACCGCGGGCTCGGCGCGCGGCTGGGCGCGCTTCATGTACGGCGGATCGACGGGCGGCTGGGAGTCGATGGCGGCGCAGATCTTCTATCCCGACGAGTACAACGGCGCCTGGTGCGCCTGCCCCGACCCCATCGACTTCCGCGCCTTCACCGTGGTGGACATCTACAAGGACAAGAACGCCTATTGGCTCGAGGGACCCTGGAAGAGGGTCGCCGCGCCCGGGCACGCGCGACTACCTGGGCCACCTGTCAGCGTCACGCATCGAGCAGGTCAACCGCCTGGAGGCTGGTGCTGGGCGGCAAGAGTCGCGCTCGGGCAGCAGTGGGACATCTGGGAGGCGGTCTACTCGCCGGTGGGCGCCGACGGCTACCCGAAGCGCATCTGGGACAAGCGGACGGGCGCCATCGACCAGGCAGGTGGCCGCGTACTGGCGGGAGAACTACGACCTCGTGCTACATCCTGCGGCGCGACTGGGAGAAGGGCCTGGGCGAGAAGCTGCGCGGCAAGCTGCCACATCTACGTCGGCGACATGGACAACTACTACCTGAACAACGCGGTGTACCTGGTCGAGGAGTTCCTGAAGCGGCACGAAGAGCCCGCCCTACGGCGGCGAGGTGGACTACGGCGACCGGGCCGAGCACTGCTGGAACGGCGACCACACGCGCCCGAACGCGTATCTCGCGCCTGCGCTACCACCAGATGTTCATCCCGCGGATCGTGGAGCGGATCGCGAAAGTCCGCGCCCGCGGGCGCGGACGTCACCAGCTGGAAGTACTAGCGTCGCCCATCGCGAACAGCATCAGCGGCGTGCCGCTGCGCGCTGAAGTTGTTGTCGGAAATCAGGTAGAAGAGCGAGCGTCCCTCGGCGTCCGCGCGGCAGGCGATGCCCTCGAAGTTGTCGAGCGTGAGCGGCGGCTGGAGGTCGACCAGGACCTCGCCCTGCAGCTTCGCGCCGCGCTTCAGGTCGTCGGTCTTGACGTGCGAGATGCGGATGCCGGTGATGCCGCGGCTCGGGTTGTAGGCCCGCTCCGAAGCACGGCCAGGTCGTCGTTCGGCATCACGCCCGCGTCCGAGGGGCGATAGGCGCCCGTGAACCGGTAGCCGATGTCCCACCAGCCGGCGCCGCCGCCCAGCCAGCCGCGCACCACGTCTCCCTTGATCCAGTACTCGGTGAGGGCGAACAGCCGGCCGTCCCACAGCGAGCCCAGCGCCTCGATGCCGCCGTTGAGCGGCGCCTGGTAGAGGTTGTTGGGCACGCGCATGGGGATCGGCCGGCCGTCGGCGAGTTCGGCCCCGCGGGGTGCTTCCACAGCCGATGCTGCCGCTCGAAGCCCACGATCATCGAGCCGTCCGGCAGGCGCGCCAGCGATTCCGCGTCCTGGAACTCCTTGCCGGCCAGGGGCTGTCCGCTGGGGGCGCGCAGCGGGCCCACCCGCGCGTCCACGACCTCCTTGAGCCACCCGCGTTCGTCGTAGACGATGCGCGCCGATCAGCCAGCTGCCCTCGTCGGACACGGCCGTCAGGTGCGTGCCGTCGCCGCTCACCGAGAGGGCGGACCAGCCGCCGAAGCGCTTGTCCTCCGAGGTGAGGTGCAGCCCGCCGCGGTACTCCAGCTTCCCGGCGCGCGTGGCCGCGGGGTCGCGCGGATCAGAGCGGCACCGAGGTGCTGTGGATGGGAATGGCGTCCCCGCCGGGCTCGCCCTGGGCGAAGGCGAGCGTGCCGATCGGGGCCAGGCACACCGGGAAGATGCGCGCGTGCATGCGGCGGCGAGGTTGGTTCGGAACGATCCCGAAGTCAACCGGTCGAAGGTCGCGGAGTACCGATCGAGCGCGTCAGGCCCAGCCCGCGGCCAGCAGCGCGAGCACGCCGAAGACGCGCCCGACGTCGCGCGCGAACACGATCGCGCCGTTCGCGAACAATGAACGCGAAGACCGCCCGGGACGTCCACACGAGAGCGGCGGGACGGCGCCGGTAGCGCGCGGGCGCCACGCACCAGGCGGCCGCCTCCAGCGCCCGCCAGGCCAGGAACAGGTGGTTCGCGAAGAACCCGTCGGCGAGCAGGCCTTCCGGTCACGGCCTCGATGCGGCGGACCGCGTCGAGGCAGCGCCGCCTCCGAGCTCCACGCGTAGCGCAGGTGGAACGCGAGGACCGAATGGAGGATCAGGGCCACGAGGCCGCCCACGAAGCACGCCCGCGCGTTGCGGTCCCGCGCGGCGCCCGGCCGGCTGCGCAGCCATTCGCAAGCGGCCCACGCGCCCAGGCCCAGCCAGGCCGTGCCCGCGAACCAGGACGTCGGCAGCCGTCACCAGGCGCTCTCCGCCCCCGCAGGTGCGCAGGATAGCGCATGCCGTCCCGGGCGCCTCGTGCTGAGTGTCCGCGCCCATGGAAAAGCACTCGATCCTTCGCCCTCTCCGGCTGTGCCTGGGTCTGGCCTCGATCGGTGCGGCGGCGCTCGCCGGCGCCGCCCCCTCCCGGCCGGGAGCACCGTCGGCCCCTGTCCGCGGAGCTGGACCGCCGGGCGGCGCCGCCGTCGAGCCGGACCTCATCACCTGGCGCCGCTACCTCCATCAGCACCCCGAGCTGTCGAACCGCGAGGAGAAGACCGCGGCCTACGTCGCAGAGCGGCTGCGCTCGTTCGGCCTGGAGCCCAAGACCGGCGTCGCGCGCAACGGCGTGGTGGCGCTGATCGAAGGCGGCCGGCCGGGGCCGCGTGGTCGCGCTGCGCGCCGACATGGACGCGCCTGCCGGTCAGGAAGAGGTGGACCTCCCCTTCGCGAGCCAGGCCACCGGCGAGTACGAGGAGCGCACGGTGCCCGTGATGCACGCGTGCGGACACGACACCCACGTCGCGATCCTGCTGGCCGCCGCGCGCGGTCCTGACCGAGGTCCGCGCACCAGCTGCCCGGCAAGGTCAAGCTGATCTTCCAGCCGGCCGAGGAGGGCGTGCCCGACCGCGAGGCCCCGGCGGGCGCGCGGAGCTCATGGTGAAGGAGGGCGTGCTCAGGATCCGCCGGTGGACGCCGTCTTCGGCCTCCACGTCCGCGCCCCTTCAAGTCCGGCATCCTCTACTACCGCTCGGGCCCGCTGATGGCGGCGGCCGACCGCTTCGAGATCGTGGTCGAGGGCCGCGCAGACGCACGGGTCCGCGCCCTGGAACGGCATCGACCCCATCGTGGTGGCGGCCCACATCGTGGACACGCTGCAGACCGTGGTCAGCCGGCGCATCGACATCACGAAGGAGCCGGCCGTGGTCACGGTCGGCCAGTTCGAGGCGGGCGTGCGCAACAACATCATCCCGGACCGCGCGCGCCTGGTGGGCACCATCCGCACGTTCGACGACGCGATGCAGTCGAGATCCACAAGCGCATCCGAGAGATCGCGGAAGGCGTCGCGGCCGCGGAGGGCGCCAAGGCGACCCGTGACCATCGTCCGCGGCTACCCGGTGACGATCAACGATCCCGAGCTGACCGCGCGCATGCTGCCCACGCTGCAGCGGGTGGCGCCCGGCCGCGTCCTCGAGTCGACCAAGGTCACCGGAGCCGAGGACTTCACGTATTACCAGCGCGCGGTGCCGGGGCTCTTCTTCTTCCTGGGCGTCACGCCGGAGGACCAGCTGGCGACGGCCGCCACCAACCATTCGCCGCGCTTCTTCGCGGACGAGACCGCCCTCCTGACCGGCGTGCGGGCCCTGGTCCACCTGACCGCGGACTACCTGGCCGGCGCGCCGCCGGCGGTGCGCTGATGCGCGCGCTCGCGGCCCGCGTCGTCCTGTCCCTGCTGGCCCTGGGCGCCGCATCCCGCTTCCGCGTGGGCGCAGGGCGAGGCCTGGGTCAGCGAGAACTACACGAAGTACGAGCACCGCATCACGATGCGGGACGGGGTGAAGCTCTTCACGTCCGTGTACGTGCCCAAGGACGGCGCCCAGACGTACCCGATCCTGCTCACGCGCACGCCCTACAGCTGCCGGCCCTACGGCATCGACAACGTGCGCGACAGCCTCGGGCCGTCGAGGCTGGCCGCGCGCGACCTGTTCGTCTTCGTCTACCAGGACGTGCGCGGGCGCTGGATGTCCGAGGGCGAGTATCGTGAACGTGCGGCCGCACAAGCGACGCAAGTCAGGGCCCGCGGACGTGGACGAGAGCACCGACACCTGGGACACGATCGACTGGCTGGTGAAGCACGTCCCGCGCAACAACGGCAAGGTCGGGATGTGGGGCATCTCGTACCCCGGCTTCTACACGTCCGCGGGCATGATCGACGCGCACCCCGCGCTCAAGGCGCGTCGTCGCCGCAGGCACCGATCACCGACTGGTTCGTGGGCGACGACTTCCACCACAACGGCGCGCCTGTTCCTGCCGCACGCGTTCAACTTCTACTCCCGCTTCGGCCTGCCCCGGCCCGAGCCCACGACCAAGGGCGCCCGACCGCTTCGACTACGGGACGGCCGACGGCGTACCGCTTCTACCTGGAGGCGGGACCGCGTCGGGAGCCTCGACACGAAGTACCTGAAGGGCGAGGTCGCGTTCTGGCAGCGACGTGATGCGCACGAGACGTACGACGAGTTCTGGAAGGCGCGCAACCTGCGGCCGCACCTCAAGGAGCATCCAGCCGGCGGTGATGACGGTCGGCGGCTGGTTCGACGCCGAGGACCTCTTCGGCGCGCTCGAGACCTACAAGTCGGTCGAGAAGCAGAGCCCGGGCGCGACGAACACGCTGGTGATGGGACCCTGGTTCCACGGCGGCTGGTCGCGGTCCGAGGGCGACCACCTGGGCGCACGTGCGGTTCGACGCGGCGACGTCCGCTACTACCGCGAGAGCATCGAGCTGCCGTTCTTCCGCCGCTACCTGAAGGGCTCGACCGACGCGGCGCCCGCGGAGAGCGCAGGTGTTCGAGACCGGGCCGCAACCAGTGGCACGCGCTGTCGTCCTGGCCGCCGCCCGGCGTCACGCCGGCACGCTGTTCTTCCATGCGGACGGGCGCCTCTCGTTCGACCCGCCCGCGGAGGCCGACGCCTCGGACTCCTACGTGAGCGACCCGCGGCGGCCGGTCCCGTTCATCGAGGACGTGCAGATCAGGATGAGCCGCGAGTACATGGTGGCGGGACCAGCGGTTCGCGTCGCGCCGTCCCGACGTGCTCGTGTACGAGACGGCGCCGCTCGAGGACGACCTGACGCTGGCGGGCCCGCTGGCCGCGAGCCTGTTCGTGTCCACCTCGGGCACCGACTCCGACTGGGTGGTGAAGCTGATCGACGTCTACCCGGACGACGCGCCGGATCCACGCCGTCGCCCATGCCGTCGCGCGTCTCCGGAGCCGTCCCTGACGCCGCGCTACACGCGCATGGGCGGGTACCAGCAGATGGTGCGCGGCGAGCCCTTCCGCGGGAAGTTCCGCGGCGGCTTCGACCGGCCGGAGCCGTTCACGCCCGGCGTGCCCGCCAAGGTGGAGTTCACGCTGCCGGACGTCTTCCACACGTTCCGCCGCGGCCACCGCGTGATGGTGCAGGTGCAGAGCAGCTGGTTCCCGCTGGTGGACCTGAACCCGCAGACGTTCACGAACATCCGCCAGGCCAAGGCGGAGGACTTCAAGCCGGCGACCGAGCGCGTCTTCCGCTCGCAGGGCCAGCCCTCGGGGCTGCGCGTGCAGGTGCTGCCCTGACGCCGGGCGGCGGATTCGAAGGACGGGCAGGGGGCGCATGAAGGAGGACGCATGAGGACCTGGCTACTGGTCGCCGGCGCCGTCGCGCTGGGGACCGCGACGATCCGCGGGGCGGCCGCAACGAACGCGGAGCTGGGCGCAGGTGCGGGCGCGCGAGACCGCCTTCGCCAAGACCATGGCGGACCGCGACCACGCGGCGTTCCAGACGTTCCTGGCGGACGAGACGGTCTTCTTCGGACGGCGGGGACCCACGCGCGGCAAGCAGGCGGTGGCCGCGGCCTGGAAGCCGCTCTACGAGGGCGCAGGCGGCGCCGTTCTCATGGGCGCCGGAGACCGTCAGGTGCTCGGCTCCGAGGCACGCTCGCGATCAGCTCGGGCGCGGTCGAGCGACCGGAGGGCAAGTCGGTCGGCGTGTTCAACTCGATCTGGCGCCGCGAGAAGGACGGGCAGTGGCGCGTGGTGTTCGACAAGGGGTGCCCGTAGCCCGAAGCGTTACTTCGCGACGTCGAGGAACAGCGTCGTGAAGTCGCTCTCCCATTCGGAAGGACGCGTGGCGCTGGGCCGCAGCTCGGTGCCCGCCAGCAGCCAGGGCCGGGCGCGTCCAGCACGAACGACGCCCGGCCGTCCTCGCCCGTGGTCGCGAAGGCGGCCGGCTTTCCGGGATGCGTCGCGCGGGAGCGGAGGCCGCCCAGCGGCTGGCCGGCCTTCAGCAGGCGCACCTCCAGCGTCGCGCCCGCGCGCAGGCGCGTCGGATCCGCGAGCGGCACGATCTCCAGGCCCAGGGCCAGCGGCTCGCGCCACGGCTCGTCCGCCGAAGCGCCCGCGCGCGCGAACGCCTTCGCGTGCTTCACGTACGTCTCGCGCCACTTCCGCGGCTCCGTCTGCGCCTTCCAGCGCAGGCCGACGGGCCAGCGAGGCGCCGATCTCCTCCAGGTAGTGCTCGACCTCGCCCGGCTGGAGGTCCAGCGTGCGCGGGCCCAGCGCCACACCACGCAGACCGCGACGCCGGGCGCGTCGATCCCGCGCCGATCAGGCGCAGCGCGCTGCTGCCGCGCGCGCCGACGAGCACGGCCCACGTCCCGGCCGGAGGCGCGGCACAGCGAGCGCGCCACGCGGCCGCCCTCGATCGCGTAGTCGGGCGCCGGGAAGCGCCGCTGCTGGTGAGGTCGAAGTGCGCGAGCGCACCCGGCGCGACGCTGGCCGGCCCCGCCAGCCACGTGTCGTGCGCGCGCAGGAGCAGCGCTGGCGGAGATGGACGACTCACGGCGGCGGCCGGGCGCGATAGAGGTGGGCATGGCGGCAATGATACGGTGTCGAGGGAAGCAGGGGGTCCCGACGGGGCGCCATGACGTCGATCGCGAGCGAGACGCTGCCGCGTCCCATCGGACTCGCGCGCTGGCCGTTCTGCTACGGCTGGGTGAACCTGGCGCGGCCGCCGCGGCGATGGCGGGCACGCTGCCCGGGCGGACGCAGGGCCTCGGGCCTCATCACCGAGCCGCTGCTGCGCGGCCCTGGGCCTCGGCGCGGCGTCGCGTACGCGCAGATCAACCTGGCGGCGACACATCGTGGGCTCGCTCTTCTGCCTGGGCATCGGCCGCCTGGTCGACCGCGTGGGCAGCCGCCTGGTCGTGACCGCGCTGGCGCTGGGCCTGGGCCCGGTGGTGCTGGCGATGGGCGCCGCGTCCTCCGTGCCGGCGCTGCTGGTGCTGATCACGCTCACGCGCGGCCTGGGACAGAGCGCGCTGTCGGTGGTGAGCCCGACCATGGTCGGCAAGTGGTTCGCGCGCCGGTTGAGCGCGGCCATGGGCGTCTACGCGGTGGTGATCGAGCGTCGGGTTCATGATCGCGTTCCCCGTGGTGGGCGCCGCGGTTCTCTCGCGCGGATGGCGCGCGGCCTGGACCGGCGTGGGCCTGCGCTCGTCTTCGGCCTGGCGCCCCTCGCCTGGCTGCTGGCGCGCCGCACGCCCGAGGCGGTGGGGCTGATGGTGGACGGCGGCCCGGCGCCCAGCCGGGAGCCGGACGCCCCGACGACGAGTCCGGCGAGCCGCTGGCGATAGCACTTCGCGGCGGCGCGTTCTGGGTGTTCGCGCTGGCCGCGTCGCTTTACGGCCTGGTGGCGTCGGGCATCAGGCTCTTCAACGAGCCGATCCTGGCCGAGCGCGGGTTTCCGCCGACGCTGTACCACCGCATCGCTCGTGATCACCGCGCTGGTGGCCCCTGCTCGGGAACTTCGGGGGCGGCTGGCTCGCGCAGCGCGCGGTCGCTGCGCGGCCTGCTGGTGAGCGCCATGGTGGCTGCTCTCGGCCGCGCTGGCCGGCCTGCCCCACGTAACGACCGAGTGGCAGGTGGGACGTCTACGCGGTCGTGATGGGGATCGTGGGCGGGTTCGTGATGGTCGTGTTCTTCAGCTTCTGGGGCCGCGCCTACGGGCGCGCGCACCTGGACGCATCCAGGGCGCCGCGCAGATCCTGACCGTGCTGGCGTCCGCGGTCGGCCCGCTGCTGCTCGCGCAGTGCGTGGCGATGACCGGGTCCTACGCCGCGGCGTTCTACGGCCTGGCGATAGCGGTGGCGGCGCTGGCGCTCTGCGGGTGCGAGGGTCCGGCTGCCAGAGCGTTTCGCGGGCCGCCTGACCTCAGGGGCAGGGGACCTTGCGGAACGGGTAGTCCTCGCCCTTGGCCTGGCTGGTTCTCGGTCCCCTCGATGCGCGCCATCACGGAGCCCGCGGACGGGCGGCGATAGCGGATCCGCTGCGGGAAGTCGTGGGCCGGGTCTCGAACACGACCTCGTCGGGCCCGGCCGCGATGCGCGCGAACGGCTGACTCCCCGGCTTGCCGATGCCGAGCGCCACCGTCATCACCAGCCCGCCCGGCTTCTCCGCCACCTCGACGAACTCGGAGAAGATGGCCTTTCCGCCCGCGACCTCGCGGCTGGTGCCCAGCATGACGCCGCCCGCGGGACGCATCCAGACCTCGTCCAGCGCCTGCTGCGCGTCGCCGCCCTGCCAGCAGCCGGCCATGAAGGCGAAGTCCGCGATGCCGGTGGCGGGTGCGTCGGCTCCGCGCGCGGCGCGGCCGCGGTCGCGCCGACGATCGCCAGCAGCGCGTCCCAGAAGACGAGTCATGCGTTTCTCCTCACGCGGATGGCCCGCGCCGATTCTAGGCCCGCCAGGCCCCCAGCAGCTTGAGCGCCTGCACGATCTGGCCGAGGTGGTACGCGTTGTGGTCCGCGATCAGCAGGACCTGGCGCAGGTACGTGCGGCCCTCGCCCTGCGGCAGCCGCGCGGAAAGGTCGCGCGCGGGATCGCGCACGAGGGCCAGCACCTCATCGAGGTCAGCGTGGAAACCGGCGAGCGTCTTCTTCCAGTTGGCGTCGGTGGGCTCGCCCGCCGGCCAGTATCCCTCCGGCCACTCGGGCGACGCCGAGGACTGGTCGTGCGTGTAGCGCAGGATGTCCTCCTGCGCGATGCGCATGTGCTCGAGCTCCTCCCAGACCGAATGGATGCCCGGCGCGGGCTGGCGGCCGCGCAGGTCCGCCGGAAGGCCTCTCGAGCGCCTTGTCCACCGTCACGTGCGCGTGGCGCTCTTGGTCAGGAGCTAGCCAGCGCCTCTCGCACCGCGTCGTCCATGTTCGGTCCCTCCTTCGATTGTCGGCGCGAGCGATCTCGCCGGCAAGGCCCGGTCGGCACGCAGGTGATGGAAGTCGGCCAGTCTCATTGATGTTTCATCAGTAAGTGTGGACCTATCTTCCACGTTGGACGCTATGGTTCTGACGCGTCAGATGAACTTTATTTGGACTTTGCCGCCAAACTGTTGGCGCGATACCATATGGTCCTGGGCCGATTAAGAACCTGCGAAACTCGAAGCTGGGGCGCTGGGCACCAATCAGCTGCTCCTCTCTGCCCGATGGACGGCTATTCTTTCACGGAATGGAGCGGTTCATACCTCGATTCACCTAACTTGGCCGGGGACTCCATGATCTGCGACATCAGGCATAGCGATCTACGGCCTATGACGCTCTCTTGCCTCTAAAGAACATTTCCTTCCAGATCTGCGGCAAGGCCCGACCACGCGTGCGGCCTGCGCCGCAAGGCGGCGGCGTCGTGGCGCGCACTCCCGGTTACGGCGCGCGGGGGTGGTCTGATGGCGGTTGCCGGCTCGACGCGACGCCGGGACGCTGGTCGCGCGTGCTGGTTTGGTCACGCCGCGCGCGGCTCTCAGCGCTCAACCGACCACGTGACGAGCCCCACGGGCTGGTCTGCCGATCAGGAGGCTGGTGCGCTCCTTCGCCGACGCGGGGTCAGAACGCTGGTCGGACGGCGCACTTTTGCGCCGGCTTTCGGTGCCAATCGACCTCGACGCGCGCTGGGCGCCAGGCCACCACGCGACAACGCACGGTCGCTGTGCGCTAAGGGCGCGGCGTTCTGCGTGCGGCGCGACCTCAGGGGCGATGCACCCATCGTGATCAGCCACGGCTACGAGGCGGACCAGAAGGGCAGCGCTTCGCGGGAGTGACTGACCGGCACCTGCGATCCCACGGCCTGGCTGGTGCTGCCCGACTGCATCCGCTTCCTGGGCGGCCTGCTGCCCGGCGGCTGGCCGGAGCTGATGGCGCGCAACCGCGCGCTGGCGCTGCGCCCGCGACATCCTGTGCCGCGAGGGCAGCTTCCGGCATCAGAGGCGAGGCTGCCCCGACGAGCTCGCATCAGGATCGCTGGCGTCGCTGCCCCCTTCCCGGTCGGCCAGCCGGGATCGCCGGTGGCGACAGCTCGACCGCGAGAAGCTGATGGACTGGACACACGCGCGCGCTGGCGTCGAGAGCTGGTTCTGCTGGTGGCCCGCGCCCAGCGGCCGCCCGCGATGCGCGGCTCTCGGCCCCAGGCCTACAACCACGAGTGCCGAGTTGGTGCGTCTCGCCTCCACTCCTGCGGAGGCCCTGCCGCGGATGAGCCCAACACGGGCGGCATCGAGCGCTTGCCGGCAGGGCGTTCGACACGTCGGTGGTCGTGGTCAGCGTCGTCATCTGGCATCACCGGCATCTTCCGCACGCCCGCGCTGAGTGGCGACGAACGCGCGCACGACGCCCGCCTTCTACGCGGTCTGGGCGCTGGGCGAAGCCTGGTCAGCCTGGATGGGCGCGCTCGTACGCCGAGATCGGCTGCGCCTGCCCCGCGCCGGCGGGTACTACCGCTCGGTCGCGGTCAGCTACTCACACCGATGCTGGCGTTCGTGCCGCAGGCTGGTGCGCAGGCCGTACCTGCAAAGGCGCGGGCGCGGCGGGCGTCGCGTTCAAGCATCAGTGCCGGAGATACCTGAGCCCTTGGTGATGCTGCCGGCGCGCGCGCGCGTGCAGAACGCGGTGCTGCTGAGCGCCGCTACCGGTGCTGATGCGCTCGTGCTGCTCGCGCTCAACGCTGGCTCAGCATAGCAATACGTAG
>ERZ1370068.4697-contig-3755_pt1 | contig 33573 bp, 39 predicted proteins | sample MGYA00561227_ERZ1370068 | MGnify/ENA primary metagenome ERZ1370068 (study PRJEB38410, sample SAMEA6850437) | metagenome | study: Metagenomic assessment of the ecological functions of the soil: analysis of the soil microbiota associated with the...
ATTGTACTTCGTTCAGTTACGTATTGCTCATGGCCGAGCAGTTCTGGATGACGCGCAAGTCCGCGCCATGTTCCAACAAATGCGTCGCGAAGCTGTGGCGCAGCATGTGCGGTGTCACCGAGCGGCCAATGCCCGACCGGCGCACGCGTTGCTTAACGCGCAACCAGAGTGTTACCGGCGCGAATGGCGTGCCGCGTTTGAGTAAGAAAAACGCTCGCGGGTGAACGGGCGGTAACAAGCTGGCCGAAAGCCGCTTCGAGGTAATGTTGCATCGCGCCCACGGCTGCGCCCGACCGGCACGACTCGTTCTTTGTTACCCTTGCCATTGACATTGATAAAACCCGACTCAGATGCAACTGCTCGAGCCTTAAGTTCCGCAGTTCCGCCAGCCGCGGAAGGCCGGAAGCATAGGCCAGCTCCAAAACAGCGATCGCACAAGTTCTGCGACGTCTCGGGCGTTCCCGATGAGCAGCTTCTCGATTTCGGAGCCGCTCAATGCCTTTGGCAAACGTTTCCAGCGCCTTGGCAGCGATAGGTTCTCGGCAGATTCGCCGGCAAGTGTTTTCTCGTTTTCTGCAAAGCGATAAAGGCACGCAAGGCGGCAATTTCCAGATAGACAGCTTCGCCTTGCTGAGCTTCGCGGGGAGTTCTTCGGCTCGTTCTCAAGGCCCCGCTCCCGTTCGTGCTTGCAGGAACTGCATCAGTGCCGCAGCTCCACCGACTTCCATTCTTTCAAGCCTTGCTTTTTCGGCCCAGGCGACAAATTTATTGAGCAGCGCCGCATACGTTCGCTGCTGCGTGTGATCGACTTTCAGCCGCGTTCGTGACGCAGGTGCTGCAGAAAATCTTCGACGAGCGTCTGCCTGGCTTAATTAGTGCGACGATCATTCGGTCCCATGCGCTATAATTTACGCGCTCCGTGCCTGGGAAGCACGCCCAAACTCTCACGCTATTACCGCGCGGCGGTGCAGTGAGGGCAAAGAAAGGAGACAAAGGGTCGTTGCACTGTACCCTGTGGCCCGGTAAAAGCGTCTGTTGTAGTTGGCCGCTGCAGGATCGATAAGAACGATGGTCTCGGTATCGGCAACGTTGGTGAAAATGGCAGTCAATCCCGACAGTTGGTTGAAGCCGAAATGACGTAAATGTAAGCCCAACCGGCACCGACAACGAGAAGGTGAACCCATTAGTCGTCATCGCTCCGGCACGGTTACCGATAAGGTGGTTGTGGGGTTCGTCAGCGTCAACGTCGCCACGGCGCTGGTAATCGAGCCTGCGCTATTGGTCTGATCACGGTGTAGCTGCCGGCGTTAGTTGGCTGGACGCCGTTGATCGTCAGCACTGAGCCTGTCGAGCCAGACAGGGCGGTGCCGTTGGCTCCACTGACAGACCAATGGCATACCGTGCCACTGGCTCCGACTGAGAAAGACACGCTCTGGCCGATTGCCATGGTCTGACTTTGCGGCTGGGCCGTAATGACCGGCGCGCCGTTGCCTGCGCTGGTTATGAAAGTGGCGTCCGCTCCCAAAGGTTGTTCCGCCGATGTTCACCGCTACCAGGCGGCGGTGATACAGGGTGCCTGAATTCAGGCCGGTGAGGCCCGCGGTCACAGGCACGATGTTGTTACTTGAGCCGATAGCGTTGGTCCCGGACGTTGCCCCGTAACTGGTCGGCGGGCATGCTGTAGATAGCAGGTGGTCAGTACCTTGCGGATTCACGTTCCCGTTGAGGACGCTGAATTTGCGGTCACCAGGGATGCGCTCAAGCTGGAAACAATCAGGGCGTGATAGAATCGGCTGGTATTTCTGGGACATAATCAAGGGGTTGAATCCTGGCCGGCCCATACACGTTATGTGGTTGTCCACGGCAATCCCCACGGCGGTGTCGCTCAGGATGCCTAAACTGTTGTAGCGAGCCACGCCCTGTTTGGGAGCCGTCAGCGCTCCAGATAGCTGATCGTGGCGAGGAAATCATGCCCCGTGGCGGACTTGGAACTGCCAGTGACATAGACGTCACCCGAGGGATCAGGGCCAGGGCGGCGGCCTGGTCGTCGTCGCCATGTCGTAGCGCTGCACCCAGAGTTAGTTTCCCACTGAAGGTCGCCATTTCAACGTGGCATAATCGGAAGTGGTGCCCGCGCCCGAGGACGTGCCGGTGACGAAGACATTGCCGGCGCTGTCACCGCGGGAGCTGGTGGCATAATCGTTCTTGGCCGCCGGCCCATTGTAACCGAAGCGACCCAAAGCTGATTGCCGTTGCTGTCGTATTGTTGACAGTCGCGTAATCGGTGTTGTTGGCCGCGTTGAAGGAATTGCCGGTGACATAAATGTTCTTGGCGGCATCTGCTACCAAAGCGACGGCATTGCGCGTCGTCAAGATTGCCCGGGCCGGAATTATAGCGGGCCACCCACAATGCACGCCGCTGTTCAGTGGCTAATAGTGGCGTAATCGTAACCGGAACTGGCCCCCGGGGAGTTGGCCGGTGACGCCAACGATTACCCGCGGAATCCAGAGCAATAGCCTTGGCCAGATCACCCGACAGACTGGGGCCGACATACGTGTTGGTCAGACGCCCTGCCCCGCGCTGTTATATTTGATGGTGACATACTGGTTCTTGCCGGGGGCGTTGATGCTGTAGCCGGTGACGAAGACATTGCCGTTGGTGTCCACCGCCACGCCAGTAGCAAAACGTCGGCAACAGCCGAGCTTCCGTCGTAACGCGCAGCCCAGAGTTGGTTTGCCCGTTGCTATCGTATTTCACTGTCGTAGTCAGCGTTATTGGCCGCGTTGATGGAATTTCCCGTGGCTTATAGACATTGCCGGCGCTATCCACCGTCGGCATGGCCTGGTCGGCTTTGCCATTAGCTACGCCGTAAACGGCCCGCCAGAGGAGGTGCCGGAAGCATTGTATTTCAGCGTTACGTAGTCATGGGAGGCGCTCGCGGCCTCAGGGCGCAACCGTGACATAGACATTGCCCTGCGCATCCATGACTATGGCTTCCAGGTAATCGGCAATTGCTTGAGCGTTGTAATTCGTGGCCCCAAGGCTGGGCAAACTGAAGCAGTTCCAGAACGGTGACTGGCGGCGATGGCATTATCAGTGTTGGTGCCGTCGGAGATGGTGTAGGTAGAAGACTACGGTGCCGACGAAGTGTTATCCGGCGTGAATACGATATTGGTGCAGCTGATCACGGCGGTGCCATTAGTGAACGGTGGTGCCCGGATGAGCCAGATGGGGCCCCGGTAAACTGGCTGTCGTTGTTTAAGACCGGATGGTAACATTGAAGTTCTTGTTAACTGTGGCGGTGTCATTGACGGCGATGGGCGGCGGGTAGCTGGCTCGATACGTGGGTTGGTATTTCACCAGGACATAATCCAAGGGGCTGAATCCCTGGCCGGCAACAAACACGTTGTATTGGTTGTCCACCGCAATGGCTACCGCCGTGTCGCTGAGAATGCCCGAACTGTTGTAGCGCGCGACGCCCTGTTGCGAGCCGTCCGCGCTCAGATGGCTGATTGTGGCGAAATCATACCCCGTGGCGGACTTCGAACTGCCGGTGACATAGACGTCGCCGGGGATCCAGCATAGGGCGGCGGCCTGATGGTCGTCGCCGTAATCCTCTAACGCTGCACCCAGAGTTGGTTCCGCTGGGGTCATATTTCAAAGGTGGCGCCGTCAGGAAGTGCTGCCCGAACCAGGACGTGCCGGTGACAAAGACATTGCCGCGCTGTCCACAGCGAGGCGCTGGTGGCATAATCGTTCTTGGCCGCCCGGCCCATTGTGAACGACCAAAGCTGATTGCCGTTGCTGTCGTATTTGACGGTCGCGTAGTCGGTGTTGTTAGCCGCGTTGAAGGAATTGCCGGTGACATAAATGTTCGCGGCGGCATCTACTACCAAAGCGACGGCATTGTCGTCAGGTGCCCGGCCGTTGTAGCGGGCCACCACAAACCAAGGCCGCTGTTCAGTATGATGGTGGCGTAATCATGCTCCGGAACTGACCCCGAGGTTGGCCTGTGACATAAACGTTACCCGCAGGTCAGAGCGATAGCCTTGGCCAGATCACCCGCCAGACCGGGGCCGACATAGGTGTTAGTCCAGATGCCCTGCCCGCGCTGTTATGTTTGATGGTGACGTGCCTGGTTCTTGCCGCTGGCATTGATCGCTTTATAACCGGTGACAAAGACATTGCCGTTGGTATCCACCGCCACGCCAGTGGCTTAGTATTAACTGCTGGTAGGGGTGCAATCGTAGCGCGCCACCCATAATTGATTGCCGTTGCTGTCGTATTTCACGGTGCCGAAATCCATCTGGGAGGTGCCGTTGTTCGGGCTGGAGGTGCCGGTGACATGAACGCTGCGGCGCTGTCGATGACGCTGGCTTGATCGAGTTTGCCATTGGCTCCATCGTAAACCGCCCGCCAGGGAAGTGCGGCAGCATTGTATTTGAGCGTCACGTAGTCATAGGACCCGCTGGCGGCCTCCAGGGCGTAACCCGTGACATAGACATTGCCTTGCGCATCCACGGACATGGCCTCCCGAGAATCGGCGCTGTTCGCGGCGGACCACTATAGTTAGTAGCGGGACTGGAGCAGGAAGTGAACCGACGTGTCGAGAACCGTGACCCGTCACATTCGCGCTGGCGGTCGGCGCGCCGTCGGAAATGGTGTAACCGAACACGACCGTGCCGAAGAAATTCGTGGCTGGGGTGAACACGATGTTCGTTCCGCTGATTACGGTAGTGCCGTTCGTGGTGACCGTGTGCGACAATCGTCAAGCTATCGCCGTCCAAATCGCTGTCGTTGCTCAGCACCGGGATGCTCACGCTATAATTCTCGAGTCAGGGCGCTGTCGTTCATTGCAAACGGCATCGTTGACCGGGTGACAGTGATGGAGACGGTAGCGACGGCGGAAGTCAGCGCAGCGTCATTAACCGAGAAAGTGAAGCTGTCGGGCCCAAAGTAATTGGTGCTGGGCAGGTAAGGTGCGGCTGGCGCCAGCACCGCTAGGTGCCGTGCGCCGGGAGCGTCACAATCGTAGGTGGTGACGGCCCCGTCAGATCGATGCTGGTCAGCGTAATGGCAGGGAGCCGTGTCCTCCCGCTGTGGTGACGGACTGGGCAAAGGCAATCGGGATGTCGTTGACCGCCTTGTTTGTGATCGAAATTGTGGCCACGGCAAGAGTCAGCAACCGTCATTGACCGAGAAAGTAAAGCTGTCGGAGCCACGTAGGTGGTTAGCGGTTGATAGACCAGGTTGGGCAGCGTGCCGCTCAGCGTGCCGTTGAGGCAGGGTGACCAAGGTGAAGTTAGTGACCGAGCCGTCAGGGTCGTAAGCGCTAAGGGTGATGGCCAGCGCGATGTGTCTCGTTGTTGGTTAGGTTCTGGCTGTAGGCGATGGGGGCATCGTTGACCGGGGGTGACGGTGATGGAAACGGTGGCAACGGCGGAAGTCAGCGCAGCATCATTAACCGAGAAAGTGAAGCTATCCGGCCCAAAGTAGTTGGTGCTGGGCAGGTAGGTTCGGCTGGCGCCGGCGCCGCTGAGTGTGCCGTGCGCCGGGAGCCCCACAATGGTAAAGTTAGTGACGGGCCCGTCCCACATCGATGCTGGTCAGGGTAATGGCCAGGGCCGTGTCCTCCGCCGTGGTGACGGACTGAGCAAAGGCAATCGGGACGTCATTGACCGCCTTGTTCGTAATCAGTGTAGCCACCGCCGAAGTGAGCGAGCCGTCGTGACCGAAAGGTAAAGCTGTCCGAGCCCACGTAGTTCAGTTGGCGGTTGATAGACCAGGTTGGGCAGCGTGCCGCTCAGCGTGCCGTTAGTGAGCGCGGTGACCAAGGTGAAGTTAGTGACCGGGCCGTCAGGGTCGTAAGCGCTAAGGGTGATGGCCAGCGCGATGTCCTCGTTGTTGGTTAGGTTCTGGCTGTAGGCGATGGGGGCATCGTTGACCGGGGTGACGGTGATGGAGACGGTGGCCACCGCGGAGGTCAACGGCTTATCATCAACCAGAAAGTGAAGCTTATCCGGATGATCACGGACCCGGCGTTCCTCTACGTCGTGCTGCCGAACACCTTCCTGTTCATGATCCTGAGCGTCGCCGGGCGCGCTGGTGGCGGGGCTGGCGCTGGCGCTGCTGCTCAACCGTCCGTTTCGCGGACAGAAGCTGGTGCAGACGATCCTGCTGGTGCCGCTGATGGTGGCGCCCGGTCGATCGCCGCGATCATGATCGCGCTGGATCTTCAACGACCAGTTCGGCATCGTCAATGCGGTGCTGGAAGCGATCGGCCTCGAGGGCCAGCCGTGGCTGGTGCAGCGCTGGAGCGCCTTCGGCATCATCCTGCTGACCGACATCTGGCTGTGGACGCCGTGGTTCACGCTGCTGCTGCTCGCCGGCCTGCAGAGCCTGCCGAAGGAGCCGTTCGAGGCGGCTGCGATCGACGGCACCACGACCTGGCGCGTGTTTCGGTTCCTGACGCTGCCGATGCTGCGCCCGGTGATCGTGGTCTGCGTGGTGATCCGCGCCATCGACGCCTTCCGCACCTTCGATATCGTGTGGACGCTGACCGGCGGCGGGCCCGGGCCGCTCGACCGAGTTGTTCAGCCTCTATGCCTACGTCCACGCCTTCCTCAACCTCGATCTCGGCCGCGGTTCGGCGGCGGCCATCATCGGCGGCTCGATCATCCTCGTGATCGGCGTGGTGCTCTATCGCCTCGTCGACCGCATCGCAAAGGCATGACCCGATGCCGATGGTGAGCCGCCCCGAATTCCTGCCGGACCTGCCGGCGATGGAGCCGCAAGACGCTGTTCGCGCTGGCGCTCGCCGCGATCTGCTTCGCGTTCGCCTTTCCGGTGCTGTGGCTGATCCTGACCTCGCTGCGGCCGGAGTCCGGCGTCTATTACGTCCATCGCGGCACCGAGTTCACGCTCGGCAACTTCGCCGAGGTGCTGCGCGACGACCGGATCGTCGAAGCCTTCCTCAACAGCGCGCTGATCGCGACGCTGGCGACCGTGTTCTCGCTGCTGGTGACGGTGTCGAGCGGCTACATGCTGTCGCGCTTCACCGGGCCGGCCTCGCGGATCTGGTTCGGCACCATCTATGTGTTCCGCTGCGTGCCCTATATCTCCTGGGTGCTGCCGCTGTACTTCGTCACCCAAAGCTGGGGCATCTACGACACCTATACCGGACTGCTGCTGCCGCATGTCGCGGTGCATATCTGCTTCTTCTCGTGGCTGATGAAGGGATTTTTCGACGGCATCGATCCGTCGATGGAATATGCCGCCATGATCGACGGCTGCACGCGCTGGGGCGCCTTCATCCGCGTCGCCGTGCCGTCGGCGCTGCCCGGCGATCTCGGCGCTCGCGGTGCTGTGCTGGCTGTTCACCTGGAACGAGTTCCTGTTCGCGCTGATCCTGACCGGCAACCGCGTGCCGATGATCACGGTCGTGATGGCGCAGTTCGTCACCGAGATGGGACTGCGCTGGAATCTGATGGCGGCGACCGCCGTGATGGCGCTGGTGCCGGCGTTCCTGATCGCGCTGTTCGGCCAGAAATATGTGATCAGGGGTTTGCGCATTTAGAGCAATCGAAAGACCGAGACACTACGCAACGACAAAAACGAGGAGGAGAAGCTATGCAGGGACTGGCGAGATGGTTCGATGGCGGCGGCCGCGGCCCTAGTGGCTGCGACCGGCAGCGCCGCCGCACGAGGTGAAGGAACTGCGGATCGGCTATCAGCCGAGCCCGATCCAGGACGCCTCGATCGCGATGTTCGAGGCCTGGGGCGCCAAGAACGGCGTCAAGATCGTCAAGGTGCCGAATTCCTACGGCGTCTATGTCGAGAAGATGACGGCGTCGCTGACCTCGAACTCGGATCAGTACGACGTGATCTGGCACAATGACGATTGGGGGCAGACCTGGGCGCATCTGCTGGAGCCGACCGACGACGTCGAGGCCAACAAATATGCCGACAAATGGAGCATGGCGCCGGTGGTGTTCGCCAACGCGCAGGGCCAGAACACGGTCGTGCCGATGGGCCAGACCTTCAGCGTGTTCTTCTACCGCTCCGACCTCGTCAAGCCGGAGGAAGTGCCGAAGACGCTGGCAGAGCTCGTCACCGTCGAGCAAGAAGCTGCAGGCCGACGGCAAGGTCAAGTTCGGCTATGTCGGCGGCATGTCGATGAACAACAGCTGGTTCAGCTGGTTCTGGTCGATGTGGGGCAACAATTGCGACGTGCTGATGCCGCCCTACGAGCGCGACAACAAGAAGCTCGCCGAGGCCGGCTGGAAATCGGGCATGACCGAGCCGTGCATGCAGCAGACCGTCGAATATTGGTGGGATGCGATCAACACCCACAAGATCGTGCCGCGCGGCATGCCGGCCTACGACCGCAACGAAGCCAACGCCGTGTTCATGGCGGGCGATGCCGCGTTCACCGTCGCCGACTCGCTGTGGTGGGGCACGTTCAACGATCCGGCCAAGTCGAAGATCGCCGGCAAGGTGGCCGCCGCGCGCTTCCCGCTCGGTCCCAACCGGACGCAGGCCGTTCGCCTGGGACGACATCTGGGGCTGGGCGATCCCGAAGTCGATCGCGCCGGAGCGCAAGAAGCTCGCCAAGGAGATGCTGCAACGCCATGATGCTCGACGAGGAAGGCCAGATGAAGCTGTTCGAAGGCGACCGGCGCGCCGCCGCCCAACACCGAGTTCTGGCCGAAGATCGCGGCGGCAGATCCGTTCATGAAGCTGTTGAAGGAATCGGTGCTCGATTCCCCGGACAAGGTGCGCGGCGCCTATTACTTCCCGCAATGGCCCGCCGTGCACAAGGCGTTCAACGACACCGTCACCAAGGCCGTCACCGGCAAGCGCGAGGACATCGCAAAGGTGCTGGCCGAGGGCGCGCCGCTGGTCAGCAAGGCCGCGCAATAGTCGAAGCATGCAAATCCCGCCGCGCACGTCGCGGCGGGATTGTTTTAAGTCAACATCAAGTTCAGGTGACGGCGGGGCAATGGCAGCGATCACACTCAGCAAGCTCAACAAGCATTATGGCTCGCTGTTCCACGCCGTCAAGGACGTCGATCTCGAGATTGCCGACAAGGAGTTCGTGGCGCTGGTCGGCCCGTCCGGCTGCGGCAAGTCGACGACGCTGCGCATGATCGCGGGCCTGGAGGACATCACCAGCGGCGACATCCGGATCGGCGACCGGCGTCGTCAACCATCTGCCGCCGCGCGACCGCGACATCGCCATGGTGTTCCAGAACTACGCGCTCTACCAGCATATGAGCGTCTACGACAATCTCGCCTTCGGCCTGCGCAACAAGAAGACGCCGGAAGCCGAGATCAAGGCGGCGATCGATCGCGCCGCCGGCATGCTCGGCCTGCACGAACTGTTGCAGCGCAAGCCGAAGCAATTGTCCGGCGGCCAGCAGCAGCGCGTTGCGCTCGGCCGCTGCATCGTGCGCAATCCGCAGGTGTTCCTGTTCGACGAGCCGCTGTCGAACCTCGACGCCAAGCTGCGCGCGCAGATGCGCATCGAGATCAAGCGCCTGCATGCGGCGATCCCGACCACGTCGGTGTTCGTGACCCACGACCAGGTCGAGGCCATGACGCTGGGCGACCGCGTCGTGATCATGCGCGACGGCCGGGTTCAGCAGATCGGCACGCCGCTCGCAGGTCTACGGCAAGCCCGCCAACAAGTTCGTCGCGGGCTTCATCGGCGCGCCTGCCATGAATTTTATCGAGGTCACCGTGCGCAGCGCAGCCGGGTTGACGTCGGTCGAGGCAGAAGGTCTGCGGCTCACGGTCGGGCCTGCGGGACGCGTCGGCGCTCGCGGCCCACAGCGGTCGCCGCGTGATCCTGGGCGTACGGCCGGAGCACCTCGCACTCGGCAACGGCGCCCCGGGCCTTGGTTTCGATGCCCGCGTCGAGGTGGTCGAACAGCTCGGCTCCGAGATCCTGCTGGAGACGAGGGTAGGCGGCGCCAGCGTTACCGCCGCCCGGGTGCCTGCGGAAACCGCCATCGCGCGCGGCGACCAGGTCCGCCTGTCGGCGCAGGCCGGCCGTCTGCATTTCTTCGATCCCGAGACCGAGCTGCCGATTTCGGCGTGAAATCAGGCCGAAGCGCCGGTTTTTGCTGCCAAAACGATCGGGTTCCAAAAGATGGAACCATCGCGCACTTCGTGCATTGTCAGCCCTGTCACGGAACAGGTGAGGCATGCTGATCGAGCGCGGAATTCAGGTCATGAACTTCGAGGTGGTGGGCGATGCCTATGCCATCGCGTCGAACTACCTCCGCAAGACCGGCGCCATTGCCGATAGCATCGTGACCGACGAGCGGCTGCTCGAAATCATCGTCGAACATGTTCCAGCGCGGTGAATTCAACAAGCTCCGGCTCGCCAACAAGGCGATTTCCGAATTCGAAGCGCGCCTACCTGCCTGACCGCATCACCCGCATCACGCAATTCAGGAGAAGCCCATGGAAGCCGCGATCGACCGCATCATGCAGACCTATGACCTGCTTGTGAACCGCACCGCCGCAGCTAACGACGAGGCGCGCGCCAAGGTGACGGAATATCTCACCACGCTGGTGGAAGCGGGCGAGAAGGATCCGCACCGGCTCACCGTGTGCGGGCTGACCTATTTGCGCCAGCTCGACGGCAGCAGCGATCCGGTGAAGGCGGGATATACGGGGCTGTAAGCAGCTTTTGGCGGCATGTCTTGACCGTGGAAGTGCTGGAAGCAATGCTTACCGCGTAACGTTGAGCGGGCGCATGATTGCCTGCTTTTTCGAGATCTGCCGCCATGCGCCGCATGCGCTTCGTCATCTTCACGGCCCTTCTCGCCTTCTGCATCACGGCAGAGGTCGCCAGCGCCGATGACGCGGCCGATGCATGGAAGGCGTTGCGGGCAGGCGGGCACGTCGCGCTGATGCGCCATGCCGATGCGCCGGGTGGTGTTGGGGATCCGCCAGGCTTCCGCGTCGATGATTGCGCCACGCAGCGCAATCTCAGCGAAAGGGGCGGGCGGATGCGGCAAAGATCGGCGTGAGCCTCCAGTCGGAGGGGATTGCGTTCGAGAAAATTCTGAGTTCGCCGTGGTGCCGATGCATCGATACCGCCAAGCTTCTCGAATCTCGGGATGGTCGAAACCGAGCCGACATTCGGCAATGTCGTGGTGCTGAGAGATCAGAGGGAGACGCTTACGGTGGGCGCCCGTGCGCTCATCGCCAAAATGGACCGCGCGCGGAAACCTCCTTGTCGTGACCCACGGTGCGAACATTCAGGCGCTGACCGGTGTCTGGCTGGCCAGCGGCGAGATCGTCGTCGTCAAAGGCGGCAAGCGATCGCGCCGAACCTGTCGGTCGCCTGCTCCTCGATTGAACCGGACCCGCTTGTATTAGCGCGCGTCCGCCCTCGCATCTTTGTTGCGATACCGGTTCCAGTTGGCGATCACGGCCTCATATCTGACCGCCTTCGCGTGCGGTTTGGAGGGGCGTGCCTTCGCCCTGCGTCCCATGGGTCTTCGTATCGGGAAAGACGACAAAGAATCCGAGCAGGCCGACGACCATCATCCCGTAAATCAGGAAGGCCGTTTTCAGCCAGCGGTTCGATTTAGTCTTGTGCTCGCTATGTGAGCGTGATTCAGACATTTGCGAAATCCATCTGTCAGCCCCGAGCGTTTATGGACCCAGCCGAAGCATTCAACCGTGAACTGGATCACGTCGGGCGCATTTCAAATGATGCCGCGCCACGCAGCCGGCAGCAGGCTGCGGGCATGTGGCTAATTGCGCTTCGCAGAATAAACAAAGGACTGATCGTCGTAATTGTCGGTCGCAAGCTGTGTTGACGTCGGTCGCCAATTCGCTGAGCGACATGATACCGGCGGATGCGTTTGATGGTTCTTTGATGGCAGCGGTCGCGTGGTGGCGGCTGTTGCGGCGACCGCAAGCAGAGCGACAGCTACGAAACCAGTAATCGTTCGATGCTTCGTCATGGGAAACCTCCGTTTCCTCAGCCCACGACTGTACGTCAGGAAAACAGCGGCGTGGTTCAACGTCAGACCGATTAAATGGAAGGCAAGGACCGGCGTCAGAAATTGGCAGGCTACCTGACAGGAGCTGGCGTGCCTGATGCGGGTAAGCATGCCACACTCTGCGGCAGGCACGACACACTCGGGAGCCGCGTCTCGGACTGCAAAGCTGATTGGTCGGGCGAGATATCGAATGCGTTGGCCGATAGGCAAATCAGCTAGATGTTGTGTCCAGCAGCTCTCGCGAAAATATTCCGCTTTCGTTCTCACCAAATCAGCCGCATAACTCCGCCCGTCTCACGGCGGATGAGGGGCGCTTCGCGATCGTCACGAACGCGCGGTGAGATGCGATGGACGCTGAGGGCGCGATAGACGTACGCGCCGGAAGCGTACGGCGAAGTCGTGTGGTTCGGGCGCCGCGGTGCTGGCGCTAAGTCTGGCGAGAGAAGCGTCCCGCCGGCGACGGAGGCAAAAGAGCCGTTCTCCGGGAAGAGCACGAAGTAAGCCGTAAAGCCATTGCGCAGGGAAGGCCGGAATGCTCCCGCTGCCCTGTATGCTCGTGTGCACTTTTGTTTGCGCAAATCGCACGCGAGACCGCGGGTGCAGCAAGCACCCGGTCTTCCCTGCGCCTCTGCATTTCCGAGGAGGGCAACACAGAAGATGCGAAACCTCGGACGCAATCCGCGGCGCGAGAACGCGAAGGTACGTCATTCGCGGCGTGAGGATGCCCACCTTGCGTGGTATGGCAACTGTCGAGAGTGCCGGATTGCTTCGCTTCGCTCGGCAATGACAGTCTCGAGTCAACCGCGCCCACCCGAACAACAACCAGAGGAAACCCCATGCTCACGCTTCATCATCTCAACGACTCGCGCTCGCAGCGCATTCTGTGGCTGCTGGAAGAGCTGGGCACGCCCTATGAGATGAAGCGCTACCAGCGCAACGCCGAGACGCGGCTGGCGCCGCCGGAGCTCGAAGCAGATCCATCCGCTCGGCAAGTCGCCCGTCATCACCGACGGCGACACGACGATCGCGGAATCCGGCGCCATCGTCGATTACATCATCCGCCGCTACGGCAAGGGCGCGATGATGCCGGCAGCCGGGCAGCGCCGACTACGAGGCCTATAACGAGTGGCTGCATTACTCCGGAGGGCTCGGCGATGCTGCCGCTGATGCTGAACCTCTACGTGTCCCGGCTGAAGGAGGCGGGCGCGCCGCTGCATCCGCGCATCGACAGCGAACTGGCCAACCATCTCGGCTATGTCGACGGCGCGCTGAAGGGCCGCGAGTTCTTTGTCGGCCAGTCGCTGACCGGCGCCGACATCCAGATGAGCTTTGTCGGCGAGATGGCAAAAGTGTTCGAGAAGCTCGGCCCGTATCCGAACCTCGCGGCCTGGCTGGCGCGGATGCACGCCCGGCCGGCGTTCCAGCGGAGCAGTCGAGAAGGGCGGGGCGTACCGGTTTGCGTGAGTGCTGCTCGTCGTCCTGGCCGCGAGCGCGATGCCGGAACCCATCATGCCGCGGCGTTGCGAAGTGGCACCTGGCCGACGCCTTCGTTCCGACGACTGCCGGCGTATGGGCCCCGGCTGCATGGGCCTGCGCATGGGCCGGGGCGACTGAGAGGACCTGGCACCCCTTCATCCCCACCATATCTTGCATAAATATCAGGCCTGATACCGCAAGCGCTTGGCCAATTCCGGCCGATGTGGTATCTCGCAGGCACTTCTTTCGACCGCCACACGTAGACCGACCGCCTTGCCCCTAAGGGCTTGCGGCGGTGGAGATATTTCGCCCAATGACCTCCTCGTCCTCCAGCGCCAAAACCGCCTCCGCGCCCGACTCGTTCTTCACGGCCACGCTCGCCGAGGCCGATCCCGAAATCGCCGCCGCGATCAAGGGCGAACTCGGCCGCCAGCGCCATGAGATCGAGCTGATCGCGTCGGAAAACATCGTCAGCCGGGCGGTGCTGGAAGCGCAGGGTTCGGTGATGACGAACAAGTATGCGGAAGGCTATCCGGGCAAGCGTTACTACGGCGGCTGCGAATGGGTCGACGTCGCCGAGACGCTGGCGATCGAGCGCGCCAAGAAGCTGTTCGGCGCGCAGTTCGCCAACGTGCAGCCGAACTCCGGCAGCCAGATGAACCAGGCGGTGTTTCTGGCGCTGCTGCAGCCCGGCGATACCTTCATGGGCCTCGACCTCGCCGCCGGCGGCCATCTCACCCACGGCTCGCCGGTCAACATGTCCGGCAAGTGGTTCAAGGCTTCGCACTACACGGTGCGGCGCGAGGACCAGATCATCGACATGGACGAGGTCGCCAAGCAGGCCGAGCAGGTGAAGCCGAAGCTGATCATCGCCGGCGGATCGGCCTATTCGCGCGCCTGGGACTTCAAGCGCTTCCGCGAGATCGCCGACAGCGTCGGCGCCTATCTGCTGGTCGACATGGCGCATTTCGCCGGCCTCGTCGCCGGCGGCGTCGCATGCCTCGCCGGTGCCGCATGCCCACGTCACCACCACCACCACGCACAAATCGCTGCGCGGCCCGCGCGGCGGCGCTGATCCTGTGCAACGACGAGGCGATCGCCAAGAAGCTGAACTCGGCGATCTTCCCGGGCCTGCAGGGCGGTCCGCTGATGCATGTGATCGCCGCCAAGGCGGTCGCCTTCGCCGAGGCGCTGCGTCCGGACTTCAAGATCTATGCGAAGAACGTGGTCGAGAACGCCAAGGCGCTGGCGGAAAGCGCTGCGCGGCCACGGTTTCGATATCGTCTCCGGCGGCACCGACAACCATCTGATGCTGGTCGATCTCCGGCCGAAGGGCCTGAAGGGCAACGTCTCGGAGAAGGCGCTGGTGCGCGCCGCGATCACCTGCAACAAGAACGGCATTCCCTTCGATCCCGAAAAGCCGTTCGTCACCTCCGGGCTTCGTCTGGGCACGCCGGCGGCGACCACGCGCGGCTTCGGCGTCGCCGAATTCAAGCAGGTCGGCGGCATGATCGCCGAAGTGCTCAACGCGCTGGCGCAGTCGGCAGACGGCAAGGCGCCGCTGGTCGAAGCCGCGATCAAGGAACGCGTCAAGGCGCTCACCGACCGCTTCCCGATTTATCAGTAAAGGTCTCGTTGGATGCGCTGTCCCAGCTGCAACAGTCTCGATACGCAGGTGAAGGACTCGCGTCCGACCGAGGATTCGGCCGTGATCCGGCGGCGGCGGGTGTGCATCGCCTGCAACTTCCGCTTCACCACCTTCGAGCGGGTGCAGTTGCGCGAACTGACCGTGATCAAGCGCAACGGCCGCCGGGTGCCGTTCGACCGCGACAAGCTGGTCCGCTCGCTGCAGATCAGTCTTGCGCAAGCGGCCGGTCGATCCTGAGCGGGTCGAGAAGATGGTCTCCGCGATCGTGCGCGAGCTCGAAAGCGGCGGCGAGGCGGAGGTTTCCTCGGAGGCGATCGGCGAGATCGTGATGGAGCATCTGCGCCAGCTCGACGACGTCGCCTATGTGCGTTTCGCCTCGGTCTATCGCAATTTCCGCGAGGCCAAGGACTTTGAGGCCGTGCTCGGCGAACTCTCCGCCGAAGACGACGCGCGGGTCGCCACGTTACGCAAATGATCTTCCGCATTCTGGAAGACCAGTACGCGCAGAAATCCAAAGATGCCGAAAGCCGGCCGACCAGCGCTTCATGCAGCTTGCGCTGTCGCTCGGGCGGCGCGGGCTGGGGCGCACCTGGCCGAACCCGGCCGTCGGCGCTGTCGTCGTCAAGGACGGCGTCATCGTCGGCCGCGGCTGGACGCAACCCGGCGGCCGGCCGCATGCCGAGCCTGAGGCGCTGCAGGCGGGCCGGCGAGGCCGCGCGCGGCGCCACGCTCTATGTGACGCTGGAGCCCTGTTCGCATTTCGGCAAATCGCCGCCCTGCGTCGATGCCGTGATTGCCTCCGGCATTGCGCGCGTGGTGTCGGCGATCGAGGATCCCAATCCTGAAGTGGCCGGGCAGGGGCCATGCCAGGCTTCGCGCCGCCGGGATCACGGTCGATGTCGGCCTCGGCGCGCGCGGAAGCCGCGCACGATCACGCCGGGCATTTCCGCCGCATCCGCGACAAGCGCCCCCATGTGATCCTGAAGCTCGCGGTCTCCGCCGACGACAAGATCGGCGCCGCCGGCCGCAAGCCGGTCGCGATCATCGGGCGAAGCGGCGAAGACGCGGGTGCATCTGTTGCGCGCGCAATGCGACGCCATCCTGGTCGGGATCGGCACCGTGCTGGCGGACGATCCGCTGCTGACCTGCCGCCTGCCGGGCATGGAGGCGCGGTCGCCGGTGCGGGTGGTGCTGGATCGCGCGCTTGCGCATGCCCGGCACCAGCAGGCTGGTTCATTCCGCGCGCGAGACGCCGCTCTGGGTGATGACGTCGGACTTCGCCGAAGCGCCCGCCGCCATGAAACTCGGCGCGGCCGGCGCGCAGGTGATCCGCGTTGCCGCTACCGCGCACGCCGCCGGGGCTCGATCTGCCGGCCGTGCTGCGCGCGCTGTCCGACAAGGGCATCACGCGGCTGATGGTGGAAGGCGGCGCGCGGGTGGCGTCGTCCTTCGTCGCCGCAGGCCTGGTCGACGAAGTCTGGCTGCTGCGCGGGCCCGAGAGCCGTCGGGACCGATGGCATTCCCGCGCTGGACGCATTGCCGCTGTCGGCAATCACCCGGTCGCCCGCCTTCAAGATCACGTGCTAGCGAAAGCCTCGGCAAGGACACTCTTACCATCTACGAGCGCGCCTAAATGTTCACCGGAATTGTCACCGACATCGGCGAGATCGCGAGCCTGACGCCAACGGCGCAGGGCCAGTTGCACCGCATGCGCATCGCCTGCCGCTACGACCAGACGACCATTGCCGACGGCGCATCGATCGCCTGCAATGGCGTCTGCCTGACCGTGGTCGCTTCCGGCGTCGAGGGCGGCAAGACCTGGTTCGACGTCGATGCCGCCGCCGAGACGCTCGGCATGACGACCGCAAAGCACTGGGTCAAAGGCACGAAACTCAATCTCGAGCGCGCGCTGAAGATCGGCGACGAACTCGGCGGCCATATCGTCGCCGGGCATGCCGATGGCATCGCGACCATCGTCAAGCGTGACGATCTGCCCGACATGGCGCGGTTCGAACTGCGCACCACGCGGAGCTGGCGCGCTTCATCGCCACCAAGGGCTCGGTGACGCTGGATGGCGTGTCGTTGACGGTGAACACGGTCGAGGATGTCGCATTTTCGGTGCTGATCATCCCGCACACGCTCAGCGTCACCACGCTCGGCGGCTGGCGCGCGGGCAGCGAGGTCAATATCGAGGTCGATCTGATGGCCCGCTATGCGGCGCGGCTGTCGGAAATGAAGTGACAGGCAGACATACGGCGCTTAAAACGCGCGCATGCTGACAATTAGCGCTAGTACAAATTGTCAGCGCGATGGAGATGGATTGAATAATGGCAGACGCACGGCGCGCACCTCTGAAAGACCAGACCGACATCACAGGCGCGCGCGCGCTGATCGTCGAGGCGCGGTTCTATGACGACATCCAGGACGCGCTGCTGGAAGGCGCCGTTGCCGAGCTCAAGGCCGCCGGCGTGACGCATGACGTCATCACGGTGCCCGGCGCGCTGGAAATTCCGGCGGCGATCGCGATCGCGCTCGATGCTGCCGAAAAGAACGGCAAACCTTATGATGCGGCGATCGCGCTCGGCTGCGTGGTGCGCGGCGACACCATCCATTTCGAAATCGTCTCGATCGAGATCCTCGCGCGCGCTGATGGACCTCGCGGTCGCCAGAGGTTTCCCGCTCGGCAACGGCATCATCACCGTCAATACCGACGCGCAGGCCTGGGCGAGGGCGCGCGCCAGCGAGTTGAACAAGGGCGGCGACGCCGCACGCGCGGCGCTGGCGATGCTGCGGATCAAACGCCGGCTGACAAAGGCCTGACGATGGCAGACAGCAAGAAGCCAGCGAAAGGTCCCGACAAGAAAGCCAACCGCCGCGGCGCGGCGCGGCTCGCCGCCGTGCAGGCGCTCTACCAGATGGACATCGCGGGCGCCGGGATCAACGACATCTTCGCCGAGTTCGAAAGCCACTGGCTCGGCAACGAGGTCGAAGGCGACAAATATCTGCCGGCGGAGGCTGCGTTCTTCAAGGACGTGGTGGCCGGCGTGGTGCGCGACCAGGCCAAGCTCGATCCCTTGATCGACGATGCGCTGCAGAAGGGCTGGCCGCTGAAGCGGATCGACGCGATTTTGCGCGCGGTGCTGCGGGCCGGTTCCTATGAGCTGGAACACCGCAAGGACGTGCCGGGCCGCGTGGTCGTGTCCGAATATGTCGACGTCGCGCATGCCTTCGTCGAAAAGGAAGAGACCGGCATGGTGAACGCCGTGCTCGACCAGATCGCGCGCCAGTTCCGCGCCGACGAGTTCGCGCGTGGCTAGCGGGCCATCCGCGTCCGGCGAGGACTCGCTGATCGCGCGCTATTTCCGGCCGCTCGCGACCGACCCGGGCGCCTTTCGGTCTCGACGACGACGCCGCGGCGCTGAAGCCTGACGGCGACGACATCGTGGTGACGACGGACGCCATCGTCGAGGGCGTCCACTTCCTGCCCGACGATCCCCCGACACCGTCGCGCGCAAGGCGCTGCGGGTGAACCTTTCCGATCTCGCGCGCGAAGGGCGCCACGCCGGCCGGCTTCGTGCTGACGCTGGCGCTTGCGGCATGCCGACGAGGCCTGGCTAAAACCGTTCGCGGCGGCGCTGGGCGAGGATGCCGCGCAGTTCGGCTGTCCGCTGCTGGGCGGCGACACCGTTTCGACGCCGGGACCGCTGATGGTCTCGGTCACCGCGTTCGGCCGGGTGCCGCCGGGCAAGATGGTTCATCGCAGCGGGGCGAAACCCGGCGAGCGCGTGATGGTGACGGGCACGATCGGCGACGCCGCGCTGGGGCTTGCCATCCTGCAAGGGCGGCAAGGTCCACGCCGCGGCAACCGACACGGCCGCGCGCGAGGCGCTGGTCGGGCGCTATCGCGTGCCGCAGCCGCGCGTGGCCATGGCTGAAATCGTTCGCAACCATGCCAGCGCGGCGATGGATGTGTCGGATGGCCTCGCCGGCGATCTCGCCAAGCTGTGCGGCGTGTCAGGCGTATCCGCGGTGATCGATCTGGTGTCGATCCCGCTGTCCGAGCGCGGCGCGGGATCTGGTGTCGCGCGGCATTGTCGGACTGGAGACGCTGATCGCCGGCGGCGACGATTACGAGATCCTGTGCACGCTACCGGAGGATCGCGTCGAGGCGTTCGCGCAAGCCGCGCGGGATGCCGGCGTCGCCGGTGAGTTCCATCGGAACGGTGGTCGCGGGAAGCGCGGTTCCGAAGTTCATCGACGGGCAGGGCAGGAAATCGCGCTGGAACGGCTGCTCTTACAGCCATTTCTGAAGGCGGCCTCGTTAACGCCGCGCGGACTTTATTTCCCGCCAGCCATTGCAATTTCTGCGGAAAACCTATAGGTGTATCGCCATTCGATTACCGTCGTGCCTTTTCGAACGCGCGCCCTATGGGGCTTCTTCCAGAGACATCGTCGAGAACGGATTTGAATCCGTGCGATCGCCGCGCGGAATTAAAGCCTACGTGCTTTGGAGAAGAGAAAATGGCTACGGGAACAGTGAAGTGGTTCAACGGTCAAAGGGTTTCGGTTTCATTGAGCCGAGCGATGGCAGCAAGGATGTGTTCGTGCACATCTCGGCCGTCGAGCGCGCCGGCCTCGGCGGACTGGCCGAAGGTCAGAAGGTTCAGTTCGAACTCAAGACCGACAAGATGCGGGGCAAGGTGAGCGCGGAAAACCTGTCGCTCGTCTAAGGCCTCGAAACGGTCGTTTCACGGATGTACTGGAATGGCTAGTGAGCCCGCTCGATCCCGATAGGGATTGGGCGGGTTCTTGTATTTTTGGGCCCAGAGCCAGCGCCCTGCCTCCGCCCGGCGTCGACGATTTGCCGGCGCTTTGACCGGTGGATTCCTTTCAAAATCGACGGTTTTTGGCTCTCCGCGGCGTTGCGCCGGGGAGACGATTTTGGCATGGTCCCGCCGATTTGAGGCCGCCCTTTGGGCAGGGAAGGCCTCCATATTATGCGCCTGCCGCGCTCGCGGCGATGGCGTGGGGTGGAAACCAAGCATCTGAGGCAAATTCTAATGACAGCATTATGGGTGATTGTGCTCTGCGGAGCGCTTTCGATCGTTTACGCCATCTGGGCGACGGCTTCCGTTCTGAAAGCGGACGCCGGCAATCCGCGCATGCAGGAGATCGCGGCCGCGGTGCGCCGAAGGCGCGCAGGCCTATCTCAAGCGCCAGTACATGACGATCGGCATGGTCGGCATCGTGATCTTCGCGCTTCTGGCCTACTTCCTCGGCATGCTGGTTGCGGTCGGCTTCCTGATCGGCGCGGTGCTGTCGGGCGCCGCCGGCTTCATCGGCATGAACGTCTCGGTTCGCGCCAACGTGCGCACCGCGCAGGCCGCGACGACGTCGCTCGCCGGCGGACTCGAGCTCGCCTTCAAGGCCGGCGCCATCACCGGCATGCTGGTCGCCGGTCTCGCGCTGCTCGGCGTCACCATCTATTTCGCCTATCTCACCCACGGTCATGGGCCTGACGGCCAACGACCGCGTCGTCGTCGACGCGCTGGTGGCGCTCGGCTTCGGCGCCTCGCTGATCTCGATCTTCGCCCGTCTCGGCGGCGGCATCTTCACCAAGGGCGCTGACGTCGGCGGCGATCTCGTCGGCAAGGTCGAAGCCGGCATTCCCGAGGACGATCCGCGCAACCCGGCGACCATCGCCGACAACGTCGGCGACAATGTCGGCGACTGCGCCGGCATGGCGGCCGACCTGTTCGAGACCTACGCGGTGACCGCGGTCGCCACCATGGTGCTGGCCGCGATCTTCTTCGCGACCTCGCCGCTGCTGGTGAACATGATGACGCTGCCGCTCGCCATCGGCGGCGTCTGCATCATCACCTCGATCATCGGCACCTTCTTCGTCAAGCTCGGCGCCAGCCAGTCGATCATGGGCGCGCTGTACAGGGGCCTGATCGCGACCGGCGTGCTGTCGCTGCTCGGCGTTGCCTGCGTGATCTACTGGCTGATCGGCTTCGGCACCGCTGCGCCGGCGTGAAGTATCACCGGCATGGCGCTGTTCGAGTGCGGCATCGTCGGTCTCGATCGTCACCGGCCTGATCATCTGGATCACCGAATACTACACCGGCACCGAATATCGCCCGGTGAAGTCGATCGCGGCGTCCTCGGTCACCGGCCACGGCACCAACGTGATCCAGGGTCTGGCGATCTCGATGGAATCGACCGCGCTGTCCGGCGATCGTGATCATCGCCGGCATCCTCGTCACCTACAGCCTTGCCGGCCTGTTCGGCATCGCGATTGCGACCACGACGATGCTGGCGCTGGCCGGCATGATCGTGGCGCTCGACGCCTTCGGCCCGGTCACCGACAACGCCGGCGGCATTGCCGAAATGGCGGGCCTGCCGAAGGAAGTCCGCAAGTCGACCGACGCGCTCGACGCGGTCGGCAACACCACCAAGGCGGTCACCAAGGGCTACGCGATCGGCTCCGCCGGTCTCGGCGCGCTGGTGCTGTTCGCGGCCTACAATGAAGACCTCAAGTTCTTCATCGCCAACTCTGCCAAGCATCCGTACTTCCAGGGCGTGCTGCCCGACTTCTCGCTCAACAATCCCTACGTCGTGGTCGGCCTGCTGTTCGGCGGCCTGCTGCCGTATCTGTTCGGCGCGATGGGCATGACGGCGGTCGGCCGCGCGGCCGGCGCGATCGTCGAGGAGGTGCGGCGCCAGTTCCGCGAGAAGCCCGGCATCATGCAGGGCACCGACAAGCCGGACTACGGCAAGCGCCGTCGACCTGCTGACCAAGGCGCGCGATCAAGGAAATGATCATCCCGTCGCTGCTGCCGGTGCTGTCGCCGATCTTCGTCTACTTCGTGATCTACGCGATCGCGGGCGGCGGCGCGGCCGGCAAGTCGGCGGCGTTCTCCGCCGTCGGCGCGATGCTGCTCGGCGTGATCGTGACCGGTCTGTTCGTCGCGATCTCGATGACCTCGGGCGGCGGCGCCTGGGACAACGCCAAGAAGTACATCGAGGACGGCCACTACGGCGGCAAGGGTTCCGACGCCCACAAGGCGGCGGTGACCGGCGACACCGTCGGCGATCCCTACAAGGACACGGCGGGCCCCGCCGTCAACCCGATGATCAAGATCACCAACATCGTGGCGCTGCTTGCTGCTGGCGATCCTGGCGCACTGAGCGGCGAAACGCTCGATCAACGAAAACCCCGCGGTGCGAGCCGCGGGGTTTTGTTGGCATGAACCTCGTTCGCTGTACGCGGACAACACGGAGATCAATCTGATGTCGCTCTCATCTGCCCGGAATTATGCACTCCGCGCCTCCAAGTCGCAGGACCAGAAGGAGGCCATCGAACTGCTGTCCGAAGGCGATCCCGGAACTGGCTTGTCGATTGAAGCCACCGATGCCAAGGTCAAGAAGATCAACAAATCGTCCTAGCAGCGCAGAATTCATGAGGCCGTAATCCGCGTCGCATCGAACGAAACCCGTGCGGAGACGCGGGATCTGAACGTTTGTAGGGTGCGTCAGGCGAACCGTAACCTACCGAGGTCTCGTACACGGGATCGCGCGGTACGCTGCGCTACCGGCCTACGGACCGGCGCCTCAATTCACGTCCATCTGCAGGCCTTCGCTGCTTGATGATGCTCGGCGAACTTCGTCGTCTCCGCCTGCACGAAATCGGAGAATTGCTGCGGCGTGCCGTAGTCGGCGCGTGCGCCCATCGTTGCCGATGTTCTTCTTGATGTCCTCGCGCGTCGAGCATCGCCTTGATCTCCTTGTTGAGCGCCTCGACGACGGCAGCGGGCGCGGCTCTTCGGCAGGAAGATGCCGAACCAGGACGAGACGTCGAACTTTGCCAGTTCCGGCGCGCTCTCGCGCATGGTCGGAATGTCGGGCGCCGACGCGCTGCGCTCCGGCGTGGTGACCGCAAGCGCGGTGAGCTTGCCGTCCTGCATCTGCGGCAGCGACGGATAGAGGTTGTCGAACAGGATCTGGATGTCGCCGGCCAGCGCCGCCTGCAGCGCCGGACCGGCGCCGCGGAACGGCACATGCGACCATCTTCAGTCCGGTGAGCTGCAGGAACCAGGCGCCGGTGAGGTGAGGGCTCTGCCCGACGCCGGAGGAGCCGTAGGTCAGCTTGTCCGGATTGGCCTTGATGTAGGCGATCAGTTCCGGCGATCGACTTGATGCCGGTCGACGGATGCGCCGACACGATGTTCGGGATCCGGATCATGTTGCTGACCGGCTGCAACTGCTCGGCCTTGTAGGTCATGTTGCGGAAGATGCTGTAGGCGATCGCGTTCGGGCCGGGATTGCCGACCAGGATGGTGTGGCCGTCCGCCTTGCTGCGCACGACTTCGGCGGTGCCGATGGTGCCGCCGCCGCCGGAGCGGTTTTCCACGACCGCCGACTGGCCCCAGGCGGTCTGCAGATGCGCGGCCAGCAGTCGTCCCATCACGTCGGTGCTGCCGCCGGCTGCGGCCGGCACGATGAGGCGGACGGTCTCGGTCGGCCGCCAGTCGGAGCCGTAGGCTCGACGCGCGGCAAGATCGCCGCCGCCGAAACGGCTGCGGCTCCGGTCAAGCACGCGGCGTCGCGAAAAAGCTCTACTGGTCACGAGTTCACTCCCTGCTCGAATCGTTGTTTGCAGGAAGCGTAGGCAGCGCGCGCGCAGACGGCAAGCGGGCGACTTGGCGCAGGATTTCCGTGTCGCGGAACGAGTGGATCAGACTGACCGGCTTAGTTGAAGCTGAGCAGCTTGAACAGCGGCGTCAGGTAGCTGAGCTCCTGGCCGGAGGTCGGCGTGGTGCGGCTGATGAAGTCGAAGATCTTGCCGTCCTGCAGCCCGTAATTGGCGAGCCGCTGCACCTGGCGGTTCTTGTCGAAATAGATCGCGATCACGCGCTGGTCGACGACCTGCTGGTTCATGAAGGCGACTTTGCGCTCGGAGCGCTGCGAGATGTAATAGAACACCTCGCCGTTCAGGGTCGCGACCGTCGACGGCGTTCCCATCACGATCAGCACCTGATCCTGGCTGGCGCCGATCGGGATCTGCTCCAGCGCGCCGGGCGGCAGGATATAGCCCTTCTGGAACTGCTCGCCGGTGCAGCCGGCGAGCGCCGCGCAGACCAGTGCCACGGCCGCGACCGCGCGAAAGCCGCGCCAGCGCGCGGTCAGGCGCGCGCGGCGAGGGCGCGCGGAGCGCTCGGTGGCTCATCTCGGTCATTGCCGGAACTAGCCCGTCCTCTTGCATCGCGCGAGTGCGTTGACGTACCGGGCAGCACGCTGAATTGCAACAGCGCGTGGTCTCCGGGCAAAGATCCTGGAGGGCTCGCTTGCGGAACCCACAATGCTTTGGCCGTTCAATCACTTCAGGAAACCCCGGACGCCGTTGCGCGGCACCATTGAGGCCATCTATGGCATGATCGTGACGCAGGCGCGAGAACCGTTGTTTTATCGGGACTTTGGGGTGCCGGACACGGTTAACGGCCGTTTTGACCTGCTTCTGCTGCATTTGTGGCTGGTGCTTACGGCGCCTGAGAGTCGGCGGAGGGCGGCAGCGGCCCTGTCGCAGGCGCTGTTCGACCATTTTTGCAACGATATGGACGACAATCTGCGCGAAATGGGGGTCGGCGACCTCACCGTGCCGAAGCGCATGCAGGCCTTCGGCGAGGCCTTCTACGGCCGGACGGCGGCCTATGATCTCGCGCTGACGGAGGGCCGCGAGGCACTGGCGCAGGCGATGTGCAAGAATATCCTGAACGGCGAGAACATCGAAAAGGCCCGCCTGCTTGCGGCCTATGCCGAGGCCGCGATGGCCGCTCTGGACAGCCTCGACGAGGCGACGCGGTAGCGAGCGGTTCGTGGCAGGTTTCCTGTCGCCGGAGAGTGAGCGCGCAGCAATGAGCAAGACTGGCACCGACAAGGCTGACGACAGAGAAGCCCGACCCGTGGCGCGTCCCCGTCGCGGTGGCGCAGATACCGGAAACCGGCCTGCATCGCGACATCGAAGCTGATCAGGCGCATCCGCAACGCGATGGCCGATGTCGGCGGCTTGCGCGACGTGCTTTCGGCGCAGGCCTCGTTCGACGTCACGCCAGCGAGCGGCGGCCGCTTTCACGTCGCAGGCCACGTGCGGGCGCGGATCGGGCAGACCTGCGTGGTGACGCTGGAGGAGATCGAGAGCGATATCGACGAGCCGATCGATCTGATCTTCGCGCCGCCCGAGCAGATCCCGCAGATGGCCGCGCTGGTCGATGAGGCCGAGGAAAGCGACGAGGAGACCCCGATCCGCCGGAGCCGATCGAGCAATGGCGTCATCGATCTCGGCCGGCGTCGCCACCGACGCGTTGTATCTCGCGGTCGATCCCTATCCGCGCAAACCCGGACGCCGTATTCGAGCCGGTGGTTGAAGCTGCCGATCCCGAGGATCATCCGTTCGCCGCGCTCAAGGCGCTGAAGGCCGATCCGAAAAACCGGGCAGCAAGGAAGCCCAAGGGCAAGTGAGCCGGCGGTTGAAAGTGGCCGAGCGAAGCTGCCATCGGTTTGAGGTGGTTGTGATGATCCCGCCTAAGAATGTCCGCATAAGATATTGAATTATATCGAGATATTATGGTGGTTCTTGATTTCGGGCCACAGCGCTTGCCTTTCGCCAAAAGAGCGCGGTCAAGAGGTTGTGTCGGGACAGGGACACGCTATTGTCGCGGCCCGGCGGGGCGCAGTATTGCGCTTTGCCGAGCACCGCTTATGGCGGTGCCATTCCAGTGCGCGGCCGGGCTCTACAAGGGCCGCAAGAGATCAGGTTTCCGGGACGTTCATGCCGCAAAAGGTTCGAATCGCGCTTGACGCCATGGGTGGCGATGTCGGCGCATCGGTCGTCATTCCCGGCGCCGCGATCGCTTTTAAGCGGCATCCCGACAGCGAATTTCTGCTGCTACGGCGACAGCAAGCAGATCGACGAGCAGCTCGCCAAACATCCGGCGCTGAAGGCGGCGTCGCGCGTGGTCCATACCGACGTGCACCATCAGCATGCACGACAAGCCGAGCCAGGCGCTGCGCCGCGGCCGCAAGAACTCGTCGATGTGGCTTGCGATCGACGCGGTAAAGAAGGGCGAGGCCGACGTCGCGGTTTCCGCCGGCAATACCGGCGCGCTGATGGCGATGGCGCGCTTCCATCTGCACACGCATGCCCGGCATCGACCGGCCGGCCATTGCCGGTGTATGGCCGACGACGCGCGGCGATCCGGTCGTGCTCGATCTCGGCGCCAGCATCGGCGGCGATGCGCATCATCTGGTGTCGCTGGCGGTGATGGGCAGCGCGATGGCGAGCGTGCTGTTCGACCTGAAGCGGCCGACCGTCGGCCTGCTCAATATCGGGGTCGAGGAGGTCAAGGGCGGCGAGGAGATCCGCGAGGCGTCGGAACAGCTCGCGCGCGATGAACCTGCCCGAACTCGACTATATCGGCTTCGTCGAGGGCGACGGGATCGGCGCGGGCGCGGCTGACGTGATCGTCGCCGAAGGCTTTCAGCGGCAACATCGCGCTGAAGGCCGCCGAGGGCACCGCGCGCCAGATGGCGGATTTTCTGCGCAATGCGATGGCGAGCAGCTGGCAGTCGCAAGATCGGCTATCTGTTCGCCCGCAGCGCCTTCAAGGCGCTGCGCGACAAGCTCGACCCGAACAAATCCAATGGTGGTGTTGTTGCTCGGACTGAAGGGTGTGGTTGTCAAAAGCCATGGCGGAATCAGCGCCGAGGGCTTTGCCTACGCAGTTGATGTTGGCTATGAGATGGTCCGCTGCGATCTCCTCACCAAGATCAATCAGATGCTAATCGCGACGGCAGTACGCTGGCAGCGCAGATCGCGCAGGAGGCTGTCGTCGTGACTGCAATACGTTCGGTCGTGCTCGGCTGCGGCTCATATTTGCCGGAGCGGATTCTGACCAATGCCGAACTGGCGGCCCGGATCGACACCTCCGACGAGTGGATCGTGCAGCGCACCGGCATCCGCCAGCGCCACGTCGCCGCCGAGGGCGAGTTCACCTCGCATCTGGCGATCAAGGCCGCGCGCGCGCGCGCTGCATCATGCCAGGCTCGACGCCCAGGCGATCGACCTGATCGTGCTGGCGACCTCGACGCCCGACAACACCTTTCCGGCGACCGCGGTTGCGGTGCAGGACGGCTCGGCATCCATCACGGCGCCGCCTTCGACCTGCAGGCGGTGTGCTCCGGCTTCGTGTTTGCGCTGGCGACCGCCGACAATTTCCTGCGCGCCGGCGCCTACAAGCGCGCGCTGGTGATCGGCGCCGAGACCTTCTCGCGGATTCTCGACTGGACCGACCGCGGCACCTGCGTGCTGTTCGGCGATGGCGCCGGCGCGGTCGTGCTGGAGGCGCAGACGGAGCCGGGCAAATCGAGCGACCGCGGCGTGCTGACGACGCATCTGCGCTCCGACGGCCGCCACAAGTCGAAGCTCTATGTCGACGGCGGTCCGTCCTCGACCCGGACCGTCGGCTATTTGCGGATGGAAGGCCGCGAGGTGTTCAAGCACGCGGTCGGCATGATCACCGACGTGATCGTCGATGCCTTCAACGCCACCGGTCTGACAGCCGAGGACATCGACTGGTTCATCCCGCACCAGGCCAACAAGCGAGATCATCGATGCTTCAGCGCACAAGCTTGCATATTGCACCGCAGAAGGTGGTGCTGACCGTCGATCAGCACGGCAACACGTCGGCGGCGTCGATCCCGCTGGCGCTCGCGGTGGCCGTCAAGGACGGGCGCGTCAAGAAAGGCGATCTGGTGCTGTTCGAAGCCATGGGTGGCGGCTTCACCTGGGGCTCCGCGCTCGTGCGCTGGTAAGCGCTGCGTAAAAGTACCGATTAAATTGTGGCCGTTTTTCATGCGTACTGCATGATGGTCGCTGTTGACCATTGCGTGCTAACCTCATAATTTCAGAGAATAAATTGTTCGCCGAGAGTGCGGGGCAGGCGATGACCGGGACCGGAAAAACAGTCACACGCGTCGATTTGTGCGAGGCGGTCTACCAGAAGGTGGGCTTGTCGCGAACGGAATCGTCTGCGTTTGTCGAGCTCGTTTTGAAAGAGATCACCGATTGCCTGGAGAAGGGCGAGACGGTGAAGCTGTCGTCGTTCGGCTCCTTCATGGTGCGCAAGAAGGGTCAGCGGATCGGACGTAACCCGAAGACCGGTACCGAGGTGCCGATCTCGCCGCGTCGTGTGATGGTGTTCAAGCCGTCGGCCATTCTGAAGCAGCGCATCAACGGCCACGCGCGTCGGCAACGGCGAAGGCAAGATCGACTAGCGAGACCGAGTAACACGGCCGCGTAACAAGGCGAGTACCGCGTCTTCACCAACAGGATGAGTTGAGAGGAGCTGGCATTTGGACAAGGCGCCGGATGCGTTCCGCACCATCAGCGAAGTCGCTGAAGAGCTCGACATTCCCCAGCACGTGCTGCGATTCTGGGAGACGCGGTTCGCCCAGATCAAGCCGATGAAGCGAAGCGGCGGGCGGCGTTACTACCGCCCCGACGACGTCGACCTGCTCAAGGGCATCCGCCGCCTGCTGTACGGCGAGGGCTACACCATCCGCGGCGTGCAGCGGATCCTCAAAGAGCACGGCATCAAATCGGTGCAGGGCCTTCGCCGACCAGACTTCCGCCGTCACGTTCGGCGCGGTCGAGGAGGCCGATCGGTCTCAGCCTGCAGGAGCCCGAGGAGGGCGAGACGCCGACCGTCGATGCCGACGACGAGGATTACGAGACCGAAGCAGAAAGGAAATCGACTACCGCTTTGTCGATACCGACGAGGACGGCATTTTGCTGCCGTTCGCCAAGGCGCCAAGCCGGGACCGCGGCGGCCGATCGCCCCGACCGCGAGCGTCTGCGAGCGGGTGCTGCAGGATCTCGATCGCCTGCCGGCAATTGCTGGATAACGCGCTGAAGGACGGCTGAGCGGGCGGGCTGGAACCGATGGTCCGCGCGGGCCTCAATCGAGGCCCGCTCGCGCCGCCTTGCGCCGGGCGCTGATCGCAGCTAATGGAACGGCATCGGAGCGTGGCGCAGCCCGGTTAGCGCACTAGTCTGGGAGACTAGGGGTCGGAGGTTCAAATCCTCTCGCTCCGACCATTAAATACCAAAGTAAATTATACAGTTAAGTGCATATTCCGAAAGGTGACTTTTACGGCTGTTATAAGAATATACGGGGTCCTTCACCTCTATTGGTAATCTACCGGCAACGATCGGCCATTCGACGATAGCCAGAAGTGGACAAAAAACTGCCCTCTGACCATCCAGCAACGAAAGGCGGCTCCGCTAGCCGATCAGATAATTTCGCTTAATCTCCATACGGCGGTGGCCGAAAAGTGCCCCTCTGACCGATTGGCTTCTGAGCAAGTCTCTTCCGCAGTTGTGCTACAGGTGGCGCAACAACGCGCCGGGAGCAATACTTGAGAAATCGTCCTGACGCCCAGCGGACGCAAGTCGTTCTTAGCTGCGCCCGCAAAATCACAAATCAATACCATTAGCCACAACCCCGGAGCTAGGGCACGATAGGCTCGCAGCCGGCTACGCCGTTGGTGACTCGCCAGTGGGCGATCTTGTCTCAATTTCAACGGAGGAGGGGGCGTCACTATTTTCCCTGGCGCGAATAGGACAATATTCCCTTTTTCACCGGTGTATCGAATGGCGGACGCAATTCACGCATCGACCATTTGTTATGATCGATGATTTCAGTACCGGACGAAACGATTTCGATATCGAGGGCAGCAGCGTGCCGTTTCTATTTGCTCTGACCAGTTCGCTAGTCTTCACGAAGAGGCTGGCGTATCCGACTTATGGCGTTTGCGTCATGGCAGTGAGCGGCGCGATTGGACCTGGCGATCTGCAAAGAATGGATTTCGCGCATCGATCATGCTTTCGGAAATCGAGCATTCGCCGAACGCTTTCGAATTTTAAGTGCGAGATTAATCACGAGCCCGCTAACAAAAACTATGGTAAGCAACTGCACAACTGTCCCGCACTGGTTATGGAGTTCTTTTCCGGGTTACGGTCCTTCTACTACCGATGCTGCAGCGCGCAGCATGGTGCTGGAGATGCCGCATGTTTCTTATCCTCCTGAGAACATTCAGAGATTTGGCTTTGGTTTGGGCGCCAGAGGGCACTAAATAGCGGCAAAAATGCACCAGGGGCCGGGGTGTTGCGTGCCAGAGTGCGTGCCATCGCGTTCACGGGTGGTGCTCTCTACTGGCCTTCTGGATGGCGCAGGCACCCATCCCGGAGGCTCGGTCTGAGAGTGTCGCCCGTGTCTTGCTGGCTTTCCGGGCGCCCAGACGGGCGGAGCGGGTTGGGTCAAGGTTCGCCGCAGGCCGGACGGGCGTTCGGTGTGCCTCGTCAGCAAGCCTAGCTAACGAAGATGTGTCGCCGCCCGCCGCGTTCGGGTGCAGACTGGCCGGTTCCTATTACGACGCCCGCCAGGGCTCCGCCGCGTAAAGTCTCCCGCGTCACGAGTTCGGTCGTCGGTTTTTATCGTGCCTGATGTAGTGTGTGACCCAACGCAGCTCGGGATCAGTTCGTATGGCCGCGGCCGTTCACGACGCTTCATGCGCGGAAGCCCAGCCCGGCAAACATCGTGCCGCGGTGATAGTGTCATCGGCGGCTACCCGTGTTTGTACGGGTGTCACTGTAAGCGATGTTTTTCCCGGTGTCTGAAAACGGCCAGTGCCGATATAGGCCTGCCGCCCAAAAATCTTGGCGGGCAAACCCAAATTGGCTCACCAATAACAAGACGTGAATGTAGATGTTGGTAACGCCAGAAGCCCAAGTAATTTCCTATTCGTTGAGCGGATTCTGAACCGCCACCTCGAGGTGGCGGTTTTTTGTGATTGCGTGTCTTGCACCGCTGAGATGGCCGCCGCTTTGGCGATGGTCTCCTCAACTGTTACTCAAAGCTTTGATAAGGGGGCATTGATGAACATCATTACTCTCCCTCTAAGCCGGATAGCGAAGTTAGCGTTTTGCTAACCATCGATGACCGCGGCGGTCGGATCGATCGTTCTGTTCCCGCGGTGGTCCAATGCGAACGCGCCGGGCTATAAACTGGCGACGCTCGATCGCGGCCCAATCGTCAGCACGGTTACGGCCACTGGGACTATCTCCCCGATCACGACGGTCATCGTCGGTTCGCAGCTTTCCGGGCAGCTCGTCGAGATTCTCGCCGATTACAACGACAGGGTTACTGCCGGTCAGATCCTCGCGCGGCTCAATTCCGATCAGATCAGGTTCAAGCGCGATGCTGCTAAAGCGGATCTCGATCAGGCTCGCGCTACTCAGGTCATGCAAGAAGCCAAGTTGGCCGAAGCGGAACTGACGCTTTCGCGTCAGGTGCGGCTCAAGCCGACCGGTGCGGTATCCGATGCCAGCTATGATGCAGCTCGTACCACAGCACTTGTAGCGAAAGCACAGGTGGAAGTTAACGCCGCCAGGATCGATCAGATGGAGGCCGTTCTCCGCCAGGTCGAGGTGGACCTGGCCAATACGGATATTCGCTCACCCGTGAAATGGAGTGATCATACAGCGCAGCGTGGAGCTCGGGCAAACCGTGGCCGCATCCCTGCAATCGCCGACGATTTTCACGATCGCAGACGACCTGCGCCGGATGGAAATCGCGCGTCTCCATCGATGAGACCGATGTCGGTCGAGTGAAGCCGGGACAAAGGGTCGTATTTTCCGTGAGCGCATATCCCGGGCGCGAGTTCGAGGGCAAGGTCAAGCATGTCAGGCTCGGGTCGCAGACCGTCTCCAATGTAGTCACCTACACGGGAATCGTTTCGATCGAGAACCCAAAGATGGAGCTACTTCCCGGCATGACGGCGAGTGTCAAGATTGAAGCCGAGTCGCGAAAAGACGCGCTGCTCGCGCCAAACGCAGCGCTCCGATGGAAGCCCCGGGCTCAACGGTGCAAAGGACCGGGCGTCTGGGTACTTGGGACCCGATGGAAGTCCCAGGATGGTGCAGGTTCGGCTCGGCTTGGGTGACGGCAGCGTCACGGAGATTTCGACTATGGAGCCGGTCCGCGAGGTCATCATAGGCAACAAGCAGTGATCAAAACGGAAAACCTTACCCGGCACTTTCAACTGGGTGAGCAGGTAACCGCCCTGGACGGCGTTACTGTGTCGATCGCTGCGGGAGAGTACGTCGCGGTTACCGGGCCTTCCGGCTCAGGCAAATCGACCTTCATGGGAATAGTGGGATGCCTGGATAGGCCGACGCGCGGCAAGTGCTGGATCGATGGCGTCGAGACTTCCGATCTTTCTTCCGACGATCTGGCTGCAATAAGAAATCGCAAAGTCGGTTTCGTCTTTCAAAATTTCAATCTGCTCGACCGGCTGAACGCCCGAGCAAAATATCGAACTCCCTCTGATGTACGCAGGCGTGCAGCGACAGGCCCGCCGAGAGTAGCAGAGACGATGCTGCGTACCGTTGGTCTGGCGGATCGGGCGGTGATCACCTTCCCTTCGCAGCTTTCGGGAGGTCAGCAGCAGCGGGTCGCGGTAGCGCGGGCGCTCGTATGCTCTCCCAGCATCATATTGGCGGATGAGCCAACAGGCGCGCTTGGATAGCAAATCTGCCAACGAGATGATGGTTCTGTTCCGAAAGCTCAGCGAACTTGGCAAGACCATTGTGGTCGTCACCGCATGATCCGCAAATCGCCCAGCACGCGTCCGCGGGTGATCCGCTTTTTCGATGGCAGGGTGCTATGAGCCCGCTGGAGACGCATTCGTGCCGCCGCTTATGGCGCTCCGCGATCCACAAGTTGCGTTCCGGCTTGACGGCGCTGGGCATCATCATAGGGACCTCGGCAACGATCGCGATGCTTGGCCGTCGGCGCAGGTGCTCGTGCGCAGGTTGCTGCCCAGGTCCAAAGTCTCGGATCCAACCTGCTGATCATTGTCTCCGGGCAATGTCAACCAATCGGGTGTCAGCTCGGCGCGGGTGCGACGCCGACACTTACGGACGAGGATGCCGCTACGATCGGTCAGGAAATCCCCTCAGTTCAGGTGACGTCCTCACTAGATCAGCGGCAAAATTCAAGTCGTGGCGGAAGCCGCTAACTGGGCAACAAACGTTGCTACGGTGGACCCTGGCTATTTCGAAGTGCGGGATTGGGCCGTGGACAGCGGCCGCGCGTTTGAGGCAGACGAAGCCAAGAACGGTGCCCAGGTCGCGCTTTTGGGACAGACGGTCGCGAGACAATTGTTTCCCGACGTCGATCCGATCGGTCGCGAAGTCAGGATCAGGAACGTGCCGCTTCCGGGTGATCGAGATCCTCGCCAAGAAAGGCCAGTCCACCGCAGGGCAGGATCAGGATGATGCGCTTGTTATCCCTCTGAACGCG
>ERZ1370068.8445-contig-7298_pt1 | contig 33573 bp, 54 predicted proteins | sample MGYA00561227_ERZ1370068 | MGnify/ENA primary metagenome ERZ1370068 (study PRJEB38410, sample SAMEA6850437) | metagenome | study: Metagenomic assessment of the ecological functions of the soil: analysis of the soil microbiota associated with the...
GGTATGCCTTCGTTCAATTGCGTATTGCTGGAATCAGCGCAGGCGCTCGCCACGCAGTTGATGCGCGTGCTGCGGCCAAACGGCGCCTCCTCGGATTTTTCGGGACCGCGAGCCCGCGCGACACGAACTACACGGCAAATCATCGTGGACGACGTGGCGCTGAGGCCCGCCAGTATTCGGCGGCGCAGCCGGGGCGATCCTGCTGAACCGCACATCATCCGGTTTCGGTCTCCGCGTGTCCATCGTTCCTGTTGAAGAACAACACGCGCGAGATCCTTTCAGAAAGCCCAGCGACGCAGCCGCGCCTGGCCGCGGGATTGCTGAGATCGCGTTCAGATCCTTCCCGCCAACCCCGCACATCCTAGCACTTCTGCAATACTGAGCCGGGTGCCTCGCCGGCCCGTGATCGCTGCTGCTCACAGAATTTCGGCATCCGCGATCATTACGTCGGCACGATGAAGGGCGTGATGCTCGGCGTGTGTCCCGGACGCGTCGCTCGTCGACATTTCCCATGACATCCCGGCTCATGACGTGCTCGCCGGCGCATTCAGGCGCTGGCGGCGTCGCATTGCGCTGCTTCCCCGCCGGGCACCATCTTCCACGGTTGTCGTCGACTCCCGGCGTCGGCTCGATTCGCCGCGGCATTGCCGCTGAGTGCGGCGAGCATCGCTTCGTCGCGCCCGACAACGGCGTACTCGTCGATCGTCTTCGATGAGAGCACCACCTCGCCGGATCGTGGAGCTTGACGACTCCGCGCTACGCGCGGCCGGCCATCAGCAAGACCTTTGAAGGACGGGATCGCTTCGGCGCCGGCCGCGGCATGGCTGGCGTCGGGTCTCGAGCTCAGCGCGCTCGGAGAGACCGGCGCGACCATCCCGTGATGCTCGATGCCCGAGGGCCGGACGCGCGACGTCAGGTTCGCTGGACGGCCAGGTCGTCCGGATCGATCGCCGCGGCAATCTCGGTGACGAACATCGACCGCCGTACGTTCTCCGGTTTCGCGAGCAGCGATTCCGTCGTGATTCAGATTGCCGGCCGGGACATCGCGCGCGTGATTTCGACCTACGCCGATGCCGGGCCCGGAGGTTGTGCGCTCTTCGGCAGCTCGATCATCTCGCAGCTCGCACTGAACGGCGCCAGCGCGGCCGCGTTCACGGGCGCGACCGGGAAGTGCCGTGACGTCGGTCGGCGCGCGTGATAGCATTCACGCCAGAAAAGCCCGGTGTCACCTCCTGACCCGTCTATGTTGAATTTCGACCTGAACGACGAGCAGCGGCTGCTCGAACAATCCGTGCGCGAGTGGGGCGCCAAAGAGATCGCGCCTCATCAAGCGAAGCTGACCGCCAGCATCGCTTCGATCGCGATCGCGTCCTCGGCGGCATGGCCAGGCTCGGACTGCTCGGTATCTCGGTCCCGCAGGAGTATGGCGGCGCCGGGATGGACTACATCCGCCTGGGCCTCGCCAGCGAGGAGCTCGAGTACGTCGACACCTCGCTGCGCGTCATCATGTCGGTGCACGTCGGGCTGAACTGCCTGTCGCTCCTCGCCTGGGGCACGGAAGATCAGAAGCAGCGCTACCTCGTGCCGCAGGCGCAGGGCACGAAGATCGCCGGCTACGGCCTGACCGAACCGTCGGCGCGGCAGCGATGCGCGCGGCGATCCAGACCACCGGCGCTGAAGAAGGGCGATCGCTACGTGCTCTCACGGCGAGAAGATCGTGGATCTCGCTCGCCGATGTCGCCGACAACTTTCTCGTCATCGCCTGGACCGATCTCGAGAAGAAGAAGCAGCGCGATCCGTCCGGCCTGACGGCCTTCATCGTCGAGCGCGGCGTTCAAGGGCTTCTCGAGCGGTCCGCATGAAGGAGAAGTGGGGCATCCTCGCCGGCAACACCGGCTTCTTCAAGATGGACGACGTCGAGGTGCCGGAGGAGAACGTGCTCGGCAGAGCCCGGCGAAGGATTCAAGATCGCGATGTTCGCGCTCGATCAGGGGCGCTACACCGTGGCCGCCGGCGCGACCGGGCCTGATCCGCGCCGTGCCGCGACGCCAGCGTCGAAGTACGCGAACGAGCGCAAGACCTTCGGCGTCGAGATCGGCCAGCACCAGCTGGTGAAGGAGATGATCGCGCAGATGGAGATCGGACTACCAGGCCGCGCGGCTGCTGTGGCTGCGCTCCGGCTGGCTGAAGAATCGAGGGCCGGCGCAACACGCGCGAGACCGGGCCTCGCGAAATGGTTCGCGACGGTCGCCTCCGAGCGCGCCGCCGGCGACGCCGTGCAGATTCACGGCGCCAACGGCTACTCCGACGAAGTATCCGGTCGGGCGCTTCTACCGCAACTGCAAGGGCGCGGTCATCTACGAAGGCACGCGCGAGATCCACAAGATCATGCAGGCCGACTATCTGCCTCGGCTACCGGACCGATCGGCCGACGCCGGTGCGAGCTGCCGGCCTACGACGCAGGGCAAGCCCGTCGAGGTCGAGCAGCCGCAAACTGACGACAGGCGCCGACTTCTACTTATGGATGCAGATCTCTCACTCGAATTCCTGCGCGTCGTCGAGCAGGCGGCGATCGCGTGCGCGCACACGATGGGGCAGGGCGACCGCCACAAGTCCGATCAGGCGGCCGTCGAGGCCATGCGGCGAGGTCATGGACTACCGTGCCGATCGACGGCACGATCGTCATCGGCGAGGGCGAGCGCGACGAGGCGCCGATGCTGCTTCATCGGCGAGAACGTCGGCATGGCGCGCGCGATGGCACAATGGCGCGGCCAGCGCGCTTCCCGCAAGTCGACATCGCGGTCGATCCGCTCGAAGGCACGAACCTGTGCGCGACCGGCGCGCCCAACGCCATCGCCGTTCTGGCGGCGTCCGTCGCGCGGCGGTCTTGCTGCACGCGCCCGACCTCTACATGGAGAAGCTCGTCGTCGGCCCGAGCTCGAAGGACGTCGTCGGCCTCGACGCGCCGGTGCGATCAGAACCTGAGCGCGATCGCGCGATGCGCTCGGCCGCACCGTCGAAGATCTCGTCGTGATCGTGCTCGATCGCGCCGCGCCACGAGAAGCTGATCGACGACATTCGCGCGACCGGTGCGCGCATCCGGCTGATCGGCGACGGCGACCTCTCGGCCGGCATCGCCGCCGCCGTCGTCGGCAGCGGCGTCCATGCGCGTGATGGGCACCGGCGGCGCGCCGGAAGGCGTGCTCACGCGCCGCCGCGATGCGGTGCCTGAACGGCGGAGATCTTCGCGCGCCTCGTCGTGACGAAGCCCGAGCACGAAGAGCGCTGCCGCGCGATGGGCGATCACCGACTTCAAGCGGATCTACCGCGTCGAAGGATCTCGCGCCCGGGCAGTCGACGTCATCTTCGCCGCCGACCGGCGTGACCGACGGCACGCTGATGAAAGGCGTCCGCTTCTTCGGCGACGGCGTCCGCACGAGCTCGCTGATCATGCAGAACGATCCGCATCGCATCCGCTTCATCGACAGCATCAACGTCACGCCCTCGAAAGACGTCAAGGTTCACTTCTGACGGCGGACGCGACGAGCGCCGGCGTCTCGTGGCGCCGCAATCTGTTCGCGCGTCACGGCGGCGTCCTTCATGGGCTTCGCCGGCTTCACGCTGGTGATGCCGTTTCTTCCGCTGTTCATCCGCCCAGCTCGGCGTCAGCCGACGTCGGGCGAGATTGCGATGTGGACGGGGCTGAGCCTTGGCATCACGCCGGCGCTGAACGCGCTGGTCCTCGCCCCGTTCTGGGGACGGCTCGCGCGACCGCTTCGGCGCGCAAGATCATGGTCGGCCGTTCGCTGGCCGCCTGCGTCGTGCTGTTCGGCCGCGATGGCGCTCGTCACGCGTCCATGGCACGTCCTCGCGCTGCGCGGCGCATTGGGACTGCTCACCGGCTACGGGGCGCTGACGCTCAGCCGATGGCGGCCGAATCCAGCACCGGTCGAACGCGTTGCCTGGGCCATCGGAACCGTTCAAACTGCTCAGCGCCTTGGACCGGCGGTCGGTCCCGTGATCGGCGGGGTGATTGCGCGGCCTCGTGGGCCTGCGGCGATCGTTTGTCGTCACGGCGGCCGTTTACGCAATCGGCCGCTCTCGCGATGTTCCTCTACGATGAACGATCGATCGGGCACCAGCGCACATCGAGAACACTGAAAAGACCGGTTCGGTTTGCCGATGTGATCGCGCTCGAACATTTCGTCGTCCTGATGGTCGGTCATCTTCGTGCGCAGTTTGCGGATCGCAGCTTCGGGCCGGTCCTGCCGTTATATCTGCGAGCAGATCGGCGTGCGGCACGATGACGTGCCCGTTGCGGCCGGCATCGTGTTCTCGGTGGCTGCGCTTGCCGGCGCGATCGGACATCACCTGTGCGGGAAGCTGCTCGATCACTATCAGCGCGGCCGCGGTCATCAGCCTGCGGTGCAGTCGCCGCCAGCGTCGGATCGGTGCTGAGCTCGTGAGTGGTTCCCAACGTCTGGCTGATGAGTGTCGCGACCGTCTTTTCCGGTCTCGGCGTCGGCATCTCGATGACGGCCGTGTCACGCTGTGGCCGCTCGTCATTCCGCCAGGCACGCACGGTGCAGGCTTTGGAGTCCTGACGAGCGCGTCGCTCGTCGGCATGGCGTTGAGCCCCGTTGCCGCCGGCGTCCTTGGCGGCGTGAGCCTGCGGGCTGTCTTCGTCGTCGACGCCGTTCTCATGGCGATGCTCTTCGTTGGGGTTCGACGGTTCATGGTGTCCGATGGAACGCATTCGAGTTGACCCACGCAATCCGGATCCTGCGGTGATGATTCACGCCGTCGAGGTGATTCGGTCGGGCGGGCTCGTCGCGATTCCTACCGACACGCTTGCACGGGCTCGCCGCCGATCCGTTCAATGCGAAAGCCGTCGATCGAGTATTCGCGGCGAAGGGCCGGCCCGAGGCGCAGGCGGTCGCGCTCGTGGCCTCCGATGCCGCTCAGGTCCTCGCGTGCCTTGGGGCCGCTGACGCCGATGGCTCGCCGTCTGCGGATCATTTCTGGCCGGGACCGCTCACAATCCTGATGCTCGCGTCAGCCGCCCTGCGCCTGGTGTCTCGGCCGGAACGGGACTGGCTGGTGTGCGCGTCCCGGATCATCGCGTGACTCGTGATCTGTGTCGTCTCGCCTCGTTGCCCCTGCGGCGACGAGCGCCAACAGAAGCGGAACACCGGCGTCGCACGATCCCGATGACGTCGCGGCGGCGCTTGCGACTGATAGATGTCCTCGTGGACAGCGGCCCGACACCCGGCGGCCCGCCGTCGACGATCGTAGATGCCACCGGCGAGTCGCCTCGACCGATTCGGGCCGGCGCGATCCCCATGGAGCGTATCGAACAATGTCTGCCGCGTAGCGTCTGTGGGAGCTCACATCGGGCGCCGCGCGTCGAGAACGAGCGGCGCTGGTCGGATTGATTGCCGGGCGGGCCCGTCGTGCGATGCGGAACGGTCGCTCGAAGAGCTCGCCGGACCGACGCAAGCCGCAGGCGCGGAGGTCGTGCTGCGTGTCCTTCAGAGCGCCCCAAGCCCGATCCTTCGACATTCCTGGGATCCGGAAAGGTGATGACGCTGGGCGCTTCGTGCCTGAAGCCGGCGTCGATCTCGTGGTATTCGACAACGAGCTCACGCCGGCACAACTGCGTCAAATCGAAGAGGCAGTCGGCAGGAAAAATCATCGACCGCACACAGCTCATCCTGGACATCTTCGCAAAGCGCGCGGAACCCGCGAAGGCAAGCTTCAGGTCGAGCTCGCACAACTCGAATATCTCCTCCCGCGCCTTGTTGGGGCCGGCGACGCTCGCGCCTTGGCGGCGGTATTGGAACCCGAGGACCCGGCGAAACGAAGCTCGAGGTCGATCGGAGACGGATTCGCACGCGCATTCATGCGTTGTCGGCCGACATCGAGCGCGTGCGGCAGCGGCGCGCCCAGCTGCGGGAACGGCGTCACGAGAGCTCGGTGCCAACCGTCGCGCTCGTCGGATACACGAACGCCGGGAAGACCACCCTGTTCAATCGGTTGACTGGAGAGACGGCCACCGCGTCGGACGCGCTCTTCGTGACGCTCGATCCGTTGTTGCGGCAGGTGCGCCTGCCAGACAATCGCGAGCTGCTGGTGTCGGATACCGTCGGGTTCATCGATCGTCTGCCGCACGCGCTCGTCGCGGCCTTCCGCGCGATCGCCCTCGAGGAAGTGACCGACGCGGACCTGGTCCTGCATGTCATCGATGCTGCGGCGCCGGATCGCGATCGGCGCATGAGAGCGGTCCGGCAGGTGCTGGAAGAAGTTGAAGCCGATCGACGTGCCACTCCTGGACGTCTACAACAAGTCGGATCAGCTGACCGTCGATGAACGCCGCCGCCTGCTCGAGGCCGAGCCTGGAGCCCTGGCGATCTCTGCGCTGTCGGGCGAAGGGGTGGACGAGCTTATTGACGTAGTCGCGTCACGGTTGGAGCTGGACGCGTGCCGGGTCACCGTTCGGCTGAATCCGACGATCCAGTGGATCGCGAGCGGATTGCTCGCCTCTACCGGCATGCCCGGGTGATCGTGCACGAAACCCGTGACGGCTATGTATCCATCGTCGCCGACGTTCCACGCCGCCTTCTGGCGACTCTTGGGGTCCTAACCGAGAAGAGACGTGTCCGCCGAAGCTCCTAGGGTCTTTTTACGGCGCGCGAAGAGCGGATACACTTTTGTCGATGGGAAAGCTGTCCGGAATCGTCGGTGTCCTTCTGCTCGCTGCTGCCTGCACACCCCAGTCTGATTCCCGCGCCCATCGTCACTACGCCCAAGTTTCCGGATTACACACAGCCCCGGTGCCCCAACAGCTGGCGGCAAGCCCGGCGCTTCCACGCCACGAACGCGCCTGGCGGTTTTTCGCCGGCGATGCGCGCAATACCGACGCGGAAATCGCAACGGCACCTGAGCTAGACCGGATTTTCCGGCTGAAACCCTGGCCGGCTACCTGACCTGACCGCAACGACCAGAAAGCGGCGCTGGCGCGATTCGACAAGGCCATCGAGCTCTCCGGCCCTACACCCCGGCGCTCATCGGGCGGGGCGAGACGCTCGTCGCGATGGAGCGCGAGGGCGATGCCATCGCGGCATTTGGCGCGGCGCTCGCGGTCGATCCCAACAGGACCGATCTTCAAAGGCGGATTGAGCTACTGCGGTTCCGCGCCCTCGAGCGAAATCTGGCGGCAGCCCGCGAAGCCGCGAAGGCCGGTCGTGCCGACGATGCGCGGCGCGCGTATCAATCGGCGATCGAGAGCTCGCCGGATAGCGCGTTCTCTACCGCGAGCTCGGCGCGGTGGAGCGGCAGTCTGGCGCCGCGGATCCTGCGACTCTCCCATTTTCGCAAAGCGGTCGAGCTCGATCCAAGCGACGCGGGCTCCATCGCGCAAGTCGGCGAGCTGCTCGAAGCCCGCGGCGACGACGCGGGCGCGCTCGAGGCGTATGAACAAGTCGCTGGCGGTCGAGCCGAACGACCGGGTCGAAACCAGACGGGACGCGCTGATCGCAAAGGCGGAACTGGCGAAGCTGCCCGAAGAATATCGGGCGATCGAGTCGGCCACCGAAGTCACGAGAGGCGATCTCGCCGCGCTGATTGGCGTGCGGCTGAACGAGCTCGTGCTGGCGATGCGTTCGCGTGAGCCGGTCGTTGTGACCGACGTCCGCGGCAACTGGCCGAGAACTGGATCACCGCCGTCGCGCGTGCGGGCGTGATCGAGCCGTATGCCAACCACACGTTTTCAGCCGCGGGCGACGGTTCACGTCGCGCCGATCTCGCGCAGGCTGCCAGCCGGCTGCTGGCGCGCCTTGGCACACCCGAGCAGCTTCGAGCGTGGCAGAACGCCCGCGCGCAAAATTTACCGACATCTCGCAGGGACACCTTGCGTATCCCGCCGCGTCGATGGCGGTCGCCGCCGGTGTTATGAGCACCGCGCCGGATGGAAGCTTTCTCCTTCGCGCCTCGTCACCGGCGACGAAGCCGTGCAAACGATCCAGCGGCTGCAGGCCATGGCCGAATCATCTGCACGCCGCGACGCCGGGCCGATGACGGTCCTCACGCTGGCGAATCAGCTCACGCTGCTTCGCATGCTGCTGATTCCGGCGTTCGTGATCCTCGTCGTCTACGGGTATCTCGGATGGGCGCTGATCGTGTTTGGCGTGCGCGGGCCTGACCGACGGCGCTCGACGGCCTGCATCGCGCCGCCGCTCGGGGCAGAAGACGAGCGCTCGGCGCATGGCTCGATCCGATGGCCGACAAGCTGCTGCTCGTGACGCACCTTCGTCGTGCTGACGCTGCCTGAGCCTCGGCCTGGCGAACCGGCTGCCGCTCTGGCTGACGGTCCTGATCATCAGCCGCGACGTCGTCATCGTGCTGACTGTCGCGATCGTCAACCTCGCGATCGGGCCGCGGACGTTCCGTCCGTCGATCTTCGGAAAGATCGCCACGGCCACTTACATCCTCACGGCGGTTGTCGCGATGCTGTTCAACTACCTCGGGTATCACTCGCCCGTCGTTGACGTGTTCGTCTACTCGTCGCTCGCTCATCACGCTCGTGTCGGGGCTGCACTACATCTGGCACACCGCGCGGGCCATCGAGAGCTCGAGGGTTGCCGCCATGCCGCGAGTCCTCCTGGCCGGCCTGCTGATTCTGAGTGCCCAGGGCGCGATGCTGCACGCGCAGACCGCGCCAGAAACAGGCCGTCGTCGAAACCTCTGCGGGCACGTTCATCATCGACATCACGCCGGAGACGGCGCCGAACCAGACGCGCGTATTCTCATGGAAGCTTGCGGCGGAGGGCGGCTACGACGGCACCACGTTCCATCGTATGGTGAAGTACGGACTGGTGCAGGGCGGCGATCCGCTGTCCAAAGGATCCGTCAAGAAGGGCGCAGTGCGGAACCGGCGGCCTGAACGTCATCAAGGCCGAGGCTCGCGCACCGAAGATGACCGCGCGGTTCGGTCGCCGCGGTGCTCATTCGCCGGGCAGGCCGGACAGCGCCGGCGCCCAGTTCTTCATCGTCCTGGCGGATCAACCTGCGCTCGACGGGCAGTACCACGGTATTCGGACAGGTCTCGGACGGCATGGAAGCGCTGGCCGAAGATCTCCGGAGACGGCGGTGGACGCGAGCGGCGTAGCCGTCGATCGCGTCGATATCACGAGAGTCACGATTCGCGATACGCCGGCCAGTCAGATTCGTCAACGACTCGCCACAGGATCTCGGTCGGCTACCGCGTTGTGCTTGATACGAGCGCTGGAGCGATCGGGCCTCGAGTTCATGCCCGACAAGGCGCCCGAGACCGTCCGGCAGTTCCTGCGGTCTGGTGGACGCCGGTGTCTACACCGGGACGTGCGTTCCATCGCGTCGCGCCCGGGTTTCGTGATTCAGACTGGCGCGTTGAATACGCGTGCTCGCGCCGCTGACCGAGAAAGCAGCGAAGCTGGTGCACAACCTGCCGCCGGAGTTCAACGACACCAAACACGTGAAGGGCATTGTCTCGATGGCGCGCGGCGACGATCCGGCGAGCGCCACGACGTCGTTCTTCATCTGCACCGGCACGTCGCAGGCGCTCGACGGCGTCTACACGGCGTTCGCGCGCGTCGTGGACGGGATGAGCGTGGTCGAGGCGATCGAGGCACGCCGCGCGACCGGCGAGGCGCCGAACACCCGCATCGATCTGAAATCGATTCGGATCGAAAGCGGTAGCGCCATTGAGAAAGTCCGCAGTTTCGTGGGGGTCGTGACAGTGGACGACGCGTCACGCGGACCGCGACGCCAACCAGATATTCCACCTGAATCCGATCGCCGGGCTTCGAGGTTGTGTGCCACGGCTTCGGACCCAATCGGGCGATCGGTAATCTGGCCGTCGGGATCTTCCACGTCCGTGAAGAACACGTCCCATGACACCTGACCGTGAATGCTGACCGGCTGGACTTTCTTCAGAAGCCCGTCGCGAGTGCCCTTGAGCATCAGTTCCTGCGCCGAGACGACAAATCGCGGCCCTGTGTGTGTCCCTCCCGCGTCGCGGAGAGACAAGTCATTAGAGGATCGAACGGCAATCGATCTGGATCGGCTGGCCGGTCCGGACCGTCGCAGAGATTGTGCACGCTGACCCCGAGCAGCCGGCTGGCCCGCCGGCCAGCGTCGGTGCGCTCGAGCAATTGTACTGCGCGGGACGAGAGGATCGAGGCGTCGTCGCGTCGGCGGCGCGCTGTGGCTGCGGGTGATCGTCGTAAAGTCCGAGTAACGGACCTTGATGGTCACAGTGCGGGCAAAGCAGACTCTTGCGGCCGAGCCAATGCGCCGCACGACTGGCCATTTCAACGATTTCGGCCCGGATTATCGCGATATCGGTGAGATCTTCCGGATAGGTGTTCTCCGAGCCCGAGTGATTTCGTGTCTCCGATGCGGCACGACCGGCCGGTCGTCGACGCCGTGCGACAGCTGACTCGAGCCAGTCAGCCAGGCTTCCGACCGTTTCACGGAGACGTTCGATGTCGAACGCTGCGGACGTCCACCAGACGCTCGATCCCCCGGGCGCGCAGCTTGCCGGGCCGTCACCGGACCGACGCCCCAGAGCGCATCAACCGGCAGTTTCTGGAGAAACGACTCCACGCGATCGGGTGCAATGACCGTGAGACCGTCCGGTTTCTTCCATCCCGACGCGATTTTCGCGAGAAACTTGTTGGGCGCCACGCCAGCCGACGCCGTAAGACTCGTGACTTCGCGAATACGATCCTTGATGCGTTCGGCCACCGTCATCCCGAGCGGCTCGTTCCAGGTGTTCTCGGTGACATCGAGATAGGCCTCGTCGAGCGACATGGGTTCGACAAGCGGCGTCACTTCTCTGAAAGATCGAAAACACGGCTGACGACGCGGCCTTGTAGCTCGCGAAATCCGGCAGGACGATGATCGAGGGTGGGGCAGAGGCGAACGGCGCGGGCCATGGACATGGCCGACCGGACGCCGAATGCACGGGCCTCGTAACTGGCGGCGGCTACGACACCGCGCTCGTCGGGCCGGCCGCCGACGGCCACGGGCTTTCCCCGCAGCGTGGCGTCGTCTGCTGCTCGACTGATGCGTAGAACGCGTCCATGTCGACATGAAGGATTCTGCGCGAATTGTCGTTTCAAGATTGAGGATAATCCTTCAGTCCTGAAGCCGGAAGCCTAAAGCCCAAAGCCTGCCACATGCCCCAATTCATTTACACGATGAAGGGTCTCGGGAAGATGTCTATCCTCCCGACGCAAGAGTTCTCGATGACATCTGGCTCTCGTTTCTATTCCGGCGCGAAGATCGGCGTGCTCGGCCTGAACGGCGTCAGGAAGAGCTCGCTGCTTGAAGATCATGGCGGGCGCCGACACCAGCCTTCTCGGACGAAGCGTTCCCGGCCGAGGGCATTTCCATCGGGTTCCTCCAGCAGGAGCCAGCGCTCGATCCGGCCGAAGACCGTGCTCGGGCAACGTCGAAGAGGGCGTGGCCGCCGCATCGAAGGCGCTGCTCACCCGCAGTGCGACGAGGTGAACGCGAAGCTCGGCGAGAGATCTGTCGCCCGAGGAGATGGACAAGGTCCTCGAAGAGCAGGCGCGCATCCAGGACCAGATCGACGCCGCCGAACGCGTGGGATCTCGACTCGCGGCTCGAGCTCGCGATGGACGCGCTGCGGCTGCCGCCGCCCGACGCCGACGTGACCGCAGCTTTCGGGCGGCGAGCGCCGCCGCGTCGCGTTGTGCCGCCTGCTGCTGCAGTCGCCGGATCTGCTGCTGCTCGACGAGCCGACGAACCACCTCGACGCCGAGTCGGTGGCGTGGCTCGAGCGGTTTCTCAAGGACTATCCAGGGCACCGTCGTCGCGGTGACCCACGATCGCTACTTTCTCGACAACGTCGCCGGCTGGATTCTCGAGCTCGATCGCGGCCGCGGGATTCCGTGGGAAGGCAACTACTCGTCCTGGCTCGAGCAGAAGCAGAAGCCGGCTGGCGCAGGAAGAGAAGCCGAAACCAGGCGGCAGCGGACGCTGGAGCGCGAGCTCGAATGGATCCGCATGTCGCCGCGGGCGCGGCAGGCCAAGGGCAAGGCGCGTCTGAACGCCTACGAGCAGCTGCTCAGCGAGGAGACGGCGCAGAAGATCGAGAACGGCCGAAATCTACATCGCGCCGGGCCCGCGGCTCGGCGACATCGTGGTCGAAGCTCGCAAGCCTGCGGAAGGGCTACGGCGACAACGCTGCTCATCGACGATCTCGACTTCACGCTGCCGCGCGGCGGCATCGTCGGCGTCATCGGCCCGAACGGCGCCGGCAAGACGACGCTGTTCCGGATGATCACCGGGCAGGAGAAGCCCGACGCCGGCACGCTGCGCATCGGCGAGACCGTGCAGATCGGCTACGTCGATCAGAGCCGCGACGCGCTCGATCCGAACAAGAGCGGTCTGGGAAGAGATCACCGGCGGCGACGACGAGATCGAGGCTCGGCAAGCGCAAGGTGGCGTCGCGCGCCTACGTCTCGTGGTTCAACTTCAAGGGCGCGGCGCAGCAGCGCAAGGTCGGCACGCTGTCGGGCGGCGAGCGCAACCGCGTGCACCTGGCGAAGCTGCTGAAGCGAGGGAGCAACCTGCTGCTGCTCGACGAGCCGACCAACGACCTCGACGTCGACACGCTGCGCGCGCTCGAAGAGGCGCTGCTCAACTTCGCCGGCTGCGCCGTCGTGATCAGCCACGACCGCTGGTTCCTCGATCGCATCGCCACGCACATGCTCGCGTTCGAGGGCGACAGCGAGGTGGTGTGGTTTGAAGGGAACCATCACCAGGATTGCGAAGCCGATCGCAAAGCGAAGCCGCCCCCGTGGCGCGGCGGCTGCCGAACAGCCCCATCGGATCATATGGTATCGGGAAGCCGCGCGGTTCGGCAGCGCTCGTGGGCATTTGCGGACCCGAGGGGACGTGCGTCCGCGCGCAGCGGGAAGGCACTTGACAGTTCGCAAGAACGCGCGTAGATCCTCAGACGTCGGCAGAAAGTTGATCATGAGGGACTCATGTCGCAGTAGAAAACATCAAGACGCCTTTCAATTTTGATCCGCCGGCGACCGACGAGATTCGCGCGGCGTCGCTGCAGTTCGTGCGGAAGCTGAGCGGCTTCAACAGCCCGTCGAAAGCGAACTCAGGCGGTGTCCGACCAGGCCATCGTGGACGTCGCGAACGATCGCGAGAGGTCTGATTGATTCGCTCGAGACGACGTCGGAGCCCAGGAACTGGGGAAGAAGTGGCAGCCCGCGCCAGGGCAGCGCTGCGGCCGCGAGCGCTTCTCGACTGGCGCGTTAGTCGATCGACGCCAGATAGGCGGCGAACGTCCGCTGAAGAGCGCGCCTGGACGACGCCGCTGCGCAAGCGGGCAACGGCCTCCGGTCCGCATCCCCAGTTCGGTGAGGATCAATCCCGCGACCAGTGCCGATCGGTTGAATCCCATTCCGCAGTGCGACAGGACCACATGGCTGTCTGGCATGAGCGCGCGCAGCCATCACCGCGACCGTCCGCAGCTTGGTCAGGTCTCTGGCAGCGCGTCGTCAAGAATGGGGAAGTAGATACAGGCAGCTGTCTCGGAACCGTGGGAATGCAGTGGTCGAGTCCGCCTTCGAGATCGATGACGGTGTCGATCCGCGTGCTCCGCGAGCGCGTCCCACGCTTCGATTGCCGGAGAAATGAACAGCGCTGTCCGTGATCGTCGACCTGGAACAGCTGAAAATCGAGCACCGACATCGCGCTTCTGATTTATCTGACCTTCGTCCTGGAAGTATTCGATCGTTTTGACGAGCCCTTCTTCCAGGGGGCACCTTCGGCTCCCAGTTCAGCAGCGTCCGGGCCCGCGTGATATCGGGCTGACGCTGACTTTCGGGATCGTCGGTCGGCAGGGGCTTGTAGACGATCTTGCTCTTCGCGCCGGTCATGCTGAATGATCGTCGCGGCGATCTCTTCGATGGTCATCTCGCGCGGGTTGCCGATGTTCACCGGCTCGTTCTGCCGTTGAGAGCATCAACTTGATGATGCCGTCGACGAGATCGGTGATGTAGGTGAAGCTCCGCGTCTGCGGTGCCGTCGCCGAAGACCGTGACGTCTTCGTTGCGCAGCGCCTGCGAGATGAACGCCGGCACGGCGCGGCCGTCGTTGACGCGCATGCGCGGGCCATAGGTGTTGAAGATCCGGACGATCTTCGTGTCGAGCTCGTGATAGCGGTGATACGCCATCGTCATCGCTTCGGCGAAACCGCTTGGCTTCGTCGTAGACGCCGCGCGGGCCGATCGGGTTCACGTTGCCCCAGTAGGTCTCCTTCTGCGGATGCTCCAGCGGATCGCCGTAGACCTCGGATGTCGACGCCAGAACGAACGTCGCGCCTTTGGCCTTGGCGAGGCCGAGCGCCTTGTGCGTCCCGAGCGCGCCGACCTTGAGCGTCGGAATCGGCAGCTCGAGATAGTCGATCGGACTTGCCGGGCTCGCCCAGTGCAGCACGACAGTCAACCGGACCGTCGATCGCGATGTAGTTGGTGACGTCGTGCTTGATGAAGGTGAAGTCGCGGTTGGCCAGGTGCGCGATGTTGGCGGTGGCGCCGGTCAGCAGGTTGTCGATCCCGATGACCTCGTAGTCCGCGGTCGAGCAGCGCTTCCGACAGGTGGGATCCGATGAAACCGGCGGCGCCCGTGATGACGATGCGTTTGTTTCATGGAACTGCGGCTTCAGCCTCAGCGCGAGCTGGCTGAAGCCGCGCACATGCTGACCGAGCACGACGCTCGTCGAGCTGTACAGTAAGCATGCTTGTGGAAGAAGCCGCGGAGCAAGGTGAGCCACATGATTTTCAGGTCGAGGCGCACCGACCAGTTCTCGATGTAGTAGAGGTCGTATTCGATGCGCTTCTCGAGCGGCGTGTTGCCGCGCCAGCCGTTGACCTGCGCCCAGCCGGTCAGCCCCGCCTTCACCTTGTGCCGCAGCATGCTGCGGGAAGCGGTGCCTGAACTGCTCGACGAAGTGCGGACGCTCCGGCCGCGGGCCCACAATCGACATATCGCCGCGGAACACGTTCCAGAGCTGCGGCAGTTCGTCGATGTTCGACCGCCGCAGGAACCGGCCGAACCCGGTCACCCGTGGATCGTCTGGCACGCGCCCACACCGGTCCGCAGTCCTTTTCCGCATCGTCGTACATCGATCTGAACTTGACGATCGAGAAGGACTTGCCGTCGAGGCCCATGCGTTCCTGGCGGTAGAAGACGGAACCCTTCGACGTCAGCTTGACCAGGAGGGCACAATTCCCGAGGGGAATGGAGAGCGCGACGAGCGCGACCGACGAGATGGCCATGTCGATCAGCCGCTTGATCGCTGCATTGACGCCCTGCATCGGCACGTCGTTGACGTTGATGACCGGGACGCCGTCGAGATCTTCGAGCCGGGCGCGCAGGGCGCGATCACCTGGAGCAAGTCCGGGCACGACCTTGACGTCGACCATGACGCGGCTGGTCGCGTCGATCAGCTCGATCATGCGCAGGTGTTCTTCGGGCGGCAGCGCGACGTAGAGATGATCGATCGTTCTCGCGCTGCGGTGATTTCGGCAGCTTCGTCCAGCGTCCCGCAAGAGGGCAGTCCCCGATAGCCGAGGTGATCGCCGGAGGCCTTGTCATCGACGAAGCCGAGAATCTGATAGCCGAGCTCGCGATGTTCCAGGATCTTGTCCGGCCACCAGGCGGCCAAGCTCGCCCGATCCCGCGATGAGGATCACGCTTCAGGGCCGATGCCCGCTCGCCAGCGCCGCCTCGAGCATCTCCGCGCATCAACTCGCGCGACGACGGTAGGCCAGCGCGACGTTCAGGACGAGGAAGATCGCCCAGACGGCCTGCGACACTTCGAGACGCCGCCGGCCGCCTCGTTCGGCCGTCGCGAGATAGGTCTGCACGTACAGCGTGGCGACGATCCCGAAGACGACGGTCGGGATGCTGCCGACGAAGACGGCGAAGAAATCGTCGACGCGCGAGCGCCCGCGCCGCAGACGATAGAGGCCCTGAAGATGAAAACCCGAGCGGCACCGAGGCCGGCGATGAACGGCAGGATGTTGACGTACTGCTGGAATGGCGGCAGCCCGCGGGTGATCGGAATGAGGCCGGCGTAAAACCGGATCGCGTAAGCGATGATGAACGCCGACACGCCAAGCATGGCGTCGGAGGCGATGTGGAAAGCGACGAGAAGCCGATTGTGTCGAATCACGTGCGGATCAGTCGTTCCATCTCGTTGCCAAACCGTTCGCGGCCGAACTGCTCTGCGTGCCGATGAAGAACGGCAGGATCGTATCTCCGTGTCATCGCGCTGGCGATCGCCTCGGCGAACGCGCGTGCGCGGAAGGATCGTCGACCAGCTCGCCAGTGACGCCGGGGACGATCGTCTCCAGGGCCCCGCCAGCGTTTCCAGCGCCACCACAGGACGTCCGGACGCCTGGGCCTCCAGCGGAACGATCCCGAAGTCCTCCCTCGCCGGGCAACAGCACGACCGAAGCTCGCCGGCACATCGTGCGCACGTCTTCGTCCGAGAGTCGGCCGAGGAATTCCACCTGTCCTCGAGCGGCACGCTGGAGTGCCGGGCGCTCGGGTCCGTCGCCCACGACTTTCAAGGGGATCCCCGCTTCGGCGCACGCCTCGATAGCCACCTCGACCCGCTTATATGGCACGAGCGCCGAGACAATCAGCGCGAATGGTTCGGGAGCCGACCCATCGGGAGTGAAGAATGCGGTGTCGACCGGGGATACACGACTATGGCCTCGCGATTATAGTATCGAGCGATCCTGCCCGCAACATAATGAGAGATAGCGACATAGCGGTCTGCTCGACCGGCAGTGTCGCGATCCCACCGGGCCATGCGGTTCATGACGGGCCGCATGAGGCGGCTGCCCAGCCAGCCGATCCGATCGGGCCCGAAGTAGGCATCGAACTGGTCCCAGGCGTAGCGCATCGGCGTCAGGCAGTAGCAGATGTGGCGCGCCGACGGCGCCTTGATGACCGATTTCGCGCAGCAGTGGCTCACGCTCAACACCACGTCGAAGCCTGACGAGATCGAATCGCTCGATCGCCGCCGGGAAGAGCGGCAGGTAATGGCGGTAGTAGCGCTTGACGAGCGGCAGGTGCTGCAACGAACGAGGTGTGCGGATGGCAGCCGCTCGATGGCGGGTGCGACCGAGCCTCGAACGTGCACCAGGCGTGAAGAGCGTCGCGTCGGGGAAACGCTCGGCGAGCACTTCGAGAGCGCGTTCCGCCGCCGCGCATGCCGGTGAGCCAGTCGTGAACGAGAGCGATCCGGACTGTCAACTCGCGGCGACCTCGTTGTAGATCTGGCGCACGCGCTGCAACCGACTGTTCCCACGAGAACTGGTCGCGCGCGGGCCAGACCCTTCTGCCGCAAGTCGCACCGCAATCCGTCGTCGGTCAGCACACGATAGATGGCGTCGCCGATCATTTCCGGGTCCAGCGGATCGACGAGGACGGCCGCGTCGCCGGCGACTTCGGGGAGAGACGACACATTCGAGGTGACGACCGGCGTGCCGCTCGCCATCGCCTCGAGCGGCGGCAGCCCGAATCCCTCGTAGAGCGAGGGGAACACGAAGACGCTCGCCAGTCGGTACATGGCGGCGAGCGTCTCTTCAGGTATGTATCCGAGAAATCGCACGTAGCTGTCCGGAGCTGATGCTTGTGCACGGCGCGCCGCGAGCACCGCGTATCGCGAGATGTCGTCGCCGATCATCACCAGCTTCAAGTTGTCCAGGCCCCGGCTGCTGCACCATCTCGAAGGCGTCGATCAGCCGTTCGAGGTTCTTGTGAGGCTTCACGTTCCCGGCGTAGAGCACGAACTGATCCTGCAGCTGGTATCGCTCCCGCACCCGATCGAGATCCTCGTCGCTCGGCGGCTGGCTGAAGCGTTCGTCGTGGGCGTTGTAGATGACGTCGATCTTCTCGGGCGCGATGTCGACGAAGCGGAGGATGTCCCGCTTGGAGCTTTCCGACACGGTCAGCACCTTGGTCGCGCGCCGCGCAGCCCCGGTGATCGAGCGTGCGCGCGTATCGAAGCGCCAGCGGGTTCGGCAGATACTGCGGAAACATCAGGTGAATGCAGTCGTGGATGGTGACGACCGACCGGCACCGCGACGAGCGCCGGCAGGCACGTAGTGCGGCGCGTGAAAGAGCGTCACGCCGTGCCAGCTTGAGCGAAAACGGTATCGCCAGCTGCTCCGTAACCGTGTAGTTCCTCGATCGCTCCGGTACCGGTCTCAGATTCCGGCCGAAATGCGCGATGGTGGGCGAGTCTTGCGGGCGGCACACGACGAACTCCGTCTCGCGGTCCAGTCGCGCGAGCTGCCGGAGCAGGTTGCGGATGTAGGTCCCAATCCCGGAAGTCGTGCAGTTTTCGCGCGTCTATGCCGGATGCGCACCTGGACATCATAAAGGCAGGGGTTAGGGATCAGGGATTAGGGATTAGCGAGGAAGCGGTGTTTCGACGGGAGCGGCCTCGGCTTCCCTGGGTTTCGCGAGCATTTCGAGCGTAGGCGGTGGCGGCCGTGGCGTTCGCACAGGCGGCTTGCCCAGCCAATAAAGGAAGACGACTCAGAGCAGCACATGAAGGCGGCGACACCGAGCACGGTCGGAAAGCCCTCTTCGAAGTCCGACTCCGACAGCGGCTGATCGTCCCCCAGGAATGTCGATCGTGAGAACCGCCGGCAGTTTGGTCCCGCAGCGGCAGACGTTGACTCCGGCGGCACGCGCCGTCCGCCACGACGGACACTCGCGGCTCGCGCCGATGCGCTTGGCGAGATCGGCGACGGACGCGGCGGAAGCATTCGTGGGCTGAGTGATCGCCACTCCGGCCAGGTTCGCCCGCAGCGGCACACCCTCGATCTTGTGCGGACGCGCCGGCCGCACGAGGGGCACACGCGACTCGATGGGACCGAGTCGAGATCCGGCACTACAAGCATGATACAGGGGCCAATCCGGATCGGGAGGCCATCGAAGCCCGCTTGAGGTGCAACAGCGTCGCAGTCTGCGCAGGCCGAGGTCCGTGTTCGTGCCGCCAGTCTTTAGACCCGGTTAGCGTACGCAGGCCGGGTCTTTAGACCCGGCGACCGGCATCAGATGAGCTAACTACGACGGCGGCAGGTCGTTCCGCAGCGACAGAGTACAGTCGCAGGAGCTGGAGCGATCACCGGGTGATGCTTCTGGTAAAGACAAGCGGCTGAGTACGCCGGCATGCAGTGCATGCCGCGTCCGACGCGGTCGCCGCGGAACGTCCTCAGCAGGATGGGTGACTTCCACTGTCGGGACAAACAAAATCCGTCGTCCCCGCGCCCGGATCGCGGCGCAGAAGTCCACGTCCTCCAGGTACATGGAATGAGCGCTCGTCGAGTAGACCGACGGCTTCTGCGTCCGCGCGTTTCACGAGCAAGCAGGCGCCGCTGACCCAGTCGGGCGACTGTTCTGCCGTGTCATCTCGTCGACGCGTTTCAGAACCCTCCTATTTCGGCGTTCGAGTCCCTTGACCAGCTTCTTCTGGCGCCATTCAGCAAGGGGGCGAAACCATCTCCTCGGAACGACAACTCGGGATGTCCTTCGCCGTCCACGACGCGCGGACCTACTACCGCGACATCGGAATGACTCCAGAACTGACGCACCAGGGCCATCGACAGCGCCCGGAGTCACGACAGTATCCGGATTGAGCAACAGCACCATCTCGCTCGCTGCTCGCGTGGAATCCTGCAGATTGCAGCCGGCCGCGAACCCGACATTGCCGCCGGCGTTGACGACCTTCACCCGCGGAAAGCGCTCGCCGCCTGTGCGCTGCCGTCATTCGACTGGTTGTCCACGACAATGATGTCGTTCGAGATCGAAGGTGGAGGCCTGTTGAGCGACGTCAGGCAGCGTTCGAGATCGGCTCGAGCGTTGTAGCTGACGATGACGATCGAGAGAGCTCAGACATCTTCGCCAGCGTGTGCGGCCATGTCCGGCCTAGTGCGAGATCATCGCGACCTGTTCCAGCAGAGCCAGCGTCTCGCGCGCGCGCGCCCAGTTGTAACGGGCCAGGACCACGGGGGCGGCATGAAGGATTTGCGGCCTCGTCGGCCTTCGTCGAACAGCGCCGTCCTCGATTGCGCGCCGCCGTCGCCTGGAAGATTGCCGAGCTCGACGTAGAGTGCCGCGCTGGACCGCAGCTCTCGCGAGCGACCGCGGTATCAAGCAGGACTGGTGGCACGCCGGCCGCCAGCGCCTCGAGCGGCGTGAGACCAAGCCCCCTCGTATTCGGATAGAAACGCAAAGGCACGTGCCCGGCCGCAAACGGCTTAGCTCTTCTTCAGGCACCCACGATCGCCACGCGCCCGCCCTCCAGCCCTTCGTGCCGGATGACCTGCTCGAGATCCCTGCCGCGGGTAGCTCCTGTTGTCGCCGGCGATCTCGAGACGCGCCTGGGATGACGTTGAGCGACGAGCGCAAACGCGCGGACCAGGTGCGGAACGTGCCGCCGGTTGAAAATCGAACCGGCAAAGAGCACCGTCGCCGGCTGACGCTCCAGGTGCCGATGAAGTCCGCGGGCTGTGACACCGGGCGGAATGACGTGAATCTTGGATTCGGCGACGCCGAAGCGTTCGACGAGCTCCCGCCGCGAGAATTCGAAATGGTGATGATGGCCGACGAATGCTGCGCCGCCTGTCGCGACAGCCATCGCCGGCGCATGCCTTCTCGCGCGCGGAACCAGTCGGGACGTGCCGCGAAGGACGACGTCGTGGATGGCGACCACCGACGGCACCTTACGGAACAGCGGCGTCGTGTAGGCCGGGCGAGAACATCGACGTCGAGATGATCGCGGCTCGCGCGACGGGGCATCCGGACCTGCTCCCACCACGCACCGCTTCCTCCCGCGACCATGCGGATGGCGAAGCGTCTGCCGTCAAGTGAGCGTCCCGAGCGGTTCGGCTGCGTATAGCACGAACTCGTGCGAGCGCGTTTCCTCGGCCGACGCCCACTGGCGCAGCAGGCCATCGAGATACCGTCCGACGCCAGTCGGACGGCCGGCGAGCTCTCGTGCATCAACCCCGATTCGCATGGTGAGTGACGGCTTGCTGATAGACGTTGTATACGCGTTCCGCGGTATTGGCCCAGCTGAACTGATTCGCTCGAACGCGCGCCTCGTTCGGCGCTCCGGCGCGCGAGAGTCTCGTCGGTGAGCATCACCTCGATAGCGTCGGCCAGCGCGTCGGGCTCGGGTTCGACGAGGAGTCCTGCTCTGCTCGACGAGCTCGGGCAGTGCGCCGCGATTCGCGGCAATGACCGGACTCCGCCGGTCATCGCTTCGAGAACGGTCAGGCCGAATCCTTCTTCGAGCGATGGCTGCACCAGCATTCGCGCGCCCTCGTACAAAGCCCTGACGATCGGTGGCATTCACATAGCCGACATGCCGAACATGGTCCGCAAGCGGCGGGCGGGAAATCCGCTCAGCCATCCGCGCGACGCCTCGGTCGCCCTGGCCTGCGAGCAGAAGTTCGGGCAACCCGGCGCCGCGACAGAAGCTGCTCGTATGCGTCGAGCAGCACGCCGACATTCTTCCTGGGCTCGAGAGTCCCGAAAAACAGCACGTAACCAGCCTCGGATACCGTCTCGCGAGGCCGCCAGTCCGGCGCGCGCCCGGCGGACACACGTGAACCCGATCGGCCGGCAGTTCGAGCGGCTGCTGGATCTCACCCGCAGCGAAGTGCGACGAGGCAATCACGGCGTCGGCGCGATGGCATGCGAGCGGACGAGCGGTCGATAGTCGCGCCGGATCTCGGCGCGCGTGAGTCGGGGTGGTGGAGAAAATGCAGATCGTGAATCGTCACGACCTGCGCCGCTGCCGGGACGGCATGATGAGCGGATGCAGCGAGTGGGTGACGTCGAAAGCGCGGCCGACACTCGCTCGACAGTCGGCCAGCCGAGACGGTGCCATGCGAAGTTCAGCACCGACACCGGAATGCGCCGATCGATCGCCTCGACCGAACCGAGATCGTCGGGCGGATGCAGTCGATCCTTCCAGGAGCTCGAGAAGATGGTGATCTCGAGCGCCCGGCTGCCATCCGATCGCGGAAAGTGCCGCGCGAGGGCCGCGCACGACCTGATGGCCGTACTCGCCAACGCCGCTGCTCCCCGTGAGCGCGCGGCGCGATAGTCGATGAGCACTCGCACTTGTGTAAGTCTTTCCGAGTCAGTATCTTATTGTGAAATGAAGATCGCCGTCGTCGGAACCGGGTATGTCGGACTCGTCGTCGGGGCGCTGCCTCGCTGAAAACGGCAACGATGTCGTCTGCGTTGACAAGGACGAATCGAAGATCGCCACGCTGCGGCGCGGGCAAGATGCCGATCTACGAGCCCGGGCCTCGAAGAGATGGTCCGCCGCAATCACAGCCTGAAGATCGCCTGCACGTTCACGTACCGACCTGGCGTCGGCGGTTCGAGCCGCGGAGATCATCTTCATCGCCGTCGGCACGCCGCAAGGCGAAGACGGATCGGCCGATCTCACACATGTGCTCGACGTGGCGCACGACGATCGGCCGGCGCGATGAACAAGCTACACCGTGATCGTCGATAAGAGCACCGTGCCGGTCGGCACGGCGCGAAGCAGTGCGCGACACGATCGCCGCCGGCAAACCAGCCAGCCATTCAGCGTCGTCAGCAATCCGGAATTCCTGAAGCAGGGCGCGGCGATCGAGGATTTCATGAAGCCCGACCGCGTCGTCATGTGGGCACGGAACCGGGCGATCAGCGGGCGATTGAGGTCATGCGCGAAGCTCTACGCGCCCGTTCACGCGCACCGGCGCGCCGATCCTGATGATGGATACGTGCGAGCGCCGAGCTGTCGCAAGTTACGCGGCCAATTCGCATCCTGGCCGACGCGCATCTCGTTCATGAACGAGATCGCGAACGTCTGCGAGCTGGTGGGCGCCGACGTCGACCAGGTGCGCAAGGCGATCGGATCGCCGACCGGCGCATCGGCACGTCCTTCCTGTTTCCGGGCGTCGGCTACGGCGGCAGCTGCTTTCCGAAGGACGTCAAGGCGCTGCTGAAATCGTCGTCCGAGCGCGGGATACGACTTCAAGATCCTGCAGGCCGTCGAAAGCGTGAACGAGTCGCAGAAGGTCCGTCTCGTCTGACAAGATGGAAGCGCATTTCAAGCGATTTGAGCGGCCGCACCATCGCGCTGTGGGGCCTGGCTTTCAAGCCGAGGACCGACGACATGCGGGAGGCGCCGGCCATCACGATCATCGAGCGGCTGCTTGTCGCGCGGCGCGATCGTGCGCGCCTACGATCCCGAGGCCGGACCCACGGCGCGGCGGCTCTTCGGCGATCGCATCACGCTCTGCGAAAGAGCTACGACGCCCTGACCGGCGTCGACGCGCTGGCGATCGTGACGGAATGGAACGAGTTCCGCGAGCCCGACTTCGAGAAGATGCGGCAGCTGATGAAATCGCCGGTCGTCTTCGACGGCCGGAACATCTACTCGCCCGAGCACATGCGCGACCTCGGGTTCACGTACTTCTCCTTTGGCCGCTGAGCGCGCCTCGGTTCTGGTGACCGGCGGCGCAGGCTATCATCGGCAGCCACGCGTGCAAGGCGCTCGACCGCGCCGGCTACCGGGTCGTTGCGTTCGACAATCTGATCGCCGGGCATCGCGAGGCCGTCCGCTATGGTGAGCTCGTCGAGGGCGACATCACCGATATCGCGAGCGGTGCGCGAGCGCGATCCGTGCGCCATCGGATTTCCTCCGTGATGCACTTTGCCGCGTTCCTCGACGTGGGCGAGTCGGTCCGGGAACCGGCCCGGTATTTCCGCAACAACGTCGGCGGCGCGCTGAGGCGTCCTCGAGGCGATGGCCGCGGAATCCGTCGAACAGTTCGTGTTCTCGTCCACGTGCGCGACGTACGGCGAGCCGCGCGAGACACCGATCTCCGAGATCGCACCCGCAGCAGGCCGATCAACAGCTACGGCGAGAGCAAGCTGGCCGTCGAACGGGCGCTGCCGCACTTTGCGCGCGCTCATGCCCTCAAGTGGGTCTCGCTCCGGTATTTCAACGCGGCCGGCGCCGATCCGGACGGCGAGATCGGCGAGGATCATTCGCCGGAAATCCATTTGATTCCCCGCGCCATCGAGGCCGCTGCTGGGCGGGCGCCTGCAGATCTTCGGCGACGACTATCCGACACCGGATGGCACCTGCCTCCGCGACTACATTCACGTGAGCGACCTGGCGGATGCCCACGTCAGGGCGCTGGCAATCCATTGAGGCCGCAGGGCGCTCCGACGCGTACAATCTGGGCACCGGCCAGCCGCATTCTGTGCTCGAAGTGATCAAGTCGGTTGAACGTGTCACCGGACACGCAGTCTCCTGGACGCTCGCGCCCCGGCGGGCAGGAGATCCGGCGGTTCTCTACGCAGCCAACCAGAAGGCGGAGGCCGCGTTCGGGTGGGCTCCGCGATTCCCCGATCTCGATTCCATCGTCAGGACTGCCTGGGAGTGGCACCGGACGCACCCGCACGGTTACCGCACGGCGGCACATTCGTGAGCGAGACCAACACACTGCGCCGCTTGTTCCGCTACGCGCGTCCCTATCGTGGACGCCTGGCGTGGGCAGTGGTCGGAATGCTCGTTTACGCTGCCGGCTCTGCCGGGCTGGCGTGGCTCATCCAGTGGATCTTCGACGACGTGCTGAGCAAGCAGCAGCACCTGGCGCTGATCGGATGGGCGATTGTCGGCCTCTATCTCCTCAAGGGCATCGGTTCGTCACGTGTCTTCGTATCTGATGGCGAGCGTAGGGCCAGCGCGTGGTCATGGATGTGCGCAACGCGCTCTATCGCCACATCCTAGGCCAATCGGCGCGCTTTTTCGCGCAGCGGACGACCGGACAGCTGATGTCCCGCGTCAACAACGACGTCGGGCAGGTCCAGCAGGCCGTCTCGGAGACGGCCGGCGATCTGGCGCGAGAGTCGCTCGCGCTGATTGGATACGCGCGCGCTGCTGTTCTACTACGACGCGTGGCTGGCGGTCTTCTGCTTCATCAGCGCGCCGCTGATCGTCTACCCGCTCGTCCGCCTCGGGCAGCGCGTCCGGCGGACGACGCACCGCAGCCAGGAGGCGCTCGAGCAGTTGTCGCACGTCAGCGCCGAAGCGTTCACGGGGCACCGGATCGTGAAAGCGTTTGGAAGCGAAGGCACAGGAAGCCGAGAAGTTCGCCAGCGCCGGCACGCGTCTCTATCGCACGAACATGAAGGTGATGGCGGCGCTCTCGAGCCTTCCACCGCTGATGGAGTTGATTGGCGGCGTCGCCATGGCCGGCGCCCTGTGGTACGGCAGTCGAGAGATCGCTGCCGGAAAGCTGAGCCTCGGCGAATTCACCTCGTTCATTGCCGCCTTGTTCCTGATGTACGGACCGGCCAAGAAACTGAGCCGGGTCAACGCGAACCTCCAGCAGGCCATCGCGGCATCCGAGCGTATCTTCGAGAATGCTCGACACGCACACCGAGGTGAAGGAGAAGCAGGGCGCTCCGGCGATGATGCCGTTTCATCGCGCCATCGAATTCCGCGATGTCTCGTTCGGCTACGAGGAACTGCACGGGCGGACCCTGCGCGGCGTGTGCTTCACCGTGTCGGCCGGGCAAATGATCGCGATCGTCGGCCGGAGCGGCGCCGGGAAAACGACGCTCGTCAACCTGCTGCCGCGGTTCTACGACGTGACGGGCGGCGCGATTCTCATCGACGGCGTGGACGTCCGCGACGTCACGCTGAAGTCGCTGCGCAGCCAGATCGGGATCGTCACGCAGGAAACGGTGCTCTTCGACGAAAGCGTCGCCAGCAACATCGCGTGCGGTGCGTCCGCGCAGATCTGCATCAGATCGAAGCGGCCGCGCGCGCGCGCACGCGCCACGAATTCATCATGGGCCTGCCGCAGGGCTACCAGACGGTGATCGGCGAGCGCGGCCAGCGGCTTTCGGGCGGACAGCGCCAGCGGATCGCGATTGCGCGGGCGCTGCTCAGAACGCGCCGATTCTGGTGCTCGACGAAGCCACCTCCGCGCTCGACACCGAGGCCGAGCTCCTGGTCAGGAAGCGTTGGCGAACCTGATGCTGAACCGCACGTCGTTCGTCATCGCCCATCGCCTGTCGACGATTCGCCGCGCCGACGCCATCGTGGTCATCGAACGCGGAAGGGTCGTCGAGATCGGCCGCCACGACGACCTGCTGGCGCGCCCGTCAGGCACCTACGCGATGCTCTACCAGATGCAGCTGCTCGAAGGACGAAAGGCGACGCCCCGGCTCGTGCCCATCATGATCAAGTCGATGACCGGCTTTGCGGCCGTGACGCGTGAAGACGACGTGGCGTCGATTGCCGTGACGATCCGGGCCGTCAATCACCGGCATCTCGACCTGCAGCTTCGCATTCCCCAGAGCCTCGCCGCCATCGAGAGCGACGTTCGTGCCCTCGTCGGCCGCGCGAGATCGCGCGCGGACGCATCGAACTGGGGATTTCGCTGCAGCTCCGGCAGCAGCCGACGGTCGAAGTGGAATTCAACGAAACATTCGGGCGCGCGCTCGAGACAGCCATCGACCAGGCCGCGAGCGCGGGGCTTGTGCAGGCGCGCTGACGCCGGGCGATTTGCTGCGCCTGCCCCAGGCCCTCACGCATTCGCGAGCGCCCGGCTGCCGCGGACGAAGACGCTGATGAAGCAGGCTCGCAGGATCGATGCGCGGCAAACGGCGGTCCCAGGCGCGTTGCAGCCTCGACGAATGCGCACGCGCGAAGGCGATCATCTTCGGGCCGATCTCGACCAGCATCGCGGCGCGGTGGCCGATTTCGTCGAGCGCATCGCGGTCGCCGCCGACGAAGGTCGCGCGGCGATGGAGCAGCGGCTGACCGAGCGTGTCGCCGAGCTTCGCACCGTGCTGCAGGCCGACGAAGCGGCCGTCGCTCGGGAGATCGTGCGGACCGCAGCCAGATCCGACATCATCGGAGGAGCTGTCGCGTTTTCGCGGCCACGTGCTGCACTGGGTCGCGCTCGCCGACAGCGCCGAGCCGTGCGGCCGCAAGCTCGATTTCCTGCTTCAGGAAATGAACCGCGAAGTGAACACGATGGGATCGAGGCCGACGGTCTTCGCGTCTCAGAGCTGATCATTTCCGCCAAGGCCGGGCTCGAAGTTGCGTGAGCAGGTTCAGAATGTCGAGTGACAGCTCTGGGCATTCTGTTCATCGTCTCGGCGCCGTCCGGCGCGGCAAGACGACGCTCGTCGAGCAGCTGGTCGAGCAGACGCCGCACTTGAAGATGTCCCGATCGTACACCTCCAGGATCGCGCAGGCCCGGAGGCACGATGGCGTGGACTATAATTTTGTGACGCGGCAGCGGTTCGAAACGATGGTCGACGTCGAGCGAGTTTCTCGAGTGGGCCGATGTGTTCGGCAACCTCTATGGAACGTCGGCGTCTGATACAGAGAGGCTGCTCGCGGCCGGCGACGACGTGGTGCTGGTGATCGATGTGCAGGGCGCCCGCCAGGTGCGGCGGCGCGGCGTGCCGGCAGCGACGATCTTCGTGATGCCGCCATCGTTCGACGTGCTCGAACGGCGGCTGCGCGGGCAGGAGCAAGGATACCGAAGAAGCCATGCAGATCCGGCTCAGGTGGCGCGCGAGGAAGTGGCGGCCTTCACCGAATACGACTACATCGTGATCAACGATGAAGTCAGGCGCGCGGTGTCGACGCTGCAAGCCATCGTGATCGAGCGAAGCGAAGCCCGGTTGAGGCGCATGCGGAAATACCGCCGAAAGCATAGAACGGACGTTCGGATGCTAATCGCCCTCGGCGTGACCGGCGGAATCGGCGCCTACAAGGCGGTGGAAGTCGCGCGCAGGTCTGCAGAAGCGCGGTCACGAGGTCGTGGCCATCATGACCGCGTCGGCGACGCGATTCGTCGGGCCCTGTCACCTTCGAAGCCATCACCCGCCGGCGCGTCATCACCGACCAGTTCGAGCCTGGCGCGAACTCCGAAATCGAGCACATCGCGCTGGCCTCGACCATCGACCTGCTGCTCGTCGCGCCGGCCACGGCCAACATCCTCGGAAAGTTCGCCAACGGTCATCGCCGACGATTTCCTGTCGACGCTCTACACCGCCACGCGCGCGCCCGGTGCTCGTCGCGCCGGCCGATGAATACGCAGACATGTTCGAGCACGAGGCGGTGAAGCGGAATCTCGACACGCTGGCGGCGCGCGGCGTCCGATTCGTCGAGCCGGGCGAGGGCTATCTGGCCTGCGGCTGGATCGGAAAGGGACGCCTGGCCGAGCCCGACGAGATCGTGGCGCGGCCGAAACCCTCTTGAAGTCGGGCGTGCGTGCTGTCGACGCCCGCTGAATCGAGCGTCCTGCGCGGCCGCCGTGTTCTGGTGACCGCCGGGCCGACGCTCGGAGATCTGGATCCGGTTCGTTTCATCGGCAACCGATCGAGCGGCCGCATGGGATTCGCGATTGCCGCCGAGGCCGCCCGGCGCGGCGCGCAGGTGACCCTCGTCGCCGGGCCTGCAACCATCGAGCCTCCGCGCGTTGCCGAACTGGTCAGGGTGCGCAGCGCCGTCGAGATGCATCAGTGCGGTGCTCGACCGCGCCGATCGGTCGGACGTCGTCGTCATGGCCGCAGCCGTCGCCGACTACGCACCGGCGCGAGCGGGCGCCGCCAGAAGGTACACAAAGACGGCGACACGATGACGGCTCGTTCTGAAGCGCACGCCCGACATCCTCGGCGAGCTCGGTCGCACGCCGTCTCGCCAGCGGGCGGAGGGCCGCTGCTCGCTCGGTCATTCGCCGCCGAAACCGAGCGCGTCGAAGAGCAGGGCGCGGCCAAGCGTCAGCGGAAGCACGTCGATTTGATTGTGGCCAACGATGTGGCGCGGTCCGACGCCGGATTCGACGCGTCGAGACCAATGCCGTGACGATCGTTGGCGAAAATGGCAGTGAACCGTTGCCGCTTCATGCCCAGAGTCCCAGGTCGCCATCGAGATTCTGGACCGTGTAGAAAAATTGATGGCCCAAAACGCCGCGCGCGCCGAAGCCAACCGTTAGAGTCGTTCGGCCCGCTCCCATGGATCGCGACCAGATCAGCGAGCACCTGAAGTTCGCCGCCGAGCTCAGGTGGCCGGCGTGAGCCGCTGATCGCCAGCCATGGCGCGCGCGCACCGTGGCCTGCGGCCCGAAGCCGCGTCACGCGCGCACCGACTGCTCAGGCTGCCCGCAGCACCGGCGGCGCGGCAAGCCCGGCGGCGTGCCGCGCTGTATTCGTTCGTCGGTCAGGCGCTGGCGGCAATCGGACGCTGGAGATCGGGCCAGAGTGCTCGCGCTGTAAGCTGCACACGCTGGGCCGCAAGCAGATCGTCTTCGGAGTGGGGAATCCTGATGCCGGATCCTGATGTTCGTGGGCGAAGCGCCCGGCGCGACGAAGACATTCAGGGCATCCGTTCGTCGGACGGGCCGGGCAGCTGCTGACGCAGATCATCGAGGCGATCGAGTCTCAAGCGGGATGACGTCTACATCGCCAACGTGATCAAGTGCCGTACCGCCGCAGAACCGGAATCCCGAGCCGGACGAAGTGCGAAACCTGCGAGCCGTTCCTGATTTCAGCAGATTGACGCTGATCAAGCCGAAGGTGATCGTGGCGCTCGGAGCTTCGCGGCGCGCGCGCCTGCTGCGGACGCTGGATCCGATCTCGCGCCTGCGCGCGGCCAGGTCTACGAGTATCGCGGCGCAAAGCTCATCCCGACGTTCCATCCGCACCTGCTGGAATCCGTGCGTCGAAACGGGAAGTCTACAGGAAAGATATGAAACTCGTCAGCTGCGCGCCGCATTTGCTGAATTCTTGAATTCTGAAGTCTTGAAATCTCAGGTGCTTGTCACCGTCGTCGTTGCGGTCCCTGTTCAGGCTCTGACCTCACCACACTTACGTACCGTGTTCCCGACGACACCTGCGACGCCGGCAATCTGGTCGGCGCGCCGTGGTGATCGTCTGGCAAATTGCCTAGCAGTCACCGGCGTGGTCGCTCGCGGGACGGGCATCCGTTGCCGCAGAGGCGGAATGGCGGCGCCGGCCTTCGCGAGGAGGACATCAGGCCGATCCGGCTGCCGCTGGACGACCACACGAGCGTTCAGTCCCGCGCCGGACGTCGTTAATCGCTCGCCGCGGTGGACCGCTGACTGCTACGCAGCCGGTGCCGGGCGAAACGATCGCACCGCTGGCGGATGCGCCGAAGACCCGCAGGCGAGCAGGCCCGACGCGCACAAGACCCAGCATGGCGACCGCGATCCTGCGGCCGGCCTGGGTGCCCTGGAGAGTGCCGCGGTGACTCGAGCAAGCAGCGAGGAAACGCTGGAGATCGCACATGGCCGGCGTCGCCCGGCGGGCTGCCGACGCCCGCGCTGGCGGTCGCGCGGGTCGGCGGCCTCCGTCTCGACGAAACGATGGCTGACACGGCTTTGTGAGCCTGCGCCAGGAGCGCGTCGATCGCGATCCGTTCGGATCGGCCTGGCCATGCGCCCGGCGCACGAACGGGACCGGGAGTTGACGAGTGAGCAGGCCGCGGCGCTGTGCGTTTGAAGACGATGGCCGGCTCGGGCAATTTCAGTCGCGCTCGTGCCGCGGCGTGACCGGCAGCGGCAAGACGCGGAAATCTGCTTGCGCCTGGCCCCGTCGGTTCGCGCGATCAGGCCGATCGTGCTCATGCTCGTCCAAATCCGCGCTGACGCCGGCCGTGTCGTGCCAGTTTCGCCAGCGGTTCGGCCGAGCGCGTGGCCGTTCAGCACAGCCGGTCTCGTCGGACGGCGAAACGTCACGATCAATGGCGGCGCATCCGTCGCGTGCGAGTGTCGACGTCGTCGATCGGCACCCGGTCGGCGATCTTCGCGCCGCTCGATCAGGTGGGGCTGATCGTCGTGGACGAGGAGCACGACGGCTCTATCAAGCGGGAGGAGAGTCCTCGCGCTACAGCGCGACGACATCGGCCGATCGTTCGCGGGCAGCGCGCAAACGCGCTGGTCGTGCCTCGGCATCGGCGACGCCGTCGATGGAAGCTATCACAACGCCGATGACCGGCAAGTACGAGCGCATCGTGCTGGACGCCGCGTGCTCGGATCGTCGCCGCTCGTGACAGTCAGTCAGCGCATCATGCGCGAAGAGTACGCTGCATGCCGGCCCCGACGTGGTGCTGAGCCAGACGCGCTCAAGGCAGGCGATCGACGCCCGGCTCGGACGCCGCGAGCAGATCGCTTGTGCTGCTCAATCGCCGCGGGTTCGCGACCTCGGTGTTCTGCCGGCAGTGCGCGCGGCACGATGGACTGTCCGAACTGCAGCGTCTCGCTAGTGGTCCACGGCGAGGGACCGTCGCGCCGGGCCCAGCTGCCACTACTGCAATTATTCGGCGCGCGTCCCACGGCCGCTGTCCGCTCTGTGCCGGCGCCGTATCTGGAGCAGGCCGGATTCGGCACCGAACGGGTCGAGGCCGGAGATCAGGCAGCCGTGGCCGGATGCGCGCGTCGCGCCGCATGGACCGCGACGCCATCCGCCGGAAAGGCGATCGCTGGCGGCGCTGCTCACGCGGATTCCGCGCACGGCAGAGATCGACATTGCTCGTCGGCACTCAGATGATCGCGAAGGGGTCACGACTTTCCCCGCGGGTGACACTCGTCGGCGTCAGCTTCGGCGGACGTGGGGACTCGGCATGGCCGACTTCCTGCGCATCAGAGCGGACGTTTCAGCTCCTGACACATGGTGGCTGGACGCGCCGGCCGCGGCAGAGAAGCCAGCGAGCCGTCATCCAGACGCTGTACCCGGAGCATTACAGCGTCAACTGGCGTGCCGAGCAGGACTATCCGGCGTCTCTACGAGCGCGAGCTGAAATTCCGGAAGGAGATGCGATATCCGCCGCCTCGTGGCGCTCGTCAGCGGCGATCGTGCGCGCACGTTTTCAGGCGCGCTCGACGACGCCCGCAGATCTTGTGGAGCGGACGCAAGCGCCGTCGGCGCGGTTCCGACGCGATTCCGCGGTGCTCGGCGCCGGCGCCGCTGGCAAAGCTGCTGCGGTGAATATCGCGCACAGTTTCTGATGAAGGGCGACAGCCGCAAGCGGATGCGCGACGCCACCGCAGGCGCCCGCGGCTCGTCCTGATGTCGCGCCGCAGCGACGGTCGACATCGACCCACTCAGTGTCTTTGGCTGAAATTGCACCGAGGGCACGAGCGTCAATGCAGAGCTCAAGCGGCGATTGACAAATCTTCAATCTCAGAAATCTGCGGTCTGAACTCGGCAGATGTCACCGGAGGTCTGATCAGTTCGGTCTGGCGAGATCGGCGCCGGGCGTAAAGCAGCAGAATCAGCATCGCCGAGCGCCTATCAGCGCGAGCACAGAACCGTGCGCGGTCCGAGCGGCTGATCTTCGTCGGGCGTGTCGCGGATCGGTGGCGGCCGAACATCATCAGCATGACCAATCATCAGGCCCGTCCACACGATCCAGCTGGACGGAGGGGCGAGAAGGCCAGAACGAGCGCGACGCCGACCATCACGAGGGTCACGTGGACGACACGCGGCGGCCGAGGACCGCGTATGAAATATGGCCCGCCGATCGAGCTGGCCGATGGGGAAGAGATTCAGCGCGGTCGCGATCAGCCCGAACCATGCCGCGCAAACGCGATCGGGTGCAGATTCAGCGTGCAGCCGTCGGGCTGGATCCCCAGAACACCCACGAGGCGACGGAAGAGCGAGCGGCTCGCCGAGTTCGACAGCGCCGCCCATCTGGTCCATCGGCGGCAGCTGGATCACTCGCCGACATCGACAGCCCGACCCGAAGAGCGCCGGTAGCGACCACAGAAGCCGGCAATCGGTTCGGCGATGCCGATGTCGAACAGCATGCGGCTTTGCCGCGGGAATGCCTCGCGGATGCGAATGAACGGCGCCAGAAGGTGCCGGTCAGAGGAAAGGCGCGCAGAAAAAGACGGCAGCGACGCGTCGACGTCATAATAGCGGCACGCGAGATAGTGACCCATCTCGTGGCAGCCAGGATGGCGAGGATCGTCAGGCTGTAGCCGGACCGTGGGCGAGCATGCACGGCCCGTGAACCCTCGGCGAGTGTCGACGGTTCCAAGGTTCGTGATGAACGAGGCGTAATGAAGCGCGCCGGCGACCGTCGTGGTAACGGTATGGTGACTGCCAGGAGAATACGTGGCGCCAGGCGCGTCCTGAAATTTCGGTCGCGCCCTGCCAGGTCACTCAGGGCGGCTGAACGGGTTCGTCGACATCGCGGCGGGATCACTCGATGGAGTTGTAGCGCAGGTGTTCGGCGAAGCCAAGACGTGGCGTGGTGCGCTGGTCTTGTGTTACCCGATGTTTTGAAGGTCTTTGCCGACTTGAAGCGGATCGTCCGGCCCGGTGGGATGCCGCGCTTCCTTACCGGTCCGCGGGTTGCGGCCGATTGCCGCGCTTGCGGGCGACACGTAA
>ERZ1370068.3886-contig-2984_pt1 | contig 33557 bp, 61 predicted proteins | sample MGYA00561227_ERZ1370068 | MGnify/ENA primary metagenome ERZ1370068 (study PRJEB38410, sample SAMEA6850437) | metagenome | study: Metagenomic assessment of the ecological functions of the soil: analysis of the soil microbiota associated with the...
CGTTGCTACTGCTTTATCCAGCTTATTTCGCCGCAGTTGGTATGAAAGGCAATCGTTCCGCATCCACCAGGCCGTTCACCAGCAGGGCGAGGATACTCCGCGGGTTGCCGACGGAATGAGTTGCGGCGGTCTCGCCGTGGGTCCAATCCGAGTTCGCAGCACGACTGGCAAAATCCAAACTGCCACCGAAATCGGGGTCACACCGTATCTCTTTGCCGCGCAGTCCGGAGACATCCACGATAGATGATGGAAAAAATCATAAACGCAAACTAGCGCTCCAGAGTAGAGAACAGGGCGAGGTCCCGGAATCCTGCAGGTAGCGGTCGGAGCGGCGGTCCGCCGCCGGCGAGAACATCAAGCTCATCGCTCAACAACGCCGCTAACGATATCGGAGAGGAACCGACATAAAGGACCTCTACACTGAGATTGTTTTTTCGAAAATACCCGGTTCCTTTGGCGGCCCACAGGGGCAAGAACGCGGTTGCAGGAGCCGAATAGAATACGCGCAAATTCCTCTCCGCTGCCTCAGCAGTGCTGGCCGCCGTCGATAGAAAAATCGTTGCGAGCGCCAAGGCGATCTTTACACCGGTCACGAAATCCATCTCGATCGCACCCTGAAGCGAGCTGAGCAATCGCTGCTTTCGATGCGAGGCCATGGAATAGGCAGAGGAGGAGTCTTGTCGCTCTAGCAACGATTGACATTTTATGTCCGCCCGAAAGTTTTATGTCTTAAATTCTTTCAGTTAAGGCGATCACGGGCGCCAGAGCGCTTTGCTTGCCAACTCTGCGCCTTGTACGATGCCCCGGAGCTTTGCCCACTGAATAGACGAATGAACCTTCGCGGTAAAGCGTCTCTTTGGGAAAAGCCACAGTCGGTGCCGGGCCAGCACGTTCTCTCTGCCCACGAGCTTGGCTAGCCGCACGATCCGCTGCGCCACGAGATCAGGGTGCTCAATCGTCGGTCGAGTGGGTAACCACGCCCGGAACAAGTACCGTCCCTCCGGCGGTTTCACATCCTGCCACACTGTCCATTCATGCTCGTGTCGCACGTTCGCTGCCTCGAACACGAAGGCGCCAGCGTTGATCTTGAGCAAGAGCGATACGATGTCCTCATGGCAATATCCGTGCTGTGAGGCCCGTGCCAGCTGCCCTAACAGATATGGTACCGTATGCGATCCCTTTGAATTCCCGCCAGCGCGTGGTTGGTCGCTTCAATCCGGAGTTCGCAGAACTTTAAATTGCTTCAAATCTATATCGGGGAGCGATTCCGGTCCCCGGATGAGATCGTTTGCGAGCCAAGGGTCATCTATTGACCAGGGAATCCAGCCTCAACAATGGCCTGTACTCTTCGTTGAGGGCATTCATGAGGGCATGGAGGTACGCTTCATCACCGGGTATTCGTTTCTTCGACCCATCTCAACCGTCGCGGGGGCGGCAACAGGCATGAACGCTTCCTCCACCTTTGCATCGTTGAGCGTTAATCTTGAAGTTGGTGATATCGATCATCAGTTGCGGGTTGTAACTGATGGGACCGGTGCATATCGACGTCACACTTGATCCAATACTCAAACCCTATAGTTTGGTCGTAGTGCGTATAAAAACGCCGCAAAGTCCTTGCGGTCCTTCTCATCTGGCTCCTCCGGGTCTCCAGGCTTCGAGCGGCCTGCCTCGAACCTGATAACTGTTCGCTAATATAGGCCGCAAACCGGACTTGCCGTATTCGCCATCGCTGATGACGTCGATTGCCGACCTGGCCTGTTTGCGTACGACCTCCGCCACGCTACTTCGCAAACTCTGGCGAAGCTTTTCTCGTCGTAGCGTCGTCGGTTTGTTCTCGCATGCATGAACTCTCAATGATCTCAGGCGGACGTATCAGGCTGCCAACATGGGACGTAAGAATTTTTCTGCTACGCTTCTCATGGCTTTTGTCTCCCTTATCAGAATGGAAACCAGCAGTGACATTGGCCGCCATACGGTGAATAGCGTTCCGAGCGCGAAAGCGACCTTTACACCGAACACAAAATCACGCCGCTCGAGCATCTCGATGGCGCTCCTGAACTAGCGAGTTCTAAAAATCTCCTGATATAGCTTGACGTATTCTTTGTAGTCCCGATAATTTTCCGACCGATGATGATCCGTTTGAAACCTTTGAGTGCAGCATTCGACGGTGATTCAACATCGGATCGCGCGGGTTCGCGAAAACCACTCCGAACCATTTCCCGTCCGTCCTTAGACAGAGCAAAGTCCGTGAACAGCCGCGCTGCGCTCGGGTGCGAGGCGCGCGCGCGGCGACTTGCAACGGGTTCACCTGCACCACGACCGGGTCGAGCGGGAGCCACCCATCGGCGCGCCTTTTGCGCCACCCTGGTAATCCCCGGAAGCATAGGCCATGAGCGAGGGATACTTCTCCAGCCGCGGTGAGCTGCACCCGTTCGTCGTTGCCCCGTTTGACCACGGATTTTGCGCGGCAAGCCGCTTCAAATAATTGACTGCTCTTCTCTCTTCCCCAAGCTTGGCTAAGACCGATGAGAACCGGGTAGGCGTCGGAGTCCAAAGAAATCTTGCCGTCTTTCCATTTAGCATCGAGCAGCGCTTCGTAGGACCGCGGCGCTTGTTCACTTCTTCACCAAGCGGGTGTTCAACCCCGCAGAACATATAGCTATTGGTATGGTACGCGATCCACTCACCGTCTCGGCCGATCATCGATCCATCATAGGCTTTGTTTTCGGCGACCGATAGGGGACGACGAGCTTTCTTTCCATCAGCGGGGCATACATCTCGCCGCTGCCGGACAGGACATCCCAGGCGTGCCTGCTGGCGAGCGCTTCGGCGAGAACCTTGTTGGAGCATGGTCCCCGTCCGGCGCGGAAGAGTTCGGTTTTGACCGATGGATATTTTTTTCGAAGCGCTCGAGCATCCGTTGGCTCAAATCGAGATTCGTCGTCGTCCACCAAACCAGCTTGGCTTCTTTCTCGGCCCCTTGATAAGCCGGGCATCAGGCCGCTCTTGAGCAAAGCTTTGCGCGCTCGAAAAAGCAGCAGGCAAGGCGGCCAGCCACAAGCTTCCTATCGAGTTGGTTCGTTGCGCTTTCATCTGCGCTCAGCGCCAGCCCTAGCGCACGACTTTATCGAGCACGCTACGCCACTTCGCCGCTATTTGCTTTTTCTTATCCTGGCTCATCACATTGGTCGCTGGAAATTCTTTCAACCAACGATAAGGCCGGCAGGCGTCGATGACGATTCGAGAAGCGACGAAGCGACCCGCCTCGCGATCCTCGGGCGCGACTCTCGGATTGATATCGCTGGTTGGGAAATCGTGCATGACTCTGAGTTTGCGTCGCCGGGTCACAGCGGCTGGTGATCGCCCAAAACACGTCCCTGAGATCGGATGGGTCGATATCTTCGTCCACCAAGATGACGAATCTGCCCATGCCCAAAGTTGCGCGCACGCCTAACGCAATGGCTGCCGCCTGGCGCGCATGTCCTTCGTAGCGCTGCTTGAGAGAAATCACCGTGGCAAAGGACTCATGCAGCCATACGCCGCGAACGTCCTGCACGCCGGCGTATTCCAAAGCCGACCACACCGCAGCGCGCCGGCAGTGGAATGCCGAAAGTGATCCATGCCCGGCACCGGTTTTAACGGCGGATCGCCTTGCAATGATCGGGTCGTTGCGATGCATCACCCGCGAGACCTTGACGACCGGTTCTGTTGCGAACTCCAGTGGCGTAATAGCCGGTTCTTTTTCTCCGAACGGTCCTTCCGGCCGAGACTCGCGCTCCATCGGCGGATCTCTCCTTCGACGACGATCTCCGCGTGGGCCGGTATGGGAAGCCCGTTGCGCTCGCCGGTGAGAATTTTCCAGAGGCTCGCCGCGCAGCCAGCCTGCGACATCGAGCTCTTCGACTCCCACGGCTCCCGTTGCGCCGCGGCGAGGAACAGCGCGGGCTCCCTGGCCGAACGAGAGCACCACCGGACAGCTTTCGCCGCGCGACCAATATTTCTCGACGATCAAGCGCGCGTGATGGATATGGTTGATGAAGATGCCCAGCGCATTTGTCGTGCACGACCACCCGGTAGACACCCATATTGACCCAACCGGCTTCCAGCTTCGCGGGTGAAAACACACGATCCCGTCCCGATATAGTAGCCGCCGTCCAGCTCGTGCCATTTCGGCGCGGGAAATTTCAGCAGGTCGACATCTTTTCCGGAAAAGACGTTTTCCAGAACCGGACCGGTTTTTACCTTCTTCGGCAGCGAGCGGTTTAAAGGTCTTGAGCTTCTCCTTCCAGGCCTTGACAAGATCCACGTTGGGAAGTTTCGGATCGAGCCCAAGCCCCAGCGCCATTCTTCTGACGCCGGACATCGTGTTAGGAGGAGACACGATAGCCGGCGCGGAAAGCCCTTGATATTATCGAACAACAACATGGGATGGCTCGCCGTGCCGGCGATGGTTTCCGCCAGCGCCCAGATTTCTTCCTCGCGGTCGGCGCCGTCGATCTTCAGCAAGTCGCCGTACTCGTCAACTTGCAGGTAGTCTCTAAAGCTTTGGAATGCCATGTTAACCTCAGAGACGAGTGGTTCCTCTTAAGCTTTGTGATAGCAATCCATTGCGAACCTTCCGCGGTTACCGGAAGCTCGGTGATTCTTGCACCCCGGCGCGTTGTAAACCGCGTTGACCACCGCCGCCGGCACCGGTGTGATCGCGTGCTCGGCCGCCGGTTTGGCATTGAAAGGTCCCGGGCCTTGCGTTGCGCCATAAACCAATATCGTCTGATGTTCCAGGAATGTCCGCCGTGGTGGGCAATTTGTAATCGCCCAGGACTAAGCGTCGTCACGCGACCGTCCTCTAGACCGACTTCTTCGCAGACAGCCATCCCCAATCCCTTGAATGAGCCCGCCTTCGATCTGGCCCTGATGGGTGAGCGGATTGATCACGACCGGAGACATCGTGAAACGTATGGACCTGGCGCACGTCAACCTGACCCGTCTCAGGGATCAACCTCGACGTCGCAGATCATCGCTTGAAAGATATGCTCGCGCGGTCGCTTGCGTCCATCGTAGGTAAGCGTAACCCCGGCCGGGCTCTCACGGTGCCAGCGCAGCGAGCCGGCTGAGATCCATGGTTGTTTTCCGTCCTCGACGCCATACCTGCCCGCCTTTCCACTCGACGCGAGCCGGATCGACACCCCAGTGAACCGCCGCCCGCGCCCTCAGAGTCTCGATCAGTACCTGTGTCGCCCGCGACACGTGCCTGTCCGGTGACGTGGGTGGCGCCCTGTCACGCTTGATGCCATCGTGATAGGGCGCGCGATTGGTATCCGACACTTGCACGAAACTCGCTCGGGGCTCGATCCCCAGGATCTCGCGCTACTATCTGCTGTTGTATGGATGATATGAACTCCCGTGCCGACATCGAGAATCCGACCACCAGTCGCACGTTACCTTCCCCGCTCCAAAAGCAACTCCGCGCCCGACTCCCCTTGGCCGATATACCGGCAAGTCAGAGCAACACCCCGGCCGGTTTGGCTCGCTTTCGCCAGCGGCAGCTGGGCTGTGGTAAACCTCACGCGCGCGCAGCGCCCTTCACGGCATTGGATATCGCGGTATTCGAACCCGGCGTGGTGAATCACGCTATTCCAAGGCATTGAGCAGGCGAAACTCCAGGATGATCGATGCGATTTCGCTCCGCAATCATATCCATGTGGCCTCCGACGGAGAAGACGGTTTGCAGTTCTCCTGACGCGCGCATATAACCGCCGGGAACCTGATTGGTGTACACGCACAGCGCTCTCCAGGCGCTGCCGGCACTCGGTGAGCGCCTCCCATGGTCAGCCCGCCGCTCATGTGCGCCGGCGGACTGGGTTTGAGAGCGCCGTACAGCGCCGCCGTTAAAAATCACGTCGCGTCCAGTGCGCCATAGGCGACCATCTTTTCATGCCGGTGCGCAGACGAATGATGGAAGGATGACGCGGCGCGGAGTGCCATCAGTTCCTCGGCGTAAGTCCTCACGATGCGCAGCGGTTTGCCGGGTTGTGCGCCAGGTAATAAGCGACAAGAATATCGACCCACATATCCTTGCCGCCGAAAGGAACCGCCGACGGCGATCGGATGGACAGATCACCTCGATCCATTGGGCAGATCGAGAAATTCCGCAGGCTGATCGCGCGCTAAACGGCGATTGCGGTCGCCGCCCAGACCAGCACTCACCCTCACCATCGACTGTCGACCAAAGACGTGGTGGGCTCGAGCATAGCCCTGACGATGAACCATCTGGGTGCGGAAGGTATGCTCGAATACTTTGTCCGATTCGCGAAAACGCCTGGATCGACGGTCTCCTTGCCCGCTCGTATGACGCTTTGGGATATTGCGCAGCTCCGGCGCCTCGGCTGGCGCTGGGTGTCTGCGTAGGAAGCATAGTCCGGATGGAGCAGATCGCGTTCGACTCGGTCGCTTCAAGGGGATCGAAGATAGCCGGCAGCTCTTCATATTCGACATCGATCAGCTTAAGCTTCTTCGGCGCGTCTATCGATCGCGCCACCGCGGCAACTTTATCGCCGACAAACGCACCCGATCGGCCACTACCGAACCTGAGTGTTCTGCCGGTCACGGCGCTTACATCCTGTGATTACCCTGACGCCGTCCTTTCGCCTGCTCGACTTGACGATGCGGGCATGGGGCAACGGGCTACGGCCCCAGAGGTATCGCGCGCCAACGTCGGCGGTATATTGCGCCGCCCGTTTGCCGTGCGTCCTCCACGGGACGGCCCACTGAAATTTGCCATTTTTATCTCCGTGTTTTAAAGATTGCCGACTTCGGGGATTTGTTTGTGTTCAGAGCTCGTGAGAGCAAATCCACAGGCCTTCAACCGGCGCGAAAACGTGCCAACTTCTAAGCCCGCGACGGCTGACTAAACTAGTTCAAGCCTACTTTATGGACGGCAGCAATCATTGCGAACTTTTTCTGCGGTTACCGGAAGCTCGGTAATTCTTACCCCCGTCGCGTTGTAAACCGCGTTGGCCACCGCCGGCGCCACGATGCTGATCCCCGCTTCGGCAACGGACTTGGCACCGAAAGGACCGGGGCCTGCTTCGGCTTGAACGAGCGATGTGGTGAGGGCACATTGTCGGCGATGTTGGGAAGCTTATAGTCGCCCAACGTCACCGTCGTAATGTGGCCGTCATCGAGCTTGAGCTCTTCGGTCAGTGCGTAACCTTGTCCTTGAACAATGCCGCCTTCGATCTGACCCTGGTGAATGAGCGGATTGATGACCGTTCCCGACGTCATAGACAAAGTAGAGATGCGTCAAACGAACCTCTCCTGACTGCTTCATCCACGGCGACATCCGCCACTAACGGCCTGAAACGAATAGACATCGGGTTTGTGTCCGACGAACTCGCCGAAGCCCTTGAGCGGTTTATCACGAAAGCAGCGCCAATTCTTTCAGATCCGAGCCGCTTCGCTTTACCGTTGCTCTCTGAACAGTGCGCCGCCGCGCTCCCAGGTGATCTTTTCAGCGGCGGTGGTTCCGCAACGTGCTGCGGCAGCCTCGCACAGCGCTGCGATCAGCGAGTTGGCCGTCCGCAGCCACGGCCTGTCCTTCGATATGGGTTCCGCGCGCGCCTTGATCCCTTGGTCGTAGGGCGCATTGACGGTATTGCCGACTTCGATCCTTGATCGAGTTGGGATCGACGCCCAGCAACTCGGAGACGACCTGGCGATGCACGGTGTAAGCGCCCACTCCTGGTCGCCCACGCCGCTCAACAGCCTAAGCGTGCCGTCGCGCTCGAGAACCAATTCGAAACTCGAATCGCCGTGGCCCACGTGGCGGTCGCCGCAACGCCATGCCCCGGCCCGTCTTGACAGCTGTCTTGACCGCTTTCGTCGCTCGCTTTTTCCCAGCCCGATAATTTTCGCTACACCGTTGAAGTACTTCGATGCAGTAAGGCTCGCTCACACTCTCTCCGGTGGCCGCGCGTGTCGCCTTTGTTGAGGCCGCATTGCGCAAGCGAAATTCCAGCGGGTCGATGCCCATCGCCTGCGGCCATCATGTCGATGTGGCTCTCCACCGCGAAGAGGTTTGGGTCTCGCCGGGCGCGCGGAAATAGCCGCCGAGACCTGATTGGTGTACACGCAATAGCCTTCGAGCAGCGTGTGCGGAATATTGTACGAACCCGCGACCATGTACGCGCCGCTCATCGACCCCTGCGGATTGGGCTTGTAAGCGCCGTAGGCGCCGCCGTTGTAAAAAGTCTTTCCTTCCCACGCCCACAGCCTGCCGTCCTTTTTCACTCCGGTGCGAAGCTGCACGACGGCGGGATGGCGCGGCGACGGTGGCGGTCAGCTCTTCGGTGTAGTTTTTTACGAAGCGCACCGGGCAGCCGGTTTGTTTCGACAGGTAGTAAGCCGCCGGCGCCAGAGATGGATAATCTTTGGCGCCGAAGGAACCGCCCATGTTACTCGGATGGATCGTGATCACTTCCAGCGGCATGTCGAAGTACTCGCCCAAAACCTGCGGTTTGAAAACCGACTGGTTGGCCGACCAGATGGCGCGAGCGCGGCCTGCTGATCGACTTCGACCGTGATCGCGTAAGGTTCGAGATAGCCCTGATGCACAAGCTGCGTGCGAAAACTATTTTCAAAGACTTCATCCGACTCGGCGAAAGCCACGCTCGATATCGCCCTTGCTCGCTTCGCACTAGGGTCTGAACGTTTTTCAAAGTCGGCGCTTTGGTCTTCGGCCCGTGATAGTGCTCGTAGTCGGGATGGAGCACGGGCGCCTCCGGCTGTCATCGCGCTCCAAGCGGATCGAACACCGACGGGCAGCTCCTCGTATTCGACGTCGATCAGGTGAATGCGCCTCCTCCGCGGTATCTGCGTCGACGGCGGCCACCGCCGCGATATCTTCGCCGACATAGCGAACCCGATCCTGCGCCAATACCGGCATATCTTTGAGCGCCGCGCCGATAAGTCGCGGATCGAGGTCAGCTGCGGTGACGATCGCCTTTACGCCGGGACAGATTTTTCGCCCGGCTGACATCGATATGGACGATACGCGCATGGGAATAGGCACTGCGCAGCATTCCTGCCCCACAGCAGTACCGGGCCGATAGTGATCTGCGGCATAGCGCAAAGCACCGCTGACCTTTCTCCGCGCCTTCCACTCCGGGGGAGCGATTTTCCGATGACGCCACTCATGTTCTACTCCAGACCGAGCTCCGCCCAGCGTCAGGACTTTCGCGAAGAGCTCGCGGCTTACGCGTGTTGATTTCAGGAAACTCCACGCCTTTGAATTTCGACGTCGCGTCGATGGCGATGCGCGACGTGAAACCATGCTTGACCAGCGGTTGGTGCCCGCCATGCTGGCGCGGCGGCGTGATCCACACATCGCGATGCGGCTCGGTGCGCGAATACATGCGCCACCAGATATCGTTCCAGTCATCGATATCGGCGTCGGCGTCGACGACGATGATCCAATTGGGCCCCATGGCATTGACGCCCCAAACGGTCTCGACGATTTGCATCACTTGGCCCGGTTCCTTTGACGTCGGCCGACACCACGCGAGATCTCCGCGGCCGCGGATCGGGAAAGCGCACATCGACCACTCCGGGCGTGCCGAGGCTTTTGAGCTTGCCCCAGAGGACCGCGGAACGGGTGATGCTCTTGCCGCCGTCTTCCATGAAGTTACAGATAAGCCCCTGGTGAATCGGATTCTTTCGGTGCGTCACGCATTTCACTTCGAAGACCAGACCTTCTTTTCGCCGCCGTAAAAACCGTGCGACTCACCGTGCGGCCCTTCGTCGACGCGGACTTTCGGCAGCACTTCGCCTTCAAGCACGATCTCCGCTTGCGCGGGGAACGAGCACGTCCAGAGTCTCGCACTTGGTGAGCTCCACCGGCTTGCCGTGCAGCCCGCCGACGTAGGCAAATCTCGGCGTGGCGCGCCAATCCCGAGCTGATCCGGACTCATCGCGCCGATGCAGAGCAGCGGCTCCATACCGATGGCGACGGCCATGGGCATGGGTTCGTTCGCCGCTTCGTACTGACGGTAGTGCGCCAGACCGTCGCGGTGAATCGACATCCAGAGAGTTTTCTTGTCTCTTCACCAGGCAGGCGATACATGCCCATGTTCTGATCGCCGGTGGCGCGATCCTTGGTGATGCAGCCGTGAAAGGTGCCGAGGTAGGGACCGGCGTCCTTTTCATGCCAAACCGGCGTCGGAAACTTGGTGATATCCACCGCATCGTCTTTGTAAATCTCCTCTTTGCACGGACCGCCTTTGACTTCGACGGGCACGATCGGATTCTTGAATCCGGAAAGAAATTTCTCGAACATCGCGCGCATAGTCGCCTTCGATGCCCAACGCGACGGCCACTTTTTTATCCGTTGACAGCACGTTGGTGACGATCGGGGTCTTGTGACCTTTAACATTCTCGAACAGCAAGGCCGGTCCTTTTTTGAGAAGCGAATGATAGGCGATGGCGCCCAGCTCATGCACCGGCTCGACTTCAGCTTTGATAATGCTTGAGCTCGCCCATGCGTTCTAAGTGAACTCAAAAAATCACGCAATGAATCAAATGCCATACAGCTCCTCCCCTTGCTATCGCTGCAAATAGTTGTGCGAACAAAAAATTTTCTAACTTAGCTTCCTGGTAAAACTGATCGGCAAATCCCGATTTCGGCAGCTTCCCTGCCCACTCGATCGTCTATGAAAACCGCCGGGTCCGCGTCCTTCTGCTTTGGGGTTGGTCAGGCGATCTCTTCGAGCACGAGTTTGAGATCTTCCGCCTGGATCTCGGGCAACCGGGGATACAACTTGACGTGAAGATCATAAGCCGCCGCGAGGATCTCCGGATCATCGATGCGCGCGTAACGCTTGGTGATCGCCATGCCTTCGCTTGGGCGCGTCCGCAGAAATGAATCGATTCGGCGAGGGCCTTAAAGACTCGCGCCATCAGCGATTGCTTTTCCGCGAGAAAACTTCTCTTGGCGACAAAGGCGGTCAACTGATACCTGAGACCGCTCTGGGTGAGATCGGCCAACTCGCGCAAACCGCTCTTTTTCGCGACGTACACCGCCGGATAGCCCAACACCGCGGCATCGAGATTCTTCGCGAGCAGCGCCCGGAGAATATCGTCTTGCGAGCCGATCTGAATCATCGTCAGGTCTTTTGTCGGATCGAGTCCGCGTTGACGCAGGTAGTAACGGCCGGCGAAATCGTTGGAGCCGCCGAAGCGAGTGACCCCCAGCCGTTTGCCCCTTCAGCTGAGAGAGTTGGTCGATGCCCGGCTGAGAGTAAATAGAGAATAGAAATCTGTTGATGAGACCGGCAAAAATAGCGACATCTTTGTAACCTTGCAATTGCAGCGCGATGCTCGGGTTCGCGCCACCGACGACGACGTCGACTTCGCCGGAGAGCAAGGCTGACATGGCGACGGGAGAAGATCGGATGGAGACCAGCTCCACTGAAAGATTTTGCTTCTTAAAAAAGCCTGCGTCCGCTGCGGCCCATAGCGGCAAAAAACCACCGCAGCCGAAGGGTACGCGATCCGAACCGTTTCCGCGGCCACCGCCGCAGAACCAAAGAAAACAACCAGCAAACAAACCGGCCAACTCGCCGTCAATCGTTTCTTGATCACTTTTTCTCACCGATAAAGCTGTTCTACGAAGCCGGAAGAGAGCACCTCTTTGGCACAGCGCGCCCGTCGATAAAACTAGCCGGGTTGGCGGCTTTGACTTTCGGATTGGTCAGAGCGACTTCTTCGAACATCAGTTTCAAATCTTCCGGAAAAATCTCCGGCACGCTTTGGAAACAGCTTGGTATGCAGAGTCGTAGGCTGGCTTGACGATGATCCGGCGCATCGATACGCGTGTAGCGCTTCAAAGATTTCCATGCCCTCTTTCGGCCGCGTCTTGAGATAATGAATCGACTCCACCATACGTCTTCGATGAAGCGCACCATCGCGCTCGTGATTTTCAGAGGAAAGCTGCGCTTGGCCAAAAGGCCGCCGATAGCGTAGCGCGAGCCGCTGTCGGAGAGATCGGCGAGCTCGCGCAGCCCTACTGCTTTCTGGCCAGAAGTTTTGCGGCACACCGATCACGCCCGACTCGATCGCGCCGCGTAGCCACAGCGACGACGATATCCGGCATGGCGCCGATCTGAACGAATGTCACATCCTTTCCCGGTTCCATGCCATAACGCTTGACGTATTGACGGGCGACAAAATCCAGCGTGCCACCGAAGCGGGTCACGCCCATGCGTTTGCCGCGCAGTTGCGATACTTCCGTTATCGAAGGGTGCACCATGACCGAAAACAAAAAGTTTGAATGACATTGGCGAACAGTGCCATGTCCGTATACCCCTGAAGTTGCGCCGTGATCCCGACGGTTCCTCCTCCCGCCAAAATATCGAGATCTCCCGATACCATCGCCGCAACTCCCCTTGTCGAAGAGCCCACGGCGATGAGCTCCACGGAAAGACCGTGCTTTTTAAAAATCCCGGCGTCCTGCGCCGCCCACAGCGGCAGAAACGCACCGGCTGGAGCCGGATACGCGACGCGCAGCGGACGATCCGCGCCGTGAGAGCGTGCGCCACCCGCCATAAACAAAGCAGATTGCTAGGATTGAAACTCGCGCCGTTTTGAATTGCATCCGCATCGTGAGGATTCTCGTGCGTTATTTAATTTCACTCAGAGCTTCGTTGACGAAGCGAGAGTCGACGAACTTCTTGAGATCCGCACGCCACTTCTCGCCTTGAATTCAGGGATGCTGTCCCAGGCGTTTTTGAATCCCTTCCAGCTCAGGAATAGGGGCGGAGCGCAAAAACCGATTCGTTTCGGTGTAAATGCCCTCGACGTCCGCTTCCGAAACTTTGTAGTATTTTCTGATAAAAGGCTTGGCGAGTTCCGGCTGCGCTTTCAAGCTTTGATGCCGTCGAGAAAGCCCGTGGTGACGGCTCGCACCAGCTCAGGCTTTTCCTTGATCGTCTGGTCATGGGCGACCATGATCTGACTGGCGAACTTGGTCTTTATAGTCGCGAGATCGAAGATCACGTGCAGCCCGACCTTGCGCGCCACTGGAACGAACGCCGGCGTCACGATCGCGCCATCCACGCCACCGCTTGCCAGAGCGGCGGCCCGCGCTGACGAATTGCCGATCTGCATAATCTGCACGTCCTTATCCGGATCCATGCCCCATTGGCGCACGACAAAGCGGGTTTGGATATCGGAGAAGGCGCCGTAGCGACTCACCGCGATCTTCTTCCCTTTCATGTCTTTGGCGCTTTTGATTTCCGGGCGGGCGATAAACAGATGTTGAAATTGGTCGATGTTCACCATGATGATCTTCATCGGCGCGCCGGCTGCGATCGCGCGCAATGCATCGGTCGCAGCGTCGTCGCCGCCGCCGATGCGGCGCCCGATACGATGGTTTGCGAAGTGGTGATGCCGCTGGTGACATACAACATGGTCAGATCGAGGCCCCGTTTCCTAAAAATCCCGCTTCATAGCTAAACTTGAGGGCATCGCTTTGCGAACCGGAACCGGTGTAGACAAAATTCAACGGCGCCAGCTGAGCGCTCACGGTGGGCGGACCGGCGAGCCCGCACCACATCAGCCAACCGACAAACCAAAGACGACGACTGCGCATAAAGATGTTCCTTTGAGAATATTACCTGAGCGCTCGCAGCGCCTCATCGACAAATCTGCTCTCGACGAATTTGCTCAAATCGATATCTTTCCGCGCCTTAAGATCGGGCATGCTGTCCCAGGTATTGCGAATGCTGTCTAAATTGGGTGACGGCTCCAACAGTAAGAAGCGATTGATCTCGGCGTAGACCGTGTCCACTTCGGCGTCAGAGGTTTTGTAGGATTTCTTTAGATAAGCCTTGGCGCTGGCGGGATTATTCCGCCAGGCCCTGATGCCATCGGTGTAGCCCGCAACCAACGCCTTCACCAAGTGAGGCTGTTCGTCGATCAGACGATTGTTCACGACCAGTCCGATGACGGCGAAACGGTTCTGCAACGTCGAAAGATCGTAGAGCACACTGAGCCCGTTGCGTTGCACCACCGGGAATAAAACTCGGCGACATCAGGGCGCCGTCGATGGCCCCGCCGACTAACGCCGCCGCACGCGCCGAAGTGTTGCCAACTTGGACGATCTGGACGTCCCGATCAGGCTCCATTCCCAACTGACGAATGACAAATCGGGTTTGGATGTCGGAAAACGAGCCGTACCGGCTCACGGCAACCTTCTTGCCGCGCAACTCTCCGGGATTGGCAATTCCCGCACGACCGACAAAAAGGCTGTCGAAACGGTCCGTTGTCACCATGGTAATTTTCATCGCGGCACCGGCGGCCAAAGCTCGAAGCATGTCGGTGATCGTCCCTGACGCCGCGGCGGCGGTTCCGGAAACTACAGTTTGCGCGGTGATCACCCCGCTCGTAACGTAGATCATCGTAGAGATCAGCCCCGCGCTTTTTGAAATAGCCTCCCTCATAGGAGAATTTGATGACGTCGGTGCTGCCGCCGGTGCCCGAATAAACAAATTTAAGCGGCGTGGGCTGGGCCTGCACCAAGGCCACTAGGATCAGAAGCGAACCCGTGACGCTAACGAAGACCGACGCCGGTTTTAATATTCTCTTCACCATGATCATTAGCCCGGGGTCGTTTTCTTCACGGAGTATTCCGAGGGTTCTGAGCAGCGGCTCATCGGTGTACGAAATCAAGACCGCGTCCGCCGACGCGCGACAAATTTACATGCTCGTGCCAATGCCAGCCGGGAATGACAAACACATCGCGCTCCGACCAGTCAAAGCGCTGGTCCTCGATGATCAGTGTAATCCTGAGCCGCGAAAAACATGGTAGATCGTTGCGTTATTGTGGCGATGCTTTTGGGTGTGCAACGCCGGCGCGCAACTTCTGCGCATAACAGGCGATGGTCGGCATCACCGGACCGCCGGTGTGCGGATTGAAGTATTCGAGCCTGAGATCGTCGTAAGGGCTGGCATCCGACGCCAGCATGCCATCGAAGCGCCTGTAGCATTTTTTTCCACGGGTATTTGGTCAACGGTGAATAGTTTTTATCCCAGGAAAAATTCGCCGGACGCATGCCGGGGCGGCGAAGCGCGCCATGGACGCTTGGTCCGCTTGAGTAGCGGGGTTGCGTGCGCTTCCCGGATAGAGCTCGAAGAAAATCGTATCCATAGCGTCGATGAGCGGAACGTCCAACCCATCGAGCCACAGCATCGGTCCATTGCCCTCGTTTTTGTGGATCGTGATAGCACCACGCCGGCGTAAGGATCAGATCGCCGGCTCCATCCAGCAGCGCTCGCCGTTGGTGCAGGTGTAGGCGCCTTCGCCCTCGATGATGATGCGCAGCGCCGCCGGTGTGTGAGTGGTGCGCCAAGAGCGGTTTCGCCGGGAAGAATCAGTTGGATCGCGGCGACTAGATTCGGCGTGGTGGCGAAGTGTCCCGTCTGTTTCAAGCCTGGATTGGTCAGACCCAAGCACCCGCCGCTCGACATTTTCGGTGCTGACGACCTCCGCGGCGCGCATCATCTGCTCGCGCACCACCGGCCACTGCCAAAGCCATGGCACGGCGCGTTTGTGCGGCGGGTGACCTTCTCTAACCAGAGAGGGCTTAAATTGAAGTCGTGCTGACTTCGTCATAAAAACGCTTGAGGGTCGATGGATCTCTCCGATGGGTCGGAGCGCTCTTGCTCATGGGGCACCTCTCGCGCACGCTTACATCGCTGAAGCCGGCAGTTTGCAGCTGGATAACGTATCTTTTCTTTATTCAGGTTCGGCAGCACTTCCTTCGCCATCAGCTCCAGACTTTTCTTCACCTGGCTAAGCCTGAGCCGGCCAAAGACCGGCCGCATCATGATCTTATCCGTGCCCATCATTCGGCATTGGCGCAGGATTTGTTCCGTGACGTAATCGGGATCACCGACAATCGAAATGCCCGCATCCTGCAATTGCTCGAATGTCCAATTTTTAATTTCCATGACGCCGATATGCTCGGTCTTTTTGAATGCCGTGGCTTGCTTGGAAAAATATCCATCGGCGACACGCTGCGGCCATAATTCGCCGGCGAGCCGCCGAATTCTTCCGCCGGGCCGACGAGGAGATCCTTTTCCGCTTCCGCCCGGGCTATAGCATTGGTCTCGCCGACATAGATATCGCGGGAAACCACGCAATGTTGCGGACCCGGTTGCCAGCCGCAGTGCTCGCTTGCATAGCGCCGATAATATTCGAAGCCTCGGCAACCTGCTCGGTCGGCGACCATGACGCCGCCAAACAGATGCGGTTCTTTGCCGCCCATTCCATGCTTTCGGCGCTGATCGACGGAATCCAGGTCTCCGGTATCGGCTTCTGCAAAGGCCGCGGCAAAAAGCCACGTAGTCCAGATTCCAGTATTTGCCGTGGTGCTCGAACGGCTCTTCGGCCTCCCAACCTTTGCGGATGATCTCCCAACCTTCTTCGAAGCGCCTCGCGCGACTCCGCTGACGCGATATTAAAAGCCCAGAAATCGCCGCCCCGGGTCATACCCACGACGAGCCGGCCATTGGAAAGATTGTCCAACAGCGCAAGCTCCTCGCCTAATCGCACCGGATGATGCAGCGGAAGGCAATTGCCCATGAGTCCGATCTTCATTTGTTTGGTCAGAACAGCGGTCATGGCGACAAACAGATTCGGCGACGGCGAAAGACCGTTCGCGGCACGACTATGGTGCTCGGGGAAAAATCCCGTCGAAGCCGTAGCCTTCCACGCCGCGCAAGAAATCGACCACCTCGTCGTAGATCTCCTTGCCCAGAATGCGGTCGTAGTCCTTGCCGGCCAGCAAGTAGGATCCGGTGATGCGCTTGGGATAGCCGATGCGCATGAAAAGCCAAACCTTCATATCTCTTCCTCCGTCATTAACTTTGTGAAAGCGGAAAGATTTCCCGCAGCGTGGGGCGCCGCGGCAATAAGCCGTCCGCCTCGAGATAGTCCAAACACCGCTCCATGGTTTTTCGATGAATAGCGTTCAGGCCGCACTCATTCGGATCGAGCCCGAGAAGCTGTTGTTCGCGCTCGTAGAGCTTTCGCTCTTCGTCACTCATGTAGGCGGGAGCGCCGCTGGCCGCGCGCTGGAAGGCGTCCACGAGAGCATCCGTCAATCCCGCATGATTCGCCGCGACGCTCCTGCGAATGCCGAGAAAATGGTAGGTCGGATAAATCCGCTCTTGCTTGAACCATGCCAAATGGGATTCAACATCGCCGACCGGAAAGCAGAGGTTGGTACTGCTCGCGACCATCTGCTCCAAGATCGCCGTAGGGTCAGGCGTCCGACTTGCCCCGCCTTCGACGACCCAATTAAACCAGTGGCCGCCGGCCCCGCCCGGATAGATCACCGCATCCAACTCGCCGGCGCTCAATCGCTGAATCAGCTCGGATGCTCTTCATGCCGCCGCGCTGATGGATGTGAGCCCACTCGCCGCCCATGGCGCCATCGCTGGTCAGCGCCTCGGCGGTAATCCAGCGCGCATCCTTCCTGCGCCACGCCAAAGTGATCGGCCAACAGGCCACGCAGATAAACGCTCGTGGCTCCCAGCACTCGTCCCATGCCGATGGCGCGGCCTTTTAGGTCTTTCGGCGTCGTTCGTACTCGCGCCGCATGACGAACTTGCGCTGCACCATGCCGCGCGTAACGAAGATCGGCAGCGCGACAAGCTCCGCTTCAGTGCCACGGGCGATGCGCAGTAAATAGTCCGGAATGACCTGCTCTGTCGCCGGCGTACTGGTCTTCGACCTCGCCGCGCAACCGGCTCGAGCCGCGCTGATCGAATACCGCCGCCTCGAAGACAACGTCGAAGGCCGTTCACTTTAACCGAGCCGTCGAGCAGGGCCTTGGTCCAAATACAATTGGGAACATGGACGCAGAGGCTTCGCCATCTAGTCGCTTCCCTTCCTTGGCCTGATAAATCTGCAGTACGTTTCCTCCAGATCGCTGATGAACGCGACCCAGCCGTGCGAAACTTCCAAAACTTCATGAACCACGCGCACGCCGCGCCGCCTGAATGTCTCGATCAGCTCGTGAATTCCATGCTTGAACTTGAAAGCTCGGCACGAAACCAACCCGGCCCCTTGGCGAATTTGCCGCCTGGCCGTCGCGGTGCAGCACCAGCGGCGCCCCTGAAGTAGCAAATTCAAAATTGGTTCCCGGCAACTCCGCCCAGCGGTTTAAAGCCGAGCACATCCCGGTAGTAGTCAACCGCGCGGTCGAGGTCTTCGACGTAGACCGAGTAGCCTGCGCGCATCGAACAAGAAGCGGTGCTGATTCCTGGTTCATCGGCGGCTCACGATCGGAAAAAGTTCTTCGACGGTAAAGCGGCGCCGCAGCAGACCGTCGGCCTGAAGATAGTCCATCAGTTTTTCGATCGTGTGCCGCTGCACCTCGCCGAGCTCGTAGCGATAGGGATCGAATCCGAGCAACGATCTCTCACGCTCGATCAGATCGCGCTCGTGCGCCATCCAACCGGGCTTCGCTGGCTGCCCAGCCACGGCTAAACGCGTCCACCAACGCGTCTGCAAGGCCAGGATTGCGCGTCGAGACAATCGGCTCTGCAGTTGAAGCCCATGAACAGTGGGATAGATTTTTGTTTTCTTAAACCACGCAGCGATCGTCTCGGCGTTTCCCAAAGGCTCGCACAGGTCGGGAAATCGTTTCAAAGTTCCGCCGATCATCTGGTCACCGCCGAACAAGAGAAAAATCCATGCCCGCCCGGATGAATCAAGGCATCGAACTCGCCGCGGTTGAGCATTGCCGCGGCGGCGACCACCGCTTCGAATCCTTCCGGCTTGTCTAACCGGCTCTTCAAGCCATTTCCAGGAAGCATCTTCTTCCGCGCCGTGAATCGCGTGCCATTCGACCGTTTCGCGGGCGATGCCAAACTCGTCGGCCAGCAAACCGCGCACGTGAGACGGCACCCGGCGTCAGCACGCGAGGCAAGAGAACTCTTCGCCCCGTGAGCTTTTCGACCGCAACCCCGTCGCGCCGCATGAGCAAGCGTCCGTTGGCGGAAGCCGCCCAACATGAAGATCGGCAGGGCGACTTTCGGCACGCCGAGCCCGCCCGCTTTTTCCAACAGGTAATCGGTCAACGTGCCGTCCGAGCCCGTGCCATTTTCCTTCGCGCACGCCGTGCAGACGGTCCGGCAGCGTCACCTTTGAATGAAACTCAACGGCGAAGCCGTCGACGCGCACGCTGCCATCGACCAATGCGCGCGTCCACAGATTATCGCCGATGGCGATGCGGATCGACTGCTGTTCTTGAGCTCATGGATGGTCCGAAGTCTGCTCCTGCTGTTTGTATCCCGACTGGGGCTCGATGAAATATCTGCCGCAACAAATTCCGCCCTATATCCATCACTTCAAGTCTGCAGCGTTCTGCGGCCAGCGTCGTCGCCTTTGGAAAACGCCTCGCAAACTCCTCGTAGCAGCGCGCGACCTCTTCCATGTATCCGGGAACCGACACGTGAAATACGCGATACCGGGCGCTCGGATAGGCCATCACTTCAAATAAGTGTGCCAGGCGCGGCGAGAAACTACGCTCGCAGATCAAGCTCTCCAGTTCGGCGCGCGTCTCGAGAAAGCCGTGACGGTCTTTTTGCGCCGCACATTGACGAAGTTTGTCGACCAATCTTGCCCATGCTGCTCAAGCGCTTCGCCTTTCATCCGGCGGCACGCGAGCCGGGCCAGCTAGGCCGATCAAGTGGCCGTGCACCAAATAAAGCTCGTCGGCTTCCTCGGGCGTGATGTCGGCGACGACCACGCCGCGCTTGCCGCTCTGCTTGACCAGCCCGTCCCGCTCCAACATGCGTAGCGCCTCGCGAACCGGCGAACGGCTGATCCCCAGTTGCTCGCACACGGCGACTTCGCTGATGCGCTGGTTGGGCCGAAGCCGATCCGCAAGAATCTCACGAGTCAGATACTGAACAGCCTTATCCACCAAGTTTTGCTTATGGCCGGCTGCGGGTTTGGTTTTTTCATTTTCCTTTGATGAAAATTTTGTATACAAGATTGTCGACAAGAATGTCAACCAACTTGCTCTGCGCACGACGTGAACACCGGACACGGAGGCAAGCGTAATATTCTGTGGAAGATGAAAAGTGCAGCCGCTTGACGAGGTGAAGTAGCCATTCGGCCGATTGAGCAGCTACGGGAATGTTCATCAAAAACTTTGGCGCGCTCGTGGCGCAAAAGTCATCGTGGATTGACAAGGGATTTTACCGGGACATACAATTCGGCCAAATTTTTCAGGGCTCAACGATGGAACAAGAAACGATCGCCAAGATTATCGACACGCTCAAAAGTGAAGGGATCGATCTCGTGGTCACGCTGCCCGAGGAGCCCACTTCACCGCTGACCGAAGCGATCCGCCGCGATCCCTACTTCACGAGGTGTCACCGTGGCTAATGAAAGCAACGGCGTCGCGCTTTGTGCCGGCCGCTTCGCTCGGCGGTCGCCGCTGCATTTTGTCACCGGTATTGCGGGTCTCCTCGTCGGAACCTGGTCGCTGGCTCAGATGGGCGTGTTATACGGCATCCCGGTGTTGATCATGGCTTCCTACCGCGGTGACATTAGCGACCGCAGCGGCGTTTCGGGCGCGCAACTTTTCATGTTTCTGCAACTCGGTGAGCCGATGCTCAATACGCTGCGCATTCCCTATCGCGTGATCAAAAAGAGGCCGATCTCGAACGCGAGATCCGCGACGGCCATTTCGCCTGCCGCGAATACGGCACGCCGTTGGTGCTGCTGCTTACGGGCGAGGTTTTATGGTGAAACGATTCGACTGCCTCAAGCTGTTGGCCTCGTGGCTCGACGAACATGCGCTTACAGTTACCAGCCGCGGCGGCAACGCCAGAGAGTGGGCGCACCTGCGGCCCGCGGGCGCGAATTTTCACAGTCTTAACATGGGCACCTGCATGTCGTTTGCCATCGGACTCGCCTTGGCTTTTCCCAAACGCAAGGTGATCGCCATCGATTCGGACGGCAGCTTGCTGCTCGATACCAGCAGTTTGGTCACACTGGCGGATGTAAATCCGCCGAATCTGTTGGCGCTTGTATTCGACAATCAGGCGTATGCGAACATGGGCGCCACTGCCACCGCCCGCGGCGCCGATCTGGCCAAGATGGCGCAAGGGGCCGGCGTCCAAAAAGCCGTGACGATCACCAGTAACGAAGATTTTGCGTTTCGCGTCAAGCCCGCACTAGAAGCGCAGGCGCTTAGCTTTTTTGTTCTCAAGTCCGAGTCGGGTCGAGCCCAGGTCAAAGTCGATTCACGCCTGATCCATGGCCGCCCAATGCTCGAGCATTTCATCAGCGCTTTGCTGCGCCATCCGGATTATCAGGGCAAGCGGATCGGCCGGAAAGGATTGAGATGGGTCATTACGAAAGATCAAAGTTCTCAGCAGCTCGATTTCGCACATGCCCTTGCACACTGTGTTTCGTGATTCGGGCGTGGCTGCAAAGCACGGCTTCGAACTCGAGGTGGACGTTGCCAAGGTGCCCCAGCGCGGCAAACCGACGCGCACGATCGGCGAGCGCGCGGCGCTGCTGCTATCGGGCGAATACCAATTTCTTAGCGGCCTGCACCACGAGCCCTACGTTTACCGTGCGCGCGGCGATCACCGGTTGGCCTTCCTGGCGCAAACGCAGAATCACTGGGACGACCGTTTGATTTGCCGGCCGGATATCCACGAGGCCAAGCAGCTCGAGGGGAAAAGAATTCTCACCGGTCCCGCGCCTTGCGTTGTCGGCAATCTGCGCCAGGCCCTGGTGCGCGCCGGGGTCGATATTTCGACGGTGCAATTTGTCCTCGCCTCGCGCGACGGCGAAGGCGCCGACTCACGTCTCGCCGCGGGACCGTCCAGCATCGATCGCATTCGACGCCACGATGTCGACGCCGCCAACGTCGATATGCCCTTCGACCTGCAGGCGAAAAAACGCGGCCTGAACGCGCATCGAGCTCCCGGCCCTGCCGGTGATTCACAACACGACGATCTGCGCTAACATGGATTTCGTTCCGCAAAAATGAAGAGACGGCGGTGACATTTCTGAAGGCGTTGATCGAAGCCGTGCATTTTTCAAAACCGAGAAACAGAAAAGCTGCGCCATCATCGCCCGCGAGGTGGCGCCTTTGATCGGTCTGGACGGCGACGACGAGGTCGAATACCTGCATAGCCAATGGAGCGCACTGCTCTGCCCGAAGCCTACCCGGAGCCTCTGGCTGTGGCAAATCTCTATAATCTCGATGTCGCGCACGATCCGCGGGCCAACTTCATCGGTCCGCTGGAAGTCTGGGACACTCATTATGTCCGCATGATCGACGATAGCGGTTTTCATCGACGCCGCTCTATCAAGGTCATTAAATCGGCATGGAGACGGCGGCTCGGTGACGCCGCGCAAGGCGAACCTTGAACGCGAGCCATTCAGTGATTCTCTACGTGCTCAGACGCCTGCTTCAACTCGTGCCGGTGTTCTTGTGCGCGTCGTTTCTGATCTTCTCCATCATCCATCTCCTGCCGGGAGATCCAGTCCAGGTCATGCTCGGGGATGAGCGTTATGACGGAGTCCAGTACCAGCTTTTGCGCCAAAAGATGGGACTCGACCGGCCGCTGTACGCGCAGTATTTTAGCTGGCTTCAGCGTTTGGCCCACGGCGATCTCGGCCAATCGCTGCGTACCCAGCGGGCAGTTCTGGACACGGTGCGTCGAGCGTTACCCGGCCACTATCTATCTCGCTCTGGCGTCGCTGATTCTCGGCACTATGATCGCGATCCCGGCGGGAACTCTGGCGGCCGTCCGGCAAAACACCCTGTGGGATTATGCCGCGATGAGCTTTTGCCCTGTTCGGCATCGCGGTGCCGAACTTTTGGTTCGCCTTGCTGCTCATCCTTGGCTTCGGCCTTCTATCTCGGCTGGTTTCCGACCCTGGGGTATGTCGATCCGTCGGTTAACTTCGGAATGTTTCTCTGGTACCTGACTTTGCCGGCGATCGTTCTCGGCACCGACATGGCTTCCACCGTGACCCGCTACGTCAGGGCGGAAATGCTCGAACAGCTCAAGCTCGACTACGTGCGCACGGCGCGCGCGAAAGGCGTAGCCGCGGCGATCGGTCATCTACAAACACACGTTGAGAAATTCGCTGATCGCGGCGACGACCGTCATCGGCTTGCAGGTCGGCCGGTTGCTCGGCGGATCGACGGTGGTGGAAACCATATTCGCCTGGCCGGGAGTTGGCAGGTTGGTGCTCGAAGCGGTCTACGCGCGCGATTATCCGCTCCTCCAAGGCGCGGTTCTCTTTCTCGCCTGCACCTACGTCGTCGTCAATCTGTTTGTCGATGTTTTATATAAATGGTTTGGATCCGCGCATCTCGCTTAGTTAACCTTGTCGCGAGGAGGCAGGCGCTCGATGGCCGAAGCAACCGTTACGCCGTTTTCCCAGGAACCGATTGCGCCGCGGGCTGCAACCGCGCAGTATACTCGGGCGTTCGCGCGATGCCCTGCGCGGTCATCTTGCGCAACCGGCTCGCGGCCCTGGGGCTAGATTATCGTTCTGTGGACTTCTCTGACTGCGATTCTTGCGCCTCAGCTTGCGACCCACGATCCATTCCAAATGAATCTCGCCGACCGGCTCGTGCGCCCATCCGCCGAGCATTGGTTGGGAACCGACAGTTATGGCCGCGACATCTTCACTCGGCTAGTCTACGGCAGCCGAATTGCCATGCGCGTCGCTCTGGGCGCGGTTCTGCTCGCGGTCGTTTTCGGCGTACCCATCGGAGCGCTCTCAGGATACGCCGGCGGCTGGGTGGATACCTTGATCATGAGGGGTATCGATACCTTTCTGGCATTTCCGGGTCGACTGCTCGCAATCACACTGGTGGCGGCCATGGGACCGACTTTCTTGACCCTCTGTCTCGCCATTGGCATCACATCGCTGCCGGGCTACGCGCGGGTCGTGCGCGCCGGCGTGCTGTCACAAAAAGAAAAAGAGTATGTCGAAGCCCGCGCGCGCATGACCGGAGAGCCGGAGTTTCGCATTCTTTTCTATCAAATACTCTCAAACTGCATGGCGCCGATTTTGGTCCTGGTCAGCCTTGATTTCGCCCATGCGATTCTTGTCGAATCTTCTTTGAGCTTTCTCGGTTTGGGTTTTCCTCCGCCGGCGCCAAGCTGGGGACTGATGCTCAGCGAAGCGCGCGGCTATATGGAGCTCGCTCCCCACGTTGCGATTATCCCGGGGCTGGTCATTTCGATTACGATTCTCGGCTTTAACCCTTATCGGCGACGGGCTGCGCGATATCTTTGATCCGCGCCAGTGACGAAACATAGATGAATCGACCTTTGCTCGAGGTCAACAACCTCACGGTCCAGTTCCGTCTCAAGCGCGGCACTCTCACTGCCGTGGATAACGTTTGTTTTACGATTGACGAGAAGGAAACCCTGGGCATCGTCGGCGAGACCGGGTGCGGTAAGAGCGCCACGGCCCTGCTCAATCCTTCGTCTGATTTCAGTCGCCGCCGGGCAGCGAATTGTCGGCGGGGAAATTCTCTTTGAGGGCGATGACCTGCTCGGGAAATCCGGACGCATGAGATGGAAAGGATCCGCGGCCATAAGATCTCGATGATATTTCAGAGCCGATGACTTTCGTTCAACCCGTCTTTCACCATCGGCGAGCAAATCGCCGAGAGCTATCGCATTCACCTGCGTCATTCGAAAAAGCCGCGCTGGAGTCGACGCAACTACATTCTCGACGCCGTGCGGGTGCCGTCGCCGAGAACCATCATGGCGCGCTATCCGCACCAGCTGAGCGGCGGCATGAGGCAGAGAGCGATGATCGCCATGGCGCTGGCCTGCCAACCCAGATTGCTGATCGCCGATGAGCCGACCACCGCGCTGGACGTAACCATCCAAGCCCAGATCTTGGAGCTTTTGGAAGAGCTGCAGGAGAAGATGAAAATGGCCATGCTATTCATCTCGCACAATCTGGGGTGATGGCGCGCCTGTGCAATCGTATCGGCGTCATGTACGCCGGCTCGCTGGTGGAGCTCGCCGACAAAAATCGCTTTTCACCAGCCCGCTTCCACCCCTACACCATCGGGCTCTTGCGCGCGGTGCCGCGGCGTGACCGGCGCCATGAGCCGCTCAAGGCCATTCCTGGAAACGTTTGCAGCCTCCTCAGAACCCCCACCGGGGTGCAGATTTCACCCGCGCTGCAGTAAGGCGAAAAGAAATCTGCCGCGCCGAGCTTCCGTCCCTGGAAAACCGATCGCGGCCATCATCATCCCGCTGCCTGTTATTTTCCGGGTGAATGATGGCACTGCGCGAAGAGTCCAGGGTCTGACCAAACATTTTGATTTGAGCGGCGATATCCTTGGCCGGTTACTGCAACGGACAAAAAGTCCTCAAAGCCGTGGACGGCATCAGTTTCGCGATCAACGAAGGTGAAACGGTCGGGTTGGTGGGCGAAAGCGGCTGTGGAAAATCCACCACCGCGCGTCTGATCCGCGCTTGATCGCGGCCACGGCAGGCCAAGTCCATTTTTGAGGAAAGATATTCTGACCCTGCCCGCAGCAAGGTGCGCGAGATCGAAGACGCGGGATGGTACAGGATGGTCTTCCAGGACCCCCTTCGCCTCGCTCAATCCGCGCATGAAAGGTCGATCGCGCGAAATCGTCGGGCGGCTCAGCTGCGCGCTCTATCGAGGACTCAAAGGGGCGAAGTCCATTGGCGGAGTCTCCGAGCTACTCGAAGCTGGTGGGGCTTCGGCGGCGATTGCCTCTACCGATATCCCGCCCATGAATTCAGCGGCGGCCCAGCGCGGAAGAATCGGCATCGCCCGCGCCCTGGCGCCGCGCCCCAGGCTGCTCATCGCCGATGAGCCGGTTTTCTTCTCTCGACGTTTCGGTGCAGGCGCAGGTGCTAAATGCTTTTTTGGCGAGCTTAAGCGCAAACTCAATCTCACCATGCTGTTCGTTTCCCATGATCTGCAACGCGGTGGGAATACCTCGCCGATACGGTGGCGGTGATGTGCGCGGGCAAGAGTTATGGAGATCGCGCCCGACCGAGGCGGGTATTCGAGCTTCCCCTGCATCCCTATACTTTCAAGGTCTTCATCACGCTTCAAATCCAGCCCCTGAAGATCCTACGTAGGACCAACCGACGCCGACGTTGCGCGGAAGAAGTGCTCTTGCCGCTCAATCACTCGCGCGGATACGCTCGACCGTGACCCGATCACCGCTGCGTCTGCGAGCCGCTTTGCAGTCAGTCGGGCAGAACCGTTGCACCGGAAGAAAAGCGCCCCGCGCCATTAGGGCTGCCGCACGGGGCGCAATGGCGAAAAAAGAAGAGCGACGAATTGTCTACGCGGCCGATGTTGATTCGCGAGGCGGTGCGCATAGCGGATGTGGCCGCAGCGCTCATGTCATCAAGGTTTGCCCGGAATAGTTTCAGGGAGGTCCCTATGAAGCGTTTGTGGTTTGTCGCTCTGCCCACGGCGCTCTCGTTGCTGCTTCTGCGGCATCCGTCCGCCAGGTGCGGGAGCACCAAAATACGGCGGACGCCTGGTTTTCGGCATCTGCCAAAGGACATCATTTCGCCTCAAATCTACGGTCTGCACCGAGGCCAATCCACGGACAGCTTCGTTCACGGGAGCTGATGTTCCAGACCCTCCTCGATTTGGATCACCATCAGCCGGCCCGATTCCGGCGCTTCGGCCGAGTCGTGGAAACTTATCCAAGACGAGAAGACCACACACCTTTAAACTTCGACGCGGCGTGCGGTTTCACAACGTCGAAGGCTCACCTGCGGCCGAGGATGTGAAGAGTGGAGTATCGAGTACGCCCTGGATCACAGGAGAACCAAGCGACGGGTTTGACGCTGTTGAGAAACCTCCAGAGAGGTTGGGAAGCCAAAGGATAAATACACCGCTGAGGTTGTCCTAAAACAGGCTGCAGCCGCATTCCTCGTCAGGTCAGCGCAATACAACGCTGGCGTGGTCGTGCCCAGAGAGTCGCGATTCCTGTTGGGGAAATCAACCTCAGCGCTTTTCCGCCGGGCACCACGGTCGCTTTCGTTTGCAAGGGATTGCAAGGTTGCCCGCGTGGCTGATCGCTGACCGCGCAACTCGCGATGCACTGGCAGAAGGGCCTGCCGTACATCGACGAGTTGGTGCTCAAACCGGTGATCGACGATCAAAGTACGATTCCTTTCGTTGCGCAGCCGCGACCATGGACATGATCGAGCGCACACCTTACGCCTTCGTCAGAAAGAGTGGGCGGTGAGATGCCGAGCATCCAGATCGCCGAAGCGAAGTATGCAGGTTTCGCCGTCTGGTTTTCAACGTGACTCAACCGCCGTTTAACCGTACCGCAGGTGCGCCAGGCCGCGCTCCAGCGCTATCGATGCGCGCGAATTCCTCAAAGGCGCGCATTGGGGATTCGGCGAGCCGGCCACGGTGGGGCATTCCCAAAACCAGTTCCTGGTTCGTCATGGATATTGCCGAGATCAAACGCGACCCGCCAGGTGAAAGCGCTGTTGCAGGAAGCCGGTGTCGGTCGGAGCTTGAAGTGATTCGCATCATCGCGCGCACCGGCGAGGAGAAGAAAATCAGATTCTGCAACAGCAACTCACCACTGCCGGCATCAGGACCAAAGTCGACTGTTTGAGGTCGCCCGCTATGTGAACCTTCGCCGCGACGGGCAGTTCCAGATGGTTCTCAAGCGGAGCCGAGCCGTGATCGATCCGGCGACTCCTACCCTTTCGTTTTGGCTGGACGAACCCAAGGGGCCGAAAAATTCTCCAACTACTCCGGCTACTGTAACGAGGGTTTCGACAAGCTGGTCCGTGAAGCCGGGCAGATAACCGATTTCAAAAACGCTACGAACTCTACGCGAAAGCGATTCGAATTATCCACCAGGATCCGCCCGGAGGCGCCCTTTGTGTTTACACCCCGATTTTTTACCTTCAATCAGAACGTGAGAGGCTTCGAAGCGGGTATAAGCGATAATTGGACATCAACCACGGGAGGTCTGATGAAACCTGGATCAGAAAATAGCGCCGCCATCGCGAAATGCATCGGCATGCTTCACGCTTCGAAATGACTCCTGCCGGGTTAACGTTGAGAGGTTTGCCCAACGGACCGCTCGGCAAACGCTTGACATCGCGATCGATCACTTTCCCTTGCGCGCCTGCGCCAGCGCGCCATCGCGCCACCGCTTTCCGATTTCCCAATGCCAGGTGCGCCAGAGAAATTTGTATGAGTCGTCGATGATATGGCGATAGGTGGAATCCGGCTTCCCACGGAAGGAGAGTCTTTTTCCGGCGATCAGATGAGCGTATGCGGCCTGCTCGAGGTAGTACATTCTGATTACCGCCTGCGCCGCCATCTTTTCCGACCGTGACCGCGCCATGATTTTGAGTAGGATCGCCGCACCTTGACCGAGCATTTCAGCAACTTCGTGCCCGTCTTTCTCGGTATTGATCTGATTGCCGCCAAAAATGCGTGTACGCCGCTGCCGAAAGCTATGGACGCGGGATGAAACGTCTCCAGCTGTCGGCCGGTTGCCGACAAGACGACGGCGTGGGAAAGGATGGGCGTGAACCACGCCACCGACATCCGGCGCGCCTTGCCAGGTGTTCCCGTGTGAGTAATAAAGTCTCCCCAATGGACAGCGGTACTGCGCCGCTGGTGCACGCCGACGCGTTGTAAAATCACTAACGTCAGACATCACTTGCATCGGACAACGCCGGCTGCGGTAGCACCATGCGCGTGGAATGACGGTCACCTCGTCGCGGCACACCTCGCGCCGGAATCCGGCCGCCCGACAGCATGGCCAAAAACATCGCAAACGAGTTTCTCGGTGGACGCGTGCGCCAAACTCGCTTGCGTCGTCAGCGGCAAAGTTCTGTCGAAGCGATTCCTTTGCGGAATTTTTCTTCACCATAATCGTGGTCTCCTTTGCAGTGTGGGTCTGTAGTGTGTTTCAATGGCTTTAGCTCGCAAACTGGACTGCGCCCCTTCGGCTGGAGGAGTTTTCAGCGAGATTTGAAGAGGAGCGCGATCGGCGGTTTTTGTTTGTTTGAATCGCTCACCTCCTTATTCCTCGGGGGATAAGTATGCAGGCGGCCTGAATACGGCATTTTTTGTTGCGCCTCCTCGACAAAACCAGAAGCTGTTCCGAGCGCGTCCTCATAAGTTTCTAGTTCGACAGGTGCATTTCCTCGTATTTTAATATCTTAAAAAGAATGACTCCATGTGGCGAGCATTGTCGTAGGGATTGCCAGTCGTCGACATGCACGATCTTCATGTTATTGGCTCCTTCGCGGCGTACTGGCTGCACCGCGATCGGGTATTGTCGTGTGTCCAGGCGCTTTTAAAGCGCCAAACACAGCTTATCATTGCGCTTGGAGATCGCCCAGCCGATCGTCACGGTGAACGCGCCCCTCACCTCTGGCAGCCATGAATCTAGATCGCTCGAATTCACACTGAAACATCATAAAGTTGGCCATTTTGCTCGGCATTTTTTTGTCAAATCACTTCGCCATGTTCACCAGCGCAAATCGGCGGTCAAAAATGTTCGCACTGCATATTTTTGTCACCTCAAGTTCGAAGTTGTCGATTTTGTTAACGCTCAATTTTTTTGTAGTGGATTCGTACTCTTAAAATCTGCTCGTTTTTAGTTAATCGGTTACGAAACCGCGAATTTTGTGGCATACCGCTTGCTCGCGCCGTGACACTTTGGGAGTGGAATGATTCGAAAAACCGGAAGGTCGACAATTACCCTTTGACCTTGGCGGAAGGGTGCATACACTCAAGACGCTTCAAAAAGAACTCTGCACCGGATGATTCAAAATCGCCAGACTCGGCTTTTAAGGTTGGGCGGCCAGTGTGGCGGATCCTCGAAAGCCGTTTTGAGGTGGGTCCGAAGAAGAAAAATACCACCCCGAAAGCCGGCTGAGTCGGTTGGTCCGATTGGCGAGCCCAGGAGTAATCTTTTTAGACAATCCAACAACGGCAGAGACTCAAGAATTTGAACAACCACGGCAACGAAGTCATAACCCTAGCTGAATGCGGCAAACGAGGTACTTTAACATGCCGATTTTGAAGCGTTCAGGCTTTGTCGACGCATACGCCTCCCAATTCTACAGCGCACCCGCTCTCTGTATACGGTCGGCAGGCAGCAGCAGAGCAGGCCAGAGAGTGGCCTTCTCCGGAATACTCTCGGGTGGCCAACCTTTCGGCCAGTGGTACAGTCAAAAATCACCCCGCCGCATCGCTACAATCAAACGCTCTTTCGGCGGTAGAAGGAGCAACAACACTGGAATCCGGGATATGGGGCACATGGTGGGATGCCATTCACCTGGTGGCACTGGTCGTGATCGCGTGCAACACTTCATCCATGTTCGTCGGATCCACATCAGAACTCGACAATGACCATATAATAGACGAACAGTCCCGCCAGGTCGCCACACGGCATGAGCAACACGGCGAGGCGAAATTAACGAACGGGATTTCGGTCGACACCACACACATGTGTCCCACTCAAAAGGCGGACAAAAGACGGCTTTGACGGGCAAGCCAAGGTTTTTCAATTCGGCATAGATTTCGGCGCCCTTGATCAGCGCCGTCGCCGTTTGTCCCTCATGCACCGAGCATGCCCATATTGGAAAACGGCAAGATCGGGTGATTCCTATACGTAATCGCTTTGATCTTCAGAATTGGTTTCGGCGAAGACTTGCCCGCCTCGTATCCATGCACTCGCCGAAGGGTCCCTCGACTCGCCGCTCGTGCGGCAAGACTTCCCCTTCGATGACGATTTCCGCCGAAGCCGGAACTTCGAGATCGACGGTTTCACACTGACCAGAGGAATCGGCGAGCCTCGGAGCGCCCCGCTATTTCAACCTCGTTCGTAAGGCGGCAGCTTGACGCAACTGACGAGCGGAATTACCGGCTGCCCGCCGATCGCCACCGCCACTGGCATCGGCTTATTCATTGCCTCATATTTTTTGATACATCTCGACCGATGTGCTGCTGCATCGGGAATAGGCAGCCAAGCGTGTTGCGATCGTGAACCATCAAACGGTACATGCCCCAGTTCACCCACGAGCTGTCAGGTCTTCTGTGATCACCATGCTGCCGGGTACCGATATAACGTCGCCGTCGCCGCCATGAATCAGCGGGATCGGAAACTTCAGCACGTCGACATCGTCGCCCAAGTCGATATTCTCTTTACACGGTCCGGTCTTGGCCAGAATGGGCGGATGGGTTTTTCCTTACGTTTGAGGTAGGTCGACATGATATCTTTGGCGGATGAAGCTGGCGACATGTGCATGGCGGCGCGGTGCGCGCAAACAGGCCATGGCCGGGACGTTTTGCTCGTTCTCAACGGGCGGCCGCTGCAGCGCGAAACCCCTTCGATACCCCTTGACGTTCCGGAACAGCACCGCCGGCGCGCCACAGTCGTAAACCCGCCGGGTGATCGCACCCATTTCAGGGTTCCAATCCACTTCGCCGTCGATTCGTTGCACTCGCGGTACTCTTCGAGGATATCGAGATAGTCTCTAAGATCGTCAATTTGCATAGAAAAGCGCCATAATACCGCGATATAAGGTTGGAAACCGCGCCAATCGTTAATGGTTTAATCATTTTATAGCAGACCGAAGTGATTGAAGGCAAAACAATTTGGTCCGGGAAATGGCGCTGTTGTCGCCAAAAATGTAGACAAGGCTTGCCATAGTGATTTACTAGTTCGAGGCTGCATAAGCTATCGATCAAAAACAATGGCGGAAATCACTAGACCAAAACGGCTTGTCAGAGCGGACTTGGGCGCCTACCTCGGTCCTGGCACTCAGATCCAACGGCAACACTGCAGTTCGATGGCCGGGCGACAATCGACGGCGAAAGTCGAAGGCGAGATCATCGCTCAAGCTCATGTCACCGTGGGACAGCAGCGACGGTGAAAGCAAGATTTCCGCTGCTTCGATTTTAGTCAAGGCAAAGTGATGGCTGACGTTCAAGCGGATAAGAACCGAAGTTCAGCCGCCCGGCTCGGTCATCGGCGAGCGACCACTCAAAGTCTTGTGATCGGTGATGGGGCAATCCTCAGGCCATGTTTCAATGAAGAAACCGAAGGACGGATACTGCCGATCCGCCGAACATAAAGAAACCGCGCTGTGAGCAGCGGCTCAATCAACAAATAACGAGGCACGACTTTCCGATCCTTCACTTGCGGATCAAACCGCGCGCGGTGATGCGCAGCGCGGGCAAAAGCTACGAACGGTAAGAAACTCAACGCAAAATGGGCTTGTCGAAGACGAGCCCATTTCTTTAACCGCGTTTGAATGCGTCTAAGCCCCGCCCGACATCCTGCCAGGCCTGAAAAGATTCCGCCGCAAGGAAAATCAATCTGTTCACAAAATTGTCCCATCATTGACGATCGCGATGCCGCCGCCTGCTTGAAGCAGCGCCTGCGCGCAGCGCGCCATATCATCGTCGTCTGCTGCCGATAATCATGAGAGTGTTTTCATCTGAGGTTCGTCGTCAAACCGATCGGCGCCTACTTGAGCTGCCGAAACCGCCCGAGAAATCCGAAAGCGACCCCAGCGGCGATCCATGGTGGCGGTCGAACATCGCTACTTTTCAACAAGTCTTTAGAAATATCGGCTTCGACCATTCCTGATGACGCGTTAAATCGGATAATTCTTTCTGTCGTGATCGTTTGATTTAAATTCCATCACGCGCACTCTCGGCGCGCGGGATTCAGAGCCGCAATCTTAAAGGTGTCGGACGAAATCGTCAGACCGATGGCGCAGCGCGGTGCATCACATGGTCGGGCAGCTGCAGCGCCCTCGATTTTTTTATCTCCGAAGCTTGCGTTCGCGCTACGATCTGCCACCGACCGTGGCACGTCGCGCACTTTTTTGCTGACGAGCGCTCGAGGATCGTCGAGCAGCACAACGTCAGCAAAGCGGCCGGGAACGCGCCTGCCGATTTCCTGCTCCAGGCCGGAATAGGTCGCCGGTTTCAGCGTCACGGTTTGGATCGCCTCGGGCGGCGACAGGCCCAACGTAATAGCCCGTCGCACCACGTGATCCATGCGGCCCGCGCTACTTCGACGTCATCGGGGGCCGTGCTGTCTGTTACAAGTGATCAACTGCTGCAAGTCATCGCCTGAAGCCATCAGACGGTCCCGATGCTCTCCAGATCCTGCCGCAGCAGCAGAGCCACTCGCGCGGCATCGTCCAGTAGCCCGAGGCGCAAGCGCTCCAAAGCGCGTCTTCGAAGTGAATCGGCTCACGGCAAGAGGAACTCGCCGCGCCGCGGCAACGGCGCACTGGCACTTCGATGCGCGCGCGCCGGCCGTGTGACACCGTGGAGATGATAAGTGACCGCCGCGCTGGCCGCAAGGACCAGGCGATTGAGAATTTCTGTCATCGCGCACTGCGTGAGGCGCAACCACGACACGATCTCTGCCAGATTTCTGAGCACTCTCCGGATCAGCAATACGTAACTG
>ERZ1370068.5734-contig-4745_pt1 | contig 33555 bp, 56 predicted proteins | sample MGYA00561227_ERZ1370068 | MGnify/ENA primary metagenome ERZ1370068 (study PRJEB38410, sample SAMEA6850437) | metagenome | study: Metagenomic assessment of the ecological functions of the soil: analysis of the soil microbiota associated with the...
ATTTCGGATCCCGGATCCCGGATCCCGGATCCCGGTCGAGTTCCCGCGACCTGCCGACTTACCTCTACGACGCCGAGACGCCTCGCTTACTGGCGACCCCGCGGCATTACGCCTACGTGAAGATCGCCGAAGGCTGCGATTACAAGTGCGCCTTCTGCATCATCCCCACGCTGCGCGGCAACTACCGCAGCCGGCCCGCCGATTCGATCGTCCGCGAGGCGCGGGCGCTGGCCGCGCGCGGCGTCAAGGAGCTGCTGCTCATCTCGCAGGACACCAGCTTTCTACGGCGTCGATCGCGGCGAGCGCGGCGCGCTCGCCCGGCTGCTGCGCGAGCTGAACGCCGTCGATGGTCTCGAGTGGATCCGGATGCTCTACCTCTACCCGACCACCATCGGGACGACGTGCTCGACGCGATGGCCGAGTGCGAGAAGGTCTGCAACTACGTGGACCTGCCGCTGCAGCACGCGTCCGACAGCCGTCTTGAAGCGGATGAAGCGTCCCGGGCACACGCGCCGGCTACGAGCGGCTCCTGGGTCGAATCCGGACGCGGATTCCCGGCGTCACTCTCCGCACGACGTTCATCGTCGGCTTCCCTGGCGAAACGGACGATGATTTCGCGCAGCTGCAGGATTTCGTGAAAGGCATCGGTTTCGATCATGTTGGCGTCTTCACCTACTCGCACGAGGAGGGGACGTCCGCCCACGGCCTCGACGGACGACGTGCCCGCGAAGATGAAGAAGCAGCGCCAGGCTCAACTGATGAGCCAGCAGAAACGGATCGTCGCCAGAGCTCAGCAATTGCGCGTAGAGGGAACGGGTCAGGTTGCTGGTCGATGGGCCCTCCTCCGAGCACGAGCTCGTGCTTCGCGCCCGGCTCGAGGGTCACGCGCCTGACATCGATCCGGTCGGTCTACCTCACCGACTGCGACCCGTCGGAGTTCAGCGCCGGTCAGTTCATCACGGCAGAGATTGTGGGAAGCCGCGAGTACGATCTGTTGGCGCGCTCCCGTAACCATTTCCGTGTGATATTCTTAAGGGCTGCTACGCGGAGAAAGTCTCCAGTGGGCTCGTGCCCACTTTTTTATTGTGGCGGTTGGAACAGATCTCTGGCGCATTCGCGATCGCTGAGCAGTGTGCTGCGCGGTCGCACGGTCTCGAAGTCGTGGGACATCGTGAGCCGGCGAGAACCGCGCGGACCGGTGGTGCGGGTGTTCATCGACCGGCCGGGCCGGCGGCGACCCCGAGGAAAGCGTCAGCATCGAGGATTGCGAGCAGGTGAGCCGCGAGATCGGCACCATCCTCGACGTGGAGGACCCGCTGCCCTTCACGTACACGCTCGAGGTTTCGTCGCCGGGACTCGATCGGCCGCTGCGCGGCGCGGACGACTACCGGCGGTTCGCCGGCCGGCTCGCGAAGATCGTCGTCAGCGAGGCCGTGGACAACCAGAAGGCGTTCGAGGGACGGCTTCGCGGGGTCGACAGACACCGCGGTCCTGCTCGAGGACCCAAGGGACGTATGCACCGCCTGCCGCATCGCGTTGATTACGCGCGGCCGGTTGGAGGTCGAGTTTTGAACCTGCAAAACCCGTTGATGCAGACGATCGAGGCGCTGGCCAAGGAAAAAGGCATCGAGGCCGACACGATCATCACTGCCATCGAAGACGCCGTCCTGACGGCGTCGCGCAAGTACTACAAGACGAACGAGAACCTGAAGACGCGCTTCAACCAGGAGACCGGCCAGGTCGACCTGTTCGCCATCAAGCACATCGTCGAGGACGTCGAGGATCCGACGACGCGAGATCTCGCTCAAGGAAGCGCAGGACCTCTACGGCGAGGAAGCCGAAGTCGACATGGAGATCGAGTTCCCGAAGCGGACCGACGTGCTCGGCCGGATCGCGGCGCAGACCGCCAAGCAGGTGATCTTCCAGAAGGTCCGCGAGGCCGAGCGCGAGAACATCTTCGCCGAGTACAACCAGCGCATCGGCGAGGTCATCAACAGCCACGGTGAAGCGCTTCGAGAGCGGCGACATGATCGTCGAGATCGGCCGCGTCGAGGCCGTGCTGCCGCGCAAGGAACAGTCGCGGGCGGAAAGCTACACGCCCGGCGAGCGCGTCCGCGCCGTCATCAAGGGCGTCAACCGCAGCGCCAAGGGGCCGCAGATCGTGCTGTCGCGCACCGACCCGGCCCTGCTGATCAAGCTGTTCGAGCAGGAAGTGCCGGAGATCTACGACGGCACCGTGATGATCCGCGGCGCCGTCCGCGAAGCGGGCGATCGCGCCAAGGTCGCGGTCTACTCGCGCGAGCGCGACGTCGACCCGGTCGGCGCCTGCGTCGGCATGAAGGGCACGCGCGTGCAGGCGATCATCCGCGAGCTGCGCGGCGAGAAGATCGACATCGTCGAGTGGTCCGAGGATGCCGATCGCTGTTCGTGACCAACGCGCTCAGCCCGGCCAAGGTGCAGCGCGTCTCGATCGTCGACGACAGCGAACGCGTGATGGAAGTCGTCGTCGAGGACAAGCAGCTGTCGCTGGCGATCGGCAAGAAGGGCCAGAACGTCCGGCTCGCCGCGAAGCTGACCGGCTGGCGCATCGACATCAAGAGCGAGGAAGAGAAGCGCACGCGAAGTCGAGGCGCAGTTCGGCGCGCTCGAAGCGGGCGACCCGCAGGCGCAGATGGACGCGCTGTTCCCGGATACGCCGACTGAACAGCATGCGCCGACGATCCGCCGACTTGTCCGCCGAAGCTGACGAGCGAAGCGAGTCAGCGAAGCGAAGCGACGAGCCAAGCAGTCAGCGGAGGCGGAAGCAACCGGGCAGAACGACGCCAGCGAGGGAGCGGAGCCGCCGAGCAGGCGAAGCGGGCAGAAGTCTGGATAGCGGGCGAACAGAGACAAGAGAGCTAAAGGAACGATTTGGCAACAGTCCGGATCTACAAGGTCGCCGAGCTTCTCGGTTCCACCAGCCAGGAAGTGCTTGCGCTGCTCAAGCGCGATCACGGCATCGAGCTGAAGAGCGCATCGAGCACGATCGAAGAGGTCGTCGCGCGATCGTTTGTCGAGCGCGTGGCGCGGCAGCGCAACATCTCGCTGCCGGGCGGCGACATGTTCGCCGAAACGCCCGCGCCGCCGAAGGGTGGCGCGAAGAAGACGGCCACGCCGAAGAAGGCGGAGCCGGCGAAGCCGACCGCCCCGGTGCTTGGGCCGCCGCGCCTGGTCAAGACGCTCAGGCCCGCGCATCCACCGGCGCCCGTCGAGGAAGCGCCTGTCCGCCGCTACCGGTCGCCGCGGCGCCGCCGCTCGAGCCGGAAGTCGCGTCGGCGCCCGAGCCGCCGCGCGTCAGGAGCCGCCGCCACCGGAGGTCCTCGAACAACCGGCGCCCGTGGCTCGCCGCGCGCCCGCGGTCGAGGAAGCGCCCGTCGTCGAACCCCGCGCGCGCCGGCGCCGCCGCCGCGCCGGTGCACGCGCCGCCGCGTATCGTTCCGCCGACGCATCCGCCTTCGCATCGAGGAACCCGGCAGGCCCTTGCAGCCCGCGCGTCCGCTGGCGCCCGCGAAGCGTCCCGCCGTGTCTCAGCCGCGCATGGTGCAACCACCCGCGGCCACGCCGCCCAAGCCGACACCGCCCGCAGGCACGCGGCCGGCGACGCCAGGTGGACGACCGGGCGGGCCGCCTCGTCCAGGGTATCCACCACCGCCACGCCCGACGACGCCAAGCATGCTTGGCGGTCCGCGGCCATTGCCCTCGCAGCCGGTCCGCACACAGACTCCGCAGCCGCCACGCCCGGGGATGCCAGGGCAGCGGCCACCGATGCCACCGCGCCCGCCGTTCGGCCAGCAGTTCCGGCCCGGGCAGCGCCCGGTCACCACGCGCCGCGAGCGCCCGTCCGCGCCCTCGGCGGCCGCTCCCGCGCCGCCACCGCCGATCACGCGGACGATCACGCTGGCCGAGGGGATGACGGTAAAGGACCTCTCCGAGAAGCTCGACGTGCGCGTCAAGGACGTCCTCGCGAAGCTGTTGATGAAGCGCATGATGATGAACATCAACAGCACGCTCGACATCGAGGTCGCCAAGGACATCGCGCGCGAGTTCGGCGCCGAGATCGAGATGCGGAGCTTCGAGCAGGAGCTCATCTCCGCAGATCAGGAAGATTCCCGGCCCGAGGATCGCCAGATGCGGGCGCCCGTCGTCACGGTGATGGGCCACGTCGACCACGGCAAGACCTCGCTGCTCGACGCCATCCGCGAAACGAACGTCGCCGAGCGCGAAGCCGGCGGCATCACGCAGCACATCGGCGCCTATCACGTGGACGTCGGCGACGGCCGCAGCGTGGTCTTCCTCGACACGCCTGGTCACGAAGCGTTCACGCTGATGCGCGCGCGCGGCGCCAAGGTCACCGACGTCGTCGTGCTCGTCGTCGCGGCCGACGACGGCGTCATGCCGCAGACGCGCGAGGCGATCGATCACGCCAAGGCGGCGAACGTGCCGATCGTCGTGGCGATCAACAAGATCGACAAGCCGGGCGCCAATCCCGACAACGTCGAAGCGCGAGCTCGCCGAGCTGAACCTCGTTCCCGAAGACTGGGGCGGCATCGACGGTCATGGTGCCGGTGTCGGCAAAGAAGAAGCAGAACCTCGATCAGCTGCTCGAGATGATTCTGCTCTCGACCGACATCCTCGAGCTGAAGGCCAACCCGAAGCGCAGCGCATCGGGCGCGGTGCTCGAAGCGAAGCTCGATCGCGGACGCGGTCCCGTGGCGACCGTGCTCGTGCAGGACGGCACGCTGAACGTCGGCGACAACTTCATCGCGGGCCCGGTCGTCGGGCGCGTGCGCGCGCTCATCGACGACCGCGGCCGACCGGTGAAGTCCGCCGGACCGTCGACGCCGGTCGAAGTGCTCGGCCTCACGAGCCTTCCGCAGCCGGGCGATCCGTTCCAGACCGTGGCCGATGCGGCCAAGGCGCGGCAGATCGCGACGTTCCGGCAGACGCAGGCCAAGGAGCGCGCGCTCGGCGCGCGCGGCGGCCGCCTGACGCTCGAGTCGCTGAAGGAGCAGATCGCCGAAGGCGGCATCAAGGAACTGCCGATCATCGTCAAGGCGGACGTGCAGGGCTCGTCGGAAGTGCTGGCCGACTCGCTCACGCAAGCTGTCTGACGAGAAGGTCAAGATCCGCATCATCCGGTCCGGCGTCGGCGCGATCAACGAGTCCGACGTGCTGCTGGCCTCGGCGTCGAACGCGATCGTCATCGGGTTCAACGTGCGGCCCGACCGCAACGCGGCCGACATGGCGGAGCGCGAAGAGGTCGACATCCGCCTCCACTCGGTGATCTACACCGTCACCGAGGAGATCCAGAAAGGCATGGCAGGGCCTCCTCGATCCGACGTTCAAGGAAGTGCGCATCGGCACGGCCAACGTGCGCGAGGTCTTCAAGGTGCCGAAGATCGGATGCGATTGCCGGCTGCATGGTCACCGACGGGCGCATCACGCGCGCCGGCGAGACGCACGCGCGCGGCTGCTGCGCGACAACGTCGTGGTGCACGAAGGGCAAGATCGCCTCGCTGCGCCGCTTCAAGGACGACGTGAGCGAGGTGAAGTCGGGCTTCGAGTGCGGCATCGGCCTCGAGCGCTACAACGACATCAAGGTCGGCGACGTGCATCGAGGTGTTCACGATGGAGCGCGTCACGACCGCCACGGCGTCGTAATGGCGCAGGGACACCGTCCCGACCGGGTCGGCGAAGAGATCCGCGACCTGATCAGCCGAGATCCTCGCCCGTGGCGAGGTGCACGATCCGGGCATCGGGTTCATCACGCTGACGCGCGTGCGGGTGACATCCGACCTGCAGATCGCGCGCGTCTTCTACACCAGCCTCGGCGATGAGAAAGCGCGCAAGCGAGACGTCGCGCGCATTGCAGCGCGCGACCGGCTTCTTCCGTCGCCAGGTCGGCGCCCGGCTGCAGCTCCGCCGCGTCCCCGAGCTCGAGTTCCGGTTCGACGAGTCGATCGCAGAACCAGGACCGCATCGAACAGATCCTCCGCGACATCCACCAGGAAGACGCGCAAGCGCATCCGAAAGCGGATCCCCTCTGACAGACCCAGTACTCCCGTGACGATGACCGAAACGGCGACTGACACAGCGATCCGCGCGCGAATCGCGGACGAGATTCGCACGCGGCAGCGCTTCGTGCTGTCGTCACACGTCCGCCCGGACGGCGATGCGATCGGCTCGCAGCTCGCGATGGCGTGCTGCCTTGTGGCACCTGGGGAAGGACGTGCGGATCGTCAACCAGGACCCGGCTGCCGGAGCCGTTGTCGGTCTTTCCTGGCGTCTGCATCAGATCGAGGTCGCGAACCGCGTGACGATCCCGGCGACGCGCGTGATCGTCATGGAATGCGGCGACCTGACGCGCACCGGCGTCGAGGGACTCGAGCGCGGCTTCGTCATCAACATCGATCACCACGTCGGCAACACGGTGCTACGGCGCGGTGAACTGGTTCGACGCGGCGCCGCCGCGTGCGGCGAAATGGTCTTCGACCTCGTCAAGGAGCTCGGCGTGCCGCTGACGCGCGGAGATCGCGACGCATGTCTACATCGCGATCCTCACCGACACGGGATCGTTCCACTACTCGAGCATCTCTCCGCGCACGTTCGACATCTGCCGCCAGTGCTCGAGGCGGGAATCGACCCGCCGGCGATCGCCGGCGCGATCTTCGACAGCAACAACCTGGGACGGCTGAAGCTGTTCGGCGCGGTGCTGAGCAGGATGGTGCTCGACGAGAGCGGCCGCGTCGCGACCATCTGCGTGGACCGACAAGCTGGCGCGCGAGTGCGGCGGCACCTACGATGACACCGAAGGCATCGTCAACCTGCCGCTGACGGTGAAGGGAGATCGCGGGCGTCGTCTTCTTCAAGGAGGCGGGCCCCGGCGACTGGCGCGTCAGCATGCGATCGAAGGGCGACGTGAACGTGAACGCCGTCGCGAAGCGAATTCGGCGGCGGCGGCCACAAGAACGCCTCCGGCTGCAGCGCGCACGGGGAGCTTCGAGGAACTGAAGCCGCTGTTCCAACGCAAGCTGCTCGAGCAAATCGAAGCAACCGAAATGAAGCACGCGTAGTTGCCTCACATGGATGGTGTGCTTGTCATCGACAAGCCTGAAGGTCCGACGTCCCACGACGTCGTCGCCAGGGCGCGCCGCGCGTTTGGCGAGAAGCGCGTCGGGCACACCGGCAGCGCTCGATCCGGCTGGCGACCGGCGTGCTTCCCCTCGTCTTCGGCCGCGCGACGCGCCTGGTCCGGTTCCTGATCGCGGTCGGACAAGGAATACGAAGCCACGGTCCTGTTCGGCGTGACGACCGACACGCTCGACGTCACCGGCGAGGAGACGAGCCGGTACCGGCGGCGCGCCGTCGCGAGACGCACTGGTCGCCGCGCTGCGATGCGTTCGAAGGCGAGCAGATGCAGGATGCCTCCCGCCTATTCGGCGAAGAAGGTCGGCGGGCGGCGCGCGTACGACTTCGCGCGGCGGGATGAATCCGTGGAGCTCGCGCCGGTGCCAGTGCGCGTGTCGCGGCTGGACCTGCTCGAGGGTGGCAACGACCGCCCTCGACTGCGCACGGCGCAGGTGCCGTATCTCGCTCACCTGTTCCGCCGGTTTCTACGTGCTAGTCGCTCGTCCGTGACCTCGGCGAGCGCGTCGGCACGGGCGCCTGCCTCGAGGCGCTCAGGAGGACGCGGAGCGGCGAGTTCACGCTGGAGGAAGCGATCGACCTCGATAGCCTGCAGAAGGTCCGCGATCGCTCGAATCCCGAGGCCCGAGTCCCGAATCCCGGCCTCGAAACGCTCCTGATTCCCATGGAAAAAGCTGCTGGCGGCCTTTCCCGCGGTCACCGTCACGGCGGAGGGCTCGCCCGCGTGTCCACGGCCAGCTGGTCGGGCCGGTCGATGTCGCAGGGGCGCTTCCAAGCTCGTCGGAATGGATTCGCCTGCTCGATCCGGACGGCGCACTGGTGGGGCTGGGCACGCCGCAGCAGGTCTCCGGATTTTTGCACCCGGAGGTTGTAGCTGATTTAGAATGTTAAGTCTTTGACTTACTGAGAGCTGGGACATACGACGGTCTGGTGCAGGCGCTGCGGCACGCCGTTCCTGGGCCGCACGTGGAGGACGCCATCGTGCCGCTTGACCAAGCGACCGGAAGACGGAATTATCGGGGACTACCGAACACACGACAGCGATACCGGATCGCCGGAAGTGCAGGTTGCCCTGCTCAGCGAACGCATCAACTACCTCACGGAACATTTCAAAGTTCACGCGAAGGATCACCATTCACGTCGCGGTCTGCTGAAGCTGGTTGGCCAGCGTCGGCGGCTGCTCGACTATCTGAAGAGCAAGGACTCGGATCGCTACGCGGCGCTCATCCAGCGCCTCGGCATCCGCAAGTAGCCAGCTCGTTTACGCCATGCACAACGTCAATCTGCAGAAACGCGAGATCCAGATCGGGTCCCGCACGCATTTCCATCGAAACCGGCAAGCTGGCCAAGCAGGCCGACGGCTCGGTAGTGGTCCGATCGGGCGACACGGTCGTCCTCGTGACCGCGTGCCACGCGGCCAACCCGCGTGAAGGGATCGACTTCCTTCCGCTGCACGGTCGACTACCGCGAATACACCTACGCCTCGGGGCGCATCCCCGGCGGGTTCTTCAAGCGCGAGGGTAAGCCGCCTGAAAAGGAAGTGCTCGACCAGCCGCCTGATCGATCGACCCGATCCGTCCGCTGTTCGCGGCCGGCTGGCGCTACGAAACGCAGATCATCGCGCTGCTGCCTGTCGGCCGACCGGAGAACGACGCCGACGTGCTCGCCATCACCGGCGCGTCCGCGGCGCTCGCGCATGTCGGAGATCCCGCTCGAAAAGACGATCGCCGGCGTCCGCGTCGGCATCGTCGAACGGCAGCTCGTCATCAACCCGACCTACGCCGAGCGCAAGGAGAGCACGCTGCGACCTGCATCGTCGCCGGCAGCGCCGATGGCATCCTGATGGTCGAAGCGGGCGCGAAGGAAGTGTCCGAAGAGCAGGTGGTCGGCGCGCTCGAAGCCGCGCATGCGGCGATCAAGCAGCTCGTCGCCGCCATCGACGAGCTCAAGAAGGCGCTCCGGCAAGCAGAAGCTGGCGGTCACCGCCAAGGAGGTCGACCAGCAGTTCCACGCAGACCGTCCACGACAAGTCGTTCGGACCGCTCGGCGACGCGATGCGGATTCTGAACAAGCTCGAAAGCTACAGCCAGGTCGACACGGTCCTCGAGGATCTGCTCGAGGCGCTCGACGAGAGAAGCAGCACGCCGAGGCGAAGCACATCTTCCACGAGATGCAGGAGAAGGTGTTGCGAGACGAGGTGCTCAACAAGGGCATCGGCTCGACGGCCGCAAGTTCGACGAGATCCGTCCGATCTGGACCGAGGCCGGCGTGCTGCCCCGCGTGCACGGCTCGGTCGTGTTCACGCGCGGCGAGACGCAGGCGCTCGTCACCTGCACGCTCGGCACCGCCGACGACGAGCAGAAGGTCGAGCACGTCAGCGGCGAGTTCTACAAGCGCTTCATGCTGCACTACAACTTCCCGCCGTTCTCGGTCGGCGAGACCGGCCGCTTCACCGGTCCCGGCCGCCGCGAGATCGGCCACGGCGCGCTGGCCGAGCGCGCGCTCGCGCCGATCGTCCCCGGCGAAGAGAAGTTCGCCTACACCGATCCGCATCGTGTCCGACATCCTCGAGTCCAACGGCTCGTCGTCGATGGCGTCGGTCTGCGGCGGCTCGATGGCGATGATGGACGCGGGCGTGCCGATCAAGGCGCCGGTCGCCGGCATCGCGATGGGGCTCATCATGGACGAGAAGAGCGGCAAGTGCGCCGTCCTCTCGGACATCGCGGGCGCCGAGGATCACTACGGCGACATGGACTTCAAGGTCGCCGGCACGGCGCAGGGCATCACCGCGCTGCAGATGGACATCAAGGTCACCGGCATCACGTCGGAGATCATGGCGCAAGGCGCTCGAGCAGGCGCGCGCCGGCCGGCTGCACATCCTCGGCGAGATGGCGAAGACGCTCGCCGCGTCGCGCACGAACATGTCCGACGTTCGCGCCGCGCATCATCACCATCAAGATCCCGGTCGACAAGATCCGCGACGTCATCGGCCCGGGCGGCAAGATGATCCGCAGCATCATCGAGCGGACCGGCGTGAAGATCGACGTCGAGGACGACGGCCGCGTGAACGTCGCGTCGGCGGACGGCGAGTCGGCGCCGAAGGCGATCGGCGATCATCCAGGAGCTGACCGCGACGCCGGAGCTGAACAAGACCTACATGGGCAAGGTGCAGCGCATCACCGATTTCGGCGCCTTCGTCGAGATCATGCCGGGCACCGACGGCCTGCTGCACGTCTCCGAGATCGCGAACCACCGCGTGAAGGACGTGCGCGACGAGCTCAAGGAAGGCCAGCAGATCCTGGTGAAGGTCATCAACATCGACCCGACCGGGAAGATTCGGCTCAGCCGTAAGGCGCTGCTGCAGGAACGAGACGCGCAAAGCCGCAGGAAGCCGCGCCCGCGGCGCAGGAATGAGGCGCATTTCGCCGATAATCGGTTAGTGGACGGCGGGTCCTCCGGGACCCGCCGGGTCCCCCACGAACCAGAAACGCTTCGGCGCCACGTCCCAACAGTTATGAAGATCACCCGCCGCTTGCTCCGGACTCATGCTTATCGGCGCCGGCGGCGTGCTGCTCGCCGGTCCGACGGTCGCACGCCTGCTCGCGCAGGACCAGGCGCCCAATCGGCGCGAGTTCTACCATCGTGGTGAAGGACTTCAATTATTCTCCGACGCGGATCGAGGTCATGCAGGACGACCTCGTCAAGCTGACCGTGCGGAGCGGCGACATCGCGCACAGCTTCACCATCGACGAATACCACGCATTGCGAAGCGCGTCCCCGCGGGAGAGCTCGACCACGCTTCGAGTTCCAGGCGGATCCGCGCCGGCACCTTCCGCGTTCTATTGCGCGCTGACGAGCGAAGCCGGGCACAGGATGATGCACGGCGAGCTCGTGGTTCGCGCCAGGTAACACACACCGTCTCGCTGACGCCCGGCGTTTCCACGAACTAGATAGCGGAGGGGCATTGAACTGGTCGCCGGGTTCCAACTCGACGGCCGGATTGCACAGTTTGGCGGTGATCGGGACTTGCAGTCGAGCCTGCCATGACCGAACCCCGGGCTGTTGCCGCCGCCGGACTGTCGCTGTTGCTTGCCGGCTGCGGCGGTTTCACGACCGTCTCCCCACCGCGCCGTCCGCGGCGTTTGCCCCGCAGACGTCCGTTTCACCCATACCCTCGACACCGGCCCCGGCGCCGACCCATGCGGTCGGGCCCGACGTGCCCGCCGGAACCGTACTCCACCCAGCAGGTCTTCACGGGGACCGTCGGCCCGCTTGCCGGTTACGCGGCCCCGTGCTACGTAGGTCTCTCTATGCGTGCGAGCGGTATCGCTTCACGCTGCTGCCGCAGGATGACGCCGTCGAAGTCACGCTGTCATGGCAGGAGGCGCGCGCGCGATGCTGATTCAGCTCTATCGTGCGGGTGCCGGCCTCGTGCACGAAGACCTGGCGCCGCGCGACAGCGCGCCGACGATCACGTTCCGCCGCGTCGGTCTCGAGCCGATGGAGTACGAGCTCCGCGTGGTGAACATGGAACCGAACGCCACGCATCCGTTCACGCTGACGCTGACGACCTGGCAGGTAAGCGCGACTGATAGATGGGCCGACGAGCTCCGGAAGACGCTCAATCGCTACGAAACGGCGATCGGGATCCCGTCAATAGAACCGAAGCGCCGTATCATCAGACTGTTGGGCTATTGAAGCACGCTCACCGACGTTATGCGTTCTGCGGACTCCGCGCCCCCTCAACCCCATGGGACCCTCTTTCATCACCGAGTCGGTGACCGCCGGTGTGCTGCGCCCCCGGCGCGGGGTGACCGACGAGTGGCGAACGCCTCTCCGTCAACGTTCAACCATGGCGATGGACCGCGTGGATCGCGGCGGGACTCGCGGCCGCGAGCATCTCGATCACGATCGCGGAGATACCGCTGCAGGTTCCGGACTGCCTCGTTCCGCTCCTGCAGGTCGTGGCGCGCCGTCGGCGACGGCGATGTTCACGAGCACCTCCGCGACCCGGCCTACTTCCGGCCGGCGTTCTGGGCGCAATCCAAACTGATCTTCGACGCCGCCAATGGTCACTACTTCGCCGCGTTCAAGGGCGTTCACTTACCCTGATATTCGGGCGCTGATTCTCTGCGTTGGTGAGCATTGCGCGGTGCGCAGCCGCACCGACCTGGTCAGCATTTCTTCTTTGCCTGACCGTGCTGACCGGATGCACACCTTCGTCGGCATGGTGCGCGAAGCGTATCCCATCAATCACTACCTCGAGGCCGCCGTCGCGAGCGCGGTCGGCCTGCGCCTCGGCGATGTCGCGCGGCGGTGGTTCCAGGACCCGGCCGCCATCGCGCTGTTGGCAGTCACCGCGCTGACCATCGAATCCGGGCTGCTCGTCTGATCGTCGTCGCGTCCGCCTGCCGCGGGCTGCGCGGCGTCTCGTCGCGAGCGGTCGCCGTGATGACCGTGATGCTCGCGGGGTATTTCGCCGCCCGCGTACTTTGGTGTCGCCATGCCGACGATCTGGGAGCGGAGCACGGGCTTTGGTTTCAGCCGTCTCGATCCTCGGCTATCGCGCAGCAGTTCGAGCACTCGCTCGCATTTCTCACAGGGAGCACAACATCGCCACCTCGATTGTGTCAGTGCTCCTCTCAGAGCCACGTTCGGGCGCCTGGGAGATGACATCGAGAATTCTTCAGGGTGGTGCGTCACCCTCGACGATCGCGAGCGTCGTATCGGCGTGCGTCGGCACCGAGTCATCGCGTGGTTTGTGGCGACGCGGTGGCCGCGCTGGAAGACGCGCCAGTTCGAGCCTGCCGACCGGATCGTGCTCGTGTTCGCGGCCGTCCTGGTCGCCAACGCCGCCATGTGCTGCGTCTACACGAAGGACGAAATCATGGAGCACCGCCGGCGTTTTCTATGCGCTGGCCGTCTACGTCGCCACTCGCGAGTGTTGTCGCGGTTCAAGGTCCTCGGCTATCGGCCGCTGGCAACGGTCGCGGTCGTCGCACCATGCTTGCCGCGGGAAGCGCGGCATGGGGCGATACGCGCGACCGGCCTCTACTACGCGATGTACCGGGAAAGCTCCTCGAAGGTGCGATACGAATGGGCTGAAGTCGAGGTCTTCCTGCGGGCGCAGCAGATCGCGCCCGCACGCCGGCCGAGGTTCGTCTCGTCGAACAGCTTCGAACCGACGCGATGAAAGCGCCGCTGCTGAACGCCGCGTTGCTGCCCCACTGGGCGAAGGCATGGGTTCGCTTGAACACGTCGACCTCGAACGTGCCTGTTGATTCCGTCAATCGCCTGGCTGGTCCTGACCGCGACCATCGTCGTGACCGCCATGGCCGGCCATGCCCCGTTTGAAGGCCCACCTGACCTCACGCTCGCCGAAGCGGCGGCCCTGCGCGACCGCGCCAGGCTCCTGAGCTTGATAGAGGCGGGCGCCGATCCCGATGCGCAGGCGCCCGTGCGCTCCGGCCTGGCCCGGCGCGACGTGCCGTCGCTGACGCCGCTCGAAGCGGCAATCGGCGACGCATCATCCCGAAAACCGTTGAATTCCTCATCGACCACGGCGCGCGCGTCGATGCCGCCAACCCGTCACGGCTGATGTGTTTCGCGCTGCAGGAACACCAGGACGACGCGATCACGGCCTTGAGCCAGTCACGCGCCAGTCGTCGCGTCGCCGCCCGATTGCAGCGCTGTCGATCTCCCCTGGCGCGACTAACGCGCTCAGGGACTCGACACTCGGGTCGCGGTTCACCCGCGTGCTCTGGCTCGACACGCACTGCCACCGCCCGTCGCGCATGACGAACACGTCGGTGAAGCGATAGTCGTTCTGCACACGCTCCCCCTTGACGGGACCCACCAGGTGCAGCGTGAACCAGACGACCGCCGTGTCGCCGAACTCCTTCACGATGAATTCATCCATCATCGACGACTCGATGTTCTCGTTGAGCGACGTGGCGAGCTGCAGCTCGATCCTTGCGATCGGCGCGCACGCCGTTGTCGTAGGTGACGATGAATTCGTCGGCGAGGACGCGGTCGATGAACGCCGCGTCGTGCCGATGGAAGGCGGCGTCCCAGTCGCGCTCCAGCTGAATCAGGATCTCCTGAGTCGGATCTGACGGGAGCGGATTGGGCGGCCGCGGCCGTCGCGATGCCGCACACGACGAGGGCTGAAACCGCCGCGCGCCGGAGCAGCGTAGTGATCATGGCGGCTATTATCGTCCTGGTATCTGTGCCGCCGCGTCCTGTCTACACCTCGACCATCGAGTCCATCCGGTCGAGCGGGATGATCTCGCCGGTCTTCTTTGCACCCGCTTTGATCGCGTTGTACTCGAGCGTCGCCAGGCGGACGCGGTTGCCGTCGTAGTCGGGCGTCAGCGTCCCTTCCCACTCCTGGGTACCAGCGGACGGTGTCCATGATGAGGCGCTCGGGGCCAACCCAGTTGTCGAACCGGCCGAGCCGGATTTCCAGCGGCGGCGGCGCCGGCCGTCATCTTCGCGTCGTGGCGTTTGCGCGCCTCGACGCCGAGCACGCGGAAGTAGTTCGGCCATCTCGGCGAGCTCCTTCTTGCCTCGCGATGGGCCCGTGGCCGGGCGACGATCACGTCCACGTCCCAGCCGGCGATCTTGTCGCACGTCTCGAGCCACTTCGTGATGTAGCTGTTGTTCGCGCACGGCGCGACCCAGAAGAACGCGACGTCGCCGGCAAACAGGATCTTGTGCTGCGGCAGGTACGCCATCACGTCGCCCCCACGTGTGCGCGGGCCCCGCGAAGCGCACTCGCACCCTCGGTGTTGCCGATGAAATACGTCACGTCGTCCACGAACGTGACGGTCGGCGGCACGAGCACTCGGGGCTCGGCCGCCGTCGGCGACGTCTGGGCGTCGCGTTCCATGTCTTCGGCGTGTTCGCCACCGCCTTCAGCACTCTCGCTGCGGCAGTATGGGTGGCTGCTGATCTCGGCGCCCGTGAAGAACTGGTTGCCCGCGACATGGTCGCCGTGGTGATGGGCAGTTCATCAGCCGTCCGATCGGCTTGCCCTCGCCCGCCTGTTTCGCTGCGTGCGATGAAGTCCTTGGCCGGAATCGGTCCCTGCAGCGCGTCGATCGCGAGCATGTAGTCCGGCCCGACGATCAGCCTCGCGTTCGAGACGCCGGGTCCGCTCATGTCGGGCCCGCCGCCCTGCGAGTATGCGCAGACATTCGGCGCGAGCTGGCGCAGCTCGCGCGGCCACGTCGGTGGCAGCGGATAGCGCGTCTCTCGCCGGCGGCGGCGTCGGGCTGACCGCACCACCTTGCGCGGAGAGCCGTGTGCGTCCCCGAATGCAGCGGCGGCGCTAACGACGGCGCCCGTGCCGGTCTGGATAGCTTCGCGACGTGTCATTCTCTTCACGGGCACCTCCTCGATCGCCGCCTATACTACGTCGTTCGCGACGTCTGACGCCACGTGCAAGGCTGTCCCTCGTTCTTCTCTCAGCTAGCAACTGTTCTTGACCAGTGACCGGCGCACCCGTGTGGCCACGACAGGGCATTCATGAATTCATGGCGCAGCAAGAGCAGGAACACTTGATGATCCACGTCAGCGCCAATGCCACTCGCCACACACAACTGGCTGGGCGTGCCTACCCACTTCAGGCAGGCTGTCTCGTAGGACTGCTGCAGGCAGCCGAAGGCCGCAACGCGTTCGGCAAGTTCATCGAGGTCTGATACCACACACGCCAGCCAGGCGAACGCCGCAGCTCATCGAGAATTTCTTGTGGTGTGCCTTCCCGGGTTGGAGAGTAGTCGAACATACCCGTTTTCTCCGGTTGCTGGCGAGGGGACCGCGCAGCCTACGTTCCGCTGCCTCCGGACCGCGGTCATAGGCAGCGACATTTGCGCGAGGGACGCGGGGAGAAAGCCCCGGAGGGGAGCGGCTAGCGGCTATCTTATACGTCCGATCGGGCAGTTGCGGCCGGCACTTGCACGGTCTTGTCGCCGGGCCGACCTCTCCACGAAGTTCCCGCCAGAGGCCATCAGGAAAGATCGTGCAAAGGCAACCCCGGACGGCCTGACCGGGCGTATAAGATAGGCCCCTCCCTTCCTCGCTCTCCGCTCTCATGCTCCCCTTCGCACGGCGCCTGCCCTTGGTCTAACCCGGAGGGAGTGGAGCCCTATGAGTGCACTGCTAATTGCCGAACTGGAGGCGCGCGCATCCGCGGTGGACTCGTGCTGACGCTGGCGCGGGTACGGATGGAGCGCCAGGGAGCAATGGTCCGTGTCGGTTTCTATCTCTGCCAGGGGCGCTATCACTTCATGAAGCTGGTGAGCGCGCTGGAGGCGCACTCGGACGATCTCCGCGGCTATGAGCTCGACGAAATCGCGGACGCGCTGGATGCGGCGACACGGCGGTTCGGTCCAGGCGTGCGGGTGGAATCCGGGAGGCCGCCCCAGCTGTTCGAGCATCTTGTGTGCAGCCACGCGGTGAGATTGTTCAACGACCTTCACGAACTGGTCGCGCAACTGCACGAGCGGTCCACCACGCTGAAGATGAACGCGCTTGCCTCCCGCGTCCCTTCGGTGTCTTCGGTCCCTTCGGTTCCTTCGGTGTCTTCACCGTCGTAGCTAGATCGCCTTCGTGCCCCTGGTGGCCCACGCGTGCGCCGCTTCGATGCGGTCGCTGATCGGCGGGTGCGTGTAGAAGAGAATCTGCACCAGTCGCGACGGGTGCTCCTCGGCGAGGTTCTGCGCAGCCGAGGCGTTTCATCGCGCTCACGAACGCCGGAGCGTTCTTCGTCATCTCGAGCGCGTAGCGGTCGGCGCGCCGCTCGTGCGCGCGCGAGCAGCGCGTTGGCGAGCGGCATCAACGCGAGCGAAACGGCGCCGGCCGCCAGCAGCAGGCAGCGGCAACGCCGCGACATCGCCCTTCCCCATCCAGCCCGAACGAGCCGGCAAACCGCGTGAGCACGCGGTCCGCCAGGTAGAAGCCGAGCGCGATCAGTCACGGTCTCGAGCGCAATCCCCTTCCAGATGTCGCGGTGCACGTGGTGCGCGAGCTCGTGCGCGAGGATCACCTCGATCTCGTCGTCCGAGTGTTCCGCGAGCAGCGTGTCCGAGATGATGATGCGCCGCGTCTGCCCGATGCCGGCCAGCGCCGCGTTGGCCTTCTTGGTCTTGTCGCTCAGCCGCCATTCGAAGACGCCCATCACCCGCGCGCCCGCGCGATCGGCGAGCGCGACGAGCCGCTGCGACGAGCGCCGCGCGATCGAGCGGCTTGAACTCGTAGAAGAGCGGCAGCAGCAGCACCGGCGCAAGCTGCACGAGGCCGACCATGATCGCGCTGAAGACCGACCGCCGCAAGCATCCACCAGCGATCGGATCCCACCGGATCAGCGAGCAGACGATGCAGCGCCGCGATCAGCGCGAACACGAGCGCGACGAGACCGGCCTTTGAGGTGATCGATCCACCACCGCGCGGTGGTCTGCGTCGGACAGCCCGTAGCGCCGCTCGAGGGTGACACCCTGGTAGAACGCGAACGGCAGGCTGATCGGCTTCGTTGATGAGGGCGAGGAAGACGACGTAGAGCGCACAGCGTGATCACGAACGATGAGCCCGCCGAGCGAGGCGGCGCAGGCGCGCAGCGCGGCGGAGCCGCCGCTGACGACGAGCGCCGACGAGCGAGACAGATGCCGAGCGCCGTGCTCGCGATGGACGCGCTGGCGTCGCAGGCGATGGTATCTGGCGGATCGGTCCTCGTTCCTCAATCAGTTGAGCTGAACGGAAATCAGCTTCGACACGCCTGGTTCCTCCATTGTCACGCCGTACAGCCGGTTGGCAATCTCCATCGTCCGCCGGTTGTGCGTGATGAGGATGAACTGCGTGCGGTCGAGCATGCCGCGCAGCATCTCGACGAACCGTCCGACGTTGGCATCGTCGAGCGGCGCGTCGATTTCGTCGAGCAGGCAGAACGGGCTCGGCTTGTACTTGAAGATCGCGAACATCAGCGCGATCGCGGTCAGCGCCTTCTCGCCGCCCGAGAGCAGCTGAACGCTCTGCAGCCGCTTGCCCGGAGGCGAGGCGACGATGTCGATGCCGCTCTCGAGCGGATCGTTCTCGTCGAGCAGCGTCGAGGCCGGCGCGGCCGCCGCCGAACAGCGTGCTGAACGTGGCCTGGAAGTTCGCCTGGATCGCGGTGAACGCTTCCGCGAAGCGCGCGCTTGCTCGTCTCGTCGATGCGCGTGATGGCCTCGACGGTCTGCGCGATCGAATCGATCAGGTCCTTGCGCTGCGTCGTCAGGAACATGTGGCGCGTTTCGAGCTCGTCGAACTGCTCGATGGCCATCATGTTCACCGGACCGAGGCGGTCGATCTTCGCTTTCAGCGCGACGATGGCTTCTTCGGCGCTCATGCGAACCGGGATCCGGGTTCCGGGTTCGCTCGCCGAGTTCGAGGTTCGCGGGTTCCGGGGTCCGCGGGTTCGTCGGCCTCGGGATCCGGTTCTTCCGCCGTGATCGCGGCGGCGTCTGGGCGTGGTCTCGCCCGCGCGCTCCATCTCTTCGACGTCCGCGAGCACCGCATCGAGCGACATCTGCACGGCATCGCGCGCACGATCTGCGCAAGATGAGCTCAGGTCGCTTTCCGCGGTCGCGCGCGCAATCTCGAGGCTTCCCACCTCCGCTGCGAATGCCTTCGAGCAACTGGCGTGGCTTCGCGAATGGTGGCGTCCTGCGCGTCGACGGCGGCGCGCAGCGTGCCTGCGGCTTCGTCGGCGGCGCGCAAGTCGTCGCGCATCGACATCGAGTCGCGCGGATCTCCTCGTCGAGCGTCCGTTCGCCGATCGCAATCGACTGCAGCAGCTCTTCCCGGCGGGCGTGCGTCTGCCGGCGCTCCGTCCGAACGCGCGGCAATCCGCTCCTCGAGCTCCAGCGCGGCTTCGCGCAGCCGCAGCACATCGCTTGGCGAGCGCCGCGGCGCGCTCGGAGCAGTCCCGCGTGCGCGCGCGCGCGCCGCTCCGGCCCTGTCGTTCAGTTCGACGGCCGCTTCCTTCGCCGCCAGCAGATTCCGCTGCGCATCGGCCAGCCGCTCGTCGGCTACGCGTTGATTCTCCTCGAGGCGGCCGATTGCCTGCTGCGCGCTCAGCGGTGCGCGCATCGAGCGCGACACGCTCCTCCTCGGCCTGCCGCCGCTCGAGGCCAATGACTTCCGCCTTGCGAGCCAGGCGCAGCGTGTCCTCGCCAAGCCGCGCGAGCTGCGCCGTCGTGACCGACAATCTCTTTTTCCTGCCGATGCTGCTCCGCCGTCAGCGCTCCAATCGCGCTGGTCGCTTCCGCGATCGTCACATCGAGCGCGGCAACCGCGTCAATCAGCCGCGACAGCGCCGCGCGATCGCGCGCGATCCGCTCGCGCAGTTCCTTGATCTCGCGCTTGGTGGCGAGAATGCCGCGCGATTCGGCCTTCGCGCCGCCCGACACCAGGTGCGGTCCGCGGAACACGTCGCCGCCGATGGTCGCGACCGGCGCAGACGTCTCACGCGACAGCGCGACCGCGTGCTCGAAGCGTCTCCGCCACGTACGCTTCGGGAATCACCTTCTGAATCGTTGCGGCATGCGGGCCGACGATGCGAAGCGACGTCGCTGACGGGAACGATGCCCGACATGCGCAGCGTCTCGCGCGTGATGCCGTGCATCCAGCGCAGTGTGGACCGCCGTCGATCGATCGATGACCACGAACCCGCAGCGTCCTGCGTCGTGCTCGCGCACGAGCGACAGGCCTGCCGCCGCCTGATCGTGCCGTTCAACGATGACGTGCTGGAGCAGCTCGCCGAGACACGCTTCGACGGCTCGCTCGTAGCGGCTGTCGACCTCGAGATAATCGGCCACCGCGCCCTGCTGCCCGACGTGGCCGTTGGCCTGCACCAGCACCATCCGCGCGGCGTCGCCGAACTCCCCGCGCGTGGAGACAAGCTCTTCGAGCGAGGCCAGCCGCGCCTCGATGCCGGCCAGGTCCTGCTCGCCCGCGCGGACGCGCCGCGCGCTCGCCTCGTGTTCGCCGCGCGCGGCGGCCAGCATCGATTCCTGCGCCACTCGCCCGGTTCTGACCGCAGTCGAGCGCCTCGTGCGCGCGGCTCAGTGCCGCGGTGGTGGCACCGCGGTCGGCCTCGACCTTCTGAACTTCGACGAAGACGTCCGATTCCTCGACATCGAGCTTGCCGAGCGTTTCGCCAACGCGATCGCGCTGCGCCGCCGCGTGCTCCATCGCATGACGCAGCGTGGTCAAGCGAATTCAGAACCGTGTAGACCTGCGTCCGCGCCACGTCGACGTCGCTCTCGATCGCCTCGATGCGCTGCTGCGCGCGGGCGTGCGACTCGCTCGCTTCGGCGAGCACGGCGGCCGCCTCGTCTCGCGCCCGTTCCGCGTCGGCACACGCCGCCTGCGCGCGCCTCGATGGCAATCCGCGCGGGCTCGCGCCGCGCCTCCAAATCCTGGATCTCGTCCGCGATCTCGGTCGCGCGCGTGCCGAGCGACGCTCCCTGATGACGATCGAACTCCGAGCTGCCGCTGCCTGCCGGTTGATCTCGAGCTCCGCGGCATGCGCCCGCTCGCGAATCGACGCCGCGCGCTGATCCGCTTCGGCCTGTTCGATGCGCAGGCGGCTCAAGTCCGCTTCCACTTCCGCGACGCGCGCAGCCGCCGCCGTCTCGCGCTCGCGCGCGTCGGCCAGGCTCGCCCTCGCAGATTGGATGCTGTGAGCCAGCTCGCGGTAGCGGCGCGGCAAACAGCACTTTCTCCCATCGCCGCAGCTCCTCGCGCAGCCGCTTGTATCGCCGCGCCTTGGCGGCCTGCCGCTTCAACACGCCGCGCTGCTTTTCGACTTCGAAGACGATGTCGTCGACGCGGGTGAGATTCTGCTGGGCGGCCTCGAGCTTCAGCTCCGCGGCGCGGCGCGCTGCGACTTGTATCTGGTGATGCCCGCCGCTTCCTCGATCAGCTGCCGCCGGTCGGTCGGACGCGAGCTGAGGATCATGCCGATCTTCCCCTGCTCGATGATGGCGTAGGCCTTCGCGCCGAGACCGGTGTCCATCAGGAGCTCGTGGACGTCGCGCAGGCGGCAGACCTCGCCGTCGATCAGGTATTCGCTCTCGCCCGAGCGATAGAGCCGGCGCGTGACCTCGACGTCGCGGGTGAAGGCTTCGACGATTCTCCGCGAGCGAGGCATGGCCGTTGCCGTTATGGCCATTGCCGCTGGCCGTTCCCGTTGGCGTGTCCGTTGCCGTTGTGATTCTCGAATTCGGGCAGGGCGGACACGTCAACGTCGGTGACAGCGGTTCCTCGACCGGCCGCGGCGGCAAGGCCAGGCCCGTCAGGCGGAGACGCACTTCGGCCGCCGCTCCAGGCTTGCGCGCGTCGCTGCCGCTGAAGATGACGTCCTCCATCTTGTCGCCGCGCAGGCTCTTGGCGCTCTGCTCGCCCAGCACCCATGTGATGGCGTCGGCGACGTTGCTCTTGCCGCAGCCGTTGGGGCCGACAATCGCGGTGACGCCTTCATCGAACGCAAGCTCCGAGCGATCTGGAGAAGGACTTGAACCCGGCGATCTCGAGGCGTTCGAGGCGCATACCTATCCTTGAAGTGGAAAGCGCGAACAGACTAACAAGGCCTACCGCTAGTGGCAAGCACCTAACTGACACCACAATATTTTGGGTTGGGGACCCAAAGGCGGAGGGATGGTGTCTCGGTAAATCCCAAACCCCAATCCCAGCTCCAAATCCCAACTTTGGGATCTGGGATTTGGGACTTGGAGTTTGGGATTTCCTAATCTTGCGACACGCGCTGCGTCGACGAAATCTTGCTCATGTCGAGCAGCCGCTGCGCGTCGGGAAAGAGCGTCAACGCGAACTGCAGCTGCGGATCGCTCTTCACCAGGTCTTTGCGCGCCGTCTCGACGCCGAACAGATCCAGATCAATCTCGTAGCGGATCATCGCCTTGATGAACGGCAGATCCTTCTGCCAGTCCGCCTCATCGATCTTCACCTTCGACTTCTCGACCAGGCTCGCGGAATTCCGCGACCATCGCATCGGTCACGCTCGTAGCCGGGCGACAGCTCGCGCACGGGCGCCGATCGGCGCCTGCGAGATGCGCGTGTCGCCCTTCCGCGTGAAGCGCTGCGCGTAGACGTCGAAGATGTTGCGCGCGTACAGCGTGCGGCCGAAGCGCGTCGGGTTGAACCCTTCGATCGGCCCGTCGTAGCGGCGATCCGGCTCGATGCCGCCGCCGCTGTACACCTTGCGGCCCGCGTCGGTCAGCTTCAGATCCTCGGGGCTGTGCGCCTTGTTCGGGTCCTGATCGCGCATCGTGTAGGTCAAGTATTCGTCGAAGCTGTCGTCCCACGGGCCGCTGGATCAGCCGGCCGCTCGGCGTGTAGTAGTGCGCCGTCGTCACCGCCGACGCCCGCGCCCTCGCTCACGCGATAGACCGACTGCACGAGCGCCTTTGCCGAACGTCGTCTCGCCGACGATGAGCGAGCGATCGTGATCCTGCAGGGCGCCCGAGACGATCTCCGACGCGCTGGCGCTGCTGCGGTTCGTCAGCGTCACCATCGGCACATTCAGGTAATCGCTCGATTCGGTGGCGCGGTAATCCTGGTCGGAATTCGGCACGCGGCCGCGCGTGTAGACGCACCATGTCGCCGCGCGGCAGGAATCGGTTGGCCACCTTGATGGCCTTGGTCGAGCGCGCCGCCCGGGTTGTTGCGCAGGTCGAACGACGAGCCGCTTCATGCCCTGGCGCTGCAGCGCGCGCAACGCCTGCCCGAGCTCCTGGTCGGTGTTCTCGCCGAATTCGGAGAGGCGCACGTAGCCGGTCTGCGCGATCGAGCATGAACGCCGCGGGAACGGTCGGGATGTGGATTTCGTCGCGGACGACCGCGAGGTCGATCAACTGGTCGTAGCCGCTGCGCTTGAGCGCGAGATCTTGACGGGCGTTCCCTTCGGGACCGCGCAGCTTTCGCACCGCGTCGTCGCTCGTCCAGCCCTTCGTCTCCTCGCCTTCGATCTTTCGCGATGATGTCGCCGCGCCGAAGGCCCTTCTGGATACGCTGGCGAGCCTTCGAAGAGCGAGACGACCGTGATCTCGCCGTCGACGACGGCGATCGTGATGCCGAGGCCGTAGTAGCGGCCTTCCTGCCGCTCGCGCATCTGCGCGTAGGTGCGGGGATCCATGAAGCTCGAATGCGGATCGAGCGTCTGGAGCATGCCGGTGATGGCGCCGTAGACCAGCCGGTCGGACTCGACCGTGCCGACGTAATTGGCGTCGATCGCGTTCAACGCGGCAGTAAAGACCTTGTACTGGTCCGGAACCTGGTCTTCGACCGCCAGGGCGCTGCGGCCGTAGAAGCCGCCGACCAGGGCGCAAAAAGACGATGGCGAAACACAGCCATGGACACGGAGCGGTAGCGTCGCATATAAGAGAGAATCTTATAACCCTGTCCTTGACCCCGTCCAGAGCGGATTTCATAATCCGATCAACCATTTAGCGGAGATTATACCATGTTTGGCTCCATCGGCATGCCCGAGCTGATCATCATCCTGGTGATTGCGCTCATTATCTTCGGCCCGCGCAAGCTCCCGGAACTCGGCCGCTCGCTGGGCCGCAGCATCAACGAGTTCAAGAAAGCCTCAAACGAGCTGACGGAGCACGCTCGGAAGAGGAAATCCGCGTCGAGGAGCAGCACGACCGCACGACGGCCGCCGCCTCGGCGACGCCGCCGCCCGCCGCGACGCCGCCGCCGGTTGACGCGGCGACCGTCAGCCGCACGACCACGACAGCCCCGCCGGGCACGGGCACGCACTCCGCGTAAGGCACTCCATGGCCCTGGTGCCCTTCCCGAGGGTCGCGCTTCCCCGCACGATCTCGATCCAGATCCGGATTTCCGGACGCAGGCGGAACCGCATCCTGCGCCGCGATCCGGGTCGCCGACGGCGATCGCGACGACGACGAGCAGGACGATGGCGAAGCGAAGATGTCGTTCCTCGACCATCTCGACGAGCTTCGCAAGCGCATCATCTGGGCGCGCGATCTCGATCGGCGTCGGCTTCTTCATCGCGTTCTTCTTCCATCAACGAGCTGTTCGACTTCGTGATGCGGCCGCTGCAGCGTCGGCTTGCCGGCCGGCCAGACGCTGATCTACACGGACCCGACGCGAAGCGTTCGTCCTCGCACCTGACGATCTGCCGCGATTGCGGGGCTCGATGCATCGCGTCTGCCGCTCGTGATGACGCAGGTGTGGCTGTTCATCGCACCGGGCCTCTACTCACACGAGAAGAGGATGGCGATTCCATTCGTCGCCATGTCGAGCATCTTTTCATGCGCTCGGCGCCGCCTTCTCGCATTACGTCGTGTTCCCGCTGACGTGGAAGTTCTTCGTGAGCTTCGCGACCGACTACCTGACGTTCATGCCGCGGATCGAGCCAGCCTTCAGCCTCTACATCAAGATGCTGCTGGCGTTTGGTGCCGTGTTCCAGATGCCGACCATCGTCCTCTTCCTCGCGAAGATGGGCGTCGTGACGGCGGGGTTCCTCTGGAAGCACACCAAATTCGCGTTCCTGATCATCGTCATCATCTCGGCGGTCGTGACGCCGGACGGCGGCGGCGTGTCGCTGGTCGCGATGTGCGGTGCCGCTGTTCTTTCTCTACCTGTTCAGCATCGCGCTCGCCTGGATCTTCGGCAAGAAGAAGAAGACGGATTCAGACTTCGCAGACGCGTGATCAATTTCCAGCTCCGATAAGATGCGGCTCTCGCCAGTGCTGTGAGCTGCCCGACGACGGAGGTTCAATGACTCGTCCTGCCCGCCGCGCGCGCATCGTGCCGCTCGCAGTGTTCGTGGCGTGGTGCGCGTCGAGCAGCGCCCCGCTGCACGCGCAGAACACACCGACGCTGCAGCAACTGAAGACGGAAGTTGCCACCGAGATCGACGGCCTTCAGGTGTTCACCCAGCGGATGGTCGATCAGGTCTTCAGCTTCGGCGAGCTGGGCTTCCAGGAGTTCGAGACGTCGAAGCTACCTGTCGGACATCCTTCGGCAGAACGGCTTCACAGGTCGAGCAGGGCATCGCCGGCATTCCGACGTCGTGGATGGCCACGCTGGGGAGCCGGCAAGCCGGTGATCGCGCTCGGATCCGACATCGACGGCATCCCGCAGGCTTCGCAGAAGCCCGGCGTCGCCTATCACGACCCGCTCATCGAAGGGCGCGCCGGGGCACGGCGAGGGCCACAACTCCGGCCAGGCGTTGCAACATCACGGCCGCGATCGCGCTCAAGAAGAAGATCATGGAGCGCGAGACTGTCCGGGCACGATCGAGCTCTGGCCGGGCGTCGCCGAGGAACTGCTCGGCACGAAGGCATTCCTGGTTCGTGACGGCTACCTGCAAGGACGTGGACGTCGTCCTCTTCTCGCACGTCGGCTCCAACTTCGACGGTGAACTGGGGCGAGGGCTGGGCAACGGTCTCGTGTCGGTCGAATACAGCTTCCGCGGCGAGACGCGCGCACGCGGGCAATCTGCCGTGGCGCGGAAGAGTGCGCTCGACGCCGTCGAGCTGATGGACATCGGCTGGAATTTCCGCCGCGAGCACCTGCGCATCCAGCAGCGGTCGCACTACGTGATCACCGACGGCGGCGACCAGCCCAACGTGGTGCCGCCGCACCGCGTCGGTCTGGTACTACTTCCGCGAGACCGACTACCAGAACATCAAGGACCTCTGGGACATCGGCGACACGATGGCCGAGGGCGCCGCGATGATGACCGGCACAGACGTGACGTCGCGCGCTGCTGGGCGCCGCGTGGCCGCTGCACTTCAACAAGCCGATCGCGGAGGCGACGCCTACGAGAACATCACCGCCGGTCGGGCTGCCGGCGTGGAGCGAGGCGGACCAGACGCTCGCGCACGCGATCCAGCGCGAGCTGCGGCGTCGAGGCAATCGGCCTGGCGACGGAGATCTCGGCCTGCGCGGCCGCAGCACGGTGCCGGACGAGCAAAAGCGCGGCGGCGGCTCCGACGACGTCGGCGACATTTCGTGGAACGTGCCGACCATCACGTCTGCGATACCCCGCAAACATCGACGGAGCTGCCCGGGCCACAACTGGGCGAACGCCATCGCCATGGCGACGCCCATCGCGCACAAGGGCACCACCGCCGGCGCAAAGGTGCATGGCGATGACCGCGCTCGACATCGTGATGAAACCCGAGCTGGTCCAGCAGGCGTGGGACTACTTCCGCAACGTGCAGACGAAGGACATCACCTACACGCCGCTGATTCGCGCCGAGGACAGACCGGCCATCTGGTTGAACGAGAAAACGATGGCGCAGTATCGCGGAGCAGATGAAGAGCTGCTACTACGACCCGACGAAATACAAGACGTACCTCGAACAACTCCGGAATCACGCACCCGACGCTACGCCCCGCGCCGGACGCGGCGTCCACCGTGGAAAGGCCGTCTCGATGACACCCAGAGTTCTCCTGTGCGCAATCGCGATGACCGCCAGCGCGTCCTCGCTCTCTGCACAGAGCACGCCGATCGCCATCAAGGCGGGAACGCTGATCGACGGCAAGGGCGGCACGCAGAACAATGTCGTCATCGTCGTGCAGGATTCGAAGATCGTGCGGATCGAGCCCGCGCGCGCCGGGTGACGTACGACCTCTCGACGCAGACGGTGATGCCGGGATTGATCGATACCCACACGCACCTGTTCGATCACTTCGACCGACCTCCGGCCGCTTACGCGACAGCGGCCATCCCGGAGACCCCGGCGCAGACGATGCTCTACATGGTCGAGAACGCGCACAGGACGCTGCAGGCCGGCTTCACCACCGTTCAGAGTCCCGGCAACGAGCTCGACAAGGACCTGCGGGATTGGATCAACGACGGCCGTGTCCCCGGACCGCGCATCCTCACCTCGCTCCGCCAGATCTTCGATAACACCGGATCGCCCGAGGAGATCCGCGCTCGTTTGTCGGCAAGGCGTCGCCGACGGAGCTGATTTCGTCAAGATCTTCGCCACCGGGAGCATCCGCGAAGGCGGCACAGCAGACGATGACCGACGCGCAGATTCAGGCGGCGTGCGGCGAAGCGAACGCGCTGGGCAAGCGGACCCTCGTCGCACGCGCAGGGCCCGGACAGGCGCGAAAGCGGCGATGCTCGCGGGATGCACGACCGTCGAGCACGGCAACCGTCTCACCGACGAAGTCATCCGGCTGATGGTCGAGCACGGCACGTACTCGACTCGAACAACCACCTCGATGATCCACAACTACATGGAGAACAAGCGCGCACTTCCTCGGCATCGGCAACTACACCGAGGAAGGATTCGCGTACATGGAGCGCGGCCTCGCGCCGGGCAACGACTCGTTCAAGCGCGCTGGCGGCGAAGGTGAAGATGGTGTTCGGCACCGACGCCACCGCCGGCGCGCACGGCCGCAATGCCGAGGAACTGATCTACCGCGTGAAGGACGGCGGGCAGACGCCGATGGACGCGATCGTGACCGCGACGTCACGGTCCGCCGAGTCGCTGCGGCTGGGCGATCAGATCGGCACGATCGCGCCGGGCATGGAGGCCGACATCGTCGCCGACCGACGGCAATCCGCTGCAGGACATCACCGCGGTTCGGCGGGTGACCTTCGTCATGAAGGGCGGCAAGGTCGTTCAGGAACGAGGTGCCCGCGTCGTCGCAGCCGGCATCCTCGAGGAAGACGAATTAGTGGCTCGCATTCGAATCGGCGTGACCGCGCTCGCTCACGCTCACACTTGCGGCGACGGCGTCCGCGCAATCAAAGGACGACCCGCTCGATTGGGTCGTGGAAGCTGAACGTCGCGAAGTCGACGTTCACGCCAGGACCGCCGATCAAAGGCGGACACGCGCAGCTACGAGGTGAATGACGCGGGCTGGCTGGTGGTGACGACCGAGACCATCCAGCCGGACGGCAGCGCATGACAGGTGTCCGCTTCGCGGCGAAGTTCGACGGCAAGCAGTACCCGCAAATCGGCCGCTTCGCGCCGACCGTCGACGCTGATCACCTACGAGCCCGTGGACAAGCTGACGCTCAAGTACGGCAGCGCGACTCCGGCGGCAAGGATCGTTTCGCACCAACACGCGCAATCGTCTCCGCGGACGGCAAGACGATGACGATCGAACAGAAGACCACCGACGCCAAGGGGCCGGCCGGTCGTTAACGTCGAGCTGTTCGAAAGGCAGTAACAACTCAACTCCCAATTCCCAAATCGCCGATCACGAGCCACGGAAATGCGAAGGCACGCGAGACGTCAAACCGTTGTCGTCCATTCGGCGTCCAATGCGCATGACGCCGACGCGGTGCATCGTCATCACGGCGCTCTGGCTGGCTTGGCCCACGCTGTCGCACGCCGCAGCGCGTCCCGACCACTGATTCGAGCGACGAATTATTCGTTCAGGCCTCGACTTCGCCCGCAGACGTCCGTTTATATCGCATGGACCAATGAGCGGGTGTCGCGTGATTCCATCGCGACCGAGCAGAAGAAGATTTCCGATGAGCATGCGAGCGAATGCTGCAGACCCTGATGGACCTCGGGTATCCCACCGCGGAAGAAACGAACAGCCTGCCGCTGGCGTTGGACACCGAGATTCACGACATGCGCAGCAACCCCATGCAACCGCTTCCCAACCTATCAGTCTCCAACTCCCGGGTAACGCTTCAGCGAGCGCTCTCCCGGGAGTTGGAAGTTGAAAGTTAGGAGTTGATTGCGATCAGTGCCGATTTAGCAAACCAGGCGTGCGTCGTCGCGGGGGCGTCGCACTTCAGGCACTTTTCCCGGTCGCCGGCTGGCTGCGTGAACGGAATGTTGCGGATGGTCGCCTGCGTCTCCGCCTTGATGTCGGCCTCCGCACTGTCGCGGAGCCGCACCATGGCGAGATCACGAAGCCCGGACGGCCATCCATGATCTGCTTGAACTCGTCGTAGCTGTCGGTTTCGGTCGTGTGCTCCGTGCGGAACTGCACGCGCGCGATCGTAGAGCGCCTGCTGAATCGCGACGAGCAGCTCCTCGACCTTCGCGGCGAGTCCGTCCATCGGCACGAACGACTTCTCGCGCGTGTCGCGGCGCGCGAGCACGACCTGCGACTTCTCGAGGTCCTTCGGCCCGATCTCCATGCCGCAGCGGGACGCCGCGCATCTCCCACTCGTTGTACTTCCAGCCGGGCGTCTGCGAGTCGCGGTCGTCGAGCATCACGCGGATGCCGCGCGCCACGAGCTGATCGCGGATCGCCTGCGCCTTCGGCAGGACGGTCTCCTTCCAGTTGCCGCGCGGGATCGGAATGATGACGACCTGGTAGGGCGCGACGCGCGGCGGCAGGATCAGCCCGCCCTCGTCGCCGTGCGTCATGATCACGCCGCCAATCATGCGCGTCGAGACGCCCCACGACGTGCCGTAGACGTGCTGCACGGACTTGTCGCGCGCCTGGAACTTGATGTCGAACACCTTCGCGAAGTTCTGCCCGAGGTTGTGCGACGTGCCGGCCTGGAGCGCGCGGCCGTCGCGCATCAGCCCCTCGATCGAATACGTCCGCGTCGGCGCCGGCGAACTTCTCGCTCTCGGTCTTCTGGCCGTCGACGACGGGCATCGCCAGCTCGGTCTCGGCGAAGTCCTTGTAGACGCCGAGCATCTTCAGCGTCTCTTCCTGCGCCTCCTCGGCCGTCTCGTGCGCGGTGTGCCCTTCCTGCCAGAGGAACTCGGTCGTGCGCAGGAACAAGCCGCGTCACCTTCTCCCAGCGGACCACGTTCGCCCACTGGTTGATCAGGATCGGCAGATCGCGCCACGAGTGCACCCACTTCGCGTACATCGTGCCGATGATCGTTTCCGAGGTCGGGCGCACGACGAGCCGCTCCTCGAGCACCTCGTTGCCGCCCTGCGTGACCCAGGCGACCTGCGGCGCGAACCCCTCGACGTGCTGGCTCTCCTTCATCAGGAGGCTCTCGGGGATGAACAGCGGAAAGTACGCGTTGACGTGGCCGGTCGCCTTGAAGCGGCGGTCGAGCGCCTGCTGCATCAGCTCCCAGATGGCGTAGCCGTACGGCCGGATGACCATGCAGCCCTTGACGGGCGAATAGTCGGCGAGCTCGGCGCGGCGGACGACGTCGATGTACCAGCGGCCGAAGTCCTCGGATTGCTTGGTGATCTCAGTCGGAAGGTCGGGTATCTCGGTTTCGTTGGACATCAGAAATATGTTTTCGCCATTTTATGTCGTCGTGATTGCGGAAAATCCGAGCGAAAGTGCCCGCCGCGGCTCTCTTCGCGGCGCAGCGCGGCGCGGGCGATCATCAGCCCGACGGTGACGATGCTCGCACGCGGCGGAATTCACGGTCGGCCACGCGCGACACGGGCGCGCGTCCGGACGATGCCATGCCACGCCTCGAGACGTGTGAGCGCCGCCTCCATGCCGTGCCCGTCGCGCAGCAAGCCGCAGTTCCGCCACATCAGCGCGCGAACGTCGTCGGCGGCACGGGAGCTCGATGTCGGCGGTCGCCTGGCGTCGGGGGTCCATGAGACGACGTCGGATGCACGGAGGCAGGCGGCACGCAGCGGCTCTGTCATCGCGTCGGCCGCGCGCGCGCCGAAAACGAGCCCTTCGAGCAGCGAATTGCTGGCAAGGCGGTTGGCGCCATGCACGCCGGTGCAGGCGACCTCGCCCGCCGCGAAGAGCCCATCGACGGACGTGCGTCCGTCGAGATCGGTCTCGACGCCGCCCATGATGTAGTGCGCCGCCGGGCTCACCGGAATCCGATCGACGGCGAGATCGAGGCCCGCGTTCGCGCACGCCTGCGCGATGGTCGGAAACCGCTCGTGCACGAAGCGCGCGGTCCATGTGCGCCAGCGACAGGTAGACCGGCGCTCGTGGGTCCGCTCCATTTCGCGGACGATGGCGCGCGACACGAGGTCGCGCGACGCCAGATCGCCGGCCGGCTCATAGCGCTGCATGAAGCGCTCGCCGGCGTCGATTGACCAGGCCGCGCGCCTTCTCCGCGCAGCGCCTCGGACAGCAGGAATCGCGGCGCGCCCGCGACGCTCATCACGCGTCGGATGAAACTGGATGAATTCGAGATCCGCGACGCGCGCGCCGGCGTCGGCCGCCATCGCGATGCCGTCGCCGGTGGCAATCGACGGGTTCGTCGTCTCGCGAAACACCTGGCCGGCGCCGCCGGTCGCCAGCAGCGTCCGCGCTGCGGTGATGGTGCCGGCGTCGCGATCGCCGCGCGGCATAGCGCGCGCGCCGGCATGCGCGTCCGTCGACGACGACCAGATCAGTCGCGCCGGCGTCCTGCATGACGCGGATGCGCGGGTTCGCGCGCCACGCGCGACCACGAGCAGCCGGCCGATCTCGCGCCCGTCGCGTCGCGCGCGTGCAGCACGCGCCTGACGCTGTGCGCGCGCCTCGCGCGCCGAGCGCGGGCGAGCCATCGGTCTCGCGATCGAATGCGGCGCCCCACGTCGAGCAGCTCGACGACGTATACTGGGACCTTGCGCGGACGAGCACGTCCACCGCGGCGGGATCGCACAGCCCGTCGCCCGCGGCGATCGTGTCCTGCGCGTGCAGCGCCGGCGAATCGTCGGGACCGAGCGCCGCCGCGATGCCGCCCTGCGCGTAGCCGGTGTTGCTTTCGCGTGGGATCCGCCTTCGTCAGAACGACGACGTCGCCCGACTCGGCGAGCGTCAGCGCGCGCGCGAAGACCGGCGATGCCGCTGCCGATGACGAGGAAGTCTCCGCGCGACATCCACTTTGCTATCCTACTTGAGCCTTGAGCACCGACACGCCGCGCAGCGGTCCGCATCGACGTCGACACCGGCTCGCGCGGACCTCCGACGATCTGGATCGGCGACGGCATCGCCGAACAGCTTCCCGCCCTGCTCGACGACGCACGGCGTCGGCAAGCGCCGCTTCATCGTCTCGAGCCCGGTCATCTGGCGCCTGCACGGCGCGCAGACTGCAGCATCTCGCGGAGCGGCGCCGAGCCGATCCTGATTCCCGACGGCGAGCGCTACAAGAACCTGCAGTCGGTCTCGCGCATCTACGAATCGCTCATCCGCGCGCGGCGCCGATCGCGGCAGCGCGATCGTCGCGGTCGGTGGCGGCGTGATCGGCGACACCGCGGGTTTCGCCGCGGCGACCTTCCTTCGCGGCATCGCGCTCGCGCACGTGCCGACGACGCTGCTCGGCGCAGGTGCGACAGCTCGATTGGCGGCAAGGTTGGCGTCAATCACGCGCTCGGCAAGAACACTGATCGGCGCGTTCCACCAGCCGGCGGTCGTCGCGATCGATCCGCTTCTGCTCGCAGACGCTGCCGCGGCGCGAGTTCCGCTCGGGCCTGCTACGAGGTCGTCGAATACGGCATGATCGCCAGCCGCGAGCTCGTTCGATCGCGTCGCTCGCCACACGAAGGCGATCTTCGCCCGCGATCCCGACGTGCTCCTGCCGGCGATCATCGAGTCGTGCCGCATCAAGGCCGAGGTCGTGTCGGCGGACGAGCGCGAAAGCGGGCTCCGCCGCATCCTCGAATTTCGGCACACGGTCGGCCACGCGCTCGAGGCGGTCACGAGTACCGCCGCTACCGCCACGGCGAGGCGATTGCGCTCGGCATGCTCGCGGCCGCCGATCTCGGCGTGGCGCGAGGCGCGCTCGCCGAACGCGAACGCCAGGCGCTCGCGCAGCTCATCGCGCAGCTCGGGCCGCTGCCGACGCGTCGTCGGACCTGGGCGCCGACGAAAGTCCTCGAGGCCATCCGCCGGGACAAGAAGGTCGTCCATGGCCGGCTGCACTTCGTGCTGGCGATCGAGATCGGCGCCACGATGACGGTGGACGACGTGACGGAAGAGGAACTGCGCGCGGTGCTGAAGCGGCTCCGGCCTGACTCGCTGAGATCAATTTACGAATCTACGGATTGACGAATTGTTGAAATTGGAAAATTCGTAAATTTGTAAATTCGTAAATTTGTAAATTCGTAAGTCCCATCAGATCGTTTTCGAAATGGTCTCGATGATCGCTGCAGCCCGGACGAGCACCGCGAGATCCTGATCACTGAGTCCTTTCAGCGCGTCGCCCAGCCGCACCACCCGGCGCTTGCGCCCTGCATGCATCAATCGCGCGCCACGGCGTGTTGCCTCGATTCGTGCTGAACGTCCGTCGGCTGCGTCCGACGTCCTCGTCGCCAACCGCTCGGCCTCGAGTGCCGCCACGATGCGCGTCATCGTCGGCGGCTTGACGTGCTCGGCCCGCGCGAGATCGGTGACAACGGCATGGGGCCGCTGAACACGAGGACCGACAAGTGCGGGACAGCCGGCTGGGCAGCAATACGTAACTGAACGAAGTACAA
>ERZ1370068.8441-contig-7294_pt1 | contig 33553 bp, 51 predicted proteins | sample MGYA00561227_ERZ1370068 | MGnify/ENA primary metagenome ERZ1370068 (study PRJEB38410, sample SAMEA6850437) | metagenome | study: Metagenomic assessment of the ecological functions of the soil: analysis of the soil microbiota associated with the...
GGTTACGTATTGCTCGTTCAGGACGTGGGCAACGCGGCGGCGGCCAGTGGAACTTCACGGGACAAGCATCAGGGCTGGGGCTGCGCCGGACATGCTACTCGGGCGCGTCGCCACGATCGATCAGTCGGGACTCTCCGGCGTCGATTACTACCAGTGGTACCAGGGTCTGTATGCGCAGGACACGTGGCGGCGCGACGAGCCGGCGTGACGATCAACGCGGGCATCCGGTGGGGAGCCGTTCTTCAGCCAGAACCTGACGCGCGGCGCCAACACGATCTTCGATCGCGATCGGTTCAGGCAGAACGTCAAGAGCACCGTGTTTCACAACGCGCCAGCCAGGCTTCATCTACCCGGCGACCCGGCACCCGCCAGGCTACGTCGGGCCTGAGAAGAAATGGTGGAACTTCTCACCGCGCGCGGGGTGGGCTGGGACGTGCGCGGCGATCGCCGCACTCGCCATCCGCTCGTCATGCGCGCTCAATACGACTACCCGGCGCGGCGAGTTCTTCTACAACCTCGCGCGGCGCCGCCGCATCGGCAACCGCACGCTGATCAGCGACCCGGCGGGACTGTTCGACGACCCGTACCGTGACCGTCGGTGGCAATCCGCACCTCGATCGCGTCGGGCCCCGATACGCAGATATCCGGTCGGCCGGGACGCTGTCGTCGATGGATCCCGACATCAACGCGCCGCGTGTGCAGTCGTGGAACGTCAGCCTCGAGCGTGCAGCTCGGCGCCGACTGGGGCGCGTCAGCTACTATCTTGGCAGCTACCCGACCGGCTGTGGGGTCTGGTCGCGCTCAATCCTGGCGTGTACACTCGGGCCTCAGGCCCGTGCGTGCTTCAAGGGGCGTCTCGATTCCCGGTGTGCACGACCAACGACAACCTGAACCAGCCGGCGTTGCTGTCGCTGCTCCGGCGAGAACCCGGCGTCGGCGGCGCTCATCAGCAATCTGGATAGCCATGCGGCGCGTAGGCACGCGAAGATATCGCGGCCTGAAGCTGGCGGCGCAGCGGCGTGTCCGCGCAGCGGCCGTGAGCATGCAACGCGAACTACGCATTGCTCTCGCTGCGATGGGTCTGCAGATGGCGCCAAATCGCGCAGTTCGGGATCGGCTTCACCGATCCCGCCGAACCCGATCGGACCGCGGCCGTTGCGACGCGGACCGGACGCACCTCGCCAACGGCACGATCGGATACCTGACGCCGCATCTGGCAATGGCGCGGTGGGGCTGCTCGCATCCAACTGGCGGCTGGCGGGCATCGCTCAACGTGCGCGTCAGGAACCACGCTCAACATCCTCAGCGGGCTGCGTACAACGCGTTCAACGGCCAGGCGAACCAGCGCGTCGACCAGGTCTCCGGACGACGCGTATAGGCGCGAAGACGCTGACGAGCGTACCTGAATCGAGCAGCGTTCGCGCAGCCGGCGTCCGGAGCGTTCGGCAGCTACCGAGCGCAACAGCATCGACGGCCCGGGGTTCTGGAAGGTGCGATCTCGCGCTGTCGAGGCTCGTGTCGATCGCGATCGACCTAGAACCTGGAGCTGCGCGTGGAGATGTTCAACCTGACTCAACAACTTCAACTGGGACGTTCCGAATCTGAACTTCGCCGCGGCACCTTCGGCCGCATCACGACCTGCGGCCGGCACGCCGCGCATCATGCAGTTTGGCGTCAGCATGCGCTTTCACAGCGGAGGCAACGATGAAGACGCTGCACGCCCTTTCCGCCTTGGACGGGTACGGGTTGTTCTCCGGGATCACCGAAGGCATCTGCGCGCCGATGAGCGAAGTAGACAGCTACAACACCCTGTTCCGCGATCGCAGGCAAAGGCGTCGCCCAGAAATAACGGAGGACAGCATGAGATTCGCAATGAGATGGCTGGCAGCGGGCGCACTGGTCGGCGTGTGTGTGCTGGCGTGGGGTTCGAATGTGGGTCGGGACGTTGTTGGCGGCCCAGGAAAGCGCCAAACCGACGGTCATCAAACGGATTTACACCGGCACGGATGGCCTGTCGCATGTCGAAGACATCGCGCTGGACGCGAAGTCGGTGATGGAGAAGGTGGCGAGCGTTGGAGGTTGCGGGTTGGACAGCCCGGCCGCTTCAGTGACTGGCATGTCGGTCCCCAGCGGCGGTCAATCATCAACCTTTCCGGGAGTGGGCAACTCGAGGTCGCCGAAGGGCAAGGTGCGACCTGCCGCCCGGTTCGATGGAGTACATCGACGATCTCACCGGCAAAGGTCACACCGACGAGGATCACGAGCAAGGAAGAAGCGCGTGCTCGATCTGGCTGCAAATTCGAGGACCAGAAGCAGCGCATCGGTCCGCTCGGTTCGAAACAGAAATAAGCGGTGCCTCAGATGACGTCATGGTGTCTCCAGGATTGGCGCCACTCTCTTAATGCTGGCAGCTCCCCTCTTCGCTCAGGAACAGCAAACGCCTCGCGCTGGGTCCCCGAGCGGCTTCCTCGGCTGGCAAGCCGGCACGGCTTGTCGGACGGGCAGCCGGACGTGCAGGGCGTGTGGGGCGCGGTCGCTGCGCGGCGTGTTCTCGCTGACAAACCCGATGACCGGCGGCGACGATTTCGCGCAGCGACTCGGCGGACCGCCCATCCGCCGGCCGAGCCGCATCGTCGATCCGGCGGACGGCAAGGTGCCGTATCAGCCGTGGGCCGCGGCGCTGCAGGAGCGTCAGTCGACGGCGTGGGAGAACGCCACCCAGCCGTGGGAGATCGACACGCAGAGCCGGTGCCTGCTCTCGATCGCGCCGCGCACTGTCGATGCTGCCGACGCCGTTTCGCATCACTCAGGCGCCCGGCGATCGGTCGCTGTTCTGTCGTGGGAGGACCATCACACGCCTACCGCGTCACGTCCCGCCTCGACGGCCGGCCGCATCTCGCCTCGGGCGTCGAAGCTGTGGATGGGAGACGCGCGCGGGCACTGGGAGAGCAACACGCTCGTCATCGACACCACCAATCATGAACGGCAAGGGACGGCTCAGCGTCGTCGGCGATTTCCTCAGCGAGCACGCGCGCGTGACCGAGCGCCTGATCGTTCGCCGGCGCCGACGCGATGAACTACGAGGCCACGATCGAAGACCCAGACGGTGTTCACGCGTCCGTGGACGCTGCGGGCCGCCGAGAAGCGCGAATGCCGACTACGAGTTCTGGGAGAACGCTTGTCACGAGGGCGAGATGAGTGTCGAAAGCATGCTGTTGACCGATCAGAACGGACAAGCGGTGAGAACCATGTCGCGCCGTCAGCCGTGCCGTCCTGGCGGCGCTGGTGCTGTTCGTGGCCGTGGTCGCCGGCGTTCCGGCCAGACCGCGGCCGCGCCGATCGCCGCGGTCGGCCGACGGCAAGCCCGATCTCTCGGGCGTCTGGCAGACGATGAACAGCGGCCGCGTGGAACGTCGAGGATCACTCGGCGTCGATCTGGCGTGCCGGCCGGGCAGGGGGTCGTGCAGGGCGGCACGATCCCGTACCTGCCTCGCCGCGCTGGCGAAGCGGAACGAAAACTTCAAGAAACGCGCGACCGCAGATCCGGAAACGAAGTGCTATCTGCTCGGCGTGCCGCGCATCATATACGCGGGTTTCCGTTTCAGATCATCCAGACAGCGCGACGCAGATCGACGATGCTGTTCGAGTGGGCGCACGCGACGCGCGTCAGTCTACACGAACGGCACCCAGCATCCGCCCGGCCATATCGACTGGTGGATGGGCGATTCGCGCGGCCGGTGGGACGGCGACACGCTGGTCGTCGACGTCGTGCACTTCAACGATCGAGACGTGGCTCGACCGGGCGGGCAACCATCACAGCGATGCGCTGCACGTCGTCGAGCGCTACACGCCGATCGACGCGGATCACATCAACTACGAGGTCACGCTCGACGACCCGAAGGCGTTCGCGCGGCCGTGGACGATGCAGCATGATCCTGTATCGCCACGGCGAGCGTAACGTTCAGCTCCTCGACTATGAGTGCTACGGGTTCGACGTTCGAGAAGATCTACCCGTACTCCGGAATTGAACAGGCAATGAACACGCGAGGCAGACATCTGGAGGGATACGTGGCCAAGCCGAATATGAAGCAACGGCGGGAGATCATTGCGGGCCTCGGCGCGGTGCGCCGCGGCCGGTGCGCTGGGCGCGCGATCGAGCGGAAGCACAGGCGGCGTCGTCCGACTCGTTCACCCCGATGCTGCACCCGCAGGACGAATGGATGTCGGCGATGAAAGGCAACGCACCGGATCGTGGTCGACGTGACATCGCCAGATGGCGCGCCAGATGCCGTCCGGTTCGCCGGCAACCTGCTCAGCCGGCCACAAGAACGGGTGGGGCGTCGAGGAATCGGACGTTGCCGTGCTCGTCTGCTTCCGTCATGGGGCCACCCCTTCGGCTATACCGACGCCATCTGGTCGAAATACGGCAAGACGATCGACCCGAAGGCAACACCACCTCCCGCGGCGAACCCCTACAACTCGGGCGAACAGGCGCAGCTCGCGGCTCTCGCCGAAGCGCGGCGTGCAGTTCATGGTGTGCGGACGGCCAGCCGGGGCCTGGCAGGCCGCATTGCCGGACCGGGCGGCAACGTAGACGCCATCCTCGCGGAAATGGGCGCTAACCTGATCCCCAGCGCGCGTATCGTTCCGGCCGGTGTTGTCGCGGTGGTGCACGCACAGGAGCGCCGGTTCGCCTTGGTGTCGGTCGGATAACTCGCGAAAGGAAGCGCCGTGATGAGGCTGCACGCGCTGGCGATGGCTTTGGGAATGAGCCGTGGCGCTCGTATCGCTGTCGGCGTCGCTATCGGGTCAGGGCGCCGCGGCGAACCGTCCGGCAACGCCGAACAGACCGTGGCCTCCGGCGCTAACGCCCGACGGTCAGCCCGATGTGCAAGGTACCTGGCGTCCCGCCAGCGGCGGACGCATTCCCTGGACCCAGCCTTGAGCAGTGCGGCGGAGTTCGAGCAGCGGGTGACTGGAGTCATCAAGCGCAATCTAAGCTTCATCGTCGATCCACCCGACGGCCATATTCCGTATCAGCCGTGGGCGGCGGCCCTGCAGAAGGCGCTCGCCGCCGCGTACGAAAATCCGACCCGGCCAGAGCATGTCGATACGCAGACGCGGTGTCTGGTGCCCGGCGTGCCGCGACTCTACTACTTCCCGACGTTTCGCATTCTTCAACCAGCAGGCAGTGTCGTGTTCGTGTGGGATGAGTACTCACACGTTTCGCGTGATCCCCTGACGGCCGGCCGCACGTCGGGCCGAACGTGAAGCTCTGATGGGCGATGGGCGTGGCCGATGGGAGGGAAACACGCTCGTCGTGAACACGACCAATCTCAATGCAAAATCGCGCCTGGACGTGATCGGCGATTTTTTCAGCGACAACGCGCACCATTGAGGAGCGCTTCATCTTTGTCGACGGCAGCACGATGAACTACGAAGCGACGATCACCGATCCGACGGTGTTTACCCGACCGTGGACGATGCGCGTCGGACAGAGGCGCATGCCGGACGACGAGTTCTGGGAGTTCGCGTGTCACGAAGGTAACGTCGACCCGGACCTCTTATCGAACCAGATCGACAACTCGAACACGGAAAGAAATAGCATCGCCCATTCGGCTCACTGTCCGAAAATGAGCCGCCCGCTCGCTTACGAAATCACCCATCTTCGCCCGAGTCTGTGATCCGCGCGATCCCACCAGGGGCCGCTGATCGGAAAACGCTTCGACTTTGCGCGCTGGCCCCGGTCTTGCCGACTCGGCATTGGCAACTCTCACAAGAGTCACGACGATGTCAGAAACGGACACGAACGTCTCACGACGACGGTTCTGCGCAGGAGCCTGCCAGGTGGCGTCTGGCGCCACGCTGGCGACGTTGTTCTCCGGCTGCGGCGGGTCACCAACGTCGCCGAGCGGCATGGCCTCGATGCTCGGCGTCGTGCCCGGCCGGTTCACGGGCCCGGGGTGCAGGTCGCCGTCGCCGGGTCCGCGTTAGCTGACGTCGGCGGTGCGGCGCTCGTCGAGTCCACGGCAGGCGTGTTCCTGCTGGCGCGGACGAGCGCGAATGCGTTCACGGCGGTCGACGCGATCTGCAGCCACGAGTCGTGCACCATCACCGGCGCGGACGGCGCCGCCTACGTGTGTCCGTGCCACGGGTCGCGCTACAACCGCAGCGGTCAGGTGATGGCCGGCCCTGCCAAGGCGTCACTGCGTCAGTTCGCCACCAGCTTCACGGACGGCGTCGTGACGATCGCGCTCTGACCGAAATGGCCCAACTCAACCCGGAAATCGATCACCTGCTTCGCCGCGCCGGATTCGGCGTCAGTTCCGCGGACGCCGACATCTTTCGCGACATGTCGCCGACCGCTGCGGTCGCGTATCTCGTCGACTACGAGGGCCGACCCGACGACGTCGATGCGCGCATCGGACGGCCCGACCACGCGCAGGTGGCCACGCAGCGACCTCTTCGCGCCGGACATCGACATCGAGGACGCGCGCCAGCGCTGGCTGTTCCGCATGATCCACTCGCGGCGTCCGCTGCAGGAAAAGATGGCGCTGTTCTGGCACAACCACTTCGCCACCGCCTACAGCAAGCTGGCCGCCGACTCCGGCACCACGCAGGCGGCCAAGATGCTCGCGCACAAGCCCGGCGCGCTGCGCGGGCCGCAGGGACAGATCGAACTCTTCCGCCAATACGCGCTCGGCAACTTTCGCGATCTCCTGCTTCAGGTTGCGCAGGATCCCGGCGATGGTGGTCTGGCTCGATGGCAAGAGCAACACCAGAGCGAAGCCGCAGGAGAACTTCGGCCGCGAGATCATCGAGCTGTTCACGGTCGGCGTCGGCAACTACATCGAGTCGGACGTCTACGCGGCCGCGCGGGTGTTCACGGGCTGGAACCTGCGGGGGTCCGATGACTACCGTCAGGACGAGTATGGCGACCTGAACGCGTATCAGGAGTTCGTCTACAACGCGCGACCAACACGAAACCAGCGACAAGACGTTCTCGTTCCCGATCTACAGCGAACGGAAGCCGGACCATCCCGGCGCGCAGCGAGTCGGCAGGCATGCAGGACGGCGTCGACCTGATCACCGCCCTGGCGATCCACCCGGAAACGGCCCGCCGGCTGGCTCGGAAGTTCTGGAACTTCTTCATCAGCGAGATCCATCCGCCCGATCCGGACTTCGTCGAGAGCACGGCCGCCATCTATCTGCAGAACCGCACCGAGATCAGGCCGGTCGTGCGGTACATCCTCACGCTCGCCCTGGTTCAACGATCCGGCGATGCGCTACGCGCGCTATTCATGGCCGGCGGAATTCGTCGTGCGGGCGATCAGGAAGTGGGCTGGCAGGGCTTCTCGCTCGACAAGGCCCGATCGCCGTTGGCCGCCATGGGCCAGCAGCTCTTCGAGCCGCCGAACGTCGGCGGATGGCCGCCGGGCGCCGCGTGGTTCTCGACGGGGACGATGCTGGCGCGAACGAATTTTGCCGCCACGCTGGCTGCCAGCCAGAAAGGATTCCTCGCCGCGGACCTGCAGGCTGATGGCGGCACGCCGCAGGCAGTTGCTCGCGTCAATGCTCGATCGCGTGACGCCCGCGCCACTCGACTCCGGCCCGCGGCAGGCGCTCGATGTCGTACCTGGGCGCCGCTGGAACCTGGATCGGCAGCGGGGAACAACTCAACACCAGGGCCGCGGGCCTTGCGCGCCTCCTCGTTGGCTCCTCCGAATACCAGCTCGTTTAGAAGGGACTGACCATGCGCATATCTCGACGACTCTTCATCCGCGACGGCGTGGCGACCGTCACACTCGGGCTCGCCGCGCCCTCCTTCCTGAGCGCGATCGCGGAGGCACAGGGCTTACGGACGCGGCAACCTCGTCGTCGTCTACCTTGGCGGTGGCAACGACGCGCTGAACACGTTGATCTCCTATCAGCGACGCGGCGCTACTACAGCCGCCGTCCCACGCATTGCCGTGCCCGCAGGGCAGGTGCTGCAGGTGGGCACCGATGCGGCCGGACAGGCGCTCGGTCTGCATCCGCGGCTCGGCGGCCTCCTGAACATCTTCAACGAAGGGCGTCTCGCTCTCGTGCAGCGTAGCGGATACCCGAACTCGAGCCGGTCGCACTTCGAAGCCAGCGACATCTGGGGCACCGCCAACCCGCAGTCATCGACCGGCTCGGGCTGGCTCGGTCGCTATCTCGACACGCTCCCTCGACCGCTGGACGCGCTCGCCGCGTGGAACACGACGGGAGAGACGCCGCGTGCGCTCCGTCTCGGGCAAAGCGGTGTGCCGGCGATTCCAAACGCGAGCACCTACACCTATGCGAGCCCGAACCGCGGCTCGGCCGCGCTCGAAGAGCGCGCGGCCGCGCAAGCGATGGCCGCCAACCCGGCGAACGGTCGGCCGCATCTGGCGTTCGTGAACAGCACCAGCCGGGGGCAATCGAGACGCTCGATCGCGTGGCGCTGGCGACGTCGTATACGCCGACGGTCGCGTATCCGAACAACGGCTTCGCGCTCGCGATGCGCACGGTGGCCGGCGCCATCGTCCGCGGCATCGGCTCGCGGGTGTTCTGGGTGCAGACCGGCGGCTTCGACACGCACGCGGAGCAGGGCGGCGGCAGGCGGCGCCTACGGAAATCTCATGGGCACGCTCGGCGATGGGCTGCGCGGCGTTCTACAGCGACGTGCGCAATCAGGGCCTGGCCAGCGACACCACCGTGATCGTGTTCTCCGAGTTCGGCCGGCGCATCTCCGAGAACGGCAGCGCGGGCACCGATCACGGCGCCGCGGGCTTGATGATGGTGCTCGGCGGCGTCGGTGCGTGGCGGGCTTCACGGCACAGCGGCGGCGCTCGCGCCAGGCAGTCCAACGCTGGAGAACAACTCCGGTGACGTGCGCTACGAGACCGACTTCCGATCCGTGTACGCGAGATTGCTCGACCAATGGCTCGGTGTGAACTCGGTGCCCATTCTCAACGGTGACTTTCGTGCCGGCGCGCCGGCCATCTTCTGAACGGTGAACAGAATGAATCGACTCTGGTCTGACGGCAATCGTCGCTGTTGAGCCTGTCGCGTGCGGCGTTGGCTCAGACCCCGGCGAACGCAGCGGATACACCGGCCACCGGCGACTATCCCTGTCGTGACCTTCGGCGTCACCTCGTTCCTGCAGCACGACGCCGAACTGCACGAATCGAACGGCTACAACGCGTTCGACGTCACCCGCGGCTACTTCAACGTCAAAGCGCGACTCACGGACCGCGTCAGCGTTCGGTTCACGCCGGACGTGCGGCCGACGACCGACGCCAGCCTCGACCGGAACCTGGCGTTGCGCCTGGAATACGCCTCGCTGGACGCCAAGGTCACTGACGGCGTTTCGATCATGTTCGGCCTGCACGAGATGCCCTGGCTCACCTTCGAGGAGTCCGTCAACCGCTACCGTGTGATCGGGCCGTTCTTCGCGGAACGCCTGGGATTGATTCCCGGACCGACCGATCTCGGCGCGAGCGTCAAGGCCACCGGCGGCCGCACAGAGGTCCACGTGGGCGTCACAACGGCGAGGGCTATGGACGCGCCGAAATAGACAGCTACAAGAGCATCGATGGCCGCGTGACCCTGCGTCCGTTCTCCGCAGACAGCGCCGCCGGCAACGTGAGCATCTCGGGGTTCTACCAGTACGGCTGGTACGCGAGAGATCGCCCGCGCAACGTCGCCATCGTGATGGGCAGTTACGAGCAGCCCCATGTCGTCGCCACGGCGCAGTATTTGTCCGCCACCGACAACCCGTTCGTCGCCAGGGATGTCGAGCGCCGCGGCCTGTCGTTCTTCGGCGAAGGCCGGCAGGGTCTCACCGGCTGGGCCGGAGTGGGCGGCGTGGACTTCTTCGACCCGGACGCGTCCAACGACCAGCGACTCGAGGCGCCGCTACATCTTCGGCGGCGCGCACTGGAGTCAGGTGGGACGCGGGCGGCTTGGGTGTCGTGGTGACGCTCGAGCAGGTTTTTCGAACGGTCAACTCCCAACTGCTCGAGCGCCGGCTGCTCGCGCAGACCCACGTCGAGTTCTAGGGTCACACTCGCCGAAGGCGGTCGTTACTTCTTGCCGCTCTTCTGCTGCTCGTTCAGCTTCTTGAGCTGCTCGACGTTCTCGTTGCTGCGTGCAGAAGTTCTCGGTCAGGTCTTCATTGGCCGAGCGAGTGCACGCGCCAGGCCGATGTCCACGGCTTCGTCAGCACTTTCGGGTCCTCGACCGTGAACTGGTATTCGAGATAGTTCTTCGAGGGACGCCGAAGGCGCTCGATCACGTGCAGCTGGTCGCTGTGGAACCATCCGTCGCGGATCGACGTGCGTTCGTCGATCGAGATCGAGTCGATGACCAGCGTGTCGCCTTCCCAGTGCGCCGTTTCGTCGCCGTTGAACAGCGGCTCGAGATCTTCCGGCTTCTTGTGCGGCCGTCCGTCGGTGTGCACGACGCGCCACCGGTTGTTGTTCTCGATCAGGTGAATGAAGAGGCCCGGCTTCGTGTCGATCAGGTGCATGTACGCGTTGTCGACGAACATGCCCGGGCGTGCCCACGGGATCGCACGTGACGTTCGCGCTGCTCAACTCGAGGTCCACCCGGCTCATGGCTCTTGATCTTCGCCTCGGCCCACGGCTGAAACGGCACCGGGTCTTCCGGGACACGCGCGATCGGGATCGACGCTCCACGCGTTGGCCTTCCCGGTCGGGCCGGCGAACCAGTTGCCCGACAGGTCGACGTGGCCGTCCGACATCCGCGGCGCGGATCCGCCCGGCGGCAGCGGCACCGGCTTGACGCTGCCCCTGGCTTCGACGAAAGGCTTCTTCTCCTGCGCGCCGGCTGACGGCCGGCAGCATCGAGACCGCCGCGCAGCATCACGCCAATGTAGGTCTTCATGGTTATCTCCAGATCTTGGTGCCGAAGATGCCTTCGACGTCCTGCCCGACCCGCTGAATCGTGCCGTCGGCGAGCTTGACGAACGACGCCGCGTAGCGGTTGTCCTCGCCATTCCTCGACGCGCAGCCCCTGACCAGCACTTCCTTGCCGACGCTGGCATTCATGACGCGGCAGCGTCGCGCCACCCCGTCTTCAGGTTCGACGTCGACGAGAGCTGGAACGTCGTTCGGCACGACCTGCCGCGCTGCGTTCCTTCGCGTCGACGAAGATGTAGGCGTGCGGGTTCTCGTAGCTCACCTTGGTCAGGACCCCGGTGATGTCGGAGCAGTTCTTCGCGTCGAACTCCACGGCAAACGCATGATGAGCGGATGCCGGCGCCGATGCCAGCCAGATCAGCAGGTAGACGATGGTGCCGAGTGTGACTTTCATCGCGAACACCTCCAGGACACGTCAGAAATCGGTACTTGATTCCGAACTGAATGATGCGTGAGGCGCCCCGGCCTGCGTCGTGATGCGGCCGAACGTGCCCGCGTTGAAGTTCAACACGCGGGTCGCCCCAGTTGAAATGGTTGAGGAGATTGAACGACTCCAGGCGGAGCTCCAGCCGGTGCGTGCCGGCACGCGGCGACAAGCTTCGACACCGCCAGGTCGACGTTCCAGAAGTTCGGACCCACCGCCGCGTTGCGCGGAAGGTCACCCAGCGTGCCCGCCGCCGGCTGCGCGAACGCGGCGCGGTTGAAGTAGCTCGTCAGCGAGTGCGCGTAGAAGTCGTCGCTGACCTTGTTGGGGCGCTGATTGCCGATGCCGGTGAACGCGTTGTCGATGCCGCTCAGGATCTCCAGGCGGTTGCCCGACCGCGCGTTGAGGATGCCGGAGACGCGCCAGTGGGATGCCACCGCCCGCAACGCCGCGTTGCTGCCCACCTCCGGCGTCTCATATCCCACCGTCATCGTCGCCAGGTGTCTGTCGGTCCTGATCGCAATAGCCGTCATCGAACGAGGGGTCGTTCGGATCCAGATAGCCGGCGCTCGACTGATTGAAGCGCGGATTCTGCGGCGTGCCCGTGCACTTCGACAACGTGTAGTTGCCGTTGAGGCTGACACCGCCGGCGGAGCGGCGCTGCGCCGCCAGCTTCACGCCGGAATAGTTCTGATAGCCGATGTCGGTGTTGAGATCGAGCGCACCGATGAACAACGCCTCGCGCGGGTTCTGCTGGATACAGCACGCGCCGCTGGTTCAGGTTCGCGTTGGTCGAGCAGACCGGATACGACACGCCATTGATCACGCACGGCCCGAGGCCCATGTAGACGCCCGGGTTGAGCGCGATCGCGTTCCACAGGCGATCCGAGTGGCTGCCGAGATACGCGACGCTGACGCCCCACTGCGTGCCGAGCTGCTGCTCGACGGTCGCGTTCCACGACTGCACGCGCGGCGAGTTGATGCCGGGATCCATCGTCCCAAAAGAGCCGAAACTCACGAACGCCGTGTCCGGGCCCGTCACGATCGGATGGGATCGCCGCCGACGCCTCTGTACGGATCGTCGAGCAGACCCGTCGGATCCTGGATGAGCGAGCGGTTGCCGAACGGCGGCGCGCCGGCGTTGATGTTGTGGTACTCGCCGGACATGAAGTCGTACCCCATCGAGTACGACGACCGCACGGCGAGGCGGCCATCGCCGTGGACATCCCACGCGACGCCGCCGCGCGGCGACAGGTTCCACCACTGCTTGTTCAACCCGGTCTGTCCGTTCGGGAATCCTGGATCTCCCGGATAGGTGAGACCCGCCGGCGCGTTATGGAACACCGTGCTCTTGATCCCCTTCTGGAAGTTCTCCATCCGGAAGATCGTGACCGCGTTGTTCTCGACGTTCTGGCCGAAGTAGGGCTCCCACCGCATGCCGTAGTTGACGGTCACACGGTTCGACAGGCGCCACGAGTCCTGCGCATACGCACCCAGTACCAGTTGTTGATGAGCAGCAGGTTCTTGCCGCCGTGCTCGAGCGTCGTCACGCGGCCGACGAGGAGGTCCGCGAGCGCGAGCCCGGTCGCCGAGCCGTTGATGATCCAGCTGCCGTTGGCGCGTGACGTCGACGTGTAGTGGCCCCTCCAGAACTGCGTGTTCACGCCGACGCCGAACTGGTGGTCGCCGCGCACGACCGTCAGGTCCTCGCCCAGCTGGTAGGTGTCGTTATCGAAGAACGCCCTCGCCTGGTTGGCCGGATACAGCGAGAAGCCGCCGGGGCACGTTCAACACCATGTATCCCGGGTCGTAGCTGTAGACGTTTGCGCCGATGTCCTTCGGCGAGAAGAACGGCGTCTGGTAGTTGTCGACCGTCGCCTTGTTCACCGCGAACCGCAGCGAGTTGACGATCGACGAGCTGAGCACCGTTGTCGCGCCGAAGCGTCAGCGAGTGGGACCAGTCGTTCGCGCCCTGGTTGACGGTTTTCAGGACGTTGTCCGATCCGCCGGCGTAGCCGGACGGCTGCGTGAAGCGAGTCAGGAAGTAGCGGCCGAAGAAGGAATGTTTCGCGCTCGCCTGATAGTCGATCCGGGCCAGCGTCTGCTTCTCGTCGCGGTCGCCCTTGACGTCGAACGTGATCTGGCCGCATGGATCGGTCGTGCTCGGCAGCCGCTTCGCGATGTTCAACGCCGCTGGACTGAAGAGCGCCGGATCGATCCGGTTGTTGACGTACGGCGCCCGCAGCGCGACCTGGCGGCCGCCGTTGCACTGCGGAGACGTGAAGGCGGTGAAGTCACCGGCCAGCATCGCCGGCGGTCGGCACGTAGGCGATGTTCGACGCCGGTCGCTGGCGCAGCACGGTGGCCTGGTAGCCGCCGAAGAAGAACAGCTTGTCCCTGAAGATCGGACCGCCCAGCGTCCCGCCGAACTGGTTGCGCTTGAGACCGTCGTCGAGGCGCTTGCCGTCGGGCCCGATCGCCGCAAACGGGCTCTTGGCGTTGAACCGATGGTGGCGGAGGAACTCGAACGCATTTCCCGAGAACCGGTTGGTGCCCGACTTGGTCACCGCGTTGACCGCCGCCGCCGAGTGGACGCCGTTCTGCGCGGTGAGGCCGCTCGTCGCGACGCGGAATTCCTGGAGCGCGTCCGGAAACGGCAGCGGCAGGTTCACGTTCTCCTGCGGGTTGTTGTGCGTCGCGCCGTCGAGGGTGTAGCCGACGCCGGTCGGGAGCCCGCCGGCCACCGAGATTCTGACGCCGCCCGGCGACGTGCGGTTCGTCGCCTCGGCCGTCTGCACCGCCGCACCCGAGAGCACGAGCAGGTCGGTCACCTGGCGTCCCTGCAGCGGGAGCTCGACGATCCGCTCGTTCTCGATGACCGCAGCTGATGCCGGCGCTGCGGACGTCGACGAGCGGCGCGGCGCCTTCGACCGTGACCGTCTCCTCCAGCGAGCCGAGCGTCGAGGACGACGTTGATCGTGGGCGTCGCGCCAACCGTCAGGACGAGCCCGGTGCTGCACGTAGCTGCGGAATCCCTGAAGGGCGACTTCCAGCCGGTAAGGCCCGGTTGGCAGGTTCGAAATCAGGTAAGAGCCGCTCTCGTCGGTGACGGCGGTGCGCACGAGTCCGGTCGCGGTCTGCGTCGCGGTCACGGTGACACCCGGCAGCACCGCACCGCTTGAATCGGTCACACGGCCGTTGAGCTCCGCCGTGGCGAGCTGCGCCCAGGCGGGCGCAGTGATAAGGAGCGCTGGCGCAAAGAACGACGGGCGCGACGATACAGAACGTCGCTCGTACACGCGTCATAACCGGCTTCTCCGATTTCTTTCTGCTGATTGAGGGGACGTAGTTGCCGGCGATTAGACCATCCGCTCGCCGGGCTGTCAACGTCGCTGACGCAACGGTTCTACGTGTCGCACAGCCATCCTTGGAGAACGCCGTAGCGAATCACGTCGACCCGGCCCGTCAATCCCAGCTTGCGCATCGCGTTGGCCTTGTGAACCTCGACGGTCTTGACGCTGATGTCGAGCCTGGCCGCGATCTCGACATTGCTATGCCCGACTGCAACCAGGCGGAGCACCTGCGATTCACGGTCGGTGAGCTTTGCGTTCGTCTCGGCCTCGACGTGGATTGTTCCTGCCAACAATCCATCCGCGACCCGGGACGTCATCGCCGGGTCCAGATAGATGCCTCCAGCGGCGACGGCCCGAATGGCTTTGAGGAAGTCCGGCAGGGGCGCTCTGCTTCAGCACGTACGCTGACGCGCCCGCTCGGAGCAGCTCCTCGAGATACGTATCAGTCCTCGTGGCGGGTCAACGCGACGATCATGATCGTATGGCTGCTGCTGTTTGAGCGTACCGGGTCGCGATCAGGCCGCTCGATGCCCGGCATCGAGACGTCCATGACCACGACGTCCGGCTTCACGGCGACGGCGAGGTCGAGGGCGGCCTTGCCGTCTGCCGCCTCGCGCGATCACTTCCATATCCGGTTGATTGTCGATCAGGAGCTTGAGACCCTGCCGCACGATCGCGTGGTCATCGGCGACGAGGATTCGAAGAAGAGCCGGCACGACTCACGCACTCCCGATCGTGCCCGCCGCGGTGGTTGAGTACGCGAGAACGATCGTCGTGCCTCTGCCCGGCGCCGACTCGATCTGAAAATCGGCGTTGGCGAGCGCGGCGCGTTCGCGCATGCCGATGAGTCCAAAGCCTCCGACGGTCGTCCGTGCCTCCGGCGGCATTGAACCCGATCACCGTTGTCCTCGACGATGAGCGACATCGTGCTGGTGCGTGCGTTCGAGGACGATATCCACACGATCCGCTCGCGCGTGCTTCGACGACATTGTTGAGCGCTTCCTGCGCGAAACGGTAAATCGTCGTCTCTGTTTCCGATGTCAGGCGCTCGTCGGTCGGCCGTGTGATGTGTAGCTCGGCGCGGATACCAAACCGTTTCGACCAGTTGCCTGCATACTCGCTCAACGCGGCGGCGAGGCCAAGTCCGTCCAGCACCGCGGGCCTCAGCTCCCACACGCGGAAGGCGATGTCCTGATCGAGCTGCCGCGCCAGGTGCTGCAGCGCTTCAACCTGCCTGTGGACTTCAGGGTGTTCGCTCGACAGCGCCTTGAGTGTTTCCAGGGTCAGGCGCAACGCCGTCAGTTGCTGTCCGAGCTGATCGTGCAGCTCGCGCGCCATGCGTCGCCGTTCATCCTCCTGCGCCAGCACCAGGCGGGTGAACAGCAGCCCGCGCTCTTGCTCGACGCGCTGTCGCTGATCGATTTCTTTGCGAAGCCTCTCATTCGCCTGCGAGTTCGGCGGTTCGCAACCGAACACGCTCTTCCAGCTCCTCGTGCGCGCGCCTGAGCGCGTCTTGTGCGAGGGTGCGCTCCGTGATGTCCCTCGCGATCTTCGACGCACCGACAATGACCCCTTTCGCATCCCTCGATCGGCGACACGGTCAGCGACACGGGCGCATCTACCGGCCATCTTGGCCCGCCGCAGAGTCTCAAAGTGGTCGATCTTCTCGCCTCGGCGGAGGCGTTGGAGAACTTGATTTTCCTCTGCGCCGTCGGTCGTCAGGAATGATCAGGAAAATGTGTTGCCCGACCGCCTCGGCTGCCGAGTAGCCGAAGAGCCGCTCTGCCGCCCGGTTCCACGAGGTGATGACGCCGTCCAGCGTCTTGCCGACGATGGCATCGTCGGATGAGTCGACGATGGCCGCCAGTCGCGCCGCGGAACACGTCAGAGTCACCAACGTCGGTGCCGGCGGCCGAAAGATCGTCGGTGGTTTCCATCTCCAGAGCCAACCGATCATATGCCCACGGTCGCGAACGGCAACATTAGGGAATACCCGCACGTCCTGCTGTTTCCCCAATTGCGGCTCGGTGGGCCCGTCTACTACCCTGCTTCAAGCCATCGAGCCTCACGCCAGCAGCGGCCGTCAATACACGCTCGCATTTCTGGTCGATGACTTCGAGGATGGTCTCGAGATGTATCAGGAATACCCTGCATGCCCGCGGCTATCACGTCGTCGTGGCCCGCAACGGCGAGGGAGGCGATCGATCAAGCGCGTGTGCATCGGCCCGACGTCATCCTGCTGGACATTCGCATGCCGGGATGACCGGCACGGAGGCGATGCGCGTGCTTCGGTGCGATCCATCTATTCGGCGCGTTCCCATCGATCGCGCTGACCGCCCACGCGTTAGACGGCGAGCGCCTCGCGGCGCTTGGCGGCTGGATTTGACGAGTTGATCTCCAAACCGTGCCTGCCCGATCAACGCTCGTTCTCGCGGTCGAACGCATTCTCGCGACATCAACGGAGTCATAGGCCTTGAAACAGCCTGCCAGCGCGAGTCATGATCGTTTCCACGCCGTTCGTTTCTACGAGGCGAGCAATCTCTCTATCGAATCGTTGCTGATTTTGTCGGGGATGGACTTGTCGCCGGTCAGCCCGCCGTCATCATCGCCACGCCCTCGCATCGCGAGGAGATCGCGCGCGGGCTCCACGCGTTATCGCTCGACGTCAGCTGGTCTGCGTGCGAGCGGTGAGCTGCTGATGCTTGATGCCGAGGAGACGCTGTCGACGTTCATGAAAGACGGCTTCCCTGACGGCGCCGCGTTCCGGCAGAGCGTCGGCGCCGTGCTCGACGGCGCGTCTGCGGGCCGACCGAAGACCACCGTGCGCGCGTATGGCGAGATGGTCGATTGCCTGTGGAAGAACGACGCGACTATCGCAGCGATTCAGCTTGAAGTGCTCGGAATCAGCTCGCGAATACGTCTGCCTTTTTCGTTATTGTGCGGGTATTCGATGGGGAATTTCTACAAACATATGGCGCGTACGAGGACATCTGCGATCAGCACACCCACGTGATGTCAGCGCGCCGGGCAGCCAACGCGCATTGGTGTCGCCTGAGAAAATGGATCTCTTTGTGTCGGTTATCGCTTCGTCTTCTCGTCGAAGCTGGTGACGTGGTCGATATCGGTTTCAACGCACGGAGGGTTCTCGAGGATCAGCTCGTTCGTCGTTCACCGAGACCCACGGATTCATCGTCCATGGGCGCGGTGAAGACGTCCGGATCTTCGACGGTCGCCTGGTAGTGGAGCGTATCGCCGACCGCGCGATAGGCGTTCGACGACGTGCAGCTTCGAGCTATGGAACCATCCGTAGATGCCGAGCCACGTTTCATCGTTGTAACCGATCGAGTCGACAACGAGCGTGCTCCCCTCCCAGCGTCCGATCGAGTCGCCGTAATACAGCAGGTCCGCATTCGGATCGTGCGCGCGGCCGTCGGTCGGCACCTGGCGAAACGTGTTGCCTGAGCCGGTTTCGCACAGGAACACGATCGGCATCCCCGGCGCCTGAACGATGGCGTGCGGCGGTCCGACGCGCGGAACGCCGCCAGGCTTGCAGAAGAACGCGGTATCCACCTTGCTCTCGTTCCTGGCAAGTTCCTCAACCTTCGCCTTCAGCTCCGGCTTGTAGGGCGGCTGGTTCGGATCGGCGTATTGCGCCGCGGCGTTCCGGGCGTCGCCCCGTTTGATGTTCGGATTGCGTTGACCGAACCCGCTGTTCACCGGAGTGTCAGGTCCGCGCCCAATCGCCCAGAAGCCATTGAGATCCGGATGGCCGTCGGAGAGTCGCGGTGTCGGCCTGGCGGCCGGATCATTGTTGTTCGCGCTGCGCGCCGCGGGCGCGGATGATTGCTGCGCCGCAGCCGGCAGCGCGGCGACCGCAAGAATCGCGAGCGCGACGATGGTCGTGACAGTCGCTCTCAGCAGAGACGTGCATCGCAAGTTCTCCTCCGCGGCGCGGACCGTTCCAGGTCCGCGGAACAGCTAGCGCCCGCGGCCGCCGCCGAAGCCGCCCTGGCCGAACGGGCATCCAAACGGTGTCCCACCCTGACCAGGCGCACCCAGTGCGCCGCGCGGACCGAACGGCCCCGGCGGTTGATTGCCTTGCCCCGGCCCGCGGCCGCCCGGCTGATTGCCGCGCCCATCCGGGCCCTGTGGTTGTTGGCCGCCTCGCCCGCCGCGGCCACCGGCGCCTCCCGGCAGATTGATGCCGCCCGTCGGTGTCTGCGATGAATTCGGAGCGCCGATTCTGCCGGACGCCTGCTGCGCGACAAACACCCACTCGTTGTAGCTTGTCGTGGCCGTTGTAGATGCGAATCGAGGTCGCGGTGCTCTTGCTCGCGACGCCGATGAGGCCGCCTTGCACGTTGATCGACGCGCCGCCGCCCACGGCCGTCGCGGGTCGCGCCTGCTGTCCCTGCGTCGGGACGACGCCGCTGCCGCCCGGCTGCGCGGATGCCTGCTGGTTCGCATACACCAGCTGAAACTCGCCGTCGGCGGTCATCGGATCCTGTACTTCTTGCGGAGGAAATGCTGGTCGAGAAGGATATTGAGGTTCGGCGGAAACGTGTTCGCGTACTTGCGCTGGAAGAGTGCAATCGCCCGCGCGTATTGCTGACCGCGGAAGATCAGCTCGGTTTCCTTCTCACGCTGCGCGGCGGTGCGCCACGCGGGCAGCGCCATGGCGAGGAAAATCGACCATGATAGCCAGGGCCACGAGCAGCGCCGCCATGGCGAAGCCGCCAGACTCCGAACACGCGCCCGCGTGCCTTGCACACCCATGACTGCTATGGCTTCGTCACCACTTGTGTCTGACTGCTCGCGCTTCGATTGTCCGACGCCGTCGCCGTCAGTTCCACGCTTGTATGTGCCGACCTTCGTCGAGCGTTGTTGTGTACGTCTTTCCCGATGTCGTCGACGGTCGTCACGGTGCCGTCGGGATCCGTAAACGTCCACTTGCACGAAACGATCGTGAGCAGTGGTGTCACCGCTGATCGTCGCCGTAAACGTGACGGGCGCGGTGATACGACGGGTTGTTGCTCTGAGCCACGCCGATGTCGACGCCGAACACGGGTCGGGGGCCGACATCGTGACGGCGGTCGACTGTCGAAAACGCATTGCCGTTGTCGGTGGCCGTTGCGGTGATGCCGTAGGAACCCGCACTCGTGTAGGCGTGCGTGGCGGCCTGGGCGGCACTGACGACTCCCAGATTGGACGAACTGCCGTCGCCCCAGTCAACGACCACAGACGGCGCTGTATCAGCTGCCGGCGTAACGGTCAGCGTCACCGCCTGGCCGACAGTGGGACTGGCCGGCGAGGTTGCCAGCGTGACAGACGCCGTCGGACTTTAGCGGTGACATCCACGGTGCCTGAGTTCGCTCCGACACTGGCAGTGACCGTCGCTTTTCGATCCGTCGTCAGCAGAACCCGCGCGATCGCCATTCGCATCCGTCGTCGCGCTCGTGTCGCTCAACGTGCCTGCGGTCGTCGAAAAGGCGACCGGACACTCCCGCGAGGCGGTAGTCGTGTCGGTCGACTGTCGCTCCTCCAGTGACGCGATGCCGCGATGATTTCGGACGGTGCCGCCACTCGCGGACACGCTCGCTGGGTTCGCGCGCACGGTCACCTTGTTCAGCGGCCGCGGATCCAATCGATGATCTTCACGACGTTGGTGGCCGTCGTCGTAGTCGTGCCGCCGTCGTGCCTGTGGCGCCACCCGACACGGCATGAATCTCTGCGACCCCGGACGAAGTGCCGGCCTGGAACGTCGCGACGGCGATGCCGTTGGTCGTCTGCGTCTCCGCAGGCGTGACGCTTCCGAGCGTCGCCGTGAAGCGAACCGTTGTGCCGTTCTGAACGGCCGTTCCGCTCGATTCGGTGACAAACGCCGTCAGGCCCGTGCTGCCGCCAGCTGGAACGACGAGCGAATTGGCCGAGAGCGTGATCGCCGAATTCGCCGGCGCAAGCAGCGGCACCTTGTCGCACGCCGTCGTCAGCAGTGCGACGATGGCCACGAGCGCAGAGTACTTCAGGGTCTGCTTCATCAATCCCAATCCGCGTAGTTGGTTCCGTCCAGCGCCTTTTGTTCCGATCCGCTTCTCACATCGCATACGCCGGGCTGTGCCGTCGGATTGGTCGGATCCGGCTCGGAGGGAATCTCGCGCCACGTGTCGGCTGAATTCGTGAACGGGTCGGCCGGAATCGCTCTCAGGTATTTGTCGGACACGAGATCCTGCAGCGATCCCGGGTGCATTTCCCTTGTCGGCGTAGCATTGATCGATCGCGTCGCGCATCCGGAATAAGTCCTCTTTCAGCACCGATTCCTTCGCGCGGATGACACTGTTGGCATACACCGCGAGCCCGATGCTCGCGAGGAGCACGATGAGCGACATCACGACCATCAGCTCGATGAGCGTGAAACCCGCGAACCGGCGCACGCGCGAACCCGCGAATCGTCTACCAGTCACGGTATTTCGTTCCATCGAGGGCGGTGCCATCACTCTTCGAGTAGATGTCGAACACGTTCTGTCCGCCCCACGATGTGGAGTCGGGCTTGTCCTGGGCACGAGCGCAATCCCCACTCGTTGCTGTTGATCATCGGGTCCGAGGGATCCGCCGCAGATATTTCAGCTTGCGGCCGGTCGCGTCGTTCGCGGCCGGAACGCCCTCGACCAGCGTCTCGAGATCCGACGGATAACCTTCGCTGCCGGGCGTGATTTCCGTGGTCGCGATCTGTCCCGTATCGACGGCGTCCTTGAATTTGTCGATCGCCGTGCGCACTTCACGAAGGCTCCGCCGCAGCTCAGCCTCGCGCTGCCGCTGCGACGTCACCTGCGCGAGCGGCAGAACCGCCGACGCCAGGATCAACAGGATCGTGACGACCACGAGCAGCTCGACGAACGTGTATCCGCTCTGCGTCAACGCCCAACTTCCAACTCCCAACTCCCAAGGAGAATCGCTTCTCGAAGCGCTTCCTGGGAGTTGGGAGTTGGGAGTTGGCGTTCTCATTTGTTATCGGACCGTGACCGCAGGCACCGGCGTCAGCTGCAGCGACGCGGCCGCTCCACCTGGCGCGGTCGCGGTGCCGGTGACCGAAATATTCGCCGCGCCGCCGCCAACCGCATCGAACAGGACAGCGGCAAGGAGTCCCGTTCCGGCAACGCCCGTCGCATCCCCGGTACGGACGATGGCGATGTCGATGCGCCCGGTGGCTGCGTCAACCATCTGCGTGAAGGTGGCCTGAGCGCCGCCGGCACGCATGAAGCTCCTCTCTGAACCGGCCCGCACGCGCAGCGCGGACGGATTGAACGTGACGGTCAGCGAAAGACCAGACAGGCGCGTCGCGTTGGTCGCCGAGATCGCGACCGTGTAGGGACCGGCGCCCACGCGGAAGTCGGTGCCCGGCGGTGTGACGACAATTTGCGCACCTGCGCTGGCGACGACCGGCGCAGCCGGATTGGTCGCAGGCGCCGCAGCCGGAGGCGCGGGTGCAGCCTGCACCGCCGTCGTTCCCGGAATTGGCGAGCTTCCCGGCGGCACAATCGATACGCCTGGGGCCGCCGCACCGGCACCTTGCGGAACCGCGTTCGGTCCCGCCGGCTGCGCGGGTTGTGGAGCAGCGGGCGCCGCGGGAGCGGCCGGTGCCGGCTCGAGCGTGACGGTGCGATGAGCGGCGGCGGCCCATTGAGGCCGAGGTTCTGCTGCGTGCCGATGAAGATCGGACTGAGATCGCCTGCCGTGATCTCCTGCGTCCGCACGATGCGCGGCGTCAGCAGCATGACGATGTCGGTCGTGCGTGATGTCGTTGTCGTTCGAGGCGAACAGCTTGTTGAGCACCGGCAGCGTGAGCAGGCCGGGCACGCCCTGCAGCGTTCGCCGCTCGTCTTCGCGAAGCAGCCCCGCCAGCAGGTTCGACTCGCCGTCGCGCAGCCGCAGCCGGGTGACGACCTTGCGCGTGCCGAACGACGGAAGGTTCTGGCCCGCAACGTTGACGTCGACGCCTTGCGCGTGCTGTTCTCGACGAGAGGTCGAGGATGACGTCGCCTTCAATGGTCACGCGCGGCGTCATTTCGACGACGATGCCGACGTCCGATAGTTGAACGACGTCAGCGGATTCGTGTTCGCGCCGCCGGTCGCCAGCGGCGTGAAGACGGTTGACGGAACCGGAATGTCGTCGCCGAGGTTCAGCGTGATCTTCTGCCCCTCGGCGCCGCGCAGCTGCGGTTTGGCAATCAGCTTGGTCTCCGAATCGGTCTCCAGGAACCGGACGATCGCCGACGGCACCGCGAGGTAGAAGTCGGCGGTCGAGATCCCGCGCGTGATCGTGTTCAGGTTGAACGCGGGCTGCGAGTTCAGCGTGGCGTCGCCGCGGCGCCGGTCGCCGGTGCCGCGCGGATCCGCCTCGGGCGAGAACACCGCGTCGATCTGATAATTCGTCAGATCCAGGCCGAACGCCTTCGCGCGCTCGCGGCTGATCTCGAGGATCTGCACGTCGATGACGATCTCGGCGCGCGGCTTGTCGTTGCTCTCGATCATCTTCTCGATGATCGCGGCCACGGCCGTCGTCGCGCGGATCGTGATGGTGTTGTTCGTCTTGTTCGGCGCAATCATCGGCTGCACCGCCATCGCCGGCACGCGGATGATCGTGTTGATCATCTGCGACAGCTCGGTGGCGTCGGCGTGCGAGACGTAGAACGTGCGGATGACCTGCTCCTCGTAGTTCGCGCGCTTCTGCGCGGTGTCGGGGATCACCATGATGGTGCGTCTGGTTGACCACCTTGTAGAACAGCTGGTTGGCCGACGAGGATCTGGTTGAGCGCCTGCTCGAGCGTGACGCCGTTCAACTGCACGGTGTACGCGCGGTCCTGGTAATCGCGGTCGTAGGTGACGTTGATGCCCGTCGCGTTCGCGATCGAAGTTCAGGATGTCGCGGATGCTCGTGTTGTTGAACCGGATCTCCGGCAGCACCTCGGTCAGCTTGATGAGCGGCGGCGGCCCGGCCTGCCGCGCCTGCTCGCGGAGCTGCGCGATGTTGTTGGCCGGACTGCGCCTCGTACTGCTCGCGGATGCGCCGCTCAATCTCCTGACCTTCGCCGCAAGCTGCCGGTTCGGCGGATCGAAGTCGCTGGCGCGGCGGTACTCGCGCAGCGCCTCTTCCAGCTCGCCGCGCGCCTCGGCCAGCTGCGCCTGGTTCAGGTGCTCGTGCGACGCGTTGATCATCGCGCGCTCGAGCGCAATCTTGTAGTCGGTCCGGTCGGGCGCTTCCTGCACCGCTTTCCGGTAGTACTCGACGGCGGCATCCCAGTCGCCGGCGCGCGCCGCGTTCTCCGCGCGCCCGCACGACCGCGAAGCGCCGCACCCCGCGGCGGTCAGCGCCAGCGCAACGCGATGACGGACGATCCCACGGTCCGTCAATCGATGTACACGCATCATTGTCCCGAGAGTCGAATCGTCTGGCGGCCCCGTCCGTCGACATACGCGAGATCGGCCGATTCCACGCCGATTTTCAGAAGGCGGTAACGACCATCGATGATATCGCCTTCCTTCCCGTTGACGATGTCCCCGCCGGCGTCCCGAAACACCGCGACCCGTCCCTGCGCCGTGTCCGAGCACGCCGATGTACTTCAAGGCGATCGGCGGCGGCGGCGGCGGTCCTGGAGGCACGGGCGGCGGCGCAGATGACAATCCGGCGCGACAGTGCGTCCACGCGGCGCGGTGCCGGAGGGGCGCCTTCGGCTTGAACTGAAACGGATTTCGCGTGGACGGATCGAGCTCGGCCGGTGCAGTCTTGAGCAGTTCGAGCTTCACGTCGGCAGGCGCGCGTCGTGTTCGCGTCCGCCGCCGTGAGCCCGTGCTGGAATTGACGGCGCGGGCGCCCTCCCGGCCGGGCTGTCGGCGCGGCGCGCGAGGACCACCGACCACCAGGACCAGGGACACCGCCACCAGCAGCAGCAGCTGGCGCGAGCCGTTCAATCTCATTGCGACTCGTCTCGCAGGGCAGCCGCGTCGCGGTAGTACGTGGACAGCTGCAGCGTCACGCTCAAGCGGGCCGCCATCCGCGCCCTGTCCGAGCTCGATGTTGTCGATGACGACGAACTCGGGCGCCGTTTCGAGCTGCGTGAATGAACGCGCGCATGTCGCGGTAGCTGCCTGAGAGCGCCATTTCGATCTTCAGCTGCGTCAGCGTTCGATTGCGCTCGAGAACGGGGACGAACGTCGCGCTGAAGGAACTTGCAGGTTCGACTCGCGCGCCAGCTGCGCGAGACGCAGGTGCGTCAGCCGCCGCGCGCCGGCGAGATCCGGACGGCAGCACGTCCTTGTAAAACGTCGCGAGCTCCGCGGCCGCGCGGTCCTTGCCGGTCAGCGTGCCGGTCGGCCTGCGCGTGCTCGCGCTGCGCGGCGAGCAGCTGCGCCTCCGCGGTGCGGTCGCGCTGCTCGATGTTCGCCACGCGTTGTGACAGCGGATAGACGACCACGCCGTACACGATCACGTTGACGCAACGAGCGCGATCGCCAGCGGCACGATCGACGCGCCGATGCTCGCGCGTGACGCGCTGGACGAGCATGCTGCCCGTGCACGTCGCTAGCCACGCGGTCGCCTCCGCGACGAACGATAGGTCGCCTTGATCGTCGCGTCGAGCAGGCCGTCGTTCGTTGATCGCCTCCGCCGGCGTGATCACGTCGCGGAAGCTGCCGGTCTTCTCCAGCGCCTCGATGAACGCATCGACGTCTTCCGATCGCCGCGCCTGCACGCGTGATGAGGACCACGAACTCCCCTTGCTCGCCCAGGCTCGGATCGCACCGCCGTAATGCGCACGTCGTCGGGCAGCGTCTGTTCGAGCTGGTCGAAGAGCTCGCTCCAGGAGAAGCGCGCTGGTCGATGATGCCGTTGGCTTCGCGGGCAGCGTTGGCGACCGACCTCCAGTTCCTTTGCGTTGATCTGCGCACGGATTGCGCGCGGCATCGGCGCGGCAGCCGCGCCGCTTCGCGCTCGGATTCCACCGCGTGCGCGCCGAGCGTCCGCTGGCTGGCCGTCAACCGAACCAGCTGGGCGACGTTGAACGCGTGATCACGGCCAGCACGACCAGCACGACGACACCGAGGGCGATCTGGACGGCGCGCTCGTTGTAGAAGGGGCGCGTCGGACAGATTGGCGCGGAGCATCAGGCGCGCACCGCTCTCCGGCGTTCGAAGCGCCATTCCCACGAGCGATCCGAGGACATCCATCACGTCGGGCGTCACGGAAATGCGATCGGTGAGTGCGGCGACACGCGTCGGGTCAATCGGGCTCGACGGACGCGCCAAGTCGCTCTTCGAGGCTGCGGCGCGCCGATTCAACGGCCCCCATCACGCGCCCGCTGCCGCCGAGGAAGACGCGCGAGAAGCGCTCGCCCGACAGCCGATCCTGGTAATACATCGCCGTCTGATGCACCAGGTCGGCAATCGACGCTTCGTCTCCTTCGGGACGGTTCCGGAAGAAGATGACATGCTCGCCGCGCATGATCACGATCGAGCGTGTAGTCGGGGCGCAGATGCACAACCAGCCAGTCGCCCGTCGGGGACCTCGGCTCCTCCGAGGAACAGGTTCACCACGCTCAGCGTCGCGAGATCGACGAGCCCCGGCATAGATCTTCGAGCTCGTCGCACACCGCTTCGTACTCCGCGACCACGTCGCGCCGGGCGGTCGACGATGAGGAATTCGGCGCTGCCGTCCGCGCCGCGGACGCCAGGCGTCGAGGTGACCGAGCGCTTCCTCGATGTGGAAACGGCGAGGCTTTCTTGATCTGCCAGCGCACCGAGTTGATCGAGGTCCTCGCGTCGTGGCGGGCAATCGTGTCGAACCGCACCAGCGAGACCTTGGCGCGACAGATCGGGAATGACCAGCGCCACGCGCCGCGGCCGGATGCCGGCGCGATCGAGCGCGGCGCGCAACGCGCGACACGACAGCCGCGCGATCGTGGATGTTCGACGAGGTGAGCGACGCGACGACCGCGCCGGCAGGCAGCGGCTCGAACGCGCACGACCTGCACGACCAGCCCGCCGCCGCGCTCGGCGGCGACCGCGACCGCAGACCTGATCGGCGGCGATTTCGATGGCCGCATCGGGCGGTGGGCTCGCGATCCATGACGCAAACAGGCTCATTCGACGAAGGTCACCTTGTTGATTTCGCGCAGCGTCGTCAGGCCGTGCGAGGACCTTCTCGACGGCGGACTCGCGAAGGAACCGCATCCCCTCGTCGTGCGCGGCCTTCTTGACCTCGGAGTTGGGTCGCCTGGCGAGGATCATCTCACGGATGCGATCGGACAGGTCGAGCAGCTCGCAGATGGCCGTGCGGCCCTTGAAGCCCGTCCCGCCGCACTCGATGCAGCCGGCGCCCTCGTAGAACTGGTGCGTCTTGCGCGAGCGCCGGGTCGAGCGCCGACTCCTCGAGCAGCTTCGGCTCGACCTTCGTCGGCCGCTTGCAGTGCGCGCAGATCAGGCGCACGAGCCGCTGCGCCAGCACGCAGTTCGAGCGCCGAGACGAACTGATACGGCTCGACGCCCATGTTCAGGAAGCGGCCGAGCACGTCGACGACGTTGTTCGCGTGGACGGTCGTGAAGACCAGGTGGCCCGGTCAGCGCCGACTGGATCGCGATCTGCGCCGTCTCGGGATCGCGGATCTCGCCGACCATGATCTTGTCGGGATCGTGGCGGAGGATCGATCGCAGTCCGCGCGCGAACGTCAGCCCCTTCTTCTCGTTGATCGGAATCTGCGTGATGCCGCGAAGCTGGTATTCGACCGGGTCCTCGATCGTGACGATCTTGTCCTCGATCGACTTGATCTCCGACAGCGCCGCGTAGAGCGTCGTCGTCTTGCCCGATGCCGGTCGGGCCCGTGACGAGCACCATCCCGTACGGCTCGCGGATGTAGCTTCCGGAACCGCCGCAGCTCCTGCTCGGGAAGCCGAGGATGTCGAGCTGCAGCTCCGTGAACTGCTCGCTGATCGACTCCTTGTCGAGGATACGGATGACCGCGTCCTCGCCGTGGACGCTCGGCATGATCGACACGCGGAAGTCGATCGTCTTGCCGCGGCATGCGCATGCCGGAAGCGGCCGTCCTGCGGCACGCGCTTCTCGGCGATGTCGAGCTCCGCCATCACCTTGATGCGCGAAATGATCGGACTGTGGAACTCTTTCGCGATCGGCCGCATCGCCGGCTGCAGCACGCCGTCGATCCGGTAGCTTCACGTGCACCGCATCGTCGCCGCGTCTCGATGTGGATGTCGCTCGCGCGGCGCTGGATCGCCGTGAACACCGTCGAATCGACCAGCCGGATGACCGGGCTCGTGTCGCTCGTGAGGCGATCGACGGTCAGGTTCTCCTCGCCCGACTCGTCTTCCTTGACGACCTTCAGCTGGAAACCTTCGGTGGCGTCCTCGAGCACGCGCTGCGAGCTTTCGCTCTTCTTGAGAATCGACTGGATCGCCGACGGCGCGCCGACCGTGACCTTGATCGGCGTGCTCGAGCACGATGCCGAGCTCGTCGATCATCGGCAGGTCGGTCGGATCGGAGACGACGATGACGAGCGCCTTGCCCTCGCGGCGATGCGGGACGAACCCGTAGCGCAGCATCAGGTCGGCCGGGATCGATCGGAACAGCTCCTGGTCGATCCGGAATTCGTCCATGTCCACGAACTCGACGTGGTAGCGCTCCGCGAGCTTCCGCGCGCGCGGCGACTTCTTCGGAGTAATCCTCCGGAGTGGTAACGAGATTCGTTGGATCGACTGTTGCCATAGTCGTCTTTACTACTGCCACCACGGAGCTCAGCTCGAAGAGCGGCATGTACAGCGCCAGCACCACGAGCGCAATCACGGCGCCCATCACGACGAGAATCACCGGCTCGATCAACGTGATGAACCGCGCGACCTCGGTTTCGATCTCCTCGTCGTAAAACTCGGCCGAGGCTGGTCAACATCTCCTGCAGCGCGCCGGTGGATTCGCCAACCTCCACCATCTTGATGGCGACGTCGGCGAACATGCCGCGCTCGCGCAGGCCCGCCGCGAAGCTCTTCGCCCTCGCGCACCCGGCGCGTGACCTCGGCCAGCTCGTCCGCCAGGTGCCGGTTCGTCATCGCGCGGCCCGCAGATCTCGAGCGCGTTGACCAGCGGAATGCCGCCCCCGAGCAGCGTCGCGAGCGTCCGCGCCAGCTGCGCGGTCGAGAACTTGCTGAGCGTGCCGCCCGCCCACGGCAGCTCGAGCAACCACCGATCGATCCGCGTCCGCTGGCCCGGTTGCTTCCACCAGCTCGACGAGCGCGATGGCCCCGGCGATCAGGCCAATCGCGATGAACGGCATAGTTCCCGACGACCAGGTTCGAGATCGCCGACGACTATTCGCGTCGAAAGCGGCAGCTGCTTGCCGAACTTGGCGTAGAACTCCGAGAATGCCGGGACGACGCGGAGGACGATGATGCCGACCAGGCACGAGCATCATCGTCACGAGGATCAACGGGTAGATCAGCGCGGAGACGGTCCGGCGCCTGACGCGCCCCGATCACCTTCTCATACGCCACATATCGGCGGATGACTTCGTCGAGATTGCCCGCCCGCTCTCCCGCCATCAGCGAGGCCGCAGTACACGCCGGGAAACAGGTCGGGGTGCTCGGCAAAGGCGTCCGACAGCGCCGTGCCCGCCTTCACCTTCGTCGTAGACACCGTCGAGAACCGTCTTGAACGTCTGATTCGAGACGCGCTGGCGCAGGATGTCGAGCGACTGGACGAGCGGCATGCCCGCCTTGAGCAGGGTCGCGCAGCTCCTGGTTGAAAATCAGCAGCTCCTGGCGCCCGATGCGGCGGCGCTGGCCGTTCGACAGGCCGAATGCCGGCAGCACGCCGCGCGCGCTGCAGCGACAGGACGAAGAGCCCCTTTGTCTTCGAGCTCGCGGCGGAGATGTGCCTCGCTGTCGGCGACGTAAACGCCTTCGATGATCTCGCCGCCGGTGGTTCCGAGCCTACAACGGAATTCCATAGTGACGGGCCGGGCTCCCCTCACGCATTAGACCGGGAGGGACCCCGTGCGGTCGGACGGAGGGGTCAGCTCCGGTTGAGGAGTCGAAGGATGCGGGTGACGTAATCCTGCGTCTCTCGGAACGGCGGGATGCCGCCAAAGCGGTTCACCGCCGCCTCTCCCGCATTGTAGGCGGCGAGCGCCATCGGGAGATCGTAGCGGGTCAGGCAGCTTCTTCAGGTGCTGAATTCCAGCGTCGAGGTTAATCTTCGGGTCGAACAAGTCGAGCGCCCCGTACTGCCGGCCGGTGGCCGGCATCAGCTGCATCAGGCCACGGGCGCCCTTCGGCGACACCGCGCGGCTGTGATAGGCCGATTCGACCTGGATCAAGGCGTTGACGACCCGCGCATCGACACGCCGTGCCTGGCCGCGGTCTGCGTCACGAGGTCGCGGTACTGCTCGGGAATCGGCGGCCGGCTCGATCAGGACGGCTCTCGCGAAGCGGCAACGCCTGCAGTACCTCTTCGGGATATTCGACCTCGTCCGGCTCCACCTTGACGATGAGGCTCTTGTCGCAATGGATGTCGCCGCCGCTCCGCAACTGCGAGGACGATCTCGTCGCCGTCGGATCGGATCGCGCGAACCGGACATCGCGCGGCCGGACTGGAAAAAGACAAGCTCCGCCCGCGCCGGCGCCGCAGCCGTTATCGACAGAAAAACTGTGCAGAGGGTCAAACCCCCAGCGCATCGGAGCTGCAATTGTAAGGGTTATCTGGCCTGAACGTAAGCCCTGAATACACGGATGCCCAGTTCGCGGGCGTCTGCGCTTTTCAGCTGAGTAATGTTTGCGGGCACAAAGCGTCTTATCGACCGCGACCGTTACTCTCCACGGTCTCCCCGACCGCCGAGCTGCAGCCGCGGTCGAGATCGACCTTCCTCAGCTCCCGTGGACCGGGCGGAAGGCGCGAACGAGTCGATGACCATCGCGCCCGATGCGCAGTTCGACACGCTGCGGCGCACCGAGCCCCTGAACCGGCTGGTCGCACTGGAGATAGAAGAGCGACGTCGCGCATCGGGTTGCGGAACGCCACCGTGGCGTTCTTCTTCGACCACTGCCACTCGACGCCCGTCGCCCTCCTCGGCGACCTCCGTCTCGTGCCAGCCGTCCTTGAAGACCACGTAGAGATTGTCGGTCTGCGGATGGAGGTTGAACTTCGCGACCTGGTAGGCGTGCTGTCCCTTGGTCTCGCCTGTCAGCGGCACACGCGCGCCGCTCTTCGGCGAGTAGACGCCGAGCTCGACGCGTCGTCTCGCCCGAGTACGGAAACTTCGGCACGAACATCGTCCGCGAGTACTCGATCAGTCTGGCCCGGCTGTCCACTGCGTCGTCGGCACCGGCGGCCGATGATCGTCGGTCCACATCAACTCGCCGTCGGTGTCGAGGAAGTGGACGAACGACCACGTCATCTTCGGCGAATCGCGGCGCGTTCGGTGCGCGACGAGCGAACCGGTATTTCATGCTCGATCGGCGATGCCGATCGCCGCGTCGCTGCGCGCGAGCGTCACGGATGGCGTGGCGACCGGCGTCTCCGGCTGCTGCGGTTCGTGCCGCACGCGGCCGCCAGCGCGGCGCATCGCGAGCGCGCACACGTGCAGCCGCATGAGTGGAGAGAAGGCATCGAGAGTGGAATGATACTCCGCAATTCTGCTAGAGTGCGGTCCACACTGCATGGCATCTGAAGCGCTCGGGATGGTGGAAACGCGAGGTCTCATCGGCTCGATCGAGGCGGCCGACGCGATGGTGAAAGCGGCAAACGTCGTCCTGGTCGGCAAGGAGTACATCGGCGCCGGCTACGTGACCGTGCTCGTGCGCGGAGACGTCGGCGCGGTGAAGGCCGCGACCGATGCGGGCGCCGCGGCCGCGCGGCGGGTCGGCGAGCTCATCTCCGTGCACGTGATTCCGCGGCCGCACGCCGAGGTCGAGAGGATCCTGCCCGAAGTCGTAGCGCCGCTCATGGCCGTCCAGGAACGCGCGTCCCCGTCCAACAAGGATCTCGAGTCGATCGCGCAGGCGCGCTCGCTCGCCGCCGCCGCGCGGCAGGCGCAGTCACTGCTCGCCGAACTCTCCCAGGAACAGATCGACGCCATCGTCACCGCGATGGCCGACGCCGTGACGCCGCACGCCGAAGCGCTCGCGCCGGCTCGCCGTCGAAGAGACCGGCTACGGCGTCGTCGCCGACAAGGTCCAGAAGAACCTCTTCAGCTCGCGCCAGGTCTACGAGTTCATCAAGCCGATGAAGACCGTCGGCGTCGTCAACCGAATCGAAGAACGAAGATCATCGAGATCGCCGAGCCGTTCGGCGTCGTCGCCGCGATCGTGCCGTCAACCAACCCGACATCCACGGCGATCTACAAAGTGCTGATCGCGCTGAAGGCCCGCTGCGCGATCGTCATCAGCCCGCACCCGTCCGCGGTGCGCTGCATCACGCGAGCGGTCGAGATCATGGCCGACGCGGCGCTGCAGCGCCGGCGCGCCGGCCGGCTCGATCGGCTGGATGACGACCGTCACGCTCGAGGGCACGCAGGAGCTGATGAAGCATCGCGACGTCGCGGTCATCCTGGCGACCGGCGGCATGGGCCTGGTCCGCGCGGCGTACAGCGCCGGCAAGCCGGCCTACGGCGTCGGACCGGGCAACGCGCCCTGCTACATCGAGCGCAGCGCCGATCTGAAGAAGGCCGCCAGCGACATCATGATCGGCAAGACGTTCGACAACGGCGTGCTCTGTTCGTCGCCAAACTCCGTCGTCGTCGACGAGGCGGTCGCCGAAGAAGTCGCGCGCCAGTTCCGTGGCGCAGGGCGCGCTACTTCATGAACGCCGCCGAGATGGATGCGCTGGCGAAGGTGCTGGTCACCCCGCAGCGGCTGCCCAATCCGGCGCTGGTCGGACAAGCCGGCGTCGTTCATCGCGCAAGCAGGTCGGCATCACGGTGCCGGACGGCACGCGGGCGCTGATCGCGCCGCTCAGCGGCGTCGGCCGCGACTATCCGCTCTCGATCGAGAAGCTCTGTCCCGTGCTCTCGTTCTACGTCGTCAAGGACTGGCGCGAGGGCTGCGAGCGCTGCATCCAGATCCTGCGGTACGGCGGCATGGGTCACACGATGTCGATCCACTCGAAGAACGACGAGGTCATCCTGCAGTTCGGCCTGAAGAAACCGGCGTTCCGGATCTGCGTGAACACGCCGACGACGCACGGATCGATCGGGCTGACGACCGGCCTGGATCCGGCGATGACGCTCGGGTGCGGCGGCTGGGGCGGCAACATCACGTCCGACAACATCTCGCCGCGGCACCTGCTGAACATCAAGCGCCTGGCCTACGAGCTTCGGCCCGGGCGATGCGGTCCGTCGCGACGGCAACCGAGCGGCGACGCCGGGCTCAGGATCCCGGATCAGGATCCCGGCGCGGGCCCTCCCGAAGGCGCCCGCCGAGCCGCAGCCGGCGGGTATCCGGCCCAGGCGCTGCGTCGCCCGTATCGATAGCTTCCTGAGTCAAGGGGTTACCGCGGTTCTGCCGATAAGGAAGATCACAGGCCGGACTGTGCAGCCCTTCGCCGAGTGCGCCAGCCGTGGCTCCAGCCGGCCGAATTCGTCTGGCGAGGACGATGCGCGGGCGGCGGTGAAGGCGAAAGGCCGAAAAGGTCCTCATTGACGAAAAGACCATCGTCACGCCGTCGGCCCGCGACCGCGAGTCGCAAAGCTCCTTGTCCAGGCCAGTTGGCCGCGCTGATCACAAAATCGGCTGCAACTGCCGAAGCCAATTGAGCAATACGTAACTGAACGAAGTAATAC